>LSQX01018332.1_pt2 | contig 34252 bp, 34 predicted proteins | sample 654561 | NCBI WGS metagenome assembly LSQX01 (sample SAMN04489861, study PRJNA283612) | anaerobic digester metagenome | isolation source: 4 biogas reactors fed with cattle manure at either 37C or 55C with and... | place: Denmark: Kongens Lyngby | collected 2014 | reverse complement strand
ACCGGCGTCATGTATGTGCTTGATGAACCCTCTATTGGCCTGCACCAGCGCGATAATGACCGCCTTATCCATACCCTCCAGCATCTGCGTGACCTGGGCAATAGCGTGATTGTGGTGGAACATGACGAAGACATGATCCGGGCCGCCGACTGGGTCGTGGACATGGGCCCCGGTGCCGGAGAACACGGTGGCAGGGTCATTGCCCAAGGCACGCCCAAAGAGGTCGAAGCCGATCCGCAATCACTGACCGGCGCTTACTTAAGTGGCCGCCAAAAAATCAATGCCGGCAAAATCCGGCCTCTCGAGGCCGAACAACCTTGGCTGAAACTGTACGGCTGCACCGGCAACAACCTGAAGTCGGTGAATTTGCGCATTCCGGTGGGCAAGCTGGTTTGTATTTCAGGCGTTTCAGGTTCGGGCAAGTCCACCCTCATCAACGATACCCTGGCCACCATCATGGCCAGGGAGCTCAACCGTGCCCAGTCAGAGTCTGCCCCTTACTCCCATATCGAAGGGCTGGAACATTTCGACAAAATCATTAATGTGGACCAAAGCCCGATCGGTCGCACCCCGCGCAGCAATCCGGCCACCTATACGGGCCTGTTCACTCCCATTCGCGAATTGTTTGCCGGCACTCCGGAAGCCCGCACCCGTGGCTATGATCCGGGCCGCTTTTCCTTTAACGTCAAGGGCGGGCGCTGTGAAACCTGCCAGGGCGATGGCGTGATCAAGGTGGAAATGCATTTCCTGCCCGACATGTACGTGCCCTGCGACACCTGTCATGGCAAACGCTACAACCGGGAAACACTGGAAATCCGCTACCGTGGCCGCACCATCAGCGATGTGCTGGACCTGACCGTGGAACAGGCCCTTGAATACTTCAGTGCCGTGCCCCTGGTGGCCCGCAAGCTGCAAACCTTGATGGATGTGGGCCTAAGCTATATCCGCCTGGGGCAAAGCGCCACCACGCTTTCCGGTGGCGAGGCGCAACGCATCAAGCTGTCGCTGGAACTGTCCAAACGCAGTACCGGCAAGACCATGTATGTGCTGGATGAACCCACCACCGGCCTGCACTTTGCCGACATTGCCCTTTTGCTGAAAGTGATTAACCAGCTGGTGGAGGCCGGCAATACCGTGGTGGTGATCGAGCACAACCTGGATGTGATCAAGGCTGCCGACTGGGTGGTGGATATGGGCCCCGAAGGCGGCCAGGGCGGCGGCACCATTGTGGCCGAAGGAACACCACGGGATATTGCCAACCACCCCCAAAGCCATACGGGACGTTATTTAAAAATACTGCTGACGTAATTCCCGGCGAATGATTTTACCGGTGGTGGTCATGGGCAATTCACGCACAAAGTGAATCTGGCGCGGATACTCATGAGCCGCCACCCGGTGGCGAACGTGGGCCTGGATGTCCTTTTTCAGTTCCTCGCTTGGGGCAACGCCCTCGTTAAGTACCACAAAAGCGCTTACCACTTCCGTTCGCTCGGCATCGGGCAGGCCAATTACCGCCACCATGCTGACCGCCGGATGTCCCAGAATGCAGTCTTCTATCGGTCCCGGGCCAATCCGGTAACCGGCACTGGTAATCACGTCATCGTTACGGCCTACAAAGCGGATGAAGCCGTCAGCGTCACGCACACCTATATCTCCGGTCACCAAATAGGCACCGGCAAATTTTTCCCGGGTCGCTTCGGGGTTTTGCCAGTATTCCAAAAACATGACCGGATCAGGTGTCCGCACGCCAATATTGCCTTCCTGCCCGTTGGGCAAGGCATTTCCCTGTTCATCAACAATGTCCAGAACATGCCCTCGCACTGCTTTGCCAATACTGCCAATCTGCGGTTCAAACAAAGCTGAACAGGCGGAAACAATCATATTGCATTCAGTCTGGCCATAAAACTCGTTGATGGTAATCCCCAGATTGCGTTTACCCCATTCAATCAGCTCCAATCCCAGGGATTCGCCACCACTGGCAATGGTACGCAGCTTAAGCTGCCAGCGTTGTTGCGGGTTTTCTATATGGCGCATCATTTTCAGTGCCGTAGGTGGCAGGAAAGTATGGGTTACCTGATGCCGCTCCATCAGCGCAAAGGCTGCTTCGGTGGTGAACTTTTCAAACCGGCAAGCCACCACCGGGATACCGTGGTGCCAGGCGGGCATCAGGACATCAAACAGGCCACCAATCCAGGCCCAGTCGGCCGGTGTCCACATGACGCGGTCTTTGCCCGACAGAAAATCATGGGACATTTCTACCCCGGGCAAATGCCCCAACAATACCCTGTGGGCATGCAAGGCGCCCTTGGGCTTGCCGGTTGTGCCAGAAGTATAAATAATCACGGCCGGGTCGTCGGCCAGCGTGTCCACCGGTGTAAAGTCAGCCGCCTCGTGCTGCAGGGTTGGCCAGAAAGCCTGGGCATGATGATCGGATTGCCCGGCATCGATATTGAAAACCGCCTGCAACTGGGGCAGGCTGCCACGTATGTCCTGTAATTTGGCCATCCCTTCCTGGTTGGTCACCAGCACCCTGGCCCCCGAATTGGACAGCCGGTACTGCAAGGCATCTATCCCGAACAGGGAAAACAGGGGAATCGCAATCGCCCCCAGCTTGTACACGGCAATGTGGGCAATCGCTGTTTCCACACCCTGCGCCAGCAAAATACCCACCCTGTCACCCTTGCCTACGCCTGCTTTTTGCAGCACACGGGCAAACTGGTTGGAGTATTGCTTAAGCTGGTCAAAGGTATAACGGCTGATATCGGTGGGCGATTTTTCCTGGATCAGGGCCAGGCGACTGCTGCCATCGGCCCATTTATCGCATACATCCACCCCGATGTTGTAATTTTTCGGGATTTCCCATTTGAATTCCTGATGGGTTTGCCCATACGTTGGCTTCTGGATTAGCACCCTGTCTCCTGATTCCGGATTATTATTAACCTGATTCTAGCATCAGGCTTTTCGGTCCTGCCATCAGGGAAAATCATATTGATCCTAGAACAGGACAAAGTGCAAGGTCACCACCAGTGGCACCAGAAAAGCGGTCAGCAAGCCATTCAGGCTCATGCCAAGGCCGGCGAAGGTGCCTATTTCATTGCTGATCTGGAAACCACGCGCCACGCCAATCCCGTGCGCGGTCAGACCCAGCATGAAGCCCCGTATTTCCGGTGACTCGATCCGGATGACTTTAAAAATATAACGGGCGGTCATGACACCAAAAATACCGGTCCCCATGACCCCCACTGCTGCCAGTGAAGCCAGGCCAGCCACTGGCCCTTCAGCAGGGTGTAAGAAGTCATGATACCCACGCAAACCGGAATAAACATGACCATCATGGATTTGAGCAGTTGTTCGGAAGCGGCGGCAATATGATGATTCAGGCCCGGCTTGAGCAGCAGGGTAATAAACAAAAACACCATACCCAGCACCGGCCCGGGGATGGGTAAACCCGAAAGCACCGATACCCATTCCCCCAATGCCTGGAAAAAACATAAAATGGCCAGCGTCAGTAACATTACACCCCCTGATGGTGATTCTTGTTCAAATGCTGCCATCTTAACCGTTAACGCACAGGACTTCCAAAATCAGGCGTGGACAGCCTGTTTGGCCTCTTCAACATTACCCTTGTATTTTCTGAATACAGAGGGAGAAACACCGTAAAACTGCTGGAATGCCGTTGAAAAGTTGGCCGAGCTTGAATAACCGATTTCTGCGGCAATGGTAAGGGTACGCAAGGAGGTTTCCAGCAACAGGCGTTTTGCCTCGTGCATGCGGGTATCACGCACGAATTCGAAAACACTGATATTGAGCTGGTCCTGGAAAGCCTTGGTTAAGCGCTTTTCGTGCATGCCAGCCACTTCCGCCAAATGACTGATTGAAAGCGGCTCATTCAGATGCTCTTGGACATATTTTTGCACAATGGATACCACCAGGACATCATCCAGGGTTTCCTGGCAGGAGACAGGCCGGGGCGAAAAAGTGGACAATGAATTCATGTCCTGGCTCTGGTTCAGACTCATGGATTGAAGCAGGCGCTTTTTACTGGCCAAAGACAAATGCACGGTGATCCGGGCGATCACCTCGAAGTCGGAACAGTCGTTGGGAATGTAATCAACCGCCCCGCTACGAAAGGCTTCCAGACGATTTTCCGGATTTTCTTCCTGCCCGTAAAAAATCATGGGGATATCGTTGGTAAAAGGATTGGCTTTCAGGCGACGGCACAGCGTGACGCCATTCAGTTTGGGTAACTGTATGTTTGAAAGAATCAGGTCGGGACGATTGGCCACTGCCCGTTCATATCCCTGTAAGCCATCAAAAGCATGGCTGATGCGGCAGTTTTTTTCCCGCAGAATATTCATCAGTGCGTTACGTCCATGTATTTCATTGTCGATAATCAGTATATGGGACAATGAAAAATCATCATTAGCTTGCATAATTGTGGGGTTTTTAAATTAATAACAATTGAGTCATTTCTAATTGTAAACAAATCTACACAAGATTGTTTTTGATTTTATTTTTTGACAAAACAAAAGTTATTAAAATAAAAACCATCAAATCAAAAACAATCTTTTATGCTCTTTAATTGCATACCGGTCCGTCATTCCAGCAATATAATCGGCTATCAAACGGGCCTGCCGGACTTCATCCTGCGCACGGTAATCCTTGGGTAACAAACGTGGATCTTCCAGAAAAGCACTATATAAATCAACGATAATGCGTTTTGCTTTACCTGACATGCGCATGACTTTGTAATGCCGGTAAAGATTTTCCATAAGGAACCGTTTAAGCTCGTTTGCCTGCTTTCTGATGGGGTCTGAAAATGCAACAAGCATGGGTGCATTATATACATCTTTTAGTGTTTCGATCTGAAATGTTTTGATATTAAGCGCTGTATTTTGTGCCAGATCAACAATTAGAGTATTTATTATCCGCCTGATTGTTTCGGAAATCAGCCTTTTTTCTGAAACATTTTGATATATACCACAAACATTTTGATAATGATTTGCAAACAACTCCACCGACAACAATTGTTCAACCGTGATCAAGCCTGATCGAAGCCCGTCATCGACATCATGATTGTTATACGCAATTTCATCGGCCAGATTCGCCAATTGTGCCTCAAGGCTGGGTTGTGTCTTGTTGATGAACCGCTGGGCGACCTCTCCGAGACTGTGGGCATGGGAAAGGGAACAATGCTTAAGAATACCTTCCCGCGTTTCAAAGCTCAGATTCAAGCCGTTAAATAAGGCGTAGCGCTCTTCAAGCTCATCAACCACCCTCAGGCTTTGCAGATTATGTTCAAAGCCGCCTGCTTGCGGCATTTTTTCACGCATACAGGCGTTCAGGGCATCCTGGCCGGCATGCCCAAACGGGGTATGCCCAAGGTCATGGGCCAGACAGATGGCTTCCACCAGATCCTCATTCAGACGTAATGTCCTGGCCAGCGCCCGACCGATCTGGGCAACTTCAAGGCTATGGGTAAGGCGAGTCCGGAACAGGTCGCCTTCATGATTGACAAATACCTGGGTTTTATATTCAAGCCGCCTGAAAGCAGAACAGTGAATAATCCGGTCTCTGTCTCGCTGGAACGGATTGCGACCTGGGTCTTCGATTTCCGGATGAATCCTGCCTCGGGTATCTTCGGATTTGGTTGCATAAGTTGCCAGCGTTGTCATGTTGATTTACCTTTCCTGTGTTGTTTTCTTCAAAACCAGCGCCAAGTCTTCCCGGGGAACCGTTTGACTTTTCGCCTGACCGATGCCCGGCATGACAATGAATTTGATTTTGCCTCCTTCTGCCTTTTTATCGATCTGCATCAGCTCGATCCATCGGTCTATTCCCAGATCGGGCGCGGTTACCGGGCAACCAATGGCAGCGACCAGTGCCCTGACCCTTTCAACGTCAGCCTGTGGAAAACCGCAAACCCTTGCCGACAGTTCGGCTGCCTGCACCATGCCACAACCCACGGCTTCGCCGTGTAGCCAGGTACCAAAGCCCAGACCGGCCTCGATGGCATGGCCAAACGTATGTCCCAGGTTCAGGATGGCACGCATGCCGGTTTCCTTTTCATCTTCCGACACCACATAGGCCTTGAGCTCGCAGGAACGCTGGACGGCATAACCGATGGCCTCAGGATCCAATGCTTTCAGCTTGGCCACGTTTTGTTCACACCACTCAAAAAATTCGGCATCCAGAATAAGACCGTACTTGATGACCTCTGCCATACCTGCTGCAATCTCACGTTCGGGCAGCGTACTTAGCACAGCGGTATCGATATCAACGGCAATCGGCTGGTAAAATGCACCAATCATGTTCTTGCCCATGGGGTGATTGACGGCGGTCTTGCCGCCCACCGAGGAATCCACCTGCGCCAGCAAGGTAGTGGGCACCTGAATGAAACGGATACCCCGCATATAGGTGGCCGCGGCAAAACCGCACATATCGCCAATCACGCCACCGCCCAGCGCCACAATAACGGCACGGCGGTCCAGACGCTGTTCTAGCAAAAAGGTATAAATACTGTTAAGGGTTTCCAGGGTCTTGTAGGCTTCACCGTCGGGCACCTCGAAAACGCTGATTTTCTTTCCGCTGGCTTGCAATGATTGCAAAACGGTGTTGCCGTATAAGCCAAATACGGCAGGATTGCTGATGAGGACCACCGAGGTGGCATCTGGCGGAATGGAGGTACCTACCTGTTGCAATAAGTTGGGGGCAATATGAATGGAATACGCGCCTCCTTCCGTGTTGACCTTGACAATACTCATACTCTACTCCTGATTTTTTTGCAACAAATTATGAATGGTTTTGACAACCGAAGAAATGGACCCTGAACCGGTTTCTATCGTCAGGTCGGCAACACTCTCATATAAGGATTCGCGCTGTGCCAGCAATTCGGCAATGCGGGCTTTAGGATTGGGTGTAGCCAGCAAGGGCCGGTTCCGGTCTTTGGCAACCCTTCGATAAAGCTCATCGGCACTGGCCTTCAGGTAAATCACGATGCCCCGACGACGCAAAATGGCCCTGTTGGCCTCTCTTAACACAGCGCCTCCTCCTGTTGCCAACACGATACCGTCAATCCGGGCCACTTCTTCAAGCACCATGCTCTCCCGATTACGGAACCCTTCCTCACCTTCAATGTCGAAGATGACGGGTATGCTAACCCCACACCGCCCGACAATCTCATGATCCAGATCCAGAAAATCCCGATTCATGGCCCGGGCCAGGGCCCGGCCTATTGTTGTTTTGCCTGCCCCCATCATGCCCACCAGGAATACCGGCTGCCTGGTGGACAGCCCGACTGGGGCAGTATCATGTATTATTTCACTCATATATTTAAAAATGTCGGTAATTTGAGACTTATTTTGCACAGTTTTGCATATTATCACTTGCAACCTAAGTGAGGAGCGCTAAACTGCACAATTCAGTTACAGAAACCCATGAGTTTTTCAGGAAATTCTGCCCACAAAGCTTTAAAATCCCGTGTAATGAGTAAAACTACCACACCCAAAAAAGAGAAATCGTCTTCCGGCTCATGGCTGGGACGGTTTATCATGAAATCCATCGTATTTTGCGCAGGCATCGGGCTTTGTGGCGCCTTGCTGGTCATCATGGCTATTGGTCTTACCTGGCCGAACCTGCCCGACCTTCAGGCCATGACCGATTACCGGCCGCGCATTCCCTTGCGCATCTATTCCGAAGACAAGGTCCTGCTGGCCGAGTATGGTGAAGAACGACGCAACGTCATGCGTTTCAACGAAATTCCCGATGTCATGAAACTGGCCGTGCTGGCCGCTGAAGACGACAATTTCTATAAACACAGCGGGGTTGACTGGTCTGGCGTAGGTCGGGCGGTCCTGGCCAATATCACCTCGGGCGCCAAAGCCCAGGGGGCCAGTACCATTACCATGCAGGTGGCCCGTAACTTCTACCTGTCATCCGAGAAATCGTTCATTCGCAAATTTTATGAACTTTTGCTCACCTACAAAATAGAAGACACCCTCACCAAAGACCAGATTCTCGAGCTTTATCTGAACCAGATTTACCTGGGCCATCGCGCTTACGGTTTTGCAGCAGCAGCCCGGACTTATTTTGGCATTCCCCTGTCAAAAGTCAGCATTGCCCAGGCCGCCATTCTGGCCGGTGTGCCAAAGGCACCCTCACGCTTTAACCCAAAGACCAACCTGAAACGTGCTATCGAGCGTCAGCACTATGTCTTGAGTCGCATGCTGAAACTGAACTACATCACCCAGGCGCAGTACGATGAAGCCATGAAGGAAAAAATCGTGGTCAAGACACGTGACAACAGCGCACCCGAAACCCAGTTTGCCCTGCATGGACAGTATGTTGCCGAACTGGCCCGCCAGCTCATGTACAACATCTACAAAGATAACGTGTATGGCCGCGGCCTGAATGTCTATACCACCGTCAATTCCAAAGATCAGGAAGCCGCCTATAAGGCTGTCCGTGACGGGATTCTCACTTACACCCGGCGTAAGCCTTATCCCGGCCCGGCGGCCCAGCTGGAATTGCCGGCAGGGTTTGAACAGAACCAGGAAAAAATGGAAGAGTTCCTGGATAAAGTCAAGCACGACTACCCGGACAGCAATGACATGCACACATACCTGGTGCTTTCCGCCAGCCCCACCAAGGTAGTGGCCATCCGTGATGCCGGCCATCCCATTGAACTAACCGGTGCCGCGCTGAACAATGCCAAACGTGCCCTGGTCGCCAAGCCCAATTCAAAACGGCACATCATGAGGGGTTCGGTCATTTACCTGCAAAAGGTCAAAGACAACTGGACCATTATCAATATGCCCGAAGTTGAAGGGGCGTTTGTAGCACTTGATCCTACTAATGGGGCCATCAAAGCCATGATTGGCGGTTTTGATTTCAACCGTGGCGACTTCAACCGGGTTACCCAGGCCTGGCGCCAGCCCGGCTCAACCTTCAAGCCGTTCATTTATGCCGCCGGCCTGGAACGCGGTTTAACCCCTGAAACCAATATTTCAGACCAGCCGTTTTATTTAAGTGCGGCTAAAACCGGCAGCAAACCCTGGACACCCAAAAACTACGGGAACAGCTACACCTATAGCCAAACCATGCGCCAGGGCCTGTATAAATCCAAAAACATGATTTCCATTCGTATCCTTGAGGCCGTAGGCCCCGATTTTGCCACGGAATTCATTGAACGCTTTGGCTTTGATCCTGCCCGCCATCCCCCCAAAGGGGCCTACCTGACCATGGCACTGGGTGCCGGCAGCGTGACACCTTTGCAAATGGCCAGCGCCTATGCCGTATTTGCCAATGGTGGCTATCGCGTGAATCCTTACATTATTGATTATGTGACCGATCCCAACGGCACGGTCTTGATGAAGGCCCAACCGGCCAAGGCCGGCGATGAAGCCAATCGCGCACTTGACCCGCGTACGGCCTACGTCATGGATGACCTGCTGCGAGGCGTGGCCCGTAACGGTACGGCAGCCCGAACCCAGGCAACCCTCAAGCGCCCGGATATTGGCGGTAAAACCGGTACCACCAACCAATCCTTCGATGCCTGGTTTGCCGGCTATACGCCCAAAATGGTGGGGGTTGCCTGGCTTGGTTTCGACCAGCCCCGTTCCCTGGGTGATCGCGAAACGGGTGGTGGCGCGGCCATGCCCATCTGGCTCGATTACATGGCCAGTGTATTGCCGTCCATCCCGGTTACCAAACCAGGTCCCTTGCCACAAGGACTGGTCAAGGCAGGCGATAATTTCTACTATACCGAATTCCCTGCAGGGCAAGCCATTGCAAACCTGGGCGTAGGCGGTAGCGGTTATGCCCCTGGCACCGAAGAGGCAGGAGCAGCAAAACCAGCCGCACAGGGTAGCGCAGATGCGATTGGCAAGCTGATCGAATCCTTCAACCCTCTGGGTGGTCCTCCCATCCGCTTCTAGCCACACAAAAAAACGCTCATTTTCAACATTGAAATGAGCGTTTTTTTGTTGCTGCCTGGCCAGTCTTACAAGGTGACGGTTAATGGCTGACCGGCAATTTCAGAACACAGGGCGGAAACATTGGCCGCCAGATCCAGACCACCACGGGTATCCTGCCACACCTTGCCATCAAAACGGTAATGGAATGCGCCACTGGGCGCAGCCACCCACATTTCCTGCAAGGGAGCCTGGCTATTGATGACGACATGCCGGGTACTGTCAAACACAAGGGTAAGCACCTGACCACTGCGATTCGCATCAACATCAATATCCAGATGTTCGAACCAGCCATCAGCCTGGGCCTGAATCTTGTCTAAAATATCGTCTGCACGTGCAAGAAATTCTGATTCAGTCATAATATCAATTCTTTAGAAAAATTTTTGGAGTCGTAAATTGCCTGCGTTTATAAAAATACACCGCAGTCTTTCAATTGCATCCCTGCTTGGCTTAAGTTTGGGGCTTTCCGCCTGCGGATACAAGGCACCTCTATATTACCCTACCCAAGAACAATTACAGCAAATAGAAGCACGCGAACAAAGGATAAAGGCACGCAAGGAAGCTGCCAAGGCTGCCGCCCGACAAGAAAAGGAACAGGCCCGTGCCCGGGAGCAGGACCCCGACACCACACTCCCTCAATAATTCCGTTTATTTTCATACACCGTTAATTCTGATTATCACTTTGCAATGACCACACAATCCCAACCCTTACCCACTCCCGCCGGTTCACCTTTCTTTCATTACGAAAACAACACCCTGCACGCTGAAGGTGTTTGCCTGGAAACCCTGGCCCGGGAACTGGGTACCCCCCTGTATGTTTATTCCCGAGCTGCACTCAAGGCAGCCTGGCAATCCTACCAAAATGCCATTGGCAGCCGTGACACCCTGGTTTGTTATGGCATGAAAGCCAATTCCAATCTGGCTGTCCTGAACGAATTTGCCAAATTGGGCAGCGGATTTGATATTGTTTCCGGCGGTGAACTGGCCCGCGTCCTGAAAGCGGGCGGGCAAGCCTCCAAAGTCGTTTTTTCAGGTGTTGGCAAACAGGACTGGGAAATTGAAGCAGCGCTTGAAGCCGGCATCAAATGCTTCAATGTGGAATCAGTCGCCGAACTTGAGCGCATCTCTGAAGCAGCCACGCGACTGGGAAAAACGGCGCCGGTTTCCTTGCGCGTGAATCCCGATGTCGATGCCAAAACACACCCGTATATTTCAACCGGCATGAAAGAAAACAAATTCGGGATCGAAATTGGTGCCGCGCCAGCCGCTTATCAAAAAGCCAATACCCTGCCCGGCATTAAAATCGTGGGTGTCGACAGCCATATCGGCTCGCAAATTACCGACGTCAGCCCCTATCTTGACGCCCTGGACAAAACCCTGGACCTGCTTGACATGCTTGGCCTGCAGGGCATCAAGGTGGAGCATCTGGACATCGGTGGCGGTTTGGGCATCCGCTACACGGATGAAATCCCGCTGGACCCCAAAGAATTGCTTGAGCCTGTTTACGAAAAAATGGCGCAACGTGGCTATGACCACTTGCAGCTGGTGCTTGAACCGGGTCGCTCCCTTGTCGGCAATGCGGGTGTCCTGCTCACGCGTGTCCAGTACCTCAAGCATGCCGAAGCGCGCAATTTTGCCATTATTGATGCGGCCATGACCGACCTGATGCGCCCCGCCCTTTATGAGGCCTACCATGGGCTGCTGGCTGTCAAGCCACGTGCACAAACCCCTGAAACCTACGATATCGTGGGCCCTGTTTGTGAAAGTGCCGACTGGCTGGCCAAACAGCGCAGCATTGCCTTGGAACAGGACGACATTCTGGCGCTTGAGTCCGTGGGTGCTTATGGTTTTGTTATGTCAAGCCAATACAATACCCGTCCACGGGCCGCTGAGGTCATGGTGGATGGCAAGAATTTCCACATTATTCGCCAGCGCGAAAAACTGGAAGACCTGTTTGAAGGCGAACAGCTCCTACCCTGAAAAACGAGAATCCCCTCATTTCTCGGCAGCCTGCCTGCCGCTTTGAATATCCCCCTTGCGGGGGTATTTTTCTATTTGTTACGAAAGACAAGTTATAATTCAATTTATCAATTGCGGTCACACAACCATGTTTAATTAGAGATGTCAGAAACTCCCTCCAAAACAGAAGCTGCCATTCAGAATCGCTGGTTATCAAGTCTCTGGAAAATGGCACCGTTTGGCATGATATGGGCCATTGGTGCCCCCCTAATGGCAGGGGGAGTCTTGGTATTCCAGGCCTGGATACTGGCAAAAACCCTCGACCAGGCCATCCGCTTATCAGTTCCCCCCACCGAGTTATGGGGGCAAATGTTGCTGATTGCCCTGCTGATTGCCCTACGGGCCTTGATGATCTGGTCTGGCGAAATGGCCGCTTCCCGGGCTTCCGAGCACATCAAGCAACAATTGCGGCAACGGTTTTTTGCGCAATTGCTGGCCCGGGGGCCTGCCTGGAGCAGGCAAACGCCGGCCGGCGCCCTCACCACGGCCATCCTCGACCAGGTGCAGGCACTTGACGGCTATTTGCAGCGTTTTCTGCCCGCCACCATTTCCGCGGTTTTTCTGCCCCTGGCATTTGCCGTTGTCATCCTGCCCATCGACTGGATCGTCACCCTGGTGTTCTTATTCAGCGCCCCCATGATTCCCCTGTTTATGGCCCTGATCGGCATGCGTGCCGAGGCCGCCAACCAAAAACACCAACAGGCGTTAAGCCGTCTGTCAGGCATTTTTGCCGACCGGATTCGTGGTCTGTTCACCCTGGCCTTAATGGGACGCACCCAGGACGAAATCAAGGCCGTACATTCGGCCAGCAAAAGCTTAAGCGACACCACCATGAAAGTATTGCGAATTGCGTTCCTTTCCTCGGCGGTCCTTGAGCTGTTTGCCGCACTGGGTGTGGCAGGGGTGGCCATTTATATCGGCCTAAGCTATTTGGGTATGCTGGGCGCCCATTTTTCGGGCAATACCCTGCAACAGGGCCTGTTCTGCCTGTTACTGGCCCCCGAAGTGTATATGCCGCTACGCCAGATGGCCGCCAGTTACCATGACCGGGCCACCGCCAAGGCGGCAGCACAGGGCTTACACCAGTTGTATGAGCAACTACCCGCCCACCACGACGACACTCACCCGCCACTTATCACACCCTCAGCCATTATCCAGCGCCAGGCACGCAACGGTAGCGGGCTTGTTTTGCAGGCACAGGAACTTGCCGTGCAAACCCCGCAGGGCCGGGATATTTTATTACCCGCCCACTTTACCTTGCGGGTCGACCAGCCCATCGCCTTAATGGGTGAAAGCGGCATTGGCAAAACCTCTTTGCTTGAGACCCTGGCCGGACTGCGACCCTACGCCAGCGGTCAACTGGTGCATTATTTTGCCAAAAACGAATATGTCTTGATTGGCCAGCAACCTTTTATCGGCCTGGGCAGCATCCGGCAGTTTTTATTGGCGGTCAATCCACAAGCTACCGAACAGCAATTATGGTCTGCCCTTGAACAGGCACAGGCAGCCGATTTTGTAACCAACCTGGCACAAGGATTAGATACCGTGCTGGGTACACGCGGACACGGCGTGTCTGGCGGGCAGGCCCACCGGCTTGCGCTGGCCAGGTTGTTTTTAACCGACCCTGCCCTGATCATGCTGGACGAGCCCACTGCCTATCTTGACGGGCAAACCCGTGATGCGGTTATCCAGGCCATTTTACGCTTTGCCCGGGGCCGTGCCTTGCTGGTGGCCACCCACGATGAGGCACTGGCAATGCAAATCGGGCAAACCTGGCGTATTCAAGATCAAACACTTATTATCAAGGAAAAAGCGTGAAATTGTGGTGGCAATTGGCCGAACCCTGGATTAAACAACATTGGCGCCTAAGCCTGCTGGCCCTGTTCCTGGCTTTATCGACCGTTTTTGCCGGCGTGGGTCTGCTAACCGTATCCGGCTGGTTTTTAACCGGTGCCTTTCTGGCCGGCTCGGCACAGGCGTTCAATCTGTTTCTCCCCTCGGCACTGGTGCGCGGGATGTCCATGTGGCGCATTGCCTCGCGTTATGCTGAACGGGTCTGCGGCCATATGGTCACCCTGGACCTGCAGGCGGAAATCCGTACCGGCAGTTTTGCACGCCTGGCGGCTTTCAAACCGGCCCAATTGGCGCAATACCGTGACGGTGATTTACTGGCCCGCTTAATTAACGATATCGAACGGCTGGACACTTTCTTCTTATTGATTATCACCCCGGTGTTTACGGCAGTCATTGCGGGCGCTTTTTTCAGCCTGCTCATGGGCACGGCATTACCCATGGTGGGCTGGATCCTGCTCCTGGTGTTGTGCCTGGCATCCGGTGTACTGCCCTATTTGCTGGCTCGTCAAACCGCCAAAGCCGGTCTGGATGTACAGGCTGCCAATGCCGAATTGCGGGCACTGGCTCATGAAGCCATTGCCGCGCATACCGACCTGCTGGTGTTTGGCATGACACCTATGGTACGAGAACAATTTGACCAGGCCGGCCTGCGCCTGGCAAAAGCACAGCAAAGGCTTACCCAGGCCGGCAGTTTTGGCACGCTGGTACAACAACTGTTAATGGGTGCACTGGTACTGGCTCTGTTATGGCTGGGCGCCAACGCACAGGCGCAACAGGAATTGTCCGCCCCGGTATGGGTGGGGCTATTGCTGGGGGCCATGGGCCTGTTTGAAATTTTATCACCCATCATGCGTGGCGCGGCAGGCCTGGGAGCCGTACAGGCCGCTGCCCGGCGTATTCAGGACATCACCGCTGGCACAGCAGCCAATACACCAACAGAAACCGACAAAGCCCTACCAACCGCAATGCTGCCCGCAACCGGCACATTACAGTTACAAGACATATGCGTTGCCTATGACAACAAACCGGTTTTAAACGGGCTTGATCTTTATGTCGATCATGGCCAGCGCATTGCCATCCGCGGCTTGAGCGGTACAGGTAAAACCACCCTGTTAATGGCCATCATGCAAATACAGCCATTATCATCGGGCACCATTACTTATGGTGGCGTAAATTTAAGTACGGTCAGCAGCCCAGTACTGTACCGGCACATGGCTCTGTTATCACAACACTCTCCGGTGTTTATGGGCACCATTGCCCACAACCTGCGCCTGGCCGATCCTGAGGCCCCTGACGAACGTTTATGGGAAGTGTTGAAACAGGTACATTTGGCCGCTCATGTTGAACAAATCGGTGGCCTTGATGCCTGGGTTGGCGAAGGAGGCAACACCCTGTCTACCGGCCAGATCCGCCGCTTATGCCTGGCCCGCGTTTTGTTGTCCAAGGCAAGCGTCTGGCTGCTTGACGAGCCCACTGCAGGGCTTGACAAGGCCACCGCCGATGCCTGGTTTACCAACCTGCAACAAGTGGCCAAAGACCGTACGGTGCTTATTGTGACCCATGCCGATGTGCCAGAGGGTGTGGTAGATGCAAGCTATATATTGACCGATGGACGTTTGCAGTTTCAAGCGCAGCAAAAGGCACAAAAGAACGTAGAAAAAAACACGGAAGAATGGGTGTAGCACCTGCCAGGCGATGCAACAACCTGGCAAGCGCCCCCTTTCAACCAAGGACCCGGTTTTAGCATTTTGCCCAAACAGGAAAAAACGGTGGCCAAATATAATATATATGGCCACCGTTTTTCTGTCCCGAAACAAACCGCTTTGCGCTGGCTACCTGTTTGGCCCGCTCATGCGGAAAGTCCCTGCATTCAGAAGCGCTTAAAGCTCACCGTATGAATGCAACCCTGACAGGAAAATATTAACCCCCAGGAAAGCAAAACTGGTAATGATCAGCCCAGCCAGAGCCCAATAAGCGGCTACCGTACCACGCATACCTTTCATGAGCCGCAGGTGCAGCCAGGCCGCATAGTTCAGCCACACAATAAAGGCCCAGGTTTCCTTGGGGTCCCACTGCCAGTAAGTACCCCAGGCATCAGCGGCCCACAGGGCACCCAATACGGTGGCAACCGTAAAGAACGCGAATCCCACCGAAATGGCCCGATACATGATGTCGTCCAGGACCTCCAGGGGCGGCAATTTGCTGGCAATGGTTTTACGGGCCAGCAAAATGCAGGCCACAATAATAATGCCAATGCCAAAATACAGAATCCAGAATCCGAAGTTTTCCTTGTCACTGAAAATAAACGGTTCTGACACCATGGCCCCCCCGACCAGTAACAGGGGAACCAGGGGCTTCCAGGAAACGGTTTCCCCATGCAGCTTGACCAGATAGGCAAACCCGACCATTGCCGACAGTGCAAAAGTACCATAGCCAATAAAGTTGGCCGGTACGTGCAGTTTCATCCACCAACTGCGCAAAGCGTTATTCAACGGGGTAATCACCGCCGCATCACGCTCAAACGTGTACCAAAGCAGGAAAATAACCGCTGCGGAAATCACCAGCAGGACAAACCCGCCCAAAGCCCGCGTGTTATAGCGTTTTTCATAATACAGGTAAAAAACAGCCGTAATCAGACAGAACAGAACAAAAACCTCGTACAGATTACTGACCGGAATATGCCCCATATCGGGGGCAATAAGATGGCCTTCACGCCAGCGAACCAGCAGGCCGGCAAAACCGAAAAACACACCTGCCCAGGTGAAAGCGGTCCCCATCCAGGCAGCGGTTGGGCTGATATAGCCCACCCAATACACCACAGTAGCCATGAAAAACAGGGCGCACATCCATAAAATGGCCGATTGTGATGACAACAGATATTTCAGCAGGAACTGGTTATCAGCCTGTGCCAGATTACCGTCATACAGGCCAATGGCCAGCAGGGCCGCCAGGCCACAGGCAATCATGAGCACCCGCAAGGGGCGCCACAGCCAGCCGACCCAGGTCACAAAAATGGTGGAACCCGCCAGAATGTATTTCTCGTAAATATCCATTTCATTGGGATAAGTCACAATGGCATACGCTGCCCCTGCCACCAGGATCAGAAAGAAAACCAGGTCGGTCCAGTCGGGCTTGCCGCGCAAGACCCGATTATCACCGGTTTCTGACATTTGATCTTCCCACTTCGCGGATGGACGCGTTCCCGGGGAAGAGTGTACCAAGGTATTGGACATATTCAATTCCTACTTTTTAGCCAAATCTGAAAAGTCTTGCCTGAAACGCTCGAACTCACGATTGAAGTCCAGCGTTCTTTTCTGTGAAGTCATTGCTGACATGATTTTACTGCTATTTGCCGTGTCACCCGGTTTAATCCACATCCAGATCCGGCGGTCACGGATATAAAACATGGCAAAAACACCGATAATAAGGAACAATGAACCCAGGTAAACAGAGCTTTTTCCCGGAGAACGGGTAGCCTGCAGGACACTGGCCTGAATATGCTCGAAAGTTTTGAGCTGCAGCATGACCGGCGCCGGATAGGCACTTAAATCGGACAAGGCGCGCAGGGATACATCAAACCAGCGTGCCTGTTTTTCCGCCTCTTCACGACTGTTTAAAGAGACAGGCGCCAGGCCCGCCTCAATGCGTACCAGATTGCGCAACTCAACCGCACTGAACAACAGATAATCGCGCAGGATCTTTTTCATGGGTTCCCGCAAATTTTCGGGAACCCGTTCCGCTTCGGGAACATCGGTCCCATCCACGTATTGGTCAATCCCCATGAAACCGCCTTTGGCAAATATCTCAAGGGCCTGTTCAGCCAAGGGGGTAATCATGTCGGCATTAAAGCGCTCATCTCGGGATTTTTCAGCAAAAGCACGAGCGGCCTTGCGCCTCATTTCAGGATTTTCAAATGCGGCGCGCATGGCCATGAATTCATCGAGCGTACCATTGTCATCGGCAGGCATGCGCACATAACGGAACATGCCCTCGCCCGGTAACTGAATTCCCGCCAGGAAAACCAGCGAATCATCAAGCAGCATGGGCAACATGTAATTATTATATTTGACCGACTGGTTCTTATCATCACTCAGCGTATAAGCAACGCTGGGACCCACATTTTGCACCTCACGCTCTTTACCCGCCGCACTACCGGTCACCGCCAGAATCTGCTCTTCAAAACTTTTCGGCTGCGGATTGCCGGCATTCAGGTTTTCAACGTTGATAGGTTTGAAATCATCAATCGTAACCCGATACTCTTTGTTTTCCCCATTAATCGTGGTGGTCAGTTTAGAGGTGCCGGCCACCTCCATATTCAACTCAAAGGTTTCAGTTGTCTGCCCGTCCAGTGGGTAGCCTGTTAGCAGCAACTTGGAACCACCGTCATGGAAACTGGACTGATAAAGGGTAATACCGTCCTTGGAAAAAGGATGGTTCACCTCGATAATACGGTTTTCAACTTCCTTGCTTGCCAGATCGGTAATGGTCACGTCACTGGCAAAGCGCTTGGGCATCCCATTGGTTTCGTAATACTCGATAATGAACTTGTTCAGCTTGATATCGAACGGCAACACCTGCAGGAATTGCTCACCGCCCAGTCCCAGCAAGGCGTAGCTGGAATTGCCACCCTCTGAAATGGAGACATTGCCACGGAAACTGGGGTTGGAGGAAGAAAAACGGGTTTCCTCCGCGACATCGGAAATATACTTCGCGGTAGCGGGAATAGGTGCTTTGCTGCCAAACCAGATTTGCAGGCGATTGGGCAGCTCACTATCAAGCAAACCACCAATACAGATCACGACAATGGCAACGTGAGCAAAAACATATCCCAGACGGTTGGCACTACCCTTTTTGGCAGCCAGCAACACACCATTTTCAGACACTTTTTCACGGAAGCGGTAACCTTCTTTTTTCAACCACGACTTGGACATGCGTACAGTGGTTTCCTGATCGAAACCGACTTCCACATTCAATTTATGGGGAAACGCCCGCAAACTGCCCTCACGGATATACTCACGAAAGGAGCGCATGTCCTTGATCATTTTAGGCGTATTGCGAAGCAGGCAAACCGTGGTGGATATCACCAGAAAACCCATAATGACCAGGAACCACCAGGTATTATAGATTTGCGACACCCCAAATTTACTGAAAACAGTGTACCAGAAGGTGCCGAACTGATCAGTATATTGAAGCTCGGTCTGATTTTGTGGCAACACCGTACCAATAATACTGGCGACACAGATAAATGAGAGCAGGCTCACCGCAAAGCGCATGGAGCCCATCAGTTCAAAAAAATCAGCAGTCCATCTTCTGCGGGTGGTATTTTTTGCCATCGTCAATTATTAATTCATAAGAAAATAGGGAGTGCCAACGTATGGACTCCCTATCTTAGATAACACTATCTGTAAAAGTTCCCCCGTATGTGTCGGGAGTAAACACTTGAACAAAATTAGCGGATACCGGCTGCGTAATCGGCAACCGCTTTCATGTCTGCACGGTTCATGCGGTTGGCAATCACGCCCATCATGTTTTCAGTGCCACCATTTTTACGATAACCGTCTGCAAAGGCAAGCAGCTGGGCCTCGAGGTACTCGGGGTGCTGACCGGACAAAGCGGGGAACGCGGAAGGCATACCCTTGCCGGTTGCGCCATGACAGGAAGCACAGGCAGGAACATTACGCTCGGGGATACCGGCACGCCAGATTTCCCGACCACGCTGCACCACTTCATGATCGGCACCCAGTTTGGCGGTTGCTGGCTGGGCAAGTGTTTGCTTGCTAATGTACATAGCCAGGTTCTGCATGTCTTGGGGCGTCATTTGGGCAACAATAGGTGCCATCATGGTGGGGTTACCCTGTGCATCAACCCGATTACTGGTTTTGGCACCTTCGGGGGTCTGGAAATTCTTGAGCTGGTTGATGATGTACTCATAGGGCATTCCGGCCAGACTTGGATACATGGGAACCATGCTGTTGGCAGCAACGCCATGGCAGGCCACACAGGCCAGAATACCACGTGACATGTCGCCATTGGCATACAGTTCCTCACCGGCCTTGGCATCAGGCTTGGCGGCAAAGCTGGAAGCGCTCATGGCCAGTCCCATGGCAACGCCACTTGTCACTAAAATTTTTGATAAAACTTGCTTCATGAATACCCTCTATGATCACAGCGGATCAGTACGCATTGGTCTAAATTAGCGTCTATTGTAAAAGATAATGCTTATAAACGTAGGAGTATAAACCTCAATCACTAAATTTAGGCGATTTTTATGGATAAGGATTATACAATAGAGACTTATTTTTTATTTATTCGAGTGAACTTGTGTCAATTTTACATCGGGCATCCTTCTTTACCTCAGCTGCAAAGCTGCATCAGCTGCCTCCTCCGTCGGTTCCCGAAGTATGTTTTGTGGGCCGCTCCAATGCAGGCAAATCCTCGGCCATCAACGTGCTGGCCAACCAGAAAAGGCTGGCATTTTCCAGTAAAACACCCGGACGCACCCGCCTGATCAACATGTTTGGTCTTCCGGATCCCCTCGACCCCGAACACCCATTGGGCTTTCTGGTCGATCTTCCGGGCTATGGCTATGCCTCGGTTGCGCGTGATGCCCGTGAAGAATGGGCTGATGTGCTGGGTGCCTACCTGCGTGAACGTACCTCCCTGGCCGGCATCGTGCTGCTGGTTGATATCCGCCGCGGTGTCACCGACCTGGACCGCCGCCTGGCCAATTGGATCGCCCCCACCGGCAAACCCGTTCTTGTATTATTGACCAAGGCCGACAAACTACCCTATGGCCAGCGCCTGAAAGCCGTTGCTGCCGTGCGCAAAGACCTGGCCGATATCGGTGCCCTGAATGCCATCCCTTTTTCAGCCACCCACCGTATCGGACTTGAAGAGGCCGATCTCAAAATTACCAACTGGATTTCACCAAAGGTTGTACCATGAGCTCAATTATTACTGCCGATTTTCCCGCTTCACGCCCCCGTCGCAACCGCCGCGATGACTTTTCACGCCGCCTGGTGCGGGAAAACATTCTCTCAGTCAATGACTTGATTTACCCCGTCTTTGTGAAAGAAGGCAACAATCTGCACGAACCCGTACTGTCCATGCCTGGCATCGTGCGTTACTCGCCCGACTCCATCTTGCCCGTGGCCGAAGAGTGCGTCAGGCTGGGTATTCCGGTATTGGCCCTGTTCCCATCCATTGAACCCTCCCTGAAAACCCCCGACGGCATCGAAGCCACCAATCCCGAAGGTTTGATCCCGCGTGTGGTGGCCTCCCTGAAAAAAGAATTCCCCGAGCTGGGCATTTTATGTGATGTGGCCCTTGACCCTTACACCAGCCACGGCCAGGATGGACTGATTGACGACAGCGGTTATGTCCTGAATGAACCCACGGTTGAGATACTGGTCAGACAAGCCCTGGTGCAGGCCGAGGCCGGTGCCGATTATGTCGCTCCCAGTGACATGATGGACGGACGCATTGGCGCCATTCGCCAGGCACTGGAAGCCCACCATTTCATTTACACCCGTATCATGGCCTATTCAGCCAAGTACGCCAGTGCTTTCTATGGCCCGTTCCGCGATGCCGTGGGTTCTGCCAGCAACCTGGGTAAATCCGACAAAATGACTTACCAGGTGGATCCGGCCAACCGCAATGAAGCCCTGCGTGAAGTGGCTGCCGACATCCGCGAAGGTGCCGACCTGGTCATGGTCAAGCCTGGCATGCCTTATCTGGACATTGTTCGTGACGTCAAGGAAATGTTCCGCATGCCCACCTATGCCTACCAGGTCAGCGGTGAATACGCCATGATCAAGGCGGCATCCATCAACGGCTGGCTGGATCACGATAAAGTCATGATGGAATCCCTGCTGGCCTTCAAACGGGCCGGTGCCGATGGCATCCTGACTTACTTCGCCATTGAGGCGGCCAAAATCCTGCAACAGCAGAAATAAGCACCGGGCGCTTATCCCGCCACCGCTTCAAATAAGTTATCCAGACCGTCTGGCCGCTCCATGATCGGCCAGACAAATATCAAGATATCTTGCCTTACCCATGGCTATTCTTGCCAATTGTCATTAAGATAAGCAAACACATCAACCATCAGCAAAAGGCAATACCATGAAAATCCTCATCGCTTGCGACCTGCGCCTGCTGGGTTCGCGCTTTACACGCCTCAAGGAAATTATTGACGAACACTTCCCCAACCGCTGGCATTGTTTTGACAGCAGTTATATTGTCTCCACCGATCTGGATGTCAACCAGGTGCGCGACCTGCTTTTGCCCGCCCTTAGTGTTAACGACTGCCTGCTGGTCAGTGAGCTGGGCAATAACTGGGCCGGTATCGGCATTTCTGAAAAAAACCGGCTACTGCTTGAAAACTAATTCCAAGCAAAGCCTGTTTCCTTAATCCGGGTCAGGCCAGTCTGCCCGTTCTTACGCTAAAATGACCTTTGTACTTATTTCAAAGGTCATTTTCATGAAAACAGAGACTGGCAATTGCGTTGTTATTTACAGTACCGTACCCGACCTGCTTCTGGGCAAACGCATTGCCCATATCCTGGTTGAAGAGAAACTGGCTGCCTGTGTGAACCTAAGTGCGCCAGGCCTGTCTATCTACCTTTGGGAAAATGTGGTCGAAGGCACCGAAGAAATCACCTTGACCATAAAAACCACCCGGGAACGCCAGCAGGCATGCATTCAGAAAATTGCCGAACTGCATCCTTATGAAGTACCCGAAATCATTGTGGTGCCCATTTTGGATGGACACACCCCCTACTTATACTGGGTCCAGCAACAAACAAAAATTTGAGTCAAGCCCCCATGATTGTTCCGCTGTATAAAAAATTTCTCTGGTTATTTTCTGTTTTCACCCTGTTTTTTTTCACTGCCCTGTCTCCTCTGCAGGCGGAAGAAGACTTTCTTGATCCCGAAAAGGCATTTGTGTTTTCAGCACAAATGCAAACCGACAACCAGCTGAAAATCCGTTTTGACATTGCGCCCAAATACTATATGTATCGCGAGCGCTTTGAATATCATGTTCAAGATGATGATGACAGCGCCACACAGACGGGCCAGCTATTGGGCCCCCCCGTTTACCCGTCTTCCGGACAGGTCAAATACGACCCCACTTTCGACAAGGAAATGGAGGTCTATTACAACCATGTTGAAATCCTGCTACCCCTGAACAAAAGTGACCACCCTTTCACCCTTGAACTGATTGGCCAGGGTTGTGCCGATGCCGGCCTGTGCTATCCGCCCATGAGCTATGAAGTTGGCTTAAGCCCCACCGCAACCGGCTATGAGATTACCGCCGGCAAAGGTGCCATACTGGGCGGCCCGCCCCTGGTATCCACCAGCACCAACACGGCCGACAACAATATTTCCCTGTTTGATGCCGGCGATACCGATATTGCCGCCTGGCTGAACGATGCCAGCCTGCTGAAAATCATCCTGCTCAGCTTTGCACTGGGGGTTCTGCTATCCTTTACGCCCTGCGTACTGCCCATGCTGCCCATCCTTCTGTCTATTGTGGTGGGTGATCGCAAGTCCATCGGCAATGCCGCCGTCTCACGTTTCAGGGGTCTGAACCTGACCCTGATGTACGTACTGGGCACATCGGTTGTTTATACCATCCTGGGCATTCTGGCCGCCTCTATTGGTGCCGTGCTGGCCGCCTGGATCCAGAACCCGTGGGTACTGGGCCTGTTTGCCATTGCCCTGGTGATTCTGGCCATTGGCATGTTTGGTGCCTTTACCATTCAAATGCCCGCCAGTCTGCAGTCTTCCCTTAACGAAAAAGTTTCCCGCATGCCGGGTGGCCGCATGGGCAGTGCCTTCTTCATGGGCATTATTTCAGCCCTGATCTGCGGTCCTTGTGTGGCGGCCCCCCTGGCAGGCGTGCTGCTGTTCATTTCACAAACCGGAGACTTGAGCACCGGTGGCCTGGCCCTGTTCGTACTGGCCTGGGGCCAGGGTACCTCCCTGTTGATCCTGGGCACCTCTTCAGGCGCCTTGTTACCCAAGGCCGGGCCCTGGATGGACAGTATCAAGAACTTCTGCGGCCTGCTGTTGCTGGCCACCGCTGTCTGGATGATCATGCCCATCACCCCAGGCTGGTTCGACATGCTGGCCTGGGCTTTCCTGTCGATGTGTCTGGCCCTGTTACTGGGTGCCTTCAGTCCCTTACCCAACCATAACAGCATTCTTAAACTGCTGTTCAAGGCAACCGGCCTGCTGTTTGCCTTATGGGCCGTTCTGCTCATGCTGGGGTTGGCTACCGGAGGGCAAAGCGTGCTCAGCCCGCTCAAGGGCTTAGGCGCTGGCGCTGCCAACAGCCAGACATCTGCCGTACGGGGCAGCATCGCAGTCGTGGAAGAAACCCCGTTTGTCCGGATTAAAACACTGGCCGAGCTTGAAAACACAGTGGCCAATGCCGGCAAACCCGTCATGCTGGATTTTTATGCCGACTGGTGCATCTCCTGCAAGGAAATGGAGCTATTCACCTTTTCCGACCCCTCCGTGAAGCGCAAACTGGACCAGATGCTGCTTCTGCAGGTGGATGTCACCAAGAACAACGAAGCCGATCGCGCACTGTTAAAACGCTTCAAACTGTTTGGCCCACCGGGTATTATCTTTTTCAATCAGCAAGGCCGGGAACTGGAAAGGATCCGCGTTGTGGGCTTTCAGAATGCCGAAAAATTCTCAGGGACCTTGGATAAAGTGTTGAATTGAAACAGGCAAGCCATACCGCATAAAGCGCCTTAATTGTTTTCCACACTGAAAATGCCTGGCATGGCCGTAAAGCCATGGATCCCCTTGACCCGATCTGTCCAGCGACGCAAAGCCGGGTAATCCAGCAAAGAGATACCGGCCTCATCAGAGAGCATAATATGGGGAAAGCAGGCCAGATCGGCAATGGTGGGATGTTCACCGGGGCACAGCCACGCATGACCGTTTTTTTCGGCAAACCACAGATGTTCGTCGATAACCGTCAGCAATTGCCGGGCTTTCCGGCACTGCGGCGCCATATTTCCACCCTTTCCAAACACTTGTACCCAGCGTGCGGCCGAAACCGTTTCATTCAGGTCATTGGCAAATGACAGCCATATCTGGACACAGGCAATCCGGGTCGCATCCTCAAGCGGATACCATTTCCCCCTGGGAGCATATTTGCAGGCAAGATAAACCAGAATGGCCTGTGAATCACGCACGATAAACCCGTTATCGTCCAGCACCGGCACTTTGGCCAAAGGATTGATGACGCGAAAACGGGCCTGTTGATGCTCGCGCCCCGGCACAAGCTCAACCGGGGTAAGCTGGTGCTCCTGCCCCAGAATGCTCAGAAACAGGCGAACCTTATAACAATTTTCCGACAATTCGCAATCGTACAAATTCAACATGCCCGCTCCTAGATATCCAGTACCAGATCATCGCCTGCACTGCGAGATACACAGGGCATCATGCAATGACCGCTTTGTTTTTCTTCTTCACTTAAATAAAAGTCCTTGTGCTCAATCTTGCCCGAAAGAACTTTGGTATAACAGGTGCCGCACACCCCCTGTTCACATGAAGTTTCAATATCCACGCCATATTCCCTCAGGGCATCGGTAATGCTGACACCGGAAGGAATAATATAACTTTGGCCCGACCGGGCCAGGGTAACCCGAAAGGTGTGCTCATCCTGGTGATCGACCCGGTTGATAAAAAGCTCATGACGGACCTGAATATGCGCCCAGCCATTTTCCTGAATGACCCGCAGGGCTGTATCAAGCAGGCCTTTGGGACCGCAAATATACACATTAGGCTGCTCGGGAGTAACTTTGGACAGAATACTGAAAAGCTGCTCGGCCACCTGATCTGGCTGCATGGCTTGATAAAACGAAACATTGGACAGTTTGTTAAGCTGATCCACAAACGCGCGGGAATAGATATTACGTACGAAATAATGCACATGATAGGGCAATTTCTCATGTTCCAGCTGATTTGCCATGGCAACAATCGGTGCCACGCCAATTCCTCCGGCAATCAGCGTACCGCCTTTGCCGGGCACCAGACGAAAATGATTCTTGGGTGCTGAGATTTCCAGTACGCTGTCTTCCCTGACTTCGTTATACAAAGACGCCGAGCCTCCTCGGGATTCAGGCTCAAGCTTGACCCCAATCAGCAGTTCCTGCGCTTTCGTATCCCACTCCACCAGGGAGAACTGCCGCACCAGGCCTCGCGGCGTGCGGACATCAATGTGCGCGCCCGCCTCGATCCCCTTGAAACGGTTGAATGATGGCAAATGCAACCGAAATGAAGCCACCTGTTCGGCAATTTCCTTGCGCTCGACAACCCGCGCCGGTAACCAGCGCGGCAAAGCCTGCACCGGTTGGGGGGCAATAAGCGGCTCTTGTTCCGTGATATCCCGGTCGGCCTCCAGTTCAAGCTTCAGGCTTGTCAAGGCCTCATTAATGCGACGTGTCCACTTCAATTCATCATCACTTTGATTGCACATCACATGAATGACGGTTTTTTCAGTATGTGCCGGCTGCAACATGAACAGCACTTCAACAGTTTGCAGCATGTATTCCTGCCAACAGACATGCATCATTAAACCATCTTCCTGCACCTGAAAAGTTTGCCTGTCGACATGCCGGTCGTAGTGACAGAAACCCTGCAACTGCGTCCGTACAGACGCCAGTGGCGCATTGACGGTAATACTGCGCAAGACACTGGATGGCAAGGCAAAGGGGTGAACCAGCGTGCCGGGCTCACTTAAATAATCACGGGTAAGATTGACCCAGACAAAACCGTTTTTTTCCACCACGGAAAAACTTTTGGCACAGGCCGAGTGCGGCATACTGCCATCGGGGATGGCAGGAACCACTGAACACTGACCGTCACCGGAGTGGAACTGCCAGCCATGGTACTGGCACTTCAGACTCTTGCCGGTATTGATACCCAGGGTCAAGCGCATGCCACGATGTGGGCAGCGGTTTTCCCAGGCATTGACCTCACCCTTGTCTGTCCTCCATAAAGCCAGTTCCACACCATGCAATTGGGCTTGAAACACATGACGCAAGACCAGTTCATCGGCCCGGGCAACAGGAAACCATTTATCTTCAAACATATTCAACTCTTATCAGCATTAAGACAGACTGTATGACAGGATTTCTGAAAAGTACCATAGACCACGCCTTGCTCGCTTAGCCACTGCCGGTAAGCCAGCGAAGCGGCATCTGCAGCCGTTGATATTTCAAAATCAGGGAACAGAGGAAGCTTACGCGGTACCTGATTATTCAATATGGCAAGATCCTGGCCAATAATACCCTGCTGAAACCGACGCAGCGCTTGCGTGCTGGCGCTGTCATCCAGGCAAGCCATGGGCATATGAACAATACTGCGGTCTTCATCACAGGGCTGCACAAAAATACATACCAGGTCTTTTTTGGCTGGCTGCAAGGGGCAGGTTTTATACAATAAGGCACTAAACGGACTGCACACCCGGTAAACATACGAAATAGTCATGTGCCCTTCATGACTGAAGGCTGCCATGGGTTGATGAAACGCTGCACCCCGGACATAAAGCCCATCATTTTCAATTTCAACATGGTAAGGCTTGACGGCCGTATACGGCATTTCACCCAGCGTCCCTTCATGGACAAACGGAAAATGCGCTATGTCCAGAAAATTTTCCATCACTCGTAAACCGGACGCACGCACGCATACCGGCACCGTCGCCAACACACGCCGGTCAGTCTCGTGAAATTCGGGAATTTCAAACATGGCTGGCGGTGTGCCCAGGCTGACCCAATAAGTGTAATACTGCCTGAGCACGGGTAGCGGCCGTCGGGTATCTCGCCCAATAGCATAAAAGGTGGCATTATCATCCAATCCATATTCAATGGGCTGCCCCAGTAACCGCGTATGGTAAACCTTGCCGGAAACGGGCATGTTTTCCGTTGCAACCGGATACCATTGATCAAGCACAACCGATTCGATTTTCATATTCACACCTTCACAACCCATGGCAGCAGACCTGCCATTATCAATTACAATGCAACCCGGGCTGCACACGATCATATTACGCGTTTTATCGCCATTGTGTCACGTTGGCCCAAATCAGCCAATATAAAGCAATAACCATACCATGACATGATCCAGCGCAAAAAAAGCACCCGCTAAGGGTGCTTTTCATGATACCTGAATGATTGATTGCTCAATTACTCGGCGTCAACAACTTCGTCTGCAACTTCTGGACGGTCAACCAATTCCATGAAAGCCATAGGTGCATTGTCGCCTTGACGGAAACCCATTTTAAGGATGCGGGTGTAACCACCGTTACGCTCCTGGAAACGAGGACCGATTTCAGCAAACAGTTTAACTACAGCATCACGATCGCGCAAACGGGCAAATGCCAGGCGTTTATTGGCCAGGGTTGGCTCTTTGGCTAAAGTGATCAGGGGTTCGATGACACGGCGCAGCTCTTTGGCTTTAGGCAATGTTGTTTTGATCGCTTCGTGCTGGATCAGGGATACAGACATGTTGCGGAACATAGCCAGACGATGGCTGCTTGTACGATTTAATTTACGTAAACCACTGCGATGACGCATGATATATTTCCTATGAATCTAAATTTAAGATGATCGGCTGATCATCCGGTTAGCCCAGCTCTTCTATCCGTTTTTGAAATGATGACCAAAGACGGCGGTCCGGTTGATTAAATATTGCCAATCAGCTTCTAAAAACCGATTGGCAACAAATGCTTTGCTTTATGGGCGTTCCAGGCCAAGTGGTGGCCAGTTTTCAAGTTTCATGCCCAGCGTCAGGCCGCGTGCGGCCAGGACTTCTTTGATTTCGTTGAGTGATTTGCGACCCAGGTTAGGTGTTTTCAGCAATTCATTTTCGGTACGCTGGATCAGATCACCAATGTAGTAAATGTTTTCCGCTTTCAGGCAGTTGGCCGAACGTACGGTTAGCTCAAGATCATCAACAGGACGCAGCAGTACAGGGTCAATTTGTGGCGCACCACGTACCGGTGTTTCGTAAGTTTCGGTTGCACCTTCAAGAGCGGCAAACACGGAAATCTGGTCCATCAGGATACGGGCAGCCTGACGCACGGCCTCTTCAGGTGTAATCACACCGTCTGTTTCGATATCGAGAATCAGTTTGTCAAGGTCGGTACGCTGTTCAACACGGGCGCTTTCAACGGCATAGCTGACACGACGGATGGGACTGTAAGACGCGTCCAGGATAATACGGCCAATGGTATGGGCCTTATCGTCTGCCAGGGCACGGACATTACCAGGCACATAGCCACGGCCCTGCTCTACCTTGATCTGCATTTCCAGCTTACCATTTTCGGTAAGGTTGGCAATAACGTGATCAGGATTGATGATTTCAACATCATGAGGAAGTTCAATGTCGCTGGCCAGAACAGGACCTATACCACTTTTACGCAAAGTGACGGTTACTTCTTCACGGTTATGCAGCTTGAATACGACACCTTTCAGGTTAAGCAGGATGTCAACCACGTCCTCACCGACACCAGGCAGGGTTGAATATTCATGTACAACACCGGTAATTTGCACTTCGGTGGGCGCGTAACCGGTCATGGAAGACAGCAGAATACGGCGCAGGGCATTGCCCAAAGTATGGCCAAAACCGCGCTCAAACGGCTCCATGACAACTTTAGCGTGGTTATCGGTAACTGGGATGACGTCAATGGAACGTGGTTTAAGAAAAGCCTGAGACATTACATTTCCTTTTCAATACCCTCGGCTCGTTACACCGATAAGGCTGATGGATAAGATAAAAGTATAAAAAAAACAGACTGATTGCGAAAATATGTGCAGATCAACCTATTGGAGAACCGGAAAATTATAACTTATTTTTATTATTTTCATGCAATTGCCAACGCAAGCATGGATAGAAGATAAAAAGCAGAAAAGGCCAAAACCTTTTCTGCTTTTTCACGATATTAACGAGAATACAATTCAACAACCATTGATTCATTAATATCACGCGCAACATCTGCACGATCAGGGGCTTGTTTGAATGTGCCGCTCAATTTGGCAACATCAACTTCAACCCATTGTGGCAGACCATTACCGGTTGCCAGATCCAAAGACTCTTTAATACGAGCCTGACCTTTGGACTTTTCACGTACGGAAATGATGTCTCCGCTTTTGATCAGCATTGAAGGAATGTCGGCTTTGTGGCCGTTCAGTTCAATAGCTCCGTGGCTAACCAGCTGACGTGCTTCGGCGCGTGTAGAGCCAAAACCCATGCGGTATACCACGTTGTCAAGGCGCGATTCCAACAACTGAATCAGGGTCTCGCCTGTGTTACCACGGCGACGCTCAGCTTCAGCAAAGTATTTACGGAATTGTTTTTCAAGTACGCCGTACATACGTTTGAGTTTTTGTTTCTCGCGCAACTGCAGACCGTAATCGGAAGTACGGGCACCGGAAGTGCGACCGTGCTGACCAGGTTTGGAATCCAGTTTACATTTGGAATCCAAAGAGCGACGTGCACTCTTCAGAAATAAATCAATACCTTCACGACGTGAAAGTTTACATTTTGGTCCAGTATATCGTGCCATTATGTTCCCTTAATATATTAGATACGGCGGCGTTTAGGAGGGCGGCAACCGTTATGCGGAACTGGCGTGATATCAGAGATGCTTGAAATTTTGATACCCAGCGCATTCAATGCACGCACTGAAGACTCACGACCAGGACCTGGGCCCTTGATGCGAACTTCAAGTGTTTTGATACCATATTCCAATGCTACACGTCCCGCTGACTCGGCTGCAACCTGCGCTGCAAAAGGCGTCGATTTACGTGAGCCTTTAAAGCCCGCGCCACCCGACGTCGCCCATGACAAGGCATTGCCTTGACGGTCAGTAATTGTGATGATTGTATTGTTAAAAGATGCATGAACGTGCGCAATGCCGTCCGATACAACTTTTTTAATTTTTTTGCGAGCGCGATTTGCGCCGCTAGAAGCTTTCGCCATAATAACCTACCCCGATTATTTCTTCAGTGATTGAGCTGCACGACGTGGTCCTTTACGGGTACGCGCATTCGTACGAGTGCGCTGACCACGGACGGGCAGTCCACGTCTGTGGCGCATGCCACGATAAGTTCCCAAATCGATTAAGCGTTTAATCGAAAGTTGTACTTCACGTCGCAAATCACCCTCGACTGTGAACGTACCTACCTGTTCACGAATTTTCTCGAGTTCTGCATCTGTCAGGTCTTTGACTTTTTTATCGAATGGTACACCTGATGCTTCGCAAATCTGACGAGAGCGGGTGCGTCCAATACCAAAAATAGCGGTTAGACCGATTTCTGCATGTTGATGCGGCGGAATGTTGATGCCTGCGATACGGGCCATGACTGTTCCTCGTTAAGTCGTTAACGCAGGGATTAACCCTGGCGTTGCTTGTGACGCGGATCTGTACAAATAACTCGTACAACTCCGTGACGTTTAATGATCTTGCAATTACGGCAGATCTTTTTAACCGATGCCATTACCTTCATTGGTTGACTCCTAATTGTTCCCGCTTATTTAGAGCGGAATACGATTCTGGCGCGTGAAAGGTCGTATGGGGTTAATTCCACAGTAACCTTGTCACCCGGAAGAATCCGAATATAGTGCATACGCATTTTGCCAGAAATATAGCCTAAAACCACATGGCCATTCTCCAGTTTAATACGAAAAGTTGCGTTAGGGAGGTTTTCAATAACCTCTCCCTGCATTTGTATGACGTCGTCCTTTGCCATGATGATTATCTCATTGGTAAGTTCGTACCCTTGAAACTGGTTTTCTTGAGTAACGAATCATATTGGTGCGACATCATGTAGGCCTGAACCTGGGCCATAAAATCCATGGTCACCACCACAATAATTAACAGTGAGGTGCCACCCAGATAAAACGGTACATTCTGCCATTGCATCCTCAGGAATTCAGGAACCAGACACACCAATGTGATGTAAATGGCGCCCACCAGCGTTAAACGCATTAATATTTTGTCAATATATTTTGCTGTTTGCTGACCTGGACGAATACCCGGTACAAATGCACCACTTTTCTTCAGGTTATCTGCTGTTTCACGACTGTTGAAAACCAAAGCCGTATAGAAAAAACAGAAAAATATAATCAAAGCAGTAAATACAGTGACATAAAGCGGTTGACCAGGCTGCAAAGCAGCTGATATATCACTTAGCCAACGAATTTGGCCTGCACTTGAAAACCAATTCGCGATCGTGGCCGGAAACAAAATAATTGACGAAGCAAAAATGGGAGGAATAACACCCGCCATGTTCAACTTCAGTGGCAAGTGAGAACTTTGTCCACCATAAATTTTATTTCCAACCTGACGTTTGGCATAGTTCACGGTAATGCGGCGCTGACCACGCTCGACAAATACAACCAAGGCGGTTATCGCCACGACCAGCGCAAAAATGAACAACGCTGCAACCGTTCCGATCTGATTCTGGCTAACAAGCTCGAACATGCTTGCCAGTGCAGTAGGCAAACCGGCCACAATACCTGCAAAAATCAGGATTGAAATACCGTTACCCAAACCACGTTCGGTGATTTGCTCACCCAGCCACATTACAAACATGGTACCCGTTACAAGGGTAACCACCGTCGTGAAGACAAACATCACTCCCGGGGTGATTACCAGATTGGGTTGTGCCTGCAAAGTTGCTGCAATACCAAATGACTGTACCAACGCTAATACAACAGTGAAATAGCGGGTGTACTGGGTAATCTTGCGACGACCCGATTCACCCTCTTTTTTCAAGGCTTCCAGGGATGGAACAACCGCTGTCACCAGCTGCATGATGATCGATGCCGAAATATACGGCATGATACCCAATGCAAAGACAGAGAAGCGCTCGAGCGCACCACCGGAAAACATGTTAAAAAGACCCAGAATCCCGTCTGACTGTGTATTGAACAGTTCCTGCATGGCACCAGGGTTGATGCCAGGAACAGGAATATGTGTACCGAAACGGTACACAACCAGAGCAAGAATCAGGAACACAAGTCGCTGTTTAAGGTCGCCGTATTTTTTACCGCTACCTGCTTTACCTGCTGCCTGCGCTTTAGCCACTTTTACCCCTTTTTAAGCGAGTGAACCGCCAGCGGCTTCAATTGCTGCGCGTGCACCTGCTGTGGCGGTCAGGCCATTCAGAGTTACTTTGCGAGACAATTCACCTGACAGGATGACCTTGGCGTAACGAACGCTTTGACCAACAACACCAGCTTGTTTTAAAACCTGAACGTCGATGACATCAGCTTCGAGTTTCTGCAAATCAGACAAACGCACTTCTGCGTGCAAATGCTGACCCAGTGGAGTGAAGCCGCGTTTTGGCAAACGACGTTGCAAAGGCATCTGACCACCCTCGAAGCCGACTTTATGAAAGCCACCTGAACGTGATTTCTGACCTTTATGACCACGACCTGCTGTTTTACCCAAGCCAGAACCAATACCGCGTCCAACGCGACGTTTGGCATGCTTGCTACCAGCAGCAGGAGCTAACGTATTGAGTTGCATTTCAGACATCTCTATTCCTTTAGGCTTCTGATACTGACACGAGATAATCCACTTTACGGATCATCCCACGAACTTCGGGCGTATCAAGCAACACACGGCTGCTGTTCACTTTACCCAAACCCAGACCACGAACGGTATCGCGGTGATCGCGTTTGGTGCCAATGACAGAGCGAACCAGTGTTACTTTAATTTGTTTATTCTGTGCCATGATTTACCCCAGAATTTCTTCAACGGATTTACCGCGTTTGGCAGCCACCTCTGATGGTGTCAAACATGCGTTCAAGCCGTTCAAGGTTGCACGTACCAAGTTGTATGGATTGCTTGAGCCCAAGCTTTTTGCAACCACGTTACGTACACCCATTACTTCGAAAATTGCACGCATTGGGCCACCGGCGATAACGCCAGTACCTTCTGCCGCTGGAGAGATCAGAACGGTGGATGCACCGTGCTTACCTACTACAGTGTGATGCAGGGTGCCATTATTCAGGGCAATCTTGACCATGCCACGACGGGCCTGTTCCATTGCTTTCTGAACAGCTACCGGCACTTCACGTGCTTTACCTTTGCCCATGCCGATGCGACCATCGCCATCTCCAACCACGGTTAACGCTGCAAAGCTCATGGTGCGACCACCCTTGACTACTTTGCTGACGCGGTTAACCGCGATCATTTTTTCGCGAAAACCGTCATCGCGTTCTTGTTCAGGGGCGTTTTTGCCTTGTGCTTTAGCCATTTGACAATTCCTCGCTTAGAACTTGAGGCCGGCTTCACGCGCGGCTTCTGCCAACGCTTTAACACGGCCATGATAACGGAAACCCGAACGGTCAAATGCGACCGATTCGATACCTGC
>LSQX01231361.1_pt2 | contig 34272 bp, 39 predicted proteins | sample 654561 | NCBI WGS metagenome assembly LSQX01 (sample SAMN04489861, study PRJNA283612) | anaerobic digester metagenome | isolation source: 4 biogas reactors fed with cattle manure at either 37C or 55C with and... | place: Denmark: Kongens Lyngby | collected 2014 | reverse complement strand
CTCTTGGGCTGTGCGTATTCCTTGCTTTGCCGGATCGACATGACGATCAGGACCACGATGGTGGCCACATACGGCAGCATGTCGTAGATCTGCTGGGGTACGCCGGGGATCGGCAGGTAAAGCCGGAGCATCATCAGGCCGCCGAAAATCAGACCGCAGTACAGCGCTCTTGCCGGACTCCAGGTCGCAAAGATAACGAGTGCCACGGCCAGCCAGCCGTAGCCGAGTATCGTGTTGTGAACCCAGACACCGGATGTGGTCACCATCGTCATATACATGCCGCCGATGCCGCAGATGCCGCCGCCCACAACCGTGGCCAGATACTTGTACACATTCACGTTGATGCCGCCCGCATCGGCCGTTGCCGGGCTTTCGCCGACGGCTCTGAGGTTCAATCCCCTGCGCGTCTTGCGCAGGAACAGATGCATCATGACCGCGATGATCACCGCCAGATAGACGAGCCAGTTGTAGGAGAAAAGCAGTCGTCCGAGCACCGGGATCTGCGAGAGCGGACCGAGATCGAGCTTGGCAAACGCCTGTTTGGTGGCGCTCGTCACGGTGACGAAACCGCCGGCTCTTTTGCCGAGCAGTTCGCCGAAAAAGTTACCGAAGCCTGTGCCGAAGATCGCGAGCGTGAGGCCCGTCACATTCTGATTGGCTCTTAGCGTCACGGTCAGAAACGCGTAGATGAGTGCACCGAATGCGCCGGCCAGAAACGAGATCAGGAGCGCGATCAGGGCGGCGGGAACACCCGTCCAGCCAAACCACTGTTCGGCAAACCAGGCACCGGCCAGGCCCGAAATGGCACCCATGAACATCATGCCTTCGACACCGAGGTTCAGATTGCCGCTCTTTTCGGTCAGAATTTCACCAAGCGTGCCGAGCAGCAGCGGTGTACCGGCCAGGACAGCCGCATTCATAAAGTTGATAAATCTATCCATGATACGGCCTCCCTCTGAAGACGAGACGATAGTTTATGAAAAACTCCGACCCGAGCATGAAGAACAGGATCAGACCGGTCAGAAGCGACGCGGCTGACGCCGGGATACCGTGACTTGTCTGAATGCTGCTCGATCCGCGCTGCAGCATGGCGATGAACAGGGCGACGAACACCATGGCAAACGAATTCATCTTCGAGAGCCAGGCGACCGTGATCGCCGTATACCCCATGCCGCCGGCTGTACTTTCGGTCAGAGTACCGTCCGCGCCGGATGTCTGGATAAAGCCGACGAGACCGGCCAGGGCACCGGAGATGAACATCGTTCGGATGAGGATACGGCCGACATTCATGCCGCCGTACCGCGCCGTATTCATCGATTCACCGACGACCGAGATTTCGTAGCCGTGCTTCGTCTTTTTGACGTAGATAAAGTAAATCACGACCAGCACCAGCGCGATGATCCAGCCAATGTGGATACCCATCACACGCGGCAGCCGTGCATCCGGCGTGAACGACCGGATTTTCGGGAATGTGGTCCGATCCGCCTGCCACCCCGGCTGATACTGCAGGTACATAATCAGTTTCAGCGCGATATAGTTCATCATCAGCGTGAACAGCGTCTCATTCGTATCCCACTTGGCCTTGAAGAAGGCAGGGATCGCCGCATACAGTCCGGCCGCCAGCATGGCCACGAGGGACATGAGGATCAGCTTCGGAACCTGCGGGATGGCCTGGCCGTAAACGACGACGCTAGTCGCAGCGACGCCGCCGATCAGGATCTGTCCCTCGGCACCGATATTCCAGAAGCGCATGCGGAAGGCGATTGCGACCGCCATACCGGTGACGAGAAGCGGCACCGTCACCTTCACCGTTTCGTTGAAGGATATTCGCTTGCCAAACGTTCCCCGGACCATCGAGACATACACATCGATCGGGTTGTGTCCCAGAATCCAGATGAGCAGCGCGCCGGTCAGCAGTGCACCAATCAGAGCGATTATGTAAACGATGGTGCGATGCGCCAGGGATGCCGCAGGACGACGCACCATGCGCACGAGCGGTCGTTTGATTTCACAGCTGGCATAGTCACTCATGCACCCACCTCCTCATCGTGGCCGCCGGTCATGAGAAGTCCGACGTGTTCCTTGGTCACGGTTCTGGGATCGACGATACCCGATATCCGGCCGTGGCACAAAACAAGCAGACGGTCGGAGATTTCCATCAGAACGTCCAGATCTTCACCCACAAAGATCACGGAAACACCTTTCATCTTTTGTTCGTTCAGGAGCCGGTAGATCGTAAATGATGCGTTGATATCGAGTCCCCGGACCGGGTAGGCAACCATCAGCATCTGCGGATTGCTGCGAATTTCTCTGCCGAGGAGCACCTTCTGGACGTTGCCGCCCGAAAGCTGCCGGATCGGTGTCCTGACGCCCGGCGTCACAATTTCGAGCGCATCCACCATTTCCTCAGCAGCCTCTCTGGCCGTTTGCCGGTCCACGAACGGTCCCTTGTGGTCGCGATAATTTTTCAGCATCACGTTGTCGATCATGTCATGAGAGGCAACGAGCCCCATGCCGAGGCGATCCTCCGGCACAAAAGCCAGCGAAATTCCCTTTCTTATTATGGCTTCCGGCGTCTGGCCGACGAGATTTTCAGCCACGTCCACACCGTTCAATTTCGTTTCAAACAGAATCGATCCGCCAACGACCGGACAAAGACCGGCGATGGCTTCGCACAGTTCCTTCTGGCCGCTGCCCGAAATGCCGGCAACGCCAAGTATTTCACCGCCGTATGCATCAAATGATATGCGGTCAATCATCTTGCGTCCGTCCGGGCCAAGTGCCGTAAGCTGGTTAACCTGAAGCATCAGCTTGCGCTCCGTCACTTCGGGACGCTCAATCTGCAGATCAACTTTACGTCCGACCATCATCTCGGTCAGAATCTGCCGGTTTGCCGTTGCAGTCGGAATCGTGTCAATCTTTTGTCCCTTGCGCAGGATGGTGACGCGATCAGAAACGGCAAGCACTTCATTCAATTTGTGTGTGATGATCACGATCGCCTTGTTGTCGGCTTTCATGGCGCGCAGGATGTCAAACAGCTTCTCCGTTTCCTGCGGTGTCAGCACGGCGGTCGGTTCATCCAATATGAGCATATTGGCACCGCGGTACAGAACCTTGATGATTTCCACGGTCTGTTTTTCCGATACGGACAGGTCGTAGATTTTGCTTTCAGGCTTGATGTCAAACCCGTATCGATCGGCGATATCGCGGATCGTCTGATTCAGCCGCTTCCGCTTTGTCTCTTCGGACGGCGGCAGGCCGAGCACAATATTCTCCGCCACGCTGAGTACGTCGACCAGCTTGAAGTGCTGATGGATCATGCCGATACCGAGATTAAACGCATCCTTCGGGGAGCAGATGGCGACGTCTTGCCCCATGATGGCAATGTCGCCGTCGTCCGGGTAATAGATGCCGGACAGAATGTTCATAAGCGTCGTTTTGCCGCTTCCGTTTTCGCCAAGCAGCGCATGAATCTCCCCTTCTTTCAGCTCGAAATCGACGGCGTCAAGCGCGACGACCGTTCCAAAAGACTTCGAGATGTGACGCATGCGGATGGCCAGTTTATCTTCTTGGGTCACGAGATTGCCTCTTTCTGTTTTGTCCCGTTCACGAAAACACCGGTTCCGCCATGCATCGCAGAGGGGGGGCGGAACCGGATCAGGGACACTTCTAAAAAGGAGCCGCCTGCAGGCGGCTCCTTCATGATTACCTGACAAAGATTATTCGATAACGGTAATGCCTTCAAGAATGTGACCAAAGCTCGGAGCCGAAGCGGGTTCAACAAAGGTCACGCCTTCTTCGACCACCACGTTGCCTTCGTTGTCCAGCAGCGGACCCGTGAAGACGTCCCATTCGCCGGAGAGAATTCTTTCTCTGGCTTCTTCGATCGCTTCAACCGTGCCGTCGGCAATGATGGCTTCGTTCAGTGCTGAGATGTCGCAGACACCTTCAGCCAGACCTTTGCTCCAGTCGAGGGCAATCGCGGTGCCGGCCACACGGTGTTCGACCGCGTAGATCAGATACTGCGACCAATCCCACACGGCAGAGGTCAAGGATGCTTCCGGAGCCGCATCGATCATGTCGGAGTTGTAGCCGACGTGCCAGACGCCATTGGCCTGAGCCGTTGTGGCCGGAGCCGTGGAGTCACAGTGCTGTCCGAGGACGTCGCAGCCCTGGTCGATCAGAGCCTGGGCGACCTGAGCTTCTTTGGTCGGATCATTCCAGGACATCGTGTACATGACGAGCATCTCGACGTCCGGGTTCACGCTTTTGGCACCCAGATAGAAGGCGTTAAAGCCGCTGATGCACTCGGGAAACGGCATGGCCGTGACATAACCGAGCAGGTTCGTTTCGGTTTTCAGGCCGGCCGCAATACCGGAGAGGTAGCGCGCCTGATAGATGGCACCGAAATAGTTATGGATGTTCGGCAGATCGGTTGATGAAGCCTGGTAGCCGGTGGCGTGGCAGAATTCAATTTCCGGATATTCAGCCGCCACTTCGATGGCATAGTCTTCAAAACCAAAGCTGGTCGAGAAAATGATGTGGCATCCGTCTTCAGCCAGTTCGCGCATGGCGGTGGCAGCTTCTGCCGATTCCGGTACATTGAACTTGTTGACAATCTGATCTTCGGAGAGGCCCAGGGTTTCGGCCATGTGCTGTGTGCCGAGGTCATGGTTGTACGTATAACCCTGATCACTCGGGTCGGAAATATGCACAAACCCGATTTTGATGTCTTCAAGTGCGACCGGGTCCATGCCCGTCGGTTCACCTTCCGCCAACTGATTGGGGAGCAGTTCCACTTCGGTTTCTTCGGCTTCTGTTGCGAATACCGTTGTAGCCATCAACGACAGCAGCAACACAAGGCAAAGGACGATGGAAAGAATTTTTTTCATTTGCAGCTTCCTCCTGAAATAGTGCAGTTTTTTCAACCGCTATTACCAAGAAGTGTAACATAATACGCGGCCTGCTGTTTGTTTAATTTTACGGAAGAACTGCAGATTAGCGAGGGCAAACTGGGCAATTAACCACATTCAGGCGCCGGCATCAGGGGCTTTTTGCCGTGCATCCGACTGATAAACAAGTGCCGCCGTGACCTCCGCCCCGACCATGATGATCACTGAGTTGAGGTAGAGCCAGATCAGCAAAACGATGATGCCGCCGAGCGATCCGTAGGTGCTGGCATAGTTGGCAAAGCGGTTCACATAAAAGCGGAACCCCGAGGAAACCAGAAGCCAGCCGAGACCGGCCGTGATGCCGCCCGCCAGGGCGAAGCGAAAGCGGACCCGCTCGCCTGCGGGATAGGCCGGCACCAGATAATAAAACAAGGTGAAAACGGCCATGATCAAGACAACCGGCAGCAGGCCGGCAAGCAGCGTCCAAAGTGAAGCCAATGCGATCACGTCATCGAATTGTGACACGATGAAATCACGAATGACGGTGCCGAAAACCTGAGAGGCCAGTATGAGGAGTACCAGGGCTGTGAGGATGAGGGTCACCAGAATGGACAGGCCGTACAAAGCAAAAAACGGCCGGCGGCGGTCAACCTCAAAGGTGCGATCCATGGCCAGGATGACCTGACGGACGCCGGCTGAACCGGACCAGAGTGCCAGCACGAGCGAAACGGACAAAAGCGTACCGCTCCGCTTATCCACAAGGTCGAGCAGCACGGGCTTCAGGAGCTGACTCGCATTGTCCGGCAGCACCGCCAGGATCTGACTGAGCGATTCGGCGCGGCCGAGTGCGGTGAAACTGAGCAGGCTCAGAATGAAGATGAGCAGCGGGAAAAACGAAAGCAGAAGATGGTATGCCAGCTGAGCGCCGGTATTGAAAATATTATTCTGTACGCATCGTTCCCCGAAGCGAAAGAAAAATCCGCCGGCAGGTGTCGCCTTGAATCGGTCGATCTGCTGTTTGGCGGAAATCTTTACGGCATTCAGGAGCTTTTTCACTTATTTCCCCGTCATAATTAGAAGAATCTCCAAATCGGTGGACTTCATCCCCTCTTTGGCCATCCGGCCGACGTTCCGGATGGTTGCTTCGACATCGTCGCCGACGATGCCGTCACCCGGCAGGAAGACATTCTTCTGCTCGGCCATCTGTTTTGCCATAAACGCATTGTCCAGGGACAGGGCAATTTTCGCTGCACACGACGCTTTGGCACCGTCACAGACGATTCCGCCCGCCGTGCCGAGCGTATTGATGAGCGTTTTCTCGACAACGTCCGCCGGCTGTCCTTCCAGATAAGCTATCGCCGCAGAAGCGGCGGCCGCCGCATTGACAACGCCGCAAAATGCGGACAGTTTTCCGATGAAACGCTTCTGGTGAATCGCGAGCAGATTCGACACAAAAAGCGCACGCAGCATGCGATCGTGCGAAGCCCCCGACGCCTCTGCAAATTCGATCACCGGGATCGACACAGTGATCCCCTGATTGCCGGATCCCGAATTGATCACGACCGGCATGTCGCTGCCGTTCATGCGGGCATCCGCACCGGCGGCCGCTTTTGCTTTGGCGCGCGCAGCCGGGCTGTCGGCGCCGGCTGCCATGAGCGTGCGGCCAACCTGCACCCCGTACGGTGTCTTCAAGCCTTCGGCTGAAATGGCTCCGTTGAAAAGGATCTGACGTTCCAGTGACGCCGCAAGCTCCGGATATTCAGCAAAGGAAATGTGGTCCGCCGCCTGCAGGATCCCTGCGACCGAAAGCAATTCGCGCTCTGCTGAAGTGCTGCTGGCACTCAGGTCACGAGTCCGGTCGAGTATCATCTCGCCGTCCATGCAGATCGCGTTGTAGCGCGTATGCTCGTACTTGATCTCGACGTAGCTTCTGTGACCGCCGGCTTCTGCCAGCGTGCGCACATACAGATTTTCCTCGTCATCGACCAGCTCAAGCCGGATGCTGCCGTCCGCCACGAAGCGTATCGCCCGTTCCACATCCTCCGGGGTCACCGGACTCAGCACTTCCAGCAACAAGGACGCATCACCGGCCAGTGCACCGAGGGCAACCGCAATTTCGATCCCCTTTTGCCCGCCGGAGTTCGGCACCGTCACGGATTTTGCATTCTTGATCATGTTGCCGGCGAGGTACACCGTGAGTTTTTCCGGCATTCGCCCGAGAATCTCGCGGGCTCTGGCTGCCGACAGCGCGATGGCGATCGGTTCCGTGCAGCCCTGCGCGGGTACCAGCTCGGCGACCAGGATGTCTGCATACGTTGAAATAAGGCTGGAAAGAGAATGGGCCACGTCACGATCTCCAATCGTTTAGTGGCCCCATTCTACCTTCAAGCCTCAGCGGCAGGCAAGGCTGTCTAGTTTTTGAATGTCCAGTACATGATGCCGCGGCTGTCAACAAAGCAGGAGGCGGAGCCGGTCGTGGTGCCGGCCCAGAGCAGATTGGCATGGTGACCCGGTGAATTGATCCAGGCACTGAGACAGGCCGCAGGGCTGCTGAAGCCGGCTGCAATGTTGTTGTCATAACCGGTGTGGTTGAACCCGTTCTGTGTGATCTGCTTTGCTGCATAATCGGTGCCGGCCTGCTTGTTCGGACAGGTCGCAAGCGCGTTCAGGCCTTTGCTCAGCCGATAATTGTTGATCAGGCGCATCAGTTCCGCCCCATAGCCTGCGTGCAGATACCCGGAAACAGGTGCGGTCGTTGGAGCGGCCGTCGGAGCTGCTGTCGGAGCCGCGGTCGGTGCGGCCGTCGGAGCCGCTGTCGGTGCGATGGTCGGAGCTGTTGTCGGAGCCGCGGTCGGTGCGGCCGTCGGAGCGGCCGTCGGAGCTGTTGTCGGAGCCGCAGTCGGAGCCGGCACAGTATTTCGTGTGGACAGCTGCGCCGACGGAACGGGCGCTGCTGTGCTCTCCGGAGTTTTTTGCAGGCTGGCTGCCGGCGTTACCGAGAGCAGCCCGGTTGAACAGTAGCCTTCAAATTCGCGATAGCGCACGAGACTCCAGCCGCTCTCATCGGCGGCCAGCCGGCGGATCGGCATGTTCTGCGGCAGGACGGTCAGAATGTCGTTTTCCAGCGACGGACCGGTGCGCAGATTGAGCAGGCACAGCGGGTATACCGTATCGGCTGTGGCCGTAAAACCGGCCGGTACCGCAAAGACGTCTTCAGACGGTTCGGATTGGACCGTTTTCGTGGCAGTAGCAACATCGGACGGGGTGACGTTCAGGGTCATGCCTGCCGGCAGCAGCAGCGTCAGTGCAGCAAGCAGACCTGCCAGACCAGCCTGACCGAAAATGGATTGAAATAAGTCGATTATCAAGATTGCGTTCCTCTCATTTTTCCGTTTCAGAACGCTGTTAACCGACCCTTTGGGCAACAGATGTGCCAAGGGGCAATCAACAGTGTGCTGAACGATAGCTTTGAAAATTATTAGTTGCGACGGCAACCGGCAACAATGAAACTAAAATAACACCAAATAGTCAACTGTTTGTTTCGGCGGCTTTACAACTGAAACACAATCGTGTGTAACAAAAACGAACCGTGTCAGAAATATTCGGGGTCAGCGCGGCTGATTGCGACGCAGCTTTCGGATATAGCCGATCAGGAGCGGAATCGCGGCCAGCGAGGCGAGTACATCGGAAATGGGCTGCGCCAGCTGGACGCCGAGCAGGCCGAATAACTGCGGCAGGATCAGAATCAGCGGGATGAAAAAGACGCCCTGGCGGGTGGTCGAGAGGAATGCCGCCTCTCTGGCGCGGCCGGTCGATTGCATCAGCATATTTGTCGTGATTTGAAACGGCATGACGGCCATGCCAACGGCATGCAGACGAAGGGAGCGCGTGCCGATTTCCAGCACCGCGGCATCATCGGGACGGAACAATGCCAGCAGCGACGGTGAAAAAATAAAAAACACAACAGCCAGCACACCGGCGATCGAGGTCATCAGGATATAGGCGTAGCGCCAGGCATCGGCGACCCGCTTGTAAAGTCCGGCCCCATAATTGTAGCCGGCCACCGGCTGAAAGCCGAGTCCGATGCCGAAGGCGATGGAGAGCACCAGAAGCGCCATGCGCCCGACAATGGCGATGGCGGCCAGCGCGCTGTCTCCGTACACTGCCGCCTGATTGTTCTGGATCAGGACGGCGAGGCTCGCGAGAAGCTGTCTGAGGAGGGAGGCCACACCGATTTTTGCTATCTCCAGATAGTCGCGCATCCGACGCGATACGCCGGACAGGCGAAATGTCAGTTCCGATTTGTAATGCATCATCCAGATCAGGACGCTGAGTGACACGATCTGGCTGATGACAGTCGCCCAGGCGGCACCGGCGATCCCCAGATCAAGGCCGAAAATGAAGACCGGATCGAGGACAATATTGAGAATACCGCCCGTCATCAGTCCGATCATGGAGAGGATGTTGCGGCTTTGTGCACGCAGCGAATGATTGAAGACAAACGACATTCCCAGCACAGGCGCACCAAAAAGCAAAATTCTGGCATACGACTGGGCATAGGGCAGCGCGGTATCGGTCGCACCGAACAATCGCAGCATCGGGGTCAGGAAGAGCTGACCGAAAATGAGGATAAGCATCGTCAGAACCGCCACGCCGGCGAGGGCGGTCGCAAATGCATCGTCAGCCTTGCGCACATTTTTCGCGCCGAGGCTGCGCGAGATCAGGCTGCCGGCCCCCATCGCAAACATAAAACCGGCCGCCTGAATAATCGTTGCCAGGGGCAGCGTGATGCCAACGGCCGCACTGGCCGAGGTGGAAATCATGGAGACGAAATAGGTATCGGCCATGTTGTAAATGGCCGTCGTCAGCATGCCGATAACCGAAGGAACGGCCAGTCTGTTGATCAGCCGGGAGACCGGCCGGGTCGTCATGCGCTGCTGGATGACCTGCTGGTTGTCGCCATTTTTCACGGCCGCTCACCCCTGATCGCTTCCAGAAGCGCAGCCGCATCGGCAAAGACGGCATCCGGCTGTATGCTGCTTGCCGCCAGCATCGCATCGTCAGTTTCCCCGCTCATGAGCAAAACGGCATGCGCTCCGTTATTTCGCGCAACCGCCATGTCGGTATAAAGCCGGTCCCCGACAAAAGCCATCTGTGACGGTGCGAAGCCCGTGCGGCGGGAAATGGCAGCCACTGTCGGCCGGAACGGTTTGCCGACGATCTCGGGGCGTCTGCCCGTCGATGCTTCAATCAAGGCCAGGAATGCGCCCAGATCGGGAATCATCCCGCCATCGACCGGACAGTTCAGATCCGGATGCGTCGCATAAAAAACGGCGCCGGCCCTCAGCACATCACAGAAACGCACCAGCTTCGCATACGTCAGTGTCGTATCGAATGCGGCCACCGCGATCCGGGCATCATCCGAAAGCTCAACCCCGGCCGAGCGAAAGGTCTCGGCACAGGCAGGCGTCCCGAGCAGGGCCACCGGTTCACCCGGGTGACGTGTCTTCAGACAGTCGACCATGACGTCCGCCGATGTCATAATCAGGTCCGGCTGAACCTCGATTTTCAGCCGGTTCAGCTTCGCCGCGTAGTCCTCTGCGCTGCGTGACGAGTTATTCGTGTACATGAGAAACGGGACGGCCTGCTCCCGGAAGTATTCAATCAGGTCCATCGCCCCCGGCAGCAGCCGGTCGCTGAGATAAAGCGTGCCGTCCATATCCAGCACGTAAAGCCTGATGTCGCCGAACCGAAACGCACCGTTCGTCATGCCGTCACCGTGCGTGTGGCCACCACATCGGCACCGGTGCCGGCAACATCCGAAATAACCGGCTGGCCCAGCCTGACCGGCGGGTTCAAAACGACACGATTGATTTCGTCCATCACCTGAAACATCACGGACTTCGGCACGGGGCGATCTGTTTTCACGGGCAGCCGCGGCACCGTTTCACTCGTCAGCCGAACGGTCGACGTGACAATCCGAACCGGACTGATGACCTCTTCTCTGCCGTACGTTTCACCGCGCGGGCAGCGATTTCCCGTCACCGCATAATCGTGGTCAGGGTCCACCTGCAAACGGCAGCCTTCGGGGCAGCAGATGCAAATCAAGTCAATCATGGGGCCTCCACACTGATGCTGAAGCTGGCCGCCGTCTGCTGCGACATCACCTGGTGCGGCAGTGTCAGCCGCTCCATCTCTCCGGGATTCAGATGCTTTCGCCGGAAACGGAGAATCGGTGTGCCGTCCGCACATACCGTGATGACACCGCCGCCCGGCAGCGGCCGCTTCACGCGCAAAAATATGTCAATGCCGGCAGAAAGTGACGACTGCCTGATCCGCTGCGGCACCACATACGTGATGTCCCCTGTGGCCGTGAGACTGATCAGGTCTTCCTTAGCAGCGGGCTCGTTCAGAAGCAGATCCGCTGCGTGGTCGCCGGCCCGCCGGCCTTCCGCACTGACGTAATCGACCAGATCGTGCACCTGCACGGCATTGCCGCAGGCAAAAATACCGGGCACAGACGTTTCCATCCTGTCGCTGACAATCGGTCCGCCCGTCACCGGATCAAGCTCTATGCCGGCCCCTTTGGCCAGCTCATTCTCCGGAATGAGACCGACCGACAGCAGCACGGTATCGACATCGAAGCGTGTCTCGGAACCGGGAAGCGGCTTTCTGTCCGCGTCGACGGCGGCCACCGTCACCTGTTCGACGCGGTGCTTGCCGCGAATCTCCGTGATCGTATGCGAAAGCAGAAGCGGAATATCGAAATCATCGAGGCACTGCCGGATATTGCGGGTCAGTCCCGACGAATAGGGCATGAGTTCGACCACGGCGACGACCTCGGCGCCTTCCAGCGTCAGACGTCTGGCCATGATCAGGCCGATGTCGCCGCTGCCCAGAACAATAATCCTGCGGCCGATCTGATAGCCGTCCAGATTGACGTAACGCTGGGCGGCCCCCGCCGTGAGGACACCGGCCGGGCGCGTGCCCGGAATCGAAATCTGACCGCGCGTGCGCTCGCGGCAGCCGGTGGCAAGAATGACAGCCTTGGCGGATACGACCTGATAGCCGGTCTTCGGCCCGATATACTCGACTTGCCTGTCGGGCGACACAGACAGCACCATCGTATCGAGATGGACGTCCACAGCCGCCGATGCCAGTTCGGTGCTGAACCGTTCGGCATACTCCGGACCGGTCAGTTCTTCACCAAAATAATGCAGCCCGAACCCGTTGTGAATGCACTGGTTCAAAATCCCGCCGTAAAATCCGTTTCGCTCCAGAACGAGAATACGGCCCACGCCGCGGGCCCTGGCAGCAAGAGCAGCCGCCATGCCGGCCGGTCCGGCTCCGATGATCACCAGATCCGTTTCAGTCATCTGTCCCGCCTGCCGACTTGGTCCGGCCGGCAAAGAGCCGGCTGCCCGCTTTATCCTGACAGATCCGAAGCGGATCGATGCCCGTTTCTCCAGCCAGAATGGCGACAATGCCGGCACCGCAGAAGCCGCCCTGACAGCGCCCCATGCCGGCACCGGTACGGCGCTTGATGCCGTCCAGCGAGACCGGTTTCATGCCGCGCCGGCAGGCGTCCAGAATTTCGCCTTCGGAGATCGTTTCACAGCGGCAGATGATATGCCCGTACGCAGGGTTTGCCCTGATTGCCGCGGCCTTTTCCTCTGCCGGCAGCTCGCGAATGCGCACGATGCGGCGTTTGCCCTGCCAGTATGCCTTCCGGTTCAAGGGGTATCCCGCAGCGGCAAAACGCCGCGGGATATCGTCGGCAATGGCCGGGGCCGCCGTCAGGCCGGGCGACTTGATGCCGGCGACGTTGAAGAATCCGGGAGCCTGAAAGCCGATCACGAAATCGTCCGTATCGGCCGCCGCCCGCAGTCCGGCAAAGTTTCGGATATTGTCATTGAATGGAAGCGAGGGAATGACCTGGAGCGCTCTCGATCTGACGTAGGCCAGGCGCGCGCCATCCGTAGCCGTATCGTCCTTGTCGGCGACCGGCTCGGCATCCGGTCCGACGATCAGGTTGCCGTGGACGGTCGGTGCAATGATGACACCTTTCCCCAGCTCGTCCGGGACACAAAAAATCACCCGGTCGACCGTCTCGCCGGCCGATTTGTCGAAGAGGAAATATTCGCCTTTCGTCGGCGTGATTGAAAACAGCTTGCCGGCCGCCAGGGCACTCACCTCATCGGCATAGGCACCGGCTGCATTGATCACGAAACGGGTGCTGACCTCGCGGCCGTCCGCCGTGCGCAGACGATAATGGTCCTTTTCCTTCCCGATGCCCGTCACAGCGGCGTCGAGAAGCAGGCGGACGCCATTTTTAATGGCTGTCTCCATGAACGCGAGCGCGAGCTCCCACGGATTGACAATCCCCGCCGTCGGCGCATAGAGACTCGCCGTTACCCGCTCCGACAAACGCGGCTCCAATGCCCGTGTCGCCTCGGACGACAGGATCTGCAGCCCCGGCACGCCGTTTTTTTGTCCGCGTGCCAGCAAGGCATGGAGTCCTTGCGTTTCACGGTCGGAAAAGGCGAGGACAAGAGAACCTGTCTGCCTGAAATGGACGTCCAGATCGGCGGCGATCTCAGGTATCATGCGGGCGCCCGGCACATTGTAGCGGGCTGCCAGCGTCCCCGGTTCAGGGTCATACCCGGCGTGAATGATGCCGCTGTTGGCGCGGGTGGCGCCAAGCGCGATGTCATTTTCTTTTTCCAGGACGACGACGTCGGCTTCGTATTTCGACAGCTCCCAGGCAATGGCCGAACCCACAATGCCGGCACCGATGACGGCGAAATCTACCATTTTTCACAACTTTCAGCAAGGCGCATAAGATTCACATCTGCGAGTATCAGACAAACGGTCCGTCTCGTCAAACGCAGTTCGTCTATACTGACGGACAGACAGATAAGGAGCGAAGAACGTCATGGTCGTTGTAATCAGTGGTGGCTCGAGCGGAATCGGCCGGCAGACGGCACACTATTTTGCCGAGCGGGGACACACGGTATATGAGCTGAGCAGGACCGGATCGGACGCTGACAAGGTCCGGCACTGCACCTGCGACGTGAGCGATGAAGCGGCTGTGCAGAAGGCGGTCGCCGGGATCGGGGCACTCGAGGGACAGATCGATCTGGTTGTCGCCAATGCGGGATTCGGCATTTCCGGACCGTTCGTCGGCACGCCGGACCGGCAGATGACGGACCAGTATGAAGTCAATGTCTTTGGCGCTGCGCGTCTTGTCAACGCCGCGTTCCCCTACCTGTCGAAAGCGGCGCAAAATGCGCCCGGCAAAGCCCGTGTCCTCTTCGTGTCATCGGTTGCGGCCGATATCGCGATTCCGTTTCAGGCACACTATTCGGCCACGAAGGCTGCACTGAAATCATTTGCGCTGGCACTCGACAACGAATGGCGTCCGCTTGGCATCCGTGCTCTGGCCCTGCTTCCGGGCGACACGAAAACCGGTTTCACGGATGCACGCGTCAAAGTTACGGGGGATCCCCGCGCCGACCGATCCGTTGCACGGATGGAGACGGACGAAACCAAAGGCGGCGAAGCTTTTGCCGTCGCCAGACGCATCTACCGGCTGCTAGCAGAAAAGAAAAACCCCAAGGTCGTGTCGACGCTTGGGGCCAAATACGCAGCTGCCCTGGTGCTGTTCAAATGGCTGCCGCTAAGGCTCGCCAATTACCTGGTCGGCACGCTGTACAGCGCGTAAGCCGGCATGAAAAGCTGGTCATACGGTGGGGAGAAAGTATCCCATTCGGCCAGTGAGCCGATTCGGTAACCTTTCATGAACCAATTGGTACGCTGGGCTGACGTACCGTGCGTGAAGCTGTCCGGCACCACATATCCCTGTGCCTGTTTCTGCAGACGGTCATCGCCGATCGCAGCGGTCGCTGTCATGGCCTCTTCGAGATCACCAGGCGTCAGGAGGTTTTCCTGGTCAGCATCGTGTGCCCAGACTCCGGCCAGGTAATCGGCCTGCAGCTCAAGACGCACAGTCAGGCGGTTCATGTCCGTCTGGCTGATCCGGCCGCGCTGCTGCTCAATCTGCTGGGTGATGCCGAGCAGATACTGCACATGGTGTCCCACTTCGTGCGCCAGCACGTAGGCGATGGCGAAGTCGCCGCTGGCCCGGTAATTCGCTGCCAGATCTCGGAAAAATGACACGTCGATGTACACCTTCTGATCGGCGGGGCAGTAGAACGGCCCCGTTTCCGAGGTGCCTGTGCCGCAGGCGGACTGCGTCGAGTTGTCGTATACCACGAGTGTCGGCGGCTTATACGTGCGGCCAAGCTGAGCGAAGATCGACGACCAGGTTTCTTCCGTTTCGGCCAGCACGACACTCAGAAAATCGACCAGCATGTCGTCGTTGTTCACGTCGACTTCATCGCCGACCACCGGCAGCTCGTAAGTGGGCTGCGCCCGCTGCTCGCTGTTGTCGAATGAGGGAATGACGATGCCTGAGTCACCGCCCGGCGTTCCGCCCAGCAGTCCGCCGAGGCAATCGCCGCCGCCGAAAAGCATTGCAAGCACCAGAATAACAACCAGTCCGAGTCCGCCGCCCAATTTTCCTGTGGGCAGATTGAAACCGCCTCCGCTGCTGCTGCTTCCGCCAAAGATGCTCCCGCCGCCTTGACCGCGGCGGTCTTCTACATTTGAACTACGTTTCCTGTCCTGCCAACGCATACCGACCTCTTTTCAGAATTCATCACGATGTCTCCTGATTTTCTTTATAGACTGTTTCGGCCCGAACCGCAACCGCCGGAGTCAATCATGAGGATCCGCCTTCTGTGCGGGATCGCGCCTCAGCCGCAGGCTTTTGACGTAGCAGTAAAGCCAGCCGATGCCCAGTAACAGATACACGGCTGCAGGTATCAGGAGCAAGAGCGAAGTGGAGATAAACGCAACAGCCAGCCCCGCGAAAATCGCCGCCTCGAGGAGCGTGACAATGGCGGCGGTGAGAAGCGGCGCATGGCTCAATGTCGGCACGAAGACGAAGCGGCGGTACCGCAGCAGCATGAGCAGAACGATGATCTGGACCAGAGCCATGAATAGAAGCAGGAGCCCGAGCAGCATCGAAAACAGCTGGGTCCAGCCCTGTCCCGCCGCTGCCTCGGCGGGGAGCGGCCGCAAAAAGCCACTGTAAAGGAAATACAGTGCGGCGGCCAGAAGCAAAATATTGACAGCGGCCGTCAGCCAGAAAAGCAGGCGGAAGACGGGAGCAATGTACGTTCTGAGCGAACGGACATCCTGAAAGTTTTCTTCGCCGTTACTCACCGATCACCTTGATCAGCACGCGCTTTGTCCGCTTGCCGTCGAATTCGTAATAAAAGATCTGTTCCCACGGTCCGAAGTCCAGATCGCCGTCCGTAATGGCGACGACCGTTTCCCTGCCCATAACCGACCGTTTCAGATGCGCATCCGCATTGTCCTCAAATCCGTTGTGTGCATAACGGTCATACGGTTTTTCCGGGGCCAGCGTCTCCAGCCAGCGTTCAAAATCCTGATGCAGGCCGCTTTCATCATCGTTGATGAACACGCTGGCGGTGATGTGCATCGCATTGATCAGCACCAGGCCGTTTTGCACCCCGCTTTGCCAAACGGCCTGCCGCACGTCGCTCGTGATGTTTTTCAGACCGCGCCTTGCCGGCAGTGAAAACTCCAGTACCTGACGAAAATGCTTCATGAATTCGCACCTCTCCTCTGATTTTTCATTTTATCACGTCGCCCGCCGCAGCGGCCTCCAGCAGCCGTGCTTCAGTGTCGGGTGCCAACGGTTATGCCGCATGACAAAACCCATGACCAAATCGTTTCCGTCTTTTGGCGTTTTCCAGAATGATTGTGCTATAGGTGTTGTGTCAGCATCCTTTTCAGTTGTGACGGTTGCAGGAAATAGTTGGCCTCATGCGAAAAACGAACCCTACCCGCCATTGATTAGCGCACGCAATAGAGTACGTATGTCTTTATCTTGAAATGGTGCGTCAAGAAGCGCTTGAATCGATTGCCTGCCCTTTTCCTCTCCATGAGTATCAAGAATATCGAAAACAAGAACTCGAAAGTCAAAGTCTAAAAGATGCTGGGCACTGATGCGGAATTGTTCAATGGAATTCTCTTGTTCACCACTGGCGGTTGAACGAATTGAGCTAACCATCTGTTCGACCATACCACGATTATTGTCAATCTCCGTAAGAACATCGGAGAGCAATTGTTGATCGCGTTCGTATCGTTGTTCGGAAGAAAGATCGGGTAACGCGTCGTAGAGTGAAAGCAAAAAGGCCATTTCAAATCGCGTATCTTCCTCATTATCAAGATAATGCTGACATGCATTCAAAACGTTCGCTTTTCCTTTTTGCGTGAAGAGGTCAGCGAGGAACGAATAATTCCATTCTTGTGTCGTTGTCGGATCTTCTTCCGCGTAGTTTTTCTCAATCGGATCCCAACCTACACCGATCGCTCTCATTTCAATTTCGCCTGGATTCCTTTCTTCAAGCTTCAAAATTTCAAACAGAGCCTGTTTGTAATACGGAAGCGTTTGCTGATCATAAAACTCGAATAATTCCCGGAATGATTGAATAACAAGATGATCCGAGTATTCGGACATGCGTTCGGTCATCGACCTGGCTCGAATCGGTTCAACAACAAAAACAGACTTGATCTCAGACGTGATAATGCCCTTTTTCATGCCTTGTTCCACGTAATCAAACCAGGTAGAACTAAACAAACCGTCGCGCCATTCCACAGAAGGTAAAATTAAACGCACACGCTGAACGTCGACTTCGCGGTAGAAACCACTTACCAGTGTCAGTCCGGTACTCACACCAAAAAATTCGTTGTGATCTGTTTTTTCAAGATTACTATAGAAAGTAAGATTAGAGTCAATATTGACATGGAATTCAATTGGTGATGGCTCAATCAAAGGAAGAAATTCGAAATCATTGTCATAAATACGATGAAACCCAGCACGTGGATAATAGCAAAAGAAACCAGGTAAATACGTTCCTTGCCTGGTCGCAAAAAATCGATTGGAAACACCAGCATAGCTAATTATCAGAGAATCAACATCGAGTTGCTTCGGGTTAAAAACAGTTAGATAATCGCCATCTTGTTCAAACGTCAACTCTTCATCGTCACTTGTCATAACACGATTAACCTTATAGTTGTGATACAACGTAAATTGGTATTTCTCAAGATCTGCTGGCTCGACAGTCATTGATACTGTCGCATGAAGCATTTGCCCGACGCGAAGATCCAGTTCACATGACTTGACGACGAATTCAGACAATAATTCTTTGGCAGCATAATTTTCATAATAGTTAAGGTCTGCCATTACCGAATCGCGATGTCCACGCGCAAAGCTGACAATGGAAGATGGCTGCATATAAAATACTAGCGCAGCAATGGCCAGGATCATTGAAGACAAACGTAAAAAAGATGCTCGACGATTCCGCTTTCTGGCAAGCAAAGATAACATTACCGCCATCAGTCCGAAAAACCATATGGCAGCCAGTTCAAGGCGATAAGGCAATAGTGAAAATCCGAAAACAGAATTCGGCATAGCGTCTAACGAGGGGGGCAAGAGATTAAACAGATCAAAAAACGGTGTCATCACTTGCATCATGCCGGGCAGTACACCGTCAAGCGTATAGGATAGCCAGCGAGAAGATGGCGATATCAGAAAAACGATACCGATTAAAAACAGGTATGCACGCATCCTGTTCTTGATGAACGCGGCCACAATGCCGAGTAAAATAGCTATACAAGGAATAACAAAATTGTTAAACAGAATGCTGACTATGACATGTATACGAATGGGCACATCATAAACAGCTACACCGTTTAAAAATATAAGATTAATAATCAACTGCATCATATTGATGATGAAAAGGAGTATTGTATTTGTAAAGAAAATGGCGAAAAAAAGTTTTGGTCGTCCACGTCTCATGGCTGAAGCTGGCTCAAGAAGATTTTTCGTTACCGCTCTTGATGCTGATTCATACGTAAAAAAAAGAAAAAATGCAAACAGCAATATGCTTGTCGTTAGCGTGCGATTGGCAACCTCTAATGATGGAAGCATGTCCGCGTTCAGAGGAACCGTTTCCAGTGCTTTTAATATGAGTGCAAAGAGCTTAACAATGCTTGAACAAGACAGAACAACAATGATTAAATAGCTTACAAGCATTACTTTATTGTTAAATACGGACTGAAGCAGTATTCGAATGTTTCTTAACACGGATGTCTCCTCAAACAAACAGTGTTCACGTCATAGCCTGTCTGGTATGAGCCAACTGGCAATGGCGAGAAATAACCCGGCCAGGACAAATTTCAAATATGCGAATAATTCGCCAGTTTGATAAATTTCCTGATACTGCCCATAGAAAGGAAAACGTTGGTAACTCAAAACTATACTGACGAGAGAATAGAGTAACAACACAAGCATCGTGGCGGTGATCGAACTCGTTATCTGCGTCAATATTGCCATTAAGCCAAAGAAAAATATGGAAATCATCGAAATACGAACATATTCCAAAAAAAACCGCCCAAAAACGAGATGTGCGACCAAATAAAACACAAATATGGCAATGAGTGAAAGCACGAACAGTATGGCTGCATCAAAGTAGCTTGGACGAATTCTGAATACCTGAAATAGCTCTCGTCCATCACCCTCTGTTCGTTCACGAAGCGATAGGAGTGACCACCACACAGAAAAGAATGGAATGAGTAAGAACGCTATTTGGTTAAAAAAGGTACGAAAACTTATGAAGACGTCACTTACCGAATGTTGCCAATATAAGATAAGAAAAATCGGCATGATGATATAAAAGACTATGAGCGGTACTTTAAAGGCAACACCTAAACTCTTTCTGATTAACCAAATTCGTTCATACGTAAGTTTTAAACTGATTTTATCGTGCATAAATAGCCATCTTCTATTTCCGGTTCACACGGTGTGAGTTGCTGTGGTGTGTTCGCGAGAATACGGAAACGCACCTCCCCAACTCGATCATATTTCTTGAAGATGTTATAGTCACCAGATAGACGATCGAGATCCGACTCGGAAATATCATAAACCTTGCCGCGAGCAATCTGGCGGATATCATCGTTCGTACCGTTTACCAGGATACCTTGATTGTGAAGAATCAGGATACGGTCACACGTCGCCTCTACGTCTTCAACGATGTGTGTCGATATAACAATGATCCGTTGTCCCTTGATATCGGCTATAAGATTTTTAAAGCGCAATCGTTCTTCTGGATCAAGCCCGGCTGTCGGTTCATCAAAAAATAGGATTGGCGGATCGCCTAATAACGCTTGTGCGATACCAAGGCGTCGAACCATGCCGCCTGATAAGCTACCCACTCGATCGTTGCCGCGATCACTCAAATTAACTAGCGCCAAAACCCGCTCAATTTCTGGGTGCGCATGCTGCTTGTCTATACCTTTTAGGTTGGCAAGAAGTTCTAGCGTTGCGTTCACAGACAATTCCGGATAAAGGCCAAAGCGCTGCGGCAGGTAGCCAACGTTGTCAAGGTAATCAAACACGTTGCCCGAACATGCTCCGTCAATGAAAACTGTGACTTCGCCTTCTTTATATAGATGTGTTAGACAACGAATAAGCGTCGTTTTACCGGATCCATTTTGACCTAGCAGGCCGTAAACGTGCGGCGTTAGTGTAACCGACAGTCGATTTAAAACAACTCTTTTGCCAAACGCTTTCGTCAGATTTTTCACTTCAAGCATCGTTCTCAAACCTTTGATGTTGCAGATAAACATGAGGTAAACTCGTGTCCACCTCATGTTCAGTCTTAACTAAGCTAAATGATGGTCATAAGGAATACCACAGCCAGCCAAAACCAGTTGCACCAATGCCAAGGTCATCCGATCCCAATTTAAGTAACCAATATCTTTCATTACTCAGGTAAGTTGTTCTGAAATTGCGAATGCTGCCACCTGTTGAAACAAATACATCTGTAGCATAATCATGAACCCATTGGCCATTTTCATAATACATGGCGCAGACCCACAATCTTTTGGTCCCGCCATAACTTGTTGCATCAAACATCTTGTAATAGCCATACCCCTGCCCGGAAGTCCTGATATTTACATTCGATGGCAGGTAGACTGTTGTATACGGAGACTCATATGCCCAAACAAACGAAGTCGCCAATACCACAAGTACAATTATACAAATAGCTCCTGTCAACTTCTTTCTCTTTTTCATGTATACCTCCGCTTACCATCGTGTAATTTAACTAAAAAACAAGCTGGTTAGACGATGTTATATGTGAATCGTAACATTCATTAATTAAAGTTTCAAAGTTATCTTAACTTGAGTTTCCGCAAGATTTCCTAGAGCCGTCAGGTTATTGACGGATTTGGCGGATTTGTTCGCTATGGCAGATTGAAGAAAGCTTTCGGATCCTGAAGTCAGACATCAAAGCACGTCCCGTGTTCATCTGGACGGATACACGCATCGTCGAGTGAACATGACTCGTACCCAATTTCAGAAAACAGCCAGATTGGACATCAATGTCAACTTGGACAGGTATAAGCGGACAAAATAAACGTGCCAAAGCGTTCCGCAAATGGCTACTATTTAGCCATTACAAGGATTTACTCCCCGTTTAAGTCGGAAAGTCAGGAGGCAATTCAACGTGTTGATAATTTGCATCGAGTTTTTAGTGTTACCCTAAAATATACAAAGTGCAAATATGAACAATGTGTAATGCAAGCCTAACCTGATTACATTGTGCACTTAGTTCAGTTTACTAGGAGGATTACCTTATGGTATCTAGTAAAAAAAACTCAACTAAAAAGTTCGTTATAATCGTGTTGCTTATATTGTTGCTCATCGCACTTATTTTGCTAATTGTCTTGGAACTAAAATCGAGTAATTTTGGAACATCTTACTTGCCAGAACCTGCACGAGAACGACTTCAGACATCACCTGGTGACACAATTCACCCCGCGATGATGACTGAAAAACCCGCAGACGTAATTGACAATATTGATGGGATTAATACAGATATCATATTATATGTTCTAAATTTTGCGCCTGTTGAATTAAGTAAACATGGCGTTGAAACTGCTTTGTCTACCGAAATTGATGATTGGAAGTTTTCACGTGAAGTAATTGACTCAGTAGAGTATTGGATTGGAGAAACGGTAGATGTGCAGGATCGTCAAGTATACACTGTGTGGCATGGCGAGTTTGAGGAAGAAACGTTTCGCGCTGTTTTCTTAAAATATGATGACAATATTTTATTTGATCAATTTCCTGCTGCCGAGCCAAGCGATCCCTAGTATGCAAAGCTGAGTCTTCCGAAATAACAAAAACAGCTTCCTTGATTTTTGCGTGCTTTTTTTAGGGAAACCACTTTTATGCTCCATATTGCGCGAAAATAATGCTTACGCTTGTTCTGTTTCTTTTTCTGTTCATGTTTCATTTTGATGTCTCCTCGTATCGATATCGGCTTGGTGACGTCCCCCGCCGCGATGTACGCGAAACGGATACAGAGCTCCCCGGTGCGGAATGTGAGCCGCATGACAAAACCCCTGGCCGAATCGTTTTATTTTGTCTCATAATTTGTCTATACTGATGCAAGCCGGATGGGTTAACTTTGCCGGCGTACCAGTAAGACTGGTGTTCAGACCACACCGACTGCCGGATGCATTGTGGTCTGATCGGCTGCAGGCATCCGGCATGAAAGGTGTGCTTATGTCGCTTCTGAAAAAGTTTCAAAAGCAAAAGATGATGCATCACGTGCTGCTGTCACTCGTGCCGGTGCTCCTGATGTCCATCTATCTTTTCGGGTGGCGCGTTCTTCTCCTGCTGGCGGTCGTCACCGTCGCCGGTATCATCTCGGAATACGCAATCCTCTATCTCATCAACAAGGAGAAGACGAAGGTCAGCGAGGCGGTACTCGTATCCTGTGTCCTCTATGTCCTGACGCTTCCGCCGACGGCCCCGATCTGGCTGGCCGTGATCGGCATCGTCTTCGGCATCGTCTTCGGCAAGGCGGTTTTCGGCGGGTTCGGACAGAACATATTCAACCCGGCGCTGGTCGCGCGCTGTTTTGTCTATGTGTCGTTCCCGGCGCAGATGACAATCTCCTGGACGAATCCGTTTGGCGGCTTTCCGGGCGGTTTTGGTGCATTTGCGGGCAGCACCGACATGGTCACAGCGGCGACGCCGATGATCAATATGAGGGACGGGCTCGCCTGGCCGCCGCTCGGCGAGATTTTTCTCGGCACGATCCCGGGATCGATCGGCGAAACGTCTTCTCTGCTCATATTGCTGGGTGCCGCCTATCTTCTCTACACGAAAACGGCATCCTGGAAGATTATGGCCGGATCCGCGGGAGGTGCGGCCGTCTTGTCGACCGTGCTGTACCTGACCGGCGTGCAGGCAGTGCCGCCGCTGCCGTTCCTCCTCTCGGGCGGTTTCCTTTTTGCCACGGTGTTTATGGCGACGGATCCGATCACGGCCACCCGCGATGAGAAGGCAAAGTTTATTTTCGGCGCGCTGGTCGGTCTTCTGGCCGTCGTCATCCGGCTGTTCTCGCTCTTCACGGAAGGCATCATGTTCGCGATTCTGATCGCGAATGCCTTCGCGCCGCTGATTGACCGGCATGTGAAGTCCTTTCGCGCCTGGCGCAAGGCGCGTGCTTCGGAGGTGACGGCATGAAACGCGGATATTTGTTCACCTTCATTTTCATGATCATCGTGGCGTTCGTGTTTGCCGCGGCACTGGCTGTAACGAACCATCTGGCACAGCCGGCCATCGCCGCCAACGAGCAGGTTGCACTCGAAAAAGCGCTCGTCTATGCCTTTGATGTGCCGGTCGACCAGTCGGACGACGCTGCGGTCCGAGCCGCCTTCAGCGAACAGATCGAGCGGATTGAAACGCCGGATCTGACTTATTACACCTATGCAGACGGGGACAGCACACGCGGCTACGCCGTTCCATTCACCGGTGCCGGATTATGGGGCGCGATCCGCGGATTTCTCTCCGTGACACCGGCGCTTGATACGGTTCAGGGGCTCGTGTTTCTGGAACAAAACGAAACCCCGGGCCTCGGCGGACGCATTGACGAGCAGTGGTTTCGCGATCAGTTCCGCGGCCAGTCGCTGCTGCAGCCGGTCACTTATGGCGACGGCATCGATGCCATCACAGGCGCTACCTCATCATCGACGGCTGTGCTCCGCATCGTGAATGAGGTTGCCGCAGAAGAACTTGAAGAACTGGAGGCAATCCTGAATGGCTAAAGAATCGGTAAAATCCATTTTCAAGCGGATGGTCTTTGAGGATAACCAGGTACTGCGCAGCATTCTCGGCATCTGCTCTGCGCTGGCCGTCACGTCGGTCATGTCCAACTCGATCGTGATGGGTGTCGGCCTGACCTTCACGACGGCACTGTCGTCATTGACCTTGTCGGCGATGCGCAATTACATTCCGCACCGCATCCGCATGATTGTCCAGGTCCTCGTGATCGCCGCCTACGTGATTCTCGTCGACATTTCACTGAAGGCGCTGCTGCCCGATATTTCCAGGCAGCTCGGCCCCTATGTCGGCCTGATCATCACAAACTGCATCATCATGGGCAGAGCGGAAGCGTATGCCCAGAAGAACCCGCCGGTCGCATCATTCTTTGACGGACTGTTCGCCGGACTCGGCTACACATTCGTCCTCATGGCGATCTCGGTCATCCGCGAGCTCCTCGGCTTCGGCACGTTCTTCGGCATGACGGTAATGCCGGAATCATTCGTCCGCTGGACGATTATGGTGATGCCGCCCGCGGCATTCTTCCTGATCGGCACGTTCATCTGGATCATGCAGGCCCGCATTATTAAGAAAGCCGCCAAGGCTGAAGGAGGCAAAAAATGATTGAGTTTTCAGCCATTTCTCCGTTTGTCATCTTCTTCGCGTCGATTGCGACGTCGAACATGATCCTGAATAATTTCCTCGGCATGTGCTCCTATCTAACGATCTCCAGTGAGTACAAGACGGCAACCGGCCTCGGCAAAGCCGTCACGCTCGTGATCGTGGTCACGAACGTGATCAACTGGCTCGTGTATCACTACGTGATCGTGCCGCTGAACATCGAATACATGCGCTACATCATCTTCATCATGGTGATTGCCGCACTCGTGCAGATCATCGAGATGGCCATGGACCGTTACATGCCCGATCTGCACGCAAACCTCGGCATCTTCCTGCCGCTGATTACGGTGAACTGTGCGATCCTCGGCTCGACCCTGTTCATGATCATCCGCCTGTACGGATTCTGGCAGTCGCTTCTGTTCGGCATCGGCAGCGGGCTCGGCTGGTGGATGGCCATTTGCATGCTCGCCGCGATCCGTGAGCGCATGGCGCGCGCGAAATTGCCTCCGGGTCTCGCCGGAGCCGGCATCACATTTATCATCACCGGACTGATGGCCCTGGCTTTTATCGGATTCTCCGGTATCTTCACCATTCAGTAGGCGGGGGGACGCTATGGCAGAAATATTACAGACAATCGGCAGCGTCACCGGCATATCGCTGGTGCTGGCGGTGATCATTTCTCTGGCCGAGAAATGGCTCAACAACTACGGACAGGTCAACATCGACATTAACCGCGGCGGGCGGACATTCACGACGGAGGGCGGCCGGTCGCTCCTCAGCACGCTGTCCGAACAAAAGATTTTCATCCCGTCGGCCTGCGGCGGCAAGGCCACCTGCGGACTCTGCAAAGTTCAGGTGCTCTCGGGCAGCGGCGTCATTTTGCCGACGGAAATCCCGTACCTGACCGCACAGGAACAAAAGGACAACGTGCGTCTGTCCTGCCAGGTCAAAGTAAAAAATGACATGGCGATCCTGATTCCCGAGGAGCTGTTCAACATCAAGGAGTTTGTCGGCACGGTCGAAGAACTGAGGGATGAAACCCACGACATCAAACTCCTTCGCATCCGGCTGCCGGAAGGCGAAACCGTCAAGTTCAAGGCCGGTCAGTTCATGCAGTTCTACACGAAACCGTACGGCAAGGTCAAGGAAACGGTCTTCCGCGCGTACTCCATCGCCTCGCCGCCGTCCGACAACACACACATCGACCTGATCGTCCGCCTCGTGCCGGGCGGCCTCGCCACCGGCTATGTGCATCAGGCGCTCCAGGTCGGAGATGAGGTTCGCCTTTCCGGTCCGTACGGTGACTTCTACCTGCGCGGCGAGAATGCGGATGAGCTGATCATGATTGCCGGCGGTTCCGGTCTGGCACCGATCCGCTCCCTGATCTACGACATCACGGAAAAAGGACTGGACCACAAAATCCGCTTCTTCTTTGGTGCCGTGGCGCGCCGCGATCTGTACGCACTGGAAGAAATGGCACAGCTCGAAAAGCAAAATCCCAATTTCACCTTCATACCCGCCCTGTCGAATCCGGCGGACGGCGACGAATGGGAGGGCGAAACAGGGCGCATCACCGACGTGGTGGCACGGCATCTGGACGGCGCCGAAGGCAAAGAAGCCTATCTCTGCGGCAGTCCCGGCATGCTGGATGCCTGCATTGCGGTGCTGAACTCGAAAGGCTTTTCCGATGACAGCATTTTCTATGACAAGTTTTGAGGTAATTCTATGAAGAAGAATCCGGAGGAAAATGGAATCCGTCGCGACATGATGCCGGGACGCATCATCGCTGACGGTTATCTCGGTGACGATGAGCGCAATCTGGACGAGATCGTCCGTGAAGATCTGAGCGTTCTGGCACAGCTCGGCGTCACCGCAGAAGCGCTGGCAGACCGCATGCAGGCAATTACGGATCTGGCGACCGAAGGTTTCGGAGATCAGGTCAGGATCGATTCAGGCTATGTGGCTCACGTCGAGGAATTCATGGGATTTCTCGGCTGCCCGTATAAGGACGGCAAGCGCCTGGACAAGCGGAACACCTTCGTGGTCAATGAGACGACGGGCGAACGGCTGACTTGGAGCGACATGAACATCCACCTGATCCGCGCACACGGTTTTTTTGAGGGCAAAGGTGCCCGGTACCGTCTTGATCCCCATCATCTCGTGACTTTTCTCGGTCTGGACAAGCGGCCGGGCGATTAGAAGTAAGCAGGATAAAGCAAAAGCGGCCAAATAATGCAGAGCGCAAACGCAAGGGTCTCGAAGAGGCCCTTTGTGTTTTCCTGACGCCGCGACTGAACGAGTGAGAGTATGACCATAAGCAATATGGCCAGATTGAAAAAAATGGATAGCCCGGTGCTGTGCAGAATCAGGGTCAGCGTTATCGCCGCCGCGTAAAAGGCGATCCCGGCCAAGAAGAGACGCCGGTGGCGAAATGCCGCTGTCTCATCAAAGCCTGCCCGCCTCAGCATGGGCGGCGGCTGAAAGAAGGCCGTCAGGCCAAAGCAAACGGCACCAATAAAAAGCAGAGCGCTGACGGCGGACGGTGCCCGCCATAGCCAGAGGTCAGAGAGCAGATTCGCAGCGGTGACAAGTGCATAGCTCACAATCCCCTGACGAAAAATCCAGGATTTGCGGTATTGCTGGGCACCGAGACCGAAGAGGCCGTGCCGCTCGACGCGAAAGACGGGCGGAACCATATAAAGTGCTATTACCGAGGATATGAGCAGAAGACAGACACCGATTGCGAAGCGCCACATGGCGTTACCCCAGGTGCACGTGGCGATGTGACTGCAGTTCCTGTCCGAGCCGCCGCCAGTCCGGTTCCAGTTCCTCGAGACGGCGAAAGAAGGCCGCCGAATGATTCGGTACATCCAGATGTGCCAGCTCGTGCGAAATTACGTAGTCCGTCAGTCTGGACGGCAGCACAGCCAGGGTAAGATTGAGAACGAGCAGCTTCCGGTCCGGCCGGCAAAGGCCCCATTTGGCGATATAAGGTTTCACCTGAACCGTCACACGCGAATACTTCTCTTTCAGGGTGTCCGCGGCATAGCCGGTCAAGAGATGGCCGAGACAAGCCCTGTAGGCGGCGAGGCCGGCCTGATACGAAGCAGTTTTTGTCTGCCAGAAAAAAGAATTATCGTGAAAAACCATCGTCTCGGAAGCGGATTGACGCACGGAAAGCGGATATTCGGCACCGTGCCAGCGCAGCTGCTGCCCGTCGGCAAATGCAGGCGGCAGGACATTCGATTTTTCTACTTCAAGAAGCTGCGCATCGACCGATTTCTGGTGACGCTTGTAAAAGTTCCACAATGTCGTGAATGTGCAGTGTCCCGGGCCGGAGACAATCACCTGATCGGGACCGCGAACGCGCATCCGCACATTGACCATGTGCGGCCGGGTAATGAGGTGTACCCGCTTGTTCCCGTCCTGGACGATTTTTCTCGTCTCCCGCCTCACCATTTGCCGCTGGCACCTCCGCCGCCGGAAGAACCGCCGCCGAATGATCCGCCGCCGGAGGAACCGCCGCCGCCGAAACCGCCGCCAAAACCGCCGCCGCCAAATCCTCCCGGTCTGAAAAAACCGCCGCCGAAACGGTTGCGTCGCGCCAGCATAAGGTAAATGCCAACCGCAATTACGATGAAGAGGGCGCTCGATCCGCCAGATTCGGACAAAGGCTCTTCGACGTATCCTTCAGCATCGAGTGAAATATCGTATTCAGCCGCAACGCGCCCGGCGATGGCATTGAATCCGCGCAGCACGCCTTCGTCGTACTGCTCTTCCGAGAAGCTCGGCCCGATGATATCGCGGATTATGCGGCCGGCGACTCCATCGGGAATGGCCCCTTCGAGGCCGTAGCCGACCTCAATTCGCATCGACCGGTCTTCCAGCGCGACGAGCAGCAGAACGCCGTTATTGCGGTCAGCACTGCCGATGCCCCATTCACGGAACAGGGCATTTGCATAATCGGCGATCTCCGCACCATCCAGTGTTTTGATCATAACCACGGCGATTTCGGCTCCGGCCGGCTTCAGCTGCACGTTCACCGCTTCCACGACGGAGGCGACGGCCGGTGACAGGAGACCTGTTTCATCGATCAGCTTGCGGGCATTCGGGTTGGCCGGAAATGAAAATCCGGTCAGCAGCAAAAACATCGCCGCAGCTGCTATGGCCAGGACGAGGCGGGGAAAAAGTCCGGATATGCCGCGCGTCGCTTTTTTATCGGTATCAGCCAAAGTTCACAGTCGGTGCCGTTTCCGAGCCGGGTACCGCTTCGAACAACTCAACCGGCGTAAAGCCCAGGGCTCCGGCATAAAGGCTGGCCGGCAGCGTCTTGATTTTCACATTATATGTATTGGATGCGTCATTGTAGTCCCGTCTTGCCACGGCAATGCGGTTCTCGGTGCCGGCCAGTTCGTCCATCAGTCCGAGGAACAGTGCATCCGATTTCAGTTCCGGGTACGCTTCCACCGCAATGTTGATGGCTGTTGTCAGCTGGCGGTCAACCGCTTCATATTCTTCGGGCGTTTCGGCCTCGTCAAATCCGGACCGGAGTCGCGCGATGTTCTCAAACACCTCGGCCTCCTGTTCGGCAAATCCCTTGACACTTTCGACAAGATTGGGAATCAGGTCGGCGCGCCGCTGGTAGTTGACTTCAACATTGCTCCACTGCAGGTTTACGTTCTCTCTCAGACGGACGAGTCCGTTGTATCCGGTCAGCACCAGAACGGCCACGATGACGACCAGCAAAACGACGATCAGCAATCCTTTTTTCATGTTTTCCTCCAAGCGCATTTGCGTATCCCTAATTATACACGCGCACAGCGGCTTAGTTATGCCTGTTACGCTTTCCTTGCCTCATAAGCCTTGCTATACTCGACTGGAGTGAGGGAGGGAGGCAGAACGTGCGTGCATTGATACAGAGGGTGACCCGGGCCAGCGTAACGGCAAATGGCGTGCCGAACGGTGAAATCGGCGGCGGTTTAGTCATTTTCCTCGGTGTGACACACGAGGATACGGAGGCGGTTGCAGCCAGAATGTGGCAGAAAATCGCACAGCTCAGAATCTTTCAGGACGATCAGGGCAAGACGAATCTGTCGCTGAAGGACGTCGGCGGAACGGTCCTGATCGTCTCGCAGTTCACGCTTTATGCCGATCTTCGAAAAGGCAACCGGCCAAGCTTTATCAAGGCGGCGTCGCCCGAACACGGTGAGGCTTTGTATGACTACTTTGTCAGCCTGGCCACGGCTGAGCTGGATGGCGTCCGAAGCGGTGTATTCGGTGCGGATATGGCCGTTGATCTCGTCAATGACGGCCCGTTCACGATCTGGCTTGACAGCACCATCTGGGACAGTCCGCGATGACCGCCGCGAAACGGAATCTGCGGGACATCGCTTATCTGCTGATCGGTTCCGTGCTGGGTGCGCTGGCCGTCAATCTCATCTACACGCCGTTAAAACTGACCATGGGCGGCGTGTCGGGCATTGCGTCGATCATCTATCAGTTGACAGGACAAGGCGGGTTTCTGCCGTTCGGCGTACTGGTCATGCTCCTGAACCTTCCGCTGCTCGTACTCGGCTGGTTCAAAGTGGGGCGCCAGTTCGTGGTGAAGAGTATCATCGGCACGATCACGTACTCGCTGGCCATCGATCTTCTCGTGCCGCTGACTCACACCTGGTTCGACACCTATATCAATACTCCGCTCGACAGCGGCTATGCCGACCCGCTCATCTACTGCATTTTCGGCGGCATTATATACGGTCTGGCCGTCGGCCTGATCATCCGTGCAGGCTACACGACGGGCGGCACCGATATCATCGGCATCGTCATCTATCGCAAATTGAGGATTGTTTCCATCGGGCGCCTGCTCCTCTTCATCGACCTCATCATCGTCCTCTCCACCGTCTATTTTTACCGTGACAGCAGAGTTACCCTGGTGCTGTACTCCCTCGTAGCCATGTATCTGACCTCGTATGCGACGGACATCGCCATTGACGGTTTCAACAACAAGCGCACGCTCTTCATTATTTCGGAAAAGAATGCGGAGATCTCAGCATTCGTTCTGAACCACCTCGAACGGGGAGCGACGGAACTGAAGGCGACCGGCGCGCATTCGGGTCAGCCGCGCAATGTGCTGATGGTCGTATTGGCTCACCGCCAGGTGCCGGTGCTGCAGGATTTTGTCATGCAGATCGACCGCAATGCCTTTCTGGTCATCTCAGATTCGCGCGAAGTGGTCGGACTCGGCTTTGAACGCGATTTGGCAGAATACTTGTAAACCCTTGATACAGGGATCTTTCAGCCCTCGACAAATATATGTTCGAGATAATGATTTGCCCGAAGGTTAAGTTTATGTTACAATGGCCGTTGCATTTGTTTGCAGAATTCAAAGGATCTGAGGTGATTTATTTTTGATAGCCAAAGCTGATCTGCTTTCCTGCAAGCAGGATTTGGAAGCTCACATCGGTTCGAGAGTTCGTCTGAAATCGAATGGCGGCCGCAAACGCACCATTATCCACGAAGGTATTCTCGAATCGTGCTCACTGAACGTTTTCACCGTGCGTTGTCCCGTCTCAGCCAACTATAACGAACATGTCTCTTTCAGCTACGTCGACATGCTGACCAAAACGGTCGAGGTCAAGTTCGCCGATGAGGACGACCATTATGAATCGTCGGAGTATGTCTCATAGCCAACGGATTTAAGCCGCGCCGCCTTCAGGCGCGCGCAAAAATCAACCTGACACTTGAAGTGACTGGAATCAGAGAAGATGGTTATCATCTTCTTTGTTCCGTTATGCAGAAAATTGACCTGCATGACACCATTGCGATCGGGCCGGCGACCGGGCATGCGCATGCTGTTGCCGTCAATGATCCGCTCGTACCGCAGCAGGAAGACAACATCGTCTACAGGGCGCTTGAAGCTTGGTGCAGAGAGACGGGAACGGACAGTTTTTTTGATGTTCGCATCGAAAAAAAGATCCCGATGGCGGCCGGTCTTGGCGGCGGCAGTTCGGATGCAGCCGCCGTGCTGGCTTATCTGAACGATGAGGCCGATACCAATCACCGGCTTTCAAAAGACGCCCTGCGGCAGCTGGCAGCCACTCTTGGCGCCGATGTGCCCTTTTGCCTGAGCGGCATTACGGCGCTCTGCCAAGGCATCGGCGAGATCATCGAACCGCTCCCCCCGCTTGATCCGCTGCCCATGCTGCTGATCAAGGGTGATCGACCGGTCTGCACGAAAGCGGCATTCGCGGCGCTTGACCGAAATCAGGCAGACCGAAAGCCGATTGATCATCTGGAAATTGTAAAGTCACTTCGCAGCAAAACAGCGCAGGCCGGTTTTTCGGACAGCAATCACTTTTTGCTGAATCAGAAAGATAACGACGACTACAAAAAAATAACCCGTATCCTGGCGCGGGTAACCCCGCTTTTCAGCGGATTATCGGGGAGCGGACCGACCTGTTTTCTGATATTTGAAAATGAACACGCCAGAGAACGAGCCAGGCAGCTTGTTGAAACGGAATTCGAAAAGGATCGCCTGATCGAGACGGCTATCGCCCGAACCGTTTAACGTTCGGACAGACGAAACGGGCGGCACTTTCTTTAGAATAAAGATTGCTTACCCGCCCGTTTCTTCGAGGTGTACTTCTTCCAAACAGTACGTCCTCCTTCCTAATGTGCCCTGTGTTTAAAGCCCGGCTGTCTGCTTGTGGCCTAGGGGAGATCTCTGAAGGATCCCTGGAATCCGTGGCCGATTCGAGTCATTTAATGCCGGTGTTGACAATCTCTCTGCAAACGTCTCTGTCGTTGTCGACCCACATTGGTCGCTGTGGTTAACCACCACGAGGTTTTCAGTTCGCCTGCCGTTGTCAACGGCTTCATCCTTTGCAGGACATTCCCACCTTTTGTCAGTGCCCTTTATTCGCGTCATATCTGCGATCGGGCCGATGTGAGAACATCTATATGCTAGTATCGAATGGACAGATTGTCAAGTCTCCCGGTCGGTTTGTCGTTCCAGAAAGGCTTTATGCACAGAGATACAAAATTCTCAGGCGTTTCCGTCTGCCTGCGCAAGCTGTACCGGCGCCTCTGCCGATTCTTGTGCGGGCATCGCACTTTCGACTTCAAGGTACGCTTCAACCCGTTCCAGAATTCTCATTTTTGATGTCACGGACAGCTGATCCAGCAGCACCATGATTTTCCGTTTAACTTCAAGCTCGACCAAATCCTGCAGTGCAAGACCACCGTCGACTTTATCGCTGTATACGTGCTCAGCTCGCCTCAGCCCTGTTCCCCCCGCACTGGAGTGCGACATAATCTGATCGAGCGTCGTGTCGAAGAACTCTGCCATCCGGCGCGCCGTCTTGATGTCCGGGAAATTTCGACCACTCTCCCATTGGCTTACAGACGTCTGAGTCACACCAAGAATATCGGCCAGCTGTGACTGCGTTAAATGGCTTTTCTTTCTCAAGTAGCGAATATAGCTCATGTTGTCCCCCTATGCCCGATCATCACCATATCGGGTCATGTATGAATTATAGCATTGTACGATAAGTTCGACAAAATCCATATAGCATTTCTTCAGTTTATTGTGGTTTTTACCTTAAGCAAAACAAATTAGGCAAACTTTATAGATAACTTTGCGTATTACACATATATTTATTGACAATTTCAATGATAATGCAAAACGCCTCCTGCCTGATCATTGAGTCCAATCAAAGGGACGTTACGGAAGCGCTCATTTTATGTGAGGCACGACTTCTCTTTCGCGCTCATTTTATGTGAGGTACGCCGGTTGGTTGACACTCCGGATTGTCATTACTATAATCGGGAATGCGTCTCAGGTGAGACTCAGATGTGCGGGTGTAGTTCAATGGCAGAATTCCAGCTTCCCAAGCTGATTACGGGAGTTCGATTCTCCTCACCCGCTCCATAAACGCCTTCTTAGCTCAGTAGGTAGAGCGCATCCATGGTAAGGATGAGGTCGCCGGTTCGATTCCGGCAGAGGGCTCCAAAGAGCCTTGCAACATCATATTTGCAGGGCTTTTTCTTTTCAATGATACTAAAATGATACTATTTTATTTTCTGGTCCCCCTTCGGCGTCGCATGATTCGGAAATAGCCGTTAATGCGGAATGGAAGAAGCGGGCTGGTCAACAAGATTTTGATTTTTCCCGCTTGGATTCCTATGTTTTGCCGGCCTGCGCTTCGCAGCCCGCGATGATATCAAACAGATCGTCATCGATTTCCTGCTGCCTGAGATGATTGCAGACACCGGACAACTGCTGCAGCAATTCCTCGATATTTTTGTCGGCCCTTTGCATGGCTGCGAGGCGACTGGCATTTTCACAGGCCAACGACAAGGCGCACGCCTTGAACAATGACACAAACAAAAACTCACGGATCAGAACGCTGACGGTAAAAACAGCACCGGCCATCATGTCGGGGGGCAGCTGCGTTGGCCAATCAATACTCATCCATTGTCTGCGCA
>LSQX01378556.1_pt1 | contig 34284 bp, 31 predicted proteins | sample 654561 | NCBI WGS metagenome assembly LSQX01 (sample SAMN04489861, study PRJNA283612) | anaerobic digester metagenome | isolation source: 4 biogas reactors fed with cattle manure at either 37C or 55C with and... | place: Denmark: Kongens Lyngby | collected 2014 | reverse complement strand
TCCACCATTTCCTCAATGCGTGCCGGATGTATTCTCCCGTCGATAATCAGTTTCTCCAGGGCTATTCTCGCAATCTCCCTGCGAATCGGATCAAACCCTGATAAAATAACAGCTTCGGGTGTATCATCTATGATCAGGTCTATGCCTGTAAGTGTTTCCAGGGTTCTGATATTGCGGCCCTCGCGGCCGATGATCCTTCCTTTCATCTCATCATTGGGCAAAGCCACAACTGAAACGGTTATCTCAGAGGCGTGGTCGGCAGCGCATCTCTGTATGGCACAGGCCAGGACTTCCTTGGATTTTCTTTCGGCTTCTTCCTTGCAGCGTTCTATGATGTCCTTGACCATGATGGCTGCCTCATGTTTAACTTCGCTTTCAATGCTGTTCAGCAGGTACTGCTTGGCTTCCTCAACAGTCAGGCCCGAAAGGCTCTCCAACTTTTCAATCTGTTTCTGGTAGAGTTCTTCGATTTCAGCCTTCCTGGCGTCAACTTCCTGGATCTGCCTGCTCAACGCTTCATCCTTCTTCTCCAGGATGTCCATCTTCTTTTCGAGGGTTTCGTCCTTCTGCTGAAGACGTCTTTCGGTCCTTTGGATCTCGGACCTGCGTTCCCGGACTTCCCTTTCAAGCTCAACCCTGCTTTTGTGGATCTCCTCACGCGCTTCAATCAGAGCTTCACGTTTTTTCCTCTCTGCAACTTTCTCTGCTTCACTTATCAAACGTTGGCTTTCTTTCTCGGCACTTTCTATCTCGGCTTCCGCCACGCGTTTTCTATGTTCAACTCCCTTTCGGAAGGATATAAGTGAACCAATTATCGCAATAATAACACCAACAATCAGACCATAAACAAATTCTATCTCCCTCACCTCCTTTGCTTTTGTTTTCTCCAACTCATTATTCATCGTCATTAACGCAAACAGATTCCACGCTCTCTCCTTCCCTGCGGATACCCGATCCGGGTACAAGCCAGGCCAGCCAATGACCGCAGCGGTGGATTTGGTGAAATCGGTATTCTGCAAAACTGCAACATCTGTTGATGTTGCAGCATGAAAGAAAAGCTGGCTTCACTTTCATGTAATACCCTTGCAGTAAGGATCATGGAAATGGCTGATCAATAGTAAAATATTGAATGCCATTATGGATTCATTGTATACATTTTTAAATTAGGTGTCAAGAAATCATATCTTTTTTGTACATCCCAACCGATGTCACAGATCCATGAAAAATGAGTAAATCCGGTCTGCCAGCCCACGGATGTGTTCATGCCCGAAATCCGGATAGATCAGCATGTCTTTTTTGGATTTGATCTTGTTGTATGCCGCGAACTGGGTCGATGGGGGACATATGGTATCCATAAGTCCCACGGTCCACAGGGTTTCACCTTTGACCCTCGGAGCCAGATGCTGGATATCAATGTATCCAAGCCTGGTAAAGATCTCTTCCTCCCTTTCATGAAGCGGGTCGAAGCGCCTGAAGTAGTACCTCAGTTCCTCATAGGCCTCCACGTCCAGATCCATCTCCCATACCCTTTTATAATCGCTCAAAAAGGGGTATACCGGGGCAAGCTTCCTTATCCTTGGTTCCAGGGCTGCGCACACAACCGTCAGGGCGCCGCCCTGAGAGGCGCCGGTTGCCCCCGCCCTGTTTTCATCAATCTCAGGGAAGCTCAGCACGATATCGGCCAGCTTGGCGGTATCCAGGAACACATGCCTGAACAGCATATCCCTGGGATCACCATCGAGCCCTCTTATAAAATGACACTTAAAAGTCGTCCCCTTTGTCCTGCCCATATCTTCGGATATTCCTCCCTGCCCGCGGCAATCCAGGGCGGCGACACAAAACCCGGCTGCCACATAGCCAAGTTTATCAAACCAATCCCCCGAATCCACCGAGTAGCCGTGGAACTTAAAGATAACGGGGCATTTTCCTTTTCTTTGCGCCGGCCTTAAATACTTTGCGTAGATCCTGGAGCCTCCGGTTCCGTCAAAATAAAGGTGGAAGCATTGGGCAAAATCTGTCTGGAATCCGGCGGGAACCAGTTCCACGCGATGGGGCGTCTGCAGCATCTCCCTGATGGCTTCTTCCCAAAACTCATCAAAATCATCAGGCTTTGGATTTATCCCGCTATATTCCCTCAGTTCTTCAAGTGGAAAATCAAGTATTGGCATGCTGCTCTTCCTCTCGTATGTTATTGCTGTTAATGGGGCAACCACCCAGCCTTGCCGTTTATAAGGCGGCTGTCAGGCTTCCTTCCGGGGGAAGCTTGTGATTTTCCTGAATTCCTTGACGGTCCGCAGTGAGGCAAAATCATGGGACGCCCTGGCCCTAAGCTTCATCCCGGGATTGATCCGGAGACATTGGGACAGAAAAGCGATAGCCGCATCAACATCCCCCGAGAGGGCAGATATACGGGCCAGCCCATACAGCATCTCATCGTCGTCGGGCTTGAAGCGAAGCCCTTCCTTGTAAAGCCTGGCTGCTTCGCTGTAGTTTTTGAGGGCTATGGCCGCGGAAGCCCAGTTATAATAGAGCGCCGGATCGTCGGCTGTTATCTTCCGCGCCCGTTTGAAGGCCTGAACCGCGCCTTCATAGTGCCTTGCCATCATCATGGTTACGCCCAGGTTATAATGTATGATATAGGACCCCGGGTGCACTGTGGATGCTTCCTCGTAAACACGGATGGCGTCGAAAACCTGGTCCCTGGATATATATATATCCGCCAGGAGGTTGTAGGCCATTTCCAGCTTTTCATCGCCATCCAGGGATTTTTTAAGGCAATCAATGGCTTTATCGTATTTGCCCCGGGCATCCAGTATGGATGCCATGCTGTAGAGCGCGCGGCTGTGCCCTGGATTGATTTCGGCAGCCGTTTTGAAGCTCGAGAGGGCTTCCTCGGTTTTCCCTTCCTGCCTTTGGGCAACCCCCAGCCGGTAATAGGCATCGGCATCCTGAGGAAGGGTCTGTATCAGCTTCCTGTAGGCGGTTTCAGCACCCTTCCAGTCGCCGGTTTTTCTACAGACCTTGCCGAGAAGATCCCAGGCCCTGATAAAGTCATCATGGCTTTCTATGATCCTTTCAAGGTGGTATTTGCACTCCATGTCCCGGTTCTTCTCAAAGCAGATCACGGCGATCAGGTACCGGAGCCTTACGTCATCCTTTTTCTCCAATGCGCTTCGGATATACTCTTCCGCTTCTTCAAACCTTTCCAGCGCGAGATAGGCCTTCGCGATATTGATATCGGCCTCCCTGAGGTCAGGCGCGCACTCCAGGGCCTTACCGAAGTGAATGATGGACAGCTCATATTTTTTAAGGGCATAACAGCATATACCGTATCCGAAATGCGCCATTGCGTGCAACTCATGGTTATACCATGCGGTTTTTCCGCCATCCTCTTCTTCGGGGGATTCCCCGTTTTTATTGGACGGTTTTCTGCCCAACAGATCCAGGGCCTTCCTGTACAGTCTCAGCGACTTTTCGTATTGCCCGAGCTTTTTATAAAGCCATGCTGTGTTATAGACAGCGCAGGGGTTGTCGTGGGCGATTCCCGCCAGGATCCTGTAGCTTACCAGCGCCTCCTGGAGTTTCCCTTTCTCAATGAGCTTATGGGCTGCGCGTATTTGACCCATGAATTGCTTTTTCACAGGCTTGTCGGTTAATGAAAGCGATGCCGAAACCATGTCCGCTGAGGCCTCTTCTCCCCAATCCATGGCTTCATCAGTAAAAAAGCCGTACTTCATCGGGCGGCCATCTTTTTCCAGCTTCCGGATCAGCGGCTCGGCAGAGCCACTCTCATTTATTCTCCGCCTCATGCTCAGATAATCATGGAGTAGAAAAGCAGATGGGAAAACGATGCCCAAAAGGACCAGGGCAATTTCAAACAGGGGCACAAGATATGTCTTGCTGACGAACGCCAGTATTCCCGCCGTCAGGATACAGAGCTGGAACACAAAGACAGCTGTGGTCATGACCGTTGTGCGCTTTATGAACCTGAGACCCATGTAAAAGGTCATCAACAGAATAAGTAGGTTCACGAAGGCAAGCAGCACATTCCAGCCCGGGAGAAAATCGGCAAAAGGGTTCATGTTTCATCCTCCATGCGGCTGCCCATTTTCATTTCTTCCCAGCGCTCCCTTGTGATCAGAACCCTCCTGGGCTTGCTGCCCTCATAACCGCTGATGATGTTTCGCTCTGCCATCTGGTCGATGATCCTTCCCGCCCTGGCGTATCCGACCTTGAACTTCCGCTGGATAAATGAAACAGACGCCTGTCCGCAATCAATGACGGCCTCTATGGCCTGGGGCAGCAGCTCGTCGACATCGTCATCATCATTTTCCCTGCCGCCCTTTAAGTCATCGCTGATATTCTCCATAATCTCTTCATCATAGAGAGCTCGCATCTGGTTCTTGACAAAATCCACGGTCAGTTCCACTTCCTTATCCGAAACAAAGCAACCCTTGACTCGGATCGGCTTTGGAATTCCAACCGGATAATAGAGCATATCCCCCTTGCCAAGCAGCTTCTCGGCCCCGGCCATATCAAGGATGGTCCTGGAATCCACCTGGGAGGAAACGGCAAAGGCTATGCGCGAAGGAATGTTGGCCTTAATGACGCCTGTTATGACATTTACAGACGGACGCTGGGTGGCAATAACAAGATGCATGCCCGCCGCCCGGGCCATTTGCGCCAGCCTGCAGATGGAGTCCTCCACCTCATGGGGTGCTACCATCATAAGATCCGCAAGCTCATCGATGATGATAACGATTTGTGGAAGCTTGTCACCTTCTCCGTTTTCTTCTATGAAGGCGTTATAGCCCAGGATATCGCGTACCCCGCGGTCCGCAAAGAGCTTGTAACGGGTTGTCATTTCTGAAACAGCCCATCTTAGGGCGCCTGCTGCCTTGTCGGGATCGGTGACAACGGGAATCAGCAGGTGGGGAATGCCGTTGTAGACGCCCAATTCCACTACCTTGGTGTCGATCATGAGCATCCTCACATCATCCGGTGTAGCTTTATAAAGCAGGCTGATAATTATGGAGTTGATGCACACGCTCTTTCCAGAGCCGGTGGCGCCCGCTATAAGGATATGGGGCATCTTGGCCAGGTCCACCACCATGTTCTCACCGGTAATATCCTTCCCCAGGGCTACTGCCAGTTTGGATTCGTGCCGGGTGAACTCAAGGGACTCCAAAACGCTGCGAAGGCTGATGGGCGCCACTTCCCTGTTGGGAACCTCAACGCCTATGGCCGCCTTTCCGGGGATGGGAGCCTCTATGCGGACACCGGAGGCCGCAAGGTTCAGTGCGATATCATCGGTAAGGTTCACTATCCTGCTCACCTTCACGCCGGACGCCGGCTGAAGTTCATAACGGGTAAACGCCGGGCCGATGGACACATTTATCACCCTGGCCCCTATCCCAAAGCTTTCCAGGGTGGTTTCAAGCTTCCTGGCGTTTTCGGCGGCAGTGGCTTTGATCCGCCTCATATTTGATTCGCTCTCCCTGGATCTGCCCAGAAGCTCCAGCGGAGGAAAAACGTATTCCCCTTTTTTATGCTCACGGGCTGCCATGTTCCCGGCTTCATCCATGACAGGAGTATCTTCCTGGTCAGCAGTTCTTTGGGCGGCTGCCGCCTTTGAGGGCGCGGCAGGCTTTTCAGGACGGGTTCCGGCCGACCTTGGCCCTTTACGGTATTCATCTCCCAGCACTATGGTTATGTCGGCCTGTTCCTCCAGATCAGGCCCGGGAGGCTCCGCGGTTTCTTTCGTCCTGATTTCATGCAGCGGAAAGTCAACTATTCTGGCACGCTTCTGGGTACTGGAAAGATAAACTTCGGAAGCCGCGGCTTCATCTTCTTCATCTTCATAGATTATTTCCTCTGCCCGCTCACTTTTCTTCTTTCTCACCGCGTCCACCATGCCGGTTATGACTCCGGCGGTTCCCCGGTAAACGCCCTTGGCGGCTTTTGCCAGGGAAAGCCTGGTCAGGAGCATGGCGGATATAATGGCGAGGGTGATGAGGATAATCATGGTTCCCAGTTTTTTAAACACGAACAGCAACGGAACCCCGATGATACCTCCAATCACGCCGCCTGACGGTACAAATCCGCCGGTCCCCTTCCCGATGGCGCGCACGCCTTCATAATAGAATGTGGTGATGTACTGACCCACATTCATATTCTGGTAATAGGCGACGTCATGAAGTCCGGCCTGCAGCAAGGCAGAAACAAGCGATATCAGTATCAGCGCCAGGGTGGCTTTCCTTGACCGTGAAACCGTCCTGGGCTTAAAGATGGTTATAACCCCGTAGATGAAGGTCAATATGGGAATAATGTATCCCAACAGTCCAAACAGGCCGCCCGCAAACCGGCCGATCAGCTCTCCCAAAGGCCCGGCGGCACCGTTAAAATAAATGCTGAGCATCATGATAACGCCCGCGACGGCAATCAGAAGCCCAGCAACTTCGGTCTTAAGACGGCTTTTGCTCGAATCCTTTATTTTGGATCCTGATTTTACGCTCCTTTTCGATCTCTTTTGTACTTTCCTTGGAGACACTTTATTACCTCCGGTTTTCAGCCATTCATCCCTTTAACTATATCATAATAAAATGTTCTTTGACAATGGACCCAAATCGTGATAATATTTACGATAACCCGGCATTAAATACCCCGGGTGATGGGTTTTGGTCTGTGCCAGTCCCCCTAAAGGGTATGGAATGAATCTGTAAAACTGAATATAATCTATAGATAGAGGCGCATTTTCTATGAGTAATCCGGATGAGGGCGGCGGGCCCTATGAACCCGGCAGAAAGGAGAAATTGCCGAAGGAGCATGATTCCGTCAAATCTGCTGCCTGGTTGCAGGGTTAACAGCCTTGCGACTGTCGCTGGTCATTTGCAGTGGAGAGCTATCGGTAGATTGTTATATTCTTGCTGAATAGCAAAAGTATATGCTGCCGTTAACTTAACGACAGCTTTTTTTATAACTCACCCATCTTGCCAAAGGAAGGAGTGCCTGACATGAAAAAGCCATTATTCATCGGATCATGTGTAGCGCTTGTCACACCGTTTACTGAGGATGGAATCGACTATGGGAAACTCGAGGAACTGATAGAGTGGCAGATCAAAGAGGGAACCGACGCCATACTTATCTGCGGAACCACGGGAGAGGCATCCACCATGCCGGACGAGGAGCATATGAAGGTTCTTCACTTTGCCGCCGGGCGCATCAAAAACCGTGTACATCTCATGATGGGAGCCGGCAGCAACGATACCCGCCACGCCATCAAGCTGAGCCAATACTGCCAGGACATAGGCGCAGACTCTATCCTGTCGGTAACGCCCTATTACAATAAGACCACCCAGGAAGGACTCTACCAGCATTTCAAGGCCATAGCCGAGAGTGTTGATATCCCCGTCGTCCTCTACAATGTTCCTTCAAGAACCAATCTGAATATCAGCCCTTCAACCTTAAAGCGCCTTTCAGAAATCCCCAACATCGTTGCCGTAAAGGAATGCAACCTTATGCAGGTGGCCGAAACCGCCTGGCTCTGCGGCGACAACCTCGTACAGTACTCGGGCGAGGACGGCAACATCGTGCCCCTGCTGGCCCTGGGCGGCAAGGGAGTTATCTCGGTCGCTGCCAATGTCGTTCCGGCCGATATACATAAATTGGTCCTTTCCTTTATGGAAGGCGACCTGGAAACCAGCCGCAGGATGCAGCTCAGGCTTGACCCGCTGGTAAAGGCGTTGTTCTGTGAAACCAACCCAATCCCAGTGAAGGCTGCCATGAACCTGATGGGAATGGATGTGGGACGCTGCCGCATGCCCCTTGTTGACATAAGCCCGCAGGGCATGGAAACACTGAAGAAAGCGATGAAGGAATACGGGCTGATATGAATTGCCTTACTGTTACCTTACCTGATATATAGCCGGAGGTTGATAAAATGATCAGTATACTGCTGAATGGCTGCAACGGAAAGATGGGTCAGAACATAGTCCAGTGCGCAAGATTCCGCAATGATCTTGCCATAGTGGCCGGGCTGGATATCTGCCCCAACGAAAACGCCCCGTTCCCGGTATATACAGACACTGCCGACATCAGGGAAAAAATCGATCTGATCATCGATTTTTCACGCCCCAGCTCTCTTGGCAGAATACTGGGATACGCCATGGAAAAGAAGCTTCCCATCGTCATAGCCACCACCGGATTCTCCCAGGAGCAGAAAGAGATAATTGAAAAGGCCGGTTCAGAGATCCCGGTGCTTCTCTCGGCCAATATGTCACTGGGTGTAAACCTGCTTATCCAACTGGTCAGGATGGCCGCAAAAACCCTTTACGGTTCCTTTGACATAGAGATAATCGAGAAGCACCATAACCAGAAGGTCGACGCCCCCAGCGGCACGGCCCTTGCGATTGCTGACGCCATAAACGCGGCCATTGCCCCTAATCATCTGAAGTATGTCTACGACAGGCACTCCAGCAACCAAAAACGCACCAGGGACGAGGTGGGCATCCACGCCATCCGGGGAGGCACCATCACAGGCGAGCATACCGTCCTGTTCGCAGGCAATGATGAGCTGTTGGAAATCAAGCACACCTCCCTGTCCAGGAGACTGTTTGCCGAAGGTGCCCTTAAAGCGGCAACATTCCTGTACGGAAAGGAACCCGGATTCTACAGAATGCAGGATATATTTGAGGAATGCTAGTTTAAAAGCTGCCGGTCGCCCAGCAGCTTTTTTCTTCGCATTATTCCTGTTCATTCTTTTCTGATGGTTATTGTTCCTTACGTTCCCGCGCTTTCTTATCCCTGCTCCTTCCTGTTCAGGTGTTTGTCCATTACAGGATTCACAAGGAAATTGATGATCAGCCCGGGCAGGGTGAATCCGAAGCAGGCATAGAGCAGGTAGGTAAACAACAGTACAATGCCATTGGACGTGAGGAAGAGTATTATCGTAGGTCCGATGATCACAAGCAAACACAGGAACAGGATGGCCAGATTGGGCACAAAACGGGCCAGGGCAAACAACACCGCATTCTTGTACAGATCCCTGATCCTCAGCTCATAGGTAACCATCATGGGATAGATGTACAAAGAAGCCATCAGGAACAGGATAAACATTACGATTATAAGCCCGTTGGCAATGGAAAACAGCGCGCCGCCATCCGAAACCCTGGGATACAGGTATAAGTCAAGGATCAAAAAGAGCAGCAGGAAAAGGTTGATGAAGCTCACCGCAATGCCCTGTTTCAGGTTTTCCTTCATCTTATCCTTGAAGTCCAACCAGGTAAAAGTGGGCCTCTCATAGGAATAGCACCGCAGCAGATAAGTCAGGCCGGCCTGGGCAGGCCCCACGGTGATGATGGGAACGGCCATGAAAAACATGACTGTTGGAAATCCGCTGTCGAACACCATCAGCCTGATTTCATCCATTTGAATGGCCGCTGCCTCAGGTATGAAAAGAATAACCAGGTATACACTCAAAAAATACGAGAAGATAATGGCGGGCGCGTTAAAGACCATAAACATAAGGTTTACGGTTATCAATCTCCAGAACTTTCTGTACAGCACCCCGAAAAATATGGCCAACCGGCTTCGGTTGTCTTGGTATTCTTCTCCCGGCAGCCTTTCAAAAATAGGTTCATCGGCCATTAGACACACCTCTGTCCTTTATTCCATGTTGGCATAAAACAGATTAATTATACCATAACGGTGTTTTATAGGAGTCAAATTCATACACTTTCTTATGACTATATTACCATATTGGAGGATGATTCTCTCCACCAAACTTAATTTGATGTTGACACGGCCTGTGGATGTCTGTATAATAAAATTTGCGCCGAAATGGCGTCCATATGCGACATGCGGTCGTGGTGGAATTGGCAGACACGTACGTTTGAGGGGCGTATGCGCAAGCGTACCGGTTCAAGTCCGGTCGACCGCACCAAAAGACCCATCCTTTGGATGGGTCTTTTTTGTTTGCAGGTTTACTCCATCTCTTCGATTTTTTCTATTAGTGGATTCTGCTCTTCCCTCTCACGGTAGCTTATCCGCACTCTGTCCCCCGGCTCAAATCCATAATCATCGAAGCTTTCCCTTAGGGCACCGCTGAGCTGGAAACTCCGGATGGTGCCATCCTCCATCTCCAATTCAATGAAGTTGGTGTCAATCCTGCCGTTAAATGTGGCTGAAGCAGTAATGATCCCGTCCTCCTCCTGGGCGTCACTGGCGTCGGCACGGCTTGGCTCTTCATTCTCCCCGGCGTCCGATACACTGATGTCGGACTCATTTGCATCCTCTGCCGTTCCGGCTCCTCCGGGGGAGTTGGCCGAACTCTTTCCGGGTCCTTCATCCAAATAGGCCTTTACCTGGGTTTGTGTGAAGATAGAATAGCCCAGGAGGCCCAGACCTAAAACCATGATAATGGCGACAGCAATTCCTGTTTTGATCCTCATTTTATCACATCCGATCCTGGTTGATTACAAGGGACTAATCCCTGTTCATCTTTTGTGCGCATTGTACGGGATTCCGCTCCTTTACCTGGTTAGACGATGTAAATCATAATGGGTTCACCTCAATCTATATATACTTACCACTTCTTTCCCTTGTCGTACCATGTATTATGGCTCAATAACAATCTCCTTTTTCCTGAGCCTGTTGTGCGTAAGCTTCTTCACCACGGTCCAGATCACCGCAAATGCGGGTATTCCCGCTATGGTACCTATAATACCAAATAAGCTCCCGCCAAGCAAGAGGGAGAACAGAATCCATATCCCGCCTAATCCGATGGACCTTCCCACCACCCTTGGATAGATCAGTAGGCTGTCCAGCTCCTGGATCACCAGCAGCAAAATGGCATACAGGAGCGCCTTTTTAGGAACCACCAGGAGCACGATGATAAAACTCAGGATTGATCCCAGAAGCGGCCCGATGATGGGTATGATACCGGTAACAGCCAATACCATGCTAAGCAGAAAGGCGTTGGGGATGCCCAGGGCAACCATGCCGACAAAAGCCAGGCCCCCCACTATCAGCGAATTGATGATCATTCCGGAAAAGTATCCCCTGAAAGTGCGGTTTGCCACGGCACATATATCAATAAGCCGGTTGCAGAGTCTTTTGGGAAGCCAGGCGTACATCAGCTTTCTCAGGATGAACAGGAGTTTTTCCTTGGCCGCAAGCAGGTAGATGGAGATCAGTATTCCCGCGGCTATTCTGGCTATAAACCCGGCTATATTCCTGGTAAAGCCGAATATACGCGGAAAGGCGGTGGAAATGGCCTGTCCGGCCTTAGTCACAATCTCGTTCCAGTTGAGGGAAATATTCTGCCAGAATCCACCCTTGAGTCCCAGGTCTTCAATGGTCTGGTTGAGGAAGCGCTCAACATCGGCCACATATTTGGGCATATCGGCGGCTATGTCGGACACGCTTGATGAAAGCTGGGGTATGGCAAGGACCATCCAGGCCACAATCACGACCGCCAGCGTCAAAAAGACACAGAGGATTGACAGCGGCCTTTTCAGCCTTCGCACGGGAAGGCTCCTGCTTTTGTCCATAAAGGAAAAAAGCCTTTCATAAAGCCGCATCAGAAGGTTCAATACATAGGCGATGGCTATGCCGTAAAGAAAAGGACTGATAAGCGAAATCACTTTGCCGATAAAGGATATCAGGCTTCCCAGGTTAAACAGCCCGGCAAGCAGTAATACGGCGTAGGTGATCATTATCAGTCCTGTTCTTGCCTTTTTTATGTCTTCCGCCATGGATACCCTTCCCCAGGATAGATATTCATCCTTATCTTGGGCAGACGTGAAGCAAAATATGCTAAAACCACAGCTTTAACACTCAAATCCCGCCAACAGGTCCTCAAAGGTATCCCGCCTCCGAATAAGCCTTGCGTCGCCGTCCATGGTTATGAGCACTTCAGCGGGGCGAAACCTCAGGTTGTAGTTGGAGGACATGGAATAGCCATAAGCCCCGGCGTCCAGGATCCCTATTATATCCCCTTCGCGGATGGGGGGCATGAGCCGGTCCCTGGCCAGTATGTCACCGCTTTCGCAAATATTTCCTACGATGGTTACCTTCTCTCTATCCTGTACATCAAGCATCTCATTGTTCCTAAATACCACAATCTCATGGTAGGAATCATAGAGCATAGGCCTCATCAGCACATTGAAACCGATGTCCGTCCCTGCATATTTCGTGCCATAGTTGGTCTTTACCGCATGCACTGTGCCAAGTATGGCGCCGCATTCGGCAAAAGGATAGCGGCCCGGCTCCACCTTGAACATGAGATCTTTGCCATACTGTTCCCTGAACCCTGTGAGCAGCGGGGCAAGCTGTTCGGCAAGACCCTTAAGGTCCAGGCGCGGCTCTCGGTGGCATTTCTTATAGGGAATGCCAAACCCTCCGCCAAAATCAACAAATTCCAGGTTCTCGAATTGAGCGGCTATGCGAAGCAATGCCTTTACGCTGTCCAGAAAAGGCTTCGCGTCAAGGTAAAGAGATCCTATATGCTGGTTGATGCCCACAACCTTCAGGCCGTATTTCCTAACTATGGCCTTGGCATCCTCAATAAAATCTTCCTGGATTCCGAATTTTGTTTTGGACCCCGCGGTGATCACCTTTTCATGATGCCCGGCGCCGGTTCCGGGATTGAACCTTAAGGCCACCCTTCCGCCGGGGTTTATCCTGCCCAGCAGCTCCAGCTGCGACAGTGAATCCACGCTGACCAGTATACCCCTGTCCAGAACGTATTTCATCTCCTGGGCCGATACGTTGTTGCCTACATAGAAAACCTTTGAAGCATCAAATCCCGCCTTTTCCAGCAGGAATACCTCGCCCGCGGACATGGCGTCGGCCTCCATGCCCTCCTCTCTCACGATTTGAAGAAGGTACAGGTTGGAATTGGACTTTATGGAACAGCTTGCTCCGAACCAGGGGTACTGCAGCAGGTTTACTACCTCCCTGACTCTCTCTCTTAGCGTTTTTTCGTCATAGACATACAGCGGGCTCCCGTATTTTTTTACAAGACCCTCCACGTCAATCCTGTTCAGAAAGTGATCCTTGAGTATTTGATTCATTGGCTGCGACCTCCAGTACTCGAAAGTAATATTTCATTTTTCAGCGAATCCTTGATCAGTTCAACAAGCGGCTTATTTCTTGAATACAGGCAGCTGTCATCGTCAAGGCCCGATATTTCCCCGGTAAGCACCTGGGTAGAATCCACGATGATCCTGATCGGGCCAGGTTTTTTCTGGATGGTATAAAGGGTTGCCCCCTCCATCTCAACGCCGGCAGAGGTTATGGCTACAACCTTAAGACCCCGCCCTATGGCATCCAACAATTCCTCACGAACATAGGCTATCTCTTTCTCGGAAAGGGATACATAAACCCTCTCCCTGGCCTGTCTTATCATATTTTTCATCTTATCCACGATGTGCCTGAAGCCCGTAATGGTAATATAAGGCTCGTGCTGCGGCTTCCCCCTGGGGCATTCCCTCTTTATCTGATCCAGGGCTGATTTCATATGGAAAAGGACATTGCTGCAGTATTCCTCCACCGGTACCGCCGCATAGCGAAGAACCGGCCCTTCGATTATATACGCTCCGCCCTTGTCGGCCAGGCTTGACAGGGCCTGGTAGGCGTTTGCGCGGGGGATTCCGGTGGCCTTTGCGGCTTCATAGCCGTTCATCTCCCCTTCCCTGCAAAGGGCCACATACAGCTCTGATTCATGGCGGGTAAGCCCGGTTTTCATCAGGCATTCTATCAGTGTCACAATCAGTACTCCTTATGGTTGTTTTAGTTGCTACCACTAATTTATACATGATCCCTAACAGCTTGTCAAGACTGAAATAATGGTGCTGCGACCCAGCCTTATGGCGTAAAAAAACTGCATACCCGAGGGTATGCAGTTTCATATCCTGCCTGATGAATACCAGGAATACCGGTTCCGCTCCGTGAAAAAGCCGGTGGCAGGCTTCATGTCCACCACCCGGCATACCGACCGGATATATATGATGGAGCAAGGCAGGATCATGAAGGAACCCTTGAGGACCTGGTAAAGCTCGGCGGCAAGTACACCGCCATGTGGAAGGCCCAGGTGGACAGGTATGTAAACGTAATATTTATAAGGCCATATTTCCTACGTATTCGCTTATGACCGTCCTGATCAGTTCGTGCCCGCGCTGGTTGGGATGGATGCCATCCTCGCACAGGAACCTGGTGTAATCCTTCTGGATCAGGAAAGGCTGCCTGATATCCATAAGGTCGCATCCAAGGCTGCCTGCCAGGCTCATGACGCAATTGTTGTAGCATTCATGGTGACGGTATATACGGTGCATATCGCCCAGCCAGTTTAGTATGTTCCCGGCGTTCAGGCCTCTCGTGATCCACTTGAAGTACCTTTCCGGATCAATCGGCGGAAGGTTTACCAATACCGGCCGAATAGTTTTTTTCCTGAGCATTCCCACCATATCGATAATGCATTGCCTGAACTGGTTCAGCGGAGTATTGCATCTGTGCTCTTTTTCCGGGTTTTCGGACACCTCTTTCCAATTGAAATTGCAATCGTTGCCGCCGAACTCGATTATGGCTGCCTGGCTGTCAACTCCTTTTTCCAGTTCGCGCGCCATCAGATCCCTGGCCTTGGCGGCCGTCAATCCGAAATGGGAATTATTCCTGATATCCAACCCCAGGCTTTTCAGTCCATATACCGCATTTTCTTCCCTGAGCCGCGTATACCTGCCCCTGTAGCAGATAATCCCCTTGAGAACAGAGTCTCCCCAGATATCTATCTTCCTGATCCGTTCAAACACCATAACCGCTTCCTGTATCATCTTAATTATTACATCTGGTTTTGATAACTATGTTATAGTATTTCTATCATGCTGTCAATAATTACATTAATCATATTGTGGGTTTTTATTAATCGTGTTATAATACGGCTTATAATCCATCAAGTAAAACTGGGAGCTTAAAGTGTCAGGAGAGGTGCTGCCTATGCAACAGGCTGATATCAGGACGAAAATAGTTTCATGGTTTTCAGAGCTTAAGGACTACCAAACCCCTGGTTGGGATGCGCTTCCCGACCTGGATCTCTACATGGACCAGGTAATCACCTACCTGGAGCGGCAGATGCGGGTTTTCGCCCAGGATGAAGAAGACAGGCTCATCACATCGTCCATGATCAATAATTACGTCAAGCATGGGCTGATCCCCAGGCCTGTCAAAAAAAAGTATACACGTGAGCACCTGTTTTACCTTCTTGTCATATCCATGCTCAAGCAGGTACTTCCCATCACCGATATTTCCAATATAATCAGGCACCAGGCGGACTTAATGGAGATGGAGGAGTTATATAACAGTTTCAGTGCCATCCAGGATGAAACACTGCATGCGACCGCCTGGCGTATTGAGTCAGAGGTCGGCAAGAACAACGACGACGGCTTCATCACCAGGGACGCCCTGGGCATGCTCGCATTTAGGCTGGCCTTTGAAGCCAGCGCCAGCATCCTGGCAGTAAAAAAGATCATCCGCCTGTTGTGTAATGAAGAGCATTCAAAAGCTTCCCTGGACAGGGAGGACATAAAGAAGAAAAACGGGACCGGCAATAAGCCGGAGAAAAAGAAAAAAAACGGCTATAATGGCAAAGATATAAGGACAGAGAACCGTAATGATATATAAAAACAGCCATGCTCCGGCTGTTTTCTTATGGCTTCTGAACGGCGCTTCCGGACTTCTGCCCGGAAGACCGGGGCAGCACCACCCGGAACGCGTTGCTTCTGCCAAGGTTGACAAACTTGACCTTGCCTATCTTCTCAAACGCGCGCTTGATATTGTTTATGCCCAGCCCATACTTCAGGAAGCGCTTCTTATCGTCAACCAGGACAAGTCTCTGGTAGAGCCAGGGGTTTCGCCTCAACGGGAAATCGTCCTTCTTGTACCCGTAAACGCGGTTGCCTCCGAAATAGGCACCGGGGTTGGTTATCTCAATCCCCTTTTTTGTAATGTTTATGGTTATGCCCCTGGAAGCGTCCAGGTAATCCCTGTGGACAAGGGCGTTGGCAATGGCCTCCTCAACCGCGGCGAAGGGGTAATCGTCACCACCGATGATCTCGCGGATCCTGGCCGATGCCCAGTCCAACAAACCGGGTATATTATCGGTCCTCATATCTGTCTGCTGGTCATTGAAGATCCTGATGTGGCTGTGGGGCATATGTATCTGCATGTCCAGCCCGAACAGCAGCATCCCGCCGATGGTAGGGCTGTACTCCCCGTTCCCCCTGTCGCCGATAAATCCGAAGGTTTCCATGAGTATATCATTGTGCCTGTCACCGGCTATCTCCAGCCCGGAAAAGAATCTCCGGATTCTCCCCATATCCAGGGCATCGAGCCCCAAATTGGTCCTGACTACGGTTTCATAGGAAAGGAGCCCGTTTTCCTGGAGGATTGACGCCAGCTCTGCCCTTCTCAGGTGGTCTGTGGTGGATCCCCTGCGGATATAGAAAGCCCCGTTCTGGATCACCTGGTGAGGCGCGTGCCTGCTTTTGAAAATGGTGATAACCGCCAGGTCCTTTCCCTCGTATTCGATAAAATCCACCTGGACCGGAACCGGAGGATCGGTCCTGTTATATATTATCTGCTGGATCTGTTCTTCCTGGAACGGGGTTTTGTCGATGCCGAGGATGCGTTTGGTCTTATCTTCAACACCATAGATTATATGTCCCCTTCCGCCCTTTGAGTTGGCAATGGCGGTGACATCCTTCGCCAGCTCCTTCTTGTCGCTTTCGGTGCAAAGCTTCAGACAGGCTTTGAAATCAAGTTTTTCCCCTTCCTCACGGGACAGGAGCTGTTTCACTTTTTGCGCATCCACCGAATCACCATCGCTTCCCGATCCATCAATCGAATCCGCGTTTCACGCATAAGCTTTTTCATATGTTCTTTCCCAAATGGTATGTTACCTGGCTTATCTCCTTTAAGTAGTCCAGTTTCCTGTATTTTTTATCAAACCTTTCCTCTATATAACCATTGGATATATCGGAGAACGACTCGAGGTTTTCAGGCGAAAGGTTGAAATTGAAAACCCTCGGGTTATCGGAACAGAGTACGTGCAGTATGGCCTTGGCCGTGCCTGTGGCTACGGGAACCGCATCATTGCAGGTTTTGGCGCAGTTTTCGCAGACAAAACCGCACCTTTTGGAGCTGAAATAGATCTTTTCTACACCTTTTTCCCGGCAGGATACACAGCTAGTCACATGGGGCGGATAACCGCATATCTGCATCAGCTTCATGGTAAAGGCCGATGATACCAGCAAGGGCTCCCGGCCTTTGCCAAGCGCGTTCAGTCCATGCAGCAGGAGGTTTAAAACCCTTGACGATGTCTGGTGGTCTGAGGCGGCGTCGGATGCCATCTCTATCATATGTGCCGCATAGGTAAACCTTTCCAGGTCGTTGGCCAGATCATAGAATGAAATGATTATATCGCAGCCGTCGAGAATATAGCTGTTTCGTCCTTTGAACAGTATATACTGGCCGTAGGTCAATATCTGCGTTCCATAGGAAAAGCGGCTGTTTTTTCTCGCCCTCCTGGCCGATACCGAAACCTTTCCTATATCCTCGGTAAGCAGGGTGATTATTTTATCGGCCTCACCCACATTTATCTCCCTTATTACCAGGCCCTTTGTCCTGATGAGCGCCATGGCATGTACCCCTTTATGATTTATACCCAAGTTCCCTGAGCATATAATCGTTATTCCGCCAGTCATCCTTGACCTTTACCCAGAGCTTCAGCACGGTCTTCATGCCCAACAGCCTTTCTATATCCTCCCTGGCTCGGGTTCCTATCTTTTTCAGCATGGCTCCGCCCTTGCCGATGATTATCGCCTTGTGGGAGGCCTTTTCGCAGTAGATATTGGCGTCTATACCCACGATACTGCGCTCCTCATTCTCATTGAAGCGTATCACCTCCACGCCGATACCATGGGGGATCTCTTCCTCCAAAAGCTCAAGCATCTTCTCTCTTATCAGCTCCTGGACCAGAACTCTCGCGGTCTGGTCGGTGAGCATATCGTCAGGATAGAACTTCTCACCCTCGGGAAGGTATTTCTTCAGGACATCCATGAGCAATTTGGCTGTTTTGGCCTCTACGGCGCTTATGGGAACGATTTCCTTAAAGTCATAGGCCTTACTGTAAAGCTCTATCAGCGGCAGGACCCTCTGTTTCTCTACCAGGTCCACTTTATTGATGGCCAGGATGACCGGCGTTCTGGTCCTGGAAAGGGCCTCAATAATGGACTGGTCCACCGGGCCAATATCCCTGTCGGTGGCCTCTACCATGTACAATATGATATCCACATCGTCCAGGGTCTCCATGGCCGATTTGGTCATGAACACGCCCAGCTTGTTCCTGGGTCTGTGTATACCCGGGGTGTCCACAAAAACCATCTGGAAATCATCCCTCGTCACCACTGTCCTGATGGTATGCCTCGTGGTCTGGGGCTTTCTCGACATGATAGCCACCTTCTCGCCCGTCAGAAGGTTCAGCAGGGTGGATTTCCCAACATTGGGTCTGCCAATTATGGCAATAAAACCCGATCTGAATGCCATTCTACGCAACCGCCTTTTCGCTGGATTTTAATGGTTAAATGATTATTCATGGTTCTGCCCTGTTTTCAGAACAAAAGGGTTCGGCATCAGTTCCCCGAATGTGAACCGCTGGTAATCGCCGTTCCTGTTGCCCAGATACAACGGCATGTCCGCGCCGCAGAACTCTCCCATCACCTGTCGGCATATTCCGCATGGCAGGGTGGGACCATCGCTGTCGCCGGCAACCGCCACGGCCAGGATCTTTCTGGCCCCGTCTGAAACAGCCTTGGCTATGGCTGTCCTTTCGGCGCATATAGCCGCCCCGTAAGAAGCGTTTTCCATGTTGCAGCCAGTATAGACCTTTTGGTTATCGGCCAGGACCGCGGCGCCCACATGAAAGCCCGAATAGGGCGCATAGGCGTTCTGCCTGGCCTTGAGGGCCATATCAACCATTTCCCTGGCCGAAATGTCTTTAAGTCTTTTTTTATCGGTTTTGCCGACCCTGGTCATGATAATTCCACCCCTGGACCTGTTCTATGCATCATGAGCATTTCCATTTTACCATGTAATACTGTGCCGGGACAGTACATTTTTTTGCTGCCCTTCCATCATTTCTTTCTCATACCCCCTTGTTTTTTTCCCTGAGCGTGATATACTACAATGGATGATTAAATCATCCGACCATGATGAAATAATCATCTGATTATCAGGATTAAACAATTTTGAACACTGCCCCCGTCCTTCTTAAATATTACGGATATGGGTCACAGGGTCAATAATTGGTAATCCGAGAATATTTAAGGAGGTTTGCGGCAATGGCAGACAAGACTTTGAAGTGCAAGGATTGCGGCGCGGAGTTCATCTTCACCGAGGGTGAACAGGAGTTTTACAAGGAGAAGGGTTTCGAAAACGAGCCCCAGAGATGCTACGACTGCAGGAAGGCCAGAAAGGCCCAGAGGATGGCGAATCGCGACAGGTATTAATCCTGGCACGAAGGCTATGATCAAAAAGGAGAGCTTTACGCTCTCCTTTTATTTCTCCTGCTTTCTCTTTATGATCAGGCCGTTTACGCCCGCATCGATCAGAGCCGTGTCCCCTTCCGCGATTTCCCCGTTTATGATCATCCTGCCAAGCCCGGTTTCCACTATCTTCTGGATATACCTTTTTACCGGACGGGCTCCGAATACCGGGGACCAGCCTTCCTCCACGATCAGGTCCAGGGCTTTGTCAGTGGCTTCAAGGCGGATGCTGCGGTCTTCCAGGCGCAATGAGAGGTTCTTTAGCACCAACCCCACTATGGCCTTTATCTCCTCACGGGTGAGGGGCTTGAAAAGGACGATCTCATCTATTCGGTTCAGAAACTCGGGCTTAAAGCCATACTTTAGCCGCTCCATGACCTTCTCCCTCACCTCTTCGCTGAGTTCACCCTCTTCTCCCGCTTCCTCCAGCAGGATATCGCTTCCGATATTTGATGTCATGATGATGACCGTATTCTTGAAGTTCACCACCCGGCCCTGACTGTCGGTCAGCCGACCGTCATCCAGGATCTGGAGCAGGATGTTGAAAACGTCGGGATGTGCCTTTTCCACCTCATCGAAGAGTATTACGCTGTATGGCTTGCGGCGCACAGCCTCTGTCAGCTGCCCCCCTTCCTCATAGCCCACATATCCGGGAGGGGCGCCAATCAGCCTTGCCACAGCATGCTTTTCCATATACTCGCTCATGTCGATGCGGACCATGTTGTCCTCGGTGTCGAAAAGGGCCTCCGACAGTGCCCTGGCCAGCTCGGTCTTGCCGACGCCCGTGGGTCCGAGGAATATGAAGGATCCGATGGGCCTCCTGACATCCTTAAGGCCCGCCCTTGCGCGCAGGACCGCGTCGGCGACAGCCCTGACCGCCTCGTCCTGCCCGATGACCCGCCTGTGCAGTATTTTGTCCAGGTTGAGCAGCTTTTCCTTTTCTTCCTCCATTAAACGCGTCACCGGGATACCTGTCCATTTCGAAACGATTTCGGCTATTTCCTCCTCGGTAACCTCTTCCTTGAGCATGCGGACCTTCAGTTCCTGCTGCTTTTGCTTTTCGGCCATAAGCTTCGATTCCAGTTCGGGCAGCCTGCCATGTTTCAGCGCGGCCAGCCTTTCCAGGTCATAACTCCTCTCAGCATGCTCTATCTCGAGACGCGCCTGCTCGATCTGCTCCTTCAGTTCCTTCTCCTTCCTGATATATTCCTTCTCCAGTTCCCATTGGGCCTTCATCTGGTTGGCACGGTCCCGAAGCTCCGCCACCTCATCTTCGATGGCAGAGAGCCTTTCCCCTGATCCCCTGTCGGTCTCCTTTTTCAGGGCCTGCATCTCAATCTCAAGCTGCATGATCCTCCTGCTTATCTCATCCAGCTCCGAGGGCATGCTGTCTATCTCGGTCCTGAGCATGGCCGCAGCTTCATCCATCAGGTCGATGGCCTTGTCGGGAAGGAAACGGTCGGTGATATACCTGTTGGACAGGACAGCACAGGCGATTATGGCATTGTCGGTTATCCGGACGCCGTGGTGGATCTCGAACCGCTCTTTAAGACCTCTTAAGATGGATATGGTATCCTCCACCGTGGGCGGGTCAACAAGGACGGGCTGGAAGCGCCTTTCCAGCGCCGCGTCCTTCTCTATATGCATCCTGTATTCATCAAGGGTGGTGGCGCCTATGCAGTGGAGCTCGCCCCTTGCCAGCATGGGCTTTAATATGTTGCCGGCGTCCATCGCCCCCTCTGCCTTTCCTGCCCCCACTATGTTATGGATCTCATCTATAAACAGGATAATCCGGCCATCAGAATCGGCTATCTCCTGGATAACCGCCTTCAGCCGTTCCTCAAACTCTCCGCGGAACTTCGCGCCCGCGATCAGGGCGCCCAGATCCAGGGCAAACAGGGTTTTGTCCTTAAGGCCATCGGGGACGTCGCCCTTCAGGATGCGCTGGGCCAGGCCTTCCACCACCGCTGTCTTGCCCACGCCGGGCTCGCCTATCAGGACAGGATTGTTTTTTGTCCTGCGGGAAAGAATCCTTATAACGCGGCGAATCTCCGCGTCGCGGCCTATAACAGGATCAAGCTTACCATTCCTCGCCAGTTCCATCAGGTCACGGCCGTATCTCTCCAGCGCATGGTACCCCATTTCCGGATTCTGGCTGGTCACACGGCGGCCTCCCTTTATCTTTTCCAGGGCCTCCTCAAAAAGCCTGGCGTCAATGCCGTACCGCTGCATGAGCTCATTTGTAAAGTCGCCACTTTCCCTGATCAGGGCCATGAATATATGTTCAACGCTTACATACTCATCCCTTTGCTTTTTTGCCACGTCCTCCGCTTTGAGCAGGATCTGGTTGAAACGCCTGGTGGCATAGACACTGGACGCCGCGGTGCCAAACACCTTGGGTTGCCTTTCCAGCTCATTTCTCAGCCTCTCACCAATTTCCTCAGGACTGATCCCCAGCGACAGAAGTATCCTGGGTATCAGCCCATCCTCCTGCTCAACAAGGGCCAGAGCCAGGTGTTCGGCATCTACCTGTTGGTGGTCCATGCGTATGGCGTTCTGCTGGGCCATAACCACTGCCTGCTGCGCTTTTTCTGTAAACTTCTCAAGATTCATAGTCACACCTCATTTCCATCTCGTACCGGTATGCATGCCCACATGCATCCTATGCCGCGATTTTTATGCCTTCTGCCCGGCTTAGCTGACCATATCCCGGTCATGTTTCATCCCGTAGCTGTTCATAAAGCCTCCTCTGTCTCTGGGTAAGCCTTGCGGGGTTTACCAGGCGGACCGACAGTAAAAGATCGCCCCTGCCTCCGGCGGGGGTGGGGTAACCCTTGCCGGGAATCCTGATCTTGCCTCCGCTTTGAATTCCCTCAGGCACGCGCACCGTAATCCTGCCGTCGGGGGTTTTGACTGTCTGCTCTCCCCCCAGGGCGGCAACCCATGGATAAACCGGCAGATCCATGATGATGTCATGCCCGTTAAGCTTCATCCCATCCTCACTGAAACGCACGGTCAGGTACAGGTCCCCGTTGGGGCCGCCTGCGGCGCCTTTACCGCCCAATCCCTGCAGGCGGATTTTCCCGCCCGGCTGTATGCCCTTGGGTATTTTAACCTCTACGATCCTGCGGCCATAGGGTGTGTCGATGCCAATCCGGGGCTCGGCGCCAAAAAGACCGTCGGTAATGGGTATGCTTATTTCGTACTCCCGGTCCTCGCCCTTTATGGGACCATAATTGCCCGTGCTGTAGAACCTGCTGCCGTTTTTCCCTCCAAACCCGGCGCCACGCAGGTTGCCCAGAAGATCATCTATATTGAGGCCGCCAGAGCCGAAGAACATATCAAAGAAATCGCTGAAACCGCTGGTATTGGCTGTCCGAAATTCGTACCGCGTATTCCCGAACCCGAACTGGGACGGATCAAACTCAAAACCGTCGGCAAAATTGAACCTGCTGCCAAGCTGGTCGTACTTTCTGCGGTTCTCAGGCTTTCCCAGGACCTCGTAGGCTTCGTTGATCTGCTTGAACTTCTCCTCATGCTCCTTGCTGCCCGGATGGGCGTCGGGATGGTAAGCCTTGGCCAGCTTCCGGTATGCCTTCTTTATCTGGTCCTGGGTGGCGTCCCTGGGCACACCCAGTATCTCATAGTAGTCCTGGTATTTCATCGACCCACTCCCCCTAAACTTTGACTTTCTTTGACCTTTATTTATTATAACCAGAAATCCAGGAAATTTCAATGTTTTTCGTTAAAGTGCCAACCGTTCAATTAATATTCCGGTTATGCCGCCATATCAGGGAATGGCCTTTAACAAGCGGCTTTCAGGCGCCTGCACCGCCGGACGGGCCGTACCGCTTTGTTTTATTATCAATGGGATTGGTATATAATAATCAATACGAAAGCTGGGAGGGGTTCACGGTATGGCTCGGAAAGAGATAATAGCGCTTCTTCTCGCCGGAGGTCAGGGAAGCCGCCTGGGGGTACTTACCAAGAATATAGCCAAACCGGCTGTTCTGTTCGGGGGCAAATACAGGATAATCGATTTTACGCTCAGCAACTGCATCAATTCCAATATTGACACGGTTGGTGTCCTCACCCAGTACCAGCCCCTGAAGCTTCATTCCCATATCGGCATAGGAAAACCGTGGGACCTGGACCGCAGGAATGGCGGTGTTACGATCCTCACCCCCTACCAGCGGCAGGAAAAGGGCGAATGGTATTCGGGCACCGCGGATGCAGTGCTCCAGAATATAAGCTACGTGGAGGAACTCTCACCCAAGTATGTCATCATCCTGTCAGGCGACCATATCTACAAGATGAACTATTCCGAGATGCTGGAATTCCATAAGAAGAAAAACGCCGACGCCACCATATCGGTTATAGACGTTCCATGGGAAGAAGCAAGCCGTTACGGTATCATGAGCGTGACTGAAAACAGCAAGATATACGAGTTCGAGGAGAAGCCCGGGAACCCTAAGTCCACCCTGGCTTCCATGGGCATCTATATATTCAACTGGGAGATTCTTAAGGATTACCTTCAGAAGGACCACGATAACCCCAATTCTGAGCATGATTTCGGAAAGAACATCATTCCAGGCATGCTGAAGGACGGCAGGAAGCTTTACGCCTACAAGTTCGTGGGCTACTGGCGCGATGTAGGGACAATCCAGGCCTACTGGGAGTCCAACATGAACCTGACCGAGCGAATTCCCGAGTTCAACCTTTTCGACCCCTACTGGAGGATCTATACCCCCAACCCGGTCTACCCTGCCCATTTCATCGGTGAAACCGGCAAAGTTATGAAATCCATCGTGGCAGAGGGTTGCATAATCCACGGGACCGTAATCAATTCGGTAATATTCCCGGGTGTAACGGTACAGGAAGGAACCGTGATCCAGGATTCCATAATCATGTCCGACGCTTTCATCGGCGCCAATACAGAAATCAACTGCTGTATCATAGGCGAAGGAAGCGTCGTGGGCAACAGTGTGCGGATCGGTGTCGGCGAGTTCGCCGAGAACCGTTATAACCCAAAAGTATATAACACGAATATAACCGTGGTGGGTTACAATACCGTCATACCCAACGGAACGATCCTTGGCAGGAATGTGGTTATCGACAACCATATCATCCCCCAGGATTTCACATCCAGTGTAATTCCGTCCGGCGGTTATCTGATCAAGGGAGGGGATGAGCAATGAAACGCGCTATGGGCATTATCCTTACAGGAGGCAAGAATAACAGGCTGAAGGAGCTTTCCTCGGAGCGGTCCATTGCCGCTGTCCCCTTTGGAGGCAAGTACCGCGCCATAGACTTCACGCTGTCCAACATGGTTAACTCCGGGATCGTAAACGTGGGGGTCATGACCCAGTACAGCATACGATCCCTGATAGACCACCTGGGTTCGGGAAAGGAATGGGACCTGGACAGGAAGACAGACGGCCTGAGGATCTTCCCGCCCTATCTTTCGGAAACGGGTACCGGCTGGTACAAAGGCAGCGCGGATGCCCTTTACAACAACCTGACCTTCCTTGAGAGGAGCGACGAGGAATTCGTCGTCATCGCCAACGGCTATTCCATATACAACATGGACTACGGCCCCATGCTTGAACAGCATGTGGACAAGGATGCGGACATAACCATAGCCTGCCGCGCCCTTGACGACCTTACCGAAAACGACCGGAAGACGCTTGGAATCGTCGAGATTGACCAGGACAGCAGGATCGTGGATTTTAAGGAAAAGCCGCTGAACCCCACAGGGAACCTGGGGTCCATGGGCGTTTACATCATGAAGCGGAAGTTCCTGATCGAGCTTTTGGAGGACAGTGCCGCAAAGGGCTATACCGACCTTGTCATGGATATCATAATCCGGAGCCTGGACTCCATGAGGATATACGCATATATCTTCACGGGCTACTGGAGGCCTTTAAACAGCATACAACTCTATTACCGGGCCAACATGGACCTCCTGGATCCCAGAATAAGGCGTGAGCTCCTTATGGACAGGCGCAAGATATACACAAAGGTCAAGGACGAGGCTCCTGCCAAGTACAACGAGGAAGCCTGCGTGAAGAACTCCATCGTGGCCGATGGCTGCATCATTGAAGGAACGGTGGAAAACAGCATCCTTCTACGCGGAGTCCGGGTCATGAAGGGAGTCCATATCAGCAACAGCATCCTCATGCAGGGATCCACCGTCCAGGAGGACGCACAGCTCAATTACTGCATATTGGATAAGGGTGTGGTCATAACATCGGGCAAGACCCTGAACGGCGACCAGGAATGGCCGCTGATCGTTGGAAAGAACATCATTGTCTGACCTTGCTGCTTACAGCCCGTAGCTTTAGTTTGTGTTAGATAAAGAAGCAATAGAAGTGTAAAAAATTTTGCCGTTCCCATCCGGCGCTTGCGCACTGTGCCGGACAGGTCGGGCGTTATTCGGGCAAGTCTACCTTGCCGACGAAAGAATAGTATATCTCGATTTCCTGTCTGCGGTTTTTGTTCTCGTCATAGCTGCACTCATGCACGACGATTTTCTCAATAAACTCCCGCAGCAGGGTGGGTGTCAGCTCCTCAAAGCTGGTGTATTTGCGGACGATGTTCATAAACTTCCCGGCGCTGACCGTAGCCTCCTGCGCCTTGGAAAGCTCCCTTTGCAGTTCGGCGGCTCTCTCTTTAAGCTGCCGCTGCTCGGCTTCATAGTCGGCAGACAGCTCCGCAAACCTTTCATCGGAGATGCGCCCGGTCACGCTGTCCTCATACAGCCGCTTGTAGATGGCGGATAACTCGGCTATGCGCTTCTCGGCTGCGTCCAGTTCCTTTTTCCGGGCTGCGTTTCTGCGCTTGCCGCCGTCCTCGTTCTGCTCGATCAGCAGCTTCATAAACTGCTTTTCGTGCTTGGCGGCGTAGGCGGTGATCTTTTGGAGATTCGCCGTCACGCCCGCTGTCAGAAGGTCGGTGCGGATAAAATGCGCCGTGCAGCTCTTGACACGCCGTTTGTAGTTGCCGCAGATGTAGCAGTCCTGCTTGCGGGTCTTGTTCTCATACCGCTGCTGGTAAAGGACGCTGCCGCAGTCGGCGCAGAACAATATGCCGGAGAACAGCCCCACTTCATCATAGCGGTTGGGGCGTTTGCGCTGCTTGCGAAGCTCCTGCACGCGCTCCCATGTGGCAGGGTCGATGATAGGCTCGTGGGTGTTCTCGAATACCGCTTGCTTTTCCTCCGGGTTTTCTACGCTGGACTTCACCTTGTAAGAGATTTTCTCGGTCTTGAAGTTCACCGTATGCCCTAAATACTCCTTGCGTTCAAGGATATGGACAATCGTGTTGGTCGCCCATTTGTACGGGTAATCGGGGTAGTAGCGGCGGGTGCTACCCGTCCTGCGGTATTCCAGCGTCCCCGGCGTGGGGATCTCCTGCTCGGTGAGGACGCGGGCGATCTTGGTGGGGCCGTTCCCCGCAAGGCACAGGCTGTATATCTGTCGTACCACGGGGGCGGCTTCCTCGTCGATGACAAAGCGTCCGTCCTCTCCCTTGAGGTAGCCGTAGACGGGCTGGCTTGTAATGGGCTTTCCGCTCATGCCCTTGCTTCTGAAAACTGCCTTGATTTTCCTGCTCGTATCTCTCACCATCCATTCGTTGAAAAGATTTTTCAGCGGCGTTAAGTCGTTGTCGCCCTGTGCGCTGTCCACGCCGTCGTTGATGGCGATGAAGCGCACGCCCTTCTTGGGGAAGGTGATCTCGGTGAACATTCCGACCTGCAAGTAGTTTCTGCCCATTCTCGACAGGTCTTTGGTAATCACGCACTTGACCTCGCCGTTTTCCACGCAGTCCATCATCTCCATGAAGCCGGGTCTTTGGAAATTCGCGCCGCTCCAGCCGTCGTCCACGAAAAAGCGGCAGTTCAAAAATCCATTATCCCGTGCGTAGGTTTCAAGGATGCGTTTTTGGTTCTCAATGGACAGGCTCTCGCCTTGCTGTTCATCGTCCTTGCTCAATCTTGCGTAAAGGGCTGTGATAGGGGTCTTTTGGGTGGCTTGTCTTAACATAAATCCTCCATTTCCGACAGCCGCCCCGCTATTCCGTATGAACATCATACCACAGGAGGCGGCTGTCTGTATAGCGGGTAAAAGCAAAATTTGCTGCTTTATCGCCCGTCAAAACGACGATTTTTACAGCCGGGCTTATCACGAAGCGGAGGCGGTGCGGGTATTGGCGGCGGCCTCCGCTTCCAGCACCTTCATCATCTTGTCGGCTGCGGTGGCGGCAGCGTCCTTCTTGAAGTAGCCGGACACCACGAGTACGGTGTTGCCCATGCGTACCTCTGTCACGCAGTCCGGGCGGCGGGCTTCCTCTTTTGCGTTCATGCGCGGGTTTTCAGTCATTCGCTGCTCCTTTCGTTTCGTAAGCCGCCATTCGCCGCAGCATATCCACGGCGCGGGCGGCAAGGTCGGCGATATAGATGCAGTCCCCGTCAGGGAAGCCGTCCTGCACCCGCATACGGCCTATCTGCTCCAGTACGCCGTTCTTTGAAGCGGCGGTGCGCGTCCTGTCATCGGCAAACCACAGCGCATCGCCGTTTGGGATTTCGGCGGCGGCTGCCTTTATTAAATCAACCGCCTCGTACATATACATGGCGTTCACCGCCTGTCTGCGACTGGAAGCATAGTCCTCGGTGATGGGTGTGGGCAGCTTCGGTCTGCTGCGTTTTCTTTTCTTCTCAGTCATGGGCTGTTTCTCCCTTCCCGGCAATATCGGCAGCGGCTACCGTTATTCCTTTTTTCTGCTCTGCCAGCATACCTTTCAGCCTGTCCAGCTTCTCCGTTGCGGTCTGCTTGCGGAAATTCTCGCCCGTAAAGAGGATAGGGGCGCACATTTCCAGCAATCGGTCATATATCCGGGCGTGGGCGGTGTCCTGCGGGTTTTGCAGGCTGTCCAATGTCAGATTGGTGGTAACGATTAGGGGCTTGCCGCTGCGGTATCGGCTGTCGATCACGTTGTAAACCTGCTCCAAGCCGTACTCCGTGCCGCGTTCCATGCCGAAATCGTCGATAATAAGCAGGGAGAAGCGGCAAAGGCGCTCGATATACTCGTTGCGCCCCTCAAAGCTGGCAGTCAGGTCATTCAAAATGGCTGAGAAGTTCGTCATGCGGACGGGGACTTCCTGCTCCATGAGGGCATTGGCGATGCACCCGGCAAAATAGCTTTTCCCCGTGCCGACCTTACCCCAGAGTAGATAGCCGATGTTTTCCTCACGCATGGTTTCCCAATGCTCCGCATAGAAGTGTGCAAGCTCCATCTGCGGGCATTTGCCGTTGTCGTTGGCAAACGTCCATTCCCGCATTTTGCTGTCGGTAAAGCCCCGACGCTTCAATTCCTCTACGGCTTGAAGGTGCTTCCTGCGCTTTCTCTCCGCTTCCTCCTTATCGTATTGAGCCTGTTCGCATTGACAACGGCGGGGAAGCAGCCTGCCTTCCATGGGCGGCTTGTCCATGCGGAACTGCTTGGGCGTGCGGCAACTGCCGCAGTACAAAAGCCCGTCCCCGCCCGTGTAGTCCTGCGTCTCGGCTGCGGCATCGAAAACCTTTTCAAAATCATTCGTCATAGGCTCTGTCCCTCCTTATAGGTGTAATCGGGTATGCCCTGTTTCGGGGCGCACCCGGCGGTATCGGCTGCTGCCCATCTGCGTATGGTGGCGGCGTGGTTTTGGTATTTCTTCCCGGTGGATGCGATATAGCCGGAAAGACGGTCGATATAAAACTCCCATTTGTCGGGCAGCTCTGCTTGCAGCTCGGAAAGCTCCGTATTTGAAAGCAGTACATTTTCATATCTGCCGTGGCAGCGGGCGGGGGCTTGTCCCGTCTTTCTCTCTCCCTCTTTTTCTATCTCTATATCTATCTCTTTCTCTATCTCTATCTCTGGTGGACAAATGTCGGACAAATGTCCGCCATTTGTCCGTGACTGCGCCAAAGCCCTGTTTTCCAGTCTTGCCGCCCGTTTTCGCTCGGCTTCGGTAGAGGACTGTCCTATCATCAGCTCAATGTCGGTCATATAGAAAGCCCCGCTGTCAAGCTGCTCCACAAGCCCCAACTGCCGAAAAATCTCCAAAGCCCTCTCAACTGTTCCTATTTGCTGGCGGGTCAGCGTCGCTATCATCTGCGCCGTGTAGGGGATATGCTCGTCAAGCTGCAATTTACCGCCGTTTTTCAGCGATTTTAAGTACAGCTTCAAAAGGATATTGGAATAGAGGATACCGTCCGGCATACTCTCCAACAGCACGATGGCGTCATCATCAAAATAGCTTTCCTTCAGCTTGAGATAGTAATATTTGCGCTTATCTGCCATGGGCGGTATCCTCCTGCGGTTTCCGTCTCTTGGAGTAATACCGGGGGCAGAGTATGATAATGGCTCGGAAGCTCTGCTTGCAATCGCGGGTGCAGCCCCGGCAAAGGTCGTTATAGGTGATACGGTTTCGGTGGTTGAGGAAAAAGCTCCATTCAAACCGCCGTTTGTTGCTCATGCGCGGCATTTTTCTCTCCTTTCTGCCGTTTCAGTCGGCGTGACGGACAGGGTGGGAAAACTGTATCCTCCCGGTATCATTTTCGGGGATTTTTTGCCCTGTATGCCCCGTTCTTTGGTGGGCGGTATTGCTGGATAGGGATAAGGGTACACCCTCGAAAATGTACGGTCTCGGTATCGTTTCGGGGCGGCTTTAACGCTCCTGCTCCTGCTTTTTCTGTCGGCCCGGTTCACCGCAGCGCATTTGTGAAAGATTGCTTTTCATCGTCTGCAATTCCCGTACACGCTCTTTTTTCGTCCGGTAACCGTTGTAACGGGCGTTCTTCCCGGCGGTTAGCCGCTCAATCTCGGCTTGCAGGGCTTTGTAGGCAGGCGGCTTCTTTATGCCATGCTCCCGGAAATACCGGGCGGCTGCGTCCGCTATGATAAAATCGCTTTCGTGCCGCTCCCGGTAGACTTTTCGGGCTTTGTCGGTTTTCTGCGCTTTCAGCCCTTGCCTCACATTTCTTGTTTTGGAATACGCAAGCACCTGCTTCTGCAAGTCCTTCTTCTCCCGCAAAGCGGCTTCTGCGGCTTTCAGCTCGGCGGCGATACTCTGCAAGTCCGCATTGGCAGATACAAGGGCTTCGTCCAGTCCCTCCGGGGAATAGCCGTATTGCTCCATAGCGGCAACGGTGGCCGCCATCTGCTTGAGGTTGTAAACCTTCGCCCACTTCTCATATCCGATACCCTTGCCCTCGGCTCTCTTGGCTTCAATATCCACCATGCGCCCGACTGCTGTGGGAAAACCAGCCCCCTGCTTCGGGGTAACGGTTTGCGGAATGGAACGATAGGCGTTTTGCTCCAAAGCGGCAAGAACGGCGGTGCGGTCAAAATCGTCCCCCAGCTTCCGCGCCGTGATGGGCTTCGTGCGGTCGGGGGTGAGATAGGAAAGCCGTCCCCGGCTCTCACGGATGGTCACGCCCTGTTGCAGCAGCTTCCCGGCAAAATCATCAAAGGAAACAGCAGAGGACAGAGCGGCTCGGATAGTCTGCCGCAGCTTCTCCTTGTCGGTTTCAAACTTTGTGTGTATCAGCGGCTCGCGGTTCTCCAGCCGTTTTTCGTTCTCCCGGTCAATGGCAAGCTGTCCCTTTTTTCTCGCCCAATACTCGCGCTCGGTGATGCGGTTTGCGCTGCCGTTCAGAAGGTCGATCTGGTAAAGCCCGGCATTGTGGCACAGCTCCATGACCTCGGACTTGAAATATTCCATCGCCGCGTCCGTGCAGCGGTGCTTGCACCCGGCTCTTGTGTCTGCCGGTCTGTCCATGTAGGGCAGCAACGGCACTTCCTCAATTCGCAGGCTGTTAATGACGATATGCACATGGATATTGCCGCTGTGGTTATGCCCGTCCGGGTGGGTGCAGACGATGGCCTGATGACCGGGAAACTGCTCCCGGCAAAACTTTTCGCCAAGTTCCTGCGCCCGGTCAACGGTCAAGCCGTTGTCCGTCCCGTCCCTCGGGTCAAAGGAAATGATATAGTGGTGGCTCTTTACATCTTCCTTTTTCTGATTCTTGCCATAGCGCAGATTGGAGCGCATACAGGCGATTGCAAAATCTTCTTCGCCGCAGTTCATTGTGGAAATGCGGTAGTCCTCCCTCGGCACAAGCCGCCCGTTTTCATCAAGGGTGGGCTTCATGGAAAACTCATCGTGCACAAAGGTCAGATATTTTTCAGCGTCGCCGTAGTTGGCGTTCTTAGAGCTGATATGCTTGAACGTTGCCAACCGCTTCACCTACCTTTTCAAGAACTTCAAACTTCAAGGCGGCAAGGTCGGAAGCCGCCGCCCGTACCTCCCCGGCAAGCTGCGGGTAGGGGCTGTGCCACTCGTTCAGCGTCCGGGCTATCCGGTTTAAGTTGCCGCCGATCCTGCCGTATTCGGCGGTCAGCTTCCCGATGGCGGCAAGCAGCCCGTCGTTGACCGCCGACACATGGATCACGGGTTTTATCTGCAAGCGGGTCATGGCCTGCCGCAGCATTTCCGATTGGCTGATGCCGTAAGTGCGGCATTGATTGAGAAACAGCTCGTGTTCTTCATCGGTCAACCGTGTTTTCACGACATGGGTTCTGTGCGGCGTGTTGTATGGCTTTCGCATGATGCACCTTCTTTCTTTTTTGTTTTTTGCAAGCGTCAGACGGCGGTGTGCTGCACCGCTCCATAGGAATCGAACCTCCCCGCCTTCCTTGTGGCCGGGCCGCGAATTACGGAAGTATCATTGTCCCCAACACCTGTCGTCGCCTCCGCCGGGAGCAGCCCGGCTTTTATCGTGTAAGTTGTATCGCTCACTCAATTCTGAGGTCGCGGCGCACTCACGAAAGCGGCTCAGGGGTTCAGCCCATAGTGTTGGGAATGTGCCTGATGCCTGGATATTCAGTTTTCAAGGTTCGCTGAGCGGTAAGGCTCTGAGAAAACAAATCTGCCTCGCCTCCTGCGGAGAAAATCCTCTCACTATACGTTGGGTAATGCTTTCGGATTTTTGGACATTTTTATTTTCCCTCTCACCTTTCAATGGACATTTTTCCGCCCGTTGTCAGGTATCGCACCGAATATATTTTTGCTGCGGAAGGCAGAGGGGCGGCAGGGCAGAAGCATTGTCCTCTCACCTTTCAATGGACATTTTTTTGAGAAATCTTAGCCACAGGAGAAAATATATTTTTACTGCGGAAGCGAGAGGAACAACGGCGGCGTAAGCCGTAACAGCAGGGTTTGGGGAAGGCACTCCCCAACAAGATTCCGATGGGACAGAATGAGCGGACAGCGAATTATGGCCCCTCGGTAGAATCTTGCTCTGTGACTTCCGCACTTCTCCCTCTTTCGGTTTCTTTCACTATCAGTACGCTCGGCAGGATAGGAAAAAGGCAATTTTTGAAAACTTTTTCCCTTCTGCTAATACAACACCGGCAAGACCGCCGCGTGCTCGCTCTTGCAAAACTTTTTTCATTTTTCTTCTCACAACTACTACGGTAGGTAGGTGCGAAATTTCTAAATGGACAACAAAAAAAGCAGCAAATCTTTTCAGACTTGCTGCTTTGTGGCTACTCCAGTGATGGCTGCGGGTAATTACTTGTTTATAAGTTAGCAGACTCGAAGGTGTTTAATTGTGGGTCCATCTTAGGACTGAAGTATTTAGAGTTGTAAGTGGTTATGCTTGAACACCGAAAGTATAGTTAGCATCAAGAAAGACTTGTGAAAATCCCAAGTTGTCATTACGAATTGTACTCTGTGTACTGGAAAGCAGTTGGAAACTTGACCATGATCCACTGGCATTAGCTCCGCGAAGTTGTGCGGCGTAGAAGCCGAGAACGTTAGTATTGGAATAGCTGTCTTGGAAAGTCTCGACAATCGGCCCCCATGAGCCGTAGTATGAATCTTTTTGTGACGCGGCCGTCGAAGTGTACTGATAACTGTATACTTGATCCCATGAGGACGTTGTCTGATTAACCAGCCAAACAACGTTGATCCAAGTATCTCCACTAACACGAGAAGTTTGGTTTTGGCAAGCAATAACCTGACGGCTACTACCGTGTATTGTTTTGGTTGTGCGATAATTGCTTAACTGGCTGTATGACAATGCCAGTTCAAACCCTGGAGTGGCTAACGCCCAATCCCAAATCCTGAATTTTGGATTGGCATTGCCGTTATAATGGATAAGGGCCTCAACGCCTTTTGCCGTTCTATTCGTTGAAGTAAGGTAAAGTGTGGTAGTAACTCCTGATCCCGGAGTGGCCGGGCAGATAAAATCATGAGCAATGCTTGAACCATAAGTAAAATCATGCTGAAATGTCGATGTGTAGAACATGCCATATCCAACTCCGCCAGGTGGAGGAAGTTGGCCACCAGCTTTGGCCTCTTTCATTTTCTTCCTGCGTTCTGCAAATTCCTTTTCAAAGACCAAATCTTCATCGGTCTTTGGTGCCTTGTTATATGCTTCTCTTAACTCGTCCTCAACATTATTCACAGGCAAATACTCGCCCGTCATAGGGTTCAACATAAGTAGTTTGCCATTTTCCTTTTTGAAAGAACTGTCTTCAAGATTGTAATACATGATGAAACCTCCTTGTACAATTAATATTGTATTAAATCAGTGACCGAAGCCACTGTTCGACCCATTAAAATTCATTGTTAACATAACAC
>LSQX01307143.1_pt1 | contig 34284 bp, 23 predicted proteins | sample 654561 | NCBI WGS metagenome assembly LSQX01 (sample SAMN04489861, study PRJNA283612) | anaerobic digester metagenome | isolation source: 4 biogas reactors fed with cattle manure at either 37C or 55C with and... | place: Denmark: Kongens Lyngby | collected 2014 | reverse complement strand
CCCTCGTACAGCATCACATAGTGGAACAGAACACTGTATCCAGCTATCAGCGCCGCGAGCAGGGCCAGCAGTCGCAGCAGTTGGCCCACGTTCCTGCGCACAGAAGCCGAGCCGAGCATGAACGCCAGTTGTGCCGAGAAGCCTTTCATGTACCTTCCTTGTTGCCGCAGCGCACATCTGGCCAGAAGGAAGAGCGCTTAGAGCAGACAGGCGCCGGGGTCTGAAGAGCATGGCGAGACCCCGCATCCTCTGGACGGTTGCCGGCACAGTATAAGCTACTAGACTTTGCAGCTGCAACCCTGCCGTTCTGGGGCTTGCCTGCGTCCGGCGCAAGGCTGCGCGGCGGGAACGAAAGCCGCACGCGGCTCCGACAGCCGAATGACAGCCTCCGAACCAGTTCGGGGACGCAGATGGCGGCAGGTCAATCCAGTCCATCTTAGGTCAAGCTGGGGCATTCTGATATCGGGCGGCGAGGTATACAATGTAGTAGCTGGGGGAGCTGTACTCCCTTGAACGAAGGTACATATCACCGGCATCGAGGAGGCAGACATGAAGACCACTCTCCCGATCTTACTCAGTCTGTTGGCGCTAGTGGCAGGCGCGGCACTAGCTGCACCTGAGCTCACGCTCACTCGCGACGGCCAACCCACAGCCAGCATCGTGCTGGCGGCGGACCCCACCAAGGCGGCGCTGTTCGCGGCGCTGGAGCTGCAGACGCATGTGCAGAAGATCAGCGGAGCGGTTCTGCCAATCATCAAGGAGAACGAGCCGATGTCCGGCACCAGGATACTCGTTGGGGAGAGCGAGTTGACGCGCGCGCTGGGATTCAAGAACGACGATTTCGGGCTGCGGGAGTATGCCGTGAAGTTTCTCCCGGACACCCTGGTCCTGATAGGGCATGATGACCCCGACCGCAGCGAGCTGAAGTATGAGAATGAGTTCGCCTTCGAGAATGTGATGGACCTGATCTTCAGGGACCATGGTTCGGCCTTTGCCGTCTACGACTTCCTGGAGAAGTGCTGCGGAGTGCGCTGGTATCGGCCAGGGCCAGTGGGACTGTGCTGTCCGGACCAACCGACGCTGGCCGTCAGCGCGGTGGACATTCGCCGCGCGCCAATGTGCCGCTACATAGACTTCCTGCGCCCTCTGCCGGAGGGGCATGATGTCGCGACCGGCATGTGGCGCAGCGAAGCACCGGCCCGGGCGGAGATTCAGAAGCTGCTCTGGGAGGAACTCTATCCCCGGATTGAGGCCGGAACCTCTGCCGACCGGCGGGTACGTCGGAAGGAGTCCCTGCTACATGCACTGCGGATGCGCGGGGGCGGAGAGCGGTACACGGGGAATCACTCCTTCTATGGCTACTATGACCGCTTCTGGGAGAAGAACCCGGATAAGCCGGAGCGCTGGGAGGAGGCGCGGCCGGAATATTTCGCGGTGGGCTATAAGGGCAAGCCACCACATATGAGCTACATCAACCGGGGCTTCATAGACCAGGTGATCAAGGACGCGCGGGAGTACTTTGACACCGGGAAGAAGTATCCCGGCGCGATGGCTTTCGGGGACTACTTCGCGATTGTGCCCATGGACGGCAGCGCGTACTCGAAGGCGCCCGAAGACCAGGCGCTGATGAACCAGGAAGAACTCGCGAACCGGATGTTCAGCAACGGAAGATGGAGCGAGTACATCTGGGGCTTCACCAATGAGGTGGCCAGGGAGATTCGGAAGACGCACCCGGACAAGTACCTCGTGCAACTGGCCTATGCCAAGTATGCCTACTACCCCCAAGGCTTTCGGGTGGAGCCGAATGTGGCAGTTCAGGTGTGCCTGAGTTCGCGGGGATGGTGGTGCCCGGCGGTGGAGGCCAACGACACGAAGGTGCTGCGCGAGTGGGGGACCAAGGAGCCCGGGCGGCCCATCTACATGTTCAACTACTACTGCTTCCCGAATGACTATACGGCATATCGTGAGGGGCAAGGCTGGCACGTATTCCCCGCCTTCTTCGCGCACACCGCAGCCCGGCAGGCGCAGTTGTACAAGCAGTATGGGGTGCGCGGGATCTACTACTGCGGAGTGCCCACCGCGCCGGACGACTACTTCGTGACCAAGCTGTACGATGACCCGGACCTGGACATTGACGCCATGCTGGAGGAGTACTTCCAGCTCTACTACGGGGCCGCCGCTGAGCCGATGAAGCAGATGTACCTGCGGATCGAGTCGCTCTTCAGTGACCCCAAGAACTATCCGCTAAGCATCCAGCTAGATCAGCAGAATTACCGCCAGAGCGAGCAGTTTGCCTGGGGGTGCGTGGGGACGGCCGAGCGGATGGCGGAGCTGCAGAAGCTGATGGAGCAAGCGAAGGCGCAGGCCCAGACGGAGATGGAGAAACGACGGGTGCGCATCTTCGAGCGGGAGATCTGGGACTACATGGTGGAGGGACGCAGGAAGTACGAGGCCCGCGCGCCGGAGGGTTCGCTGGCGTCGATCACCGTGCCCAAGGTCGCCGGCGCCGGAGGAGACGCCCAGCAGGTGAACTGGGCGGAGGCTGCGCTACTGGACGGCCCCTGGTACCATGAGGGGGGGAGCCTGGCCAGCCGACGCTCGCTGGGAGGGCGCGTGGCTCATGACGGCGAGTACCTGTACGTGGAGTTGACAGAGAAGTGCGATACCGCCAAACTGCAGGCGAGTCCCCAGGTGTACCCCTTCGATACGTGGGAGGTCCTGGTGGGGCGGCGGCGCGCTCTCCCCTATCGCGAGTACGCAGTAGGGCCCACGGGCATGACCGTCTCGCTCTCGAATGGCGAGGTGGAGGACCGGCTGCACCACCCGCTGGAGGTCCCGGGCTGGAAGGCGAGCGCGGACCCGAGCGCGGGGGATGAGTGGGTGGCCCACCTGGTGTTCCCACTGGAGACCATCGTGGCCGGCGGAGTCCGTCCGGGGGAGAGCCTGTTCGTGGGCGTGTTTCGCGCGGAGAGTCCTGCCCTGTCAGGAGTGAGTCCGGTGCGGGTCTATTCCTGGGCGCGGGGCTGCACCTGGCACGATCCGACGCGCATGGCGGAGTTCAAACTGGCCGAGTAGCCAGGGAGGCAGCGCACAGGGCGCGTTGCCGGCGCCGAGGCACTCAGTGCCCGCCTGGGTGGGGGGAGGTCATATGCAATATGACATGAGTGTAGTGCCCAAGCATTTTGCGCAGGTAGTCAGTTCCCGCCGCTTCTATCTGGACCTGGATACCGCTGAGAGGCCACCTTTCCGGGTGGCCCTCGGTGGGCTGGAGGAATGCTCGCCGGAGTACAGATGTGGCCGAACTGAGTTCCCGTTCTATTGTTTGGAGTTGGTGAGCGCGGGAACCGGGACACTGCATCTTTCGGGCAATGAGTACGACATTGCGTCTGGCTCATTGTTCGCCTATGGCCCGGGGATTGCCCACCAAGTCAGTAACGCGGGCTCCAAGACCTTGGTCAAGTACTATGTCGCCTTTCAGGGGAAGGACGTTCCCCAGCGTCTGAAGGCGGCGGGACTGCCTCCCGGGTCTGTGGCCCAAGTCAAGAGCCCGGACCCGGTCCTGGGAGCATTTGAGCAGATCGTGGTCAACGGCTGCGCGAGCACACCACATACACGCGAGATCTGCGCGAACCTGCTCCAAGCCCTGCTCCCTATCCTGGCGGACAATCTGGTGCCGCTCGGCGCGCAGGTCTTCAAAGGCCTGGAGACTTTCAGGCGAGCCAAGCAGATGCTCGATGAGGACGTGCTCAGACGGTGGGCCTTGAAAGACCTGGCTGAACAATGTGGTGTTTCCTCGGCCTATCTATGCCGGCTGTTCCAGAGATTCGAACACAAAACGGTTCGTCAATACATACTGGCTGCACGGATGCGGCAGGCAGCTCGGATCATGCAGGAGGAGCGCCTGTTGGTTAAACAGGTAGCTCACCGCGTCAATTACTCCGACCCCTACCAGTTCTCGCGGGTGTTCAAACAGGTCATGGGAGTGTCCCCCAGACACTTCATGGACATGGTCCGCCGCCAGCCGTAGTCCGCGAGCCACGATGCGGAGAACTGCGCCAGCAAGGGCAGATCGCCTGGGAGAGGGTCAACAACAGCCATCTAAAATCAAAGCAGGCCATTCCGCCTCTGGTCGCGGAGGAGTAGCATATTCTTCAGGCAGATCGGCTGTGCCACCGAGGACCACAAATGGCAAGCGCGAGCACACTGAACAGGGACCGCCCGGTGGCGGTCGTGACCGAAATCGAGAGAGGCTCAACCGTGGACGGTCCGGGAGTCAGGACCGTCGTGTTTCTCAAGGGTTGTCCCCTGCGCTGCCTCTGGTGCCATAATCCGGAGACGATTCGGCCCTATCCCCAACTCATGCACGATGAGTCCTTGTGTCTGCATTGCCGGCGCTGCGCAGAGGTCTGCCCGGAGGAGGAGATATCTTTCCGGCAGGGGGAGTTCCGGTGCGAGCACGAGAAATGCACGCGGTGCTTCCTCTGTGTGGAGTCATGTCCAGCGGGGGCCCTGACGCGGGTGGGCGAGGAATTGTCGGTGGAGGGTCTTCTGGAAATGGTACGACGGGAGCTGCCCTTCATCAAACGTGGCGGGATCACCTTCTCGGGAGGGGAGCCGCTGCTGCAGCCGGAGTGGACAGCGGAAGCCGCCCGCGCCTGCCGCGAGCTCGGGCTGCATACGGCGCTGGATACCTCGTTGTACTGCGACTGGGGCAGCCTCGACATAGGACTGGCTCACTATTCACTGGTTATGGCAGACCTGAAACACCCGGATTCTCTCCGGCACCAAGAGCTAACGGGCGTGCCTAACGAACTCATTCTGGATAATCTCTACAGGTTAGACCACACCGGCACTCCTATCTGGTTGAGGACACCGCTCATACCAGGTCTGAATGACGACCCGGAAACAGTTGAGGAGATGCTGGGAATCGCGTCGGGTCTGAAGCACCTGGAGCGGTATGAGTTCCTGCCCTACAACCCCTTGACCCCGGAGAAGTACGCGAAGCTGGGTGTAGACTATCCGCTCGCGGGACACGCTTTTGATTACTCTAACCGGGAAGAGTTGAGAAGCCTCATCTCTCAATCAGACCTACCCGTAAGGCTGATCCGCTAGTAGCAGGGAGGACCAAGATATGCACAAGGAGCGTCCGCTTACGGAGCCGCGCATGAAGCGGCTGATTGACCGTCGGGATGAGCTGGCGCTTTCCGGGCAGCGGAACCTGTACATGGATAGCGTGGAGCACGGTATCTACCAGTGGTCGAAGGGCTCGGCCTCCTTCGCACCAGAGACGGGGAAACTGGCCGCGGCGGCGACCGAGCGGGTGTGTCTGGGCGACCACAACTGCCGAGTAGGTATTGGTATGCCCTTCCCCTACTGCGACGAGATGCCCTCAGTGCGTGAGGGCTATGAGCATGCGCCGCTGAATTGGGCCGCGGACTACGCCTTCTTTCTCAGCAAGCTGGAGCCGGAGATTCACCCGGGGGAGCGCATTGTAGGAGAGTTCCATTGGCAGTTGGATGAGGCGCGAGCGCAGCAATACCCGGAACTGCTGGACGAATACGGAGAACGCGCTAAGGGGTTGGGGGCCGGAGGCTCCTGTCAGTCGCATACCTGTCCCGATCTGGCGCAGGGGTTGAGGCGGGGCTGGAGAGGGATTCTGGAGAAGGTTCTCCAGAGCCAGGAAACCTGGAGCGCCGACCCGGAGAGGCTCGAGTATCTCCAGGCCGCAGAGGTATCGTGCCGCGCCATCATGGCATACATCCGCAAGTACGCGGAGAAGGCCCGCGAGCTCGGGGACCCCGATCTCGCGGAGGTGTGTGAGCAGGTGGCGACCGAACCCCCGGCGACGCTGCGCGAGGCCCTCCAGTGGATTCAGTTCTATCAGTTGGCCGAACGGGTGATAGCGCATGGCAACGGGTACGGTCGGCTGGATATGTTGCTTCTGCCCTACTATGAGGCGGACCTGGCCGCCGGGCGGATAACGCGTAGAGAGGCGATAGAACTAGTCGCGGAGTTATACCTGAAGTACGGAGGCAACTACTTCTCGCTGGGAGGACGGGATCAGACGGGCGCGGATGCCACCAGCGAAATGAGCTGGATTTGTCTGGAGGCCTACGATCTGATTGGCGGGTACTCATGCCTCGGCGTGATGTGGCATCCGGACATTGACGCCGATTTCTACCAGTACGCCTGCGAGGTTGTCGCCCGCCACAAGTGTGCCACCCCAGCTCTGCTCAACTACGATAAGATGTACGAGAGCGAGGTGGTCTCCGGAGTGAAGCCGGAGGACGCCTGGAACATCTCCTACAGCGGCTGCCAATGGTATTGTGTGGTGGGCAAGGAGTACTGCGACCAGGACAAGAACGTCATCGTGCTCATTCAGGTGCTGCTGAGAGCCCTGCGCGAAGCCGTCGAAAACCCCCCTCCGGACTTTGAGGTTTTCTACGAGCTATACATGAAAAACGTCGAGGAGGCGGCGCAGGCGCTGCTGGAATTGAAGAATATTCAATACCACCACCAATACAAGGTGTGGCCGGAGATCGCGACCAGCTTGATCTCCGAGCAGTGCCTGGAGACGGGACGAGATATCACCGACTGGCGGCATGAGGGAGCGTACTACAATTTCACCTCGGTGAACCTGCTGGGGTTCACCAATGTTGTGGATTCCCTCCTGGCTATCAAGGAACAGGTCTACGGAAGCGCGAAACGCTCGTTAGCCGAGCTGGAGGCCGCGGTAAGGACAGATTTTGCCCAAGCTGAGGACTTGCGCCGGGAGTTGCTGGCAGTCCCCAAGTTCGGCAGCGACCACCCGGAGGCGAATGCCCTGGCCAAGCGCCTGGCCGCGGATATTGCCCACGTGTTGAGAGAAAAGGTGAACTGCAAGGGCTTCCCCATGCGTCCTTCCCTGTTCCAGTTCATGGGCCATGCCCTGGCGGGGCCTTACCTTGGCGCGACCCCCGATGGGCGGCATGCCGCGGAACCACTGGCCCAGGGCTGTAACCCCCAGCATGGGCGCGGCCCCTTTGCGATTACAGAGGTGGGAGCCTCATTGTTGGCTCTAGACCAGAAGCAACACATCGGCGCTCCCTGGCAGTGCGAACTCGATGACTCTTTCTTCCGGACCTGTGATGATCCAGGAGCGCTGCTGGAGGCCCTGAGCACCAGTTACTTCGAGAGCGGTGGACTGCATGTGAACTTCAACATCACTACCGTCGAGGAGCTGGAAGACGCGGTAGTGCATCCCGAGAAGCATCAGTCTCTGGTGGTGAAGGTCACCGGGTACTCGGCCCACTTCGTCAAGCTGAGTTCTCACTACCAGCAGGAGATTATTCGCAGGAACCGGATTGGGACGTAGCCGAAGAACCGGGCATTCGACCCAGGAGTCCGACGTTGGTCGGGGAAGGGTCGCGGTGCCGGGCGCCTTGGGAGGAACGATTATGCAAGTGGGAAACCTGGACGTGCAGCCCGGAGTCAAAACCCGGGGCTTTGTGGAGACTGAAGGCTGGATGGAGGCGATCCGGGTGCGGATCCCCATTCTGGCCTGCTGCGGAAACAAACCGGGACCGATGCTGGCGGTAGTGGCCGGGCAGCATGGGCGCGAGCTTAACGGAGCAGAGGCGGTCCGGCGCGTGTTTGAGGAGCTCAGCCCGGAGAAACTGGCTGGCACCTTCATTGCCACGCCCTTCGCCAACCCTCTGGCGGTACGCCTCCGCTACCAGGCATACCCGGAGGAATTTCGTCCTTCTATTCCGGGCATTAACCTCAACCGCACCTGGCCCGGGAAGGCCGACGGAACTCCCGTGGAACGAATGGCATACGCCCTGTGGCATGCGGTCGTCAAGCACGCTGACTGTGTGGTGGACATACACGGCTGGAGCCACCAGAGCATGGGCATAGTGACCGTAGAGAAGCGCCACCGGGAACTGGCGCGGGTGTTTGGCTATGCCCTGTGCCTGGAACGCAACTATGAGGGATTGGATGGTGGAGGTCGCCTGAACCTGGCGTGCTATGACGAGGGCATCCCGCAGGTGATCGCGGAGCTTCCGCTACAGAACACCCTGGGAGAACCCGGAATCAGCATGGGGGTGCGAGGACTGCGCAACCTGCTGGTGCATCTGGGCATGATGGAGGGTGAGTTGGATCTGCCCTCCGAGCAGGTGTGGGTGAATGACGAGAGCGTCGAGCATGAACTCATTGCCGAAGTCCCCGGCATGTTGCTACCCCAGCTGGAGCCGGGCGCCATGCTGGCGGAGGGAGACGTGATTGCAGTGCTGGTATCCCTGGAGACGCTGGAAGTGGTGCAGGAGGTACGCTCTCCGGTAGACGGGCTGCTCTTCAATGTCGGTATCTCGCGACCAGGTTCCCCACCGGAAAGCAGCGTCGCTACTGGAGGGGAAAGAGTGGCGATAGTAAAGGAAGTCATGGCGGGTTGAGAGAGAAGGGTGGTCAGGGCCAAGCCTCGACCACCCACTCAGGCTGAGTTGTCGTCCCCAGGGCTCCCGGATAACGAGGAGCCCTGGTCTATTTCGTCACCCAGGTCCCGTCAGCTCCAACCCGGTGCTCCAGACGGAGGCGCTTGCGGGATCGATGTCGCGCGACGACGGTGACCGCGCCGGACTTCTCCTCCTCCATGGTCTCAAAGTCAAAGTCGTCGAACCAGTCGGGGTGCTCGCGCACAACCTCGAAGGGTGCGCCATACTCCTCCCACGTGCCAAACCAGCGCGGCTTGGGACGGTTCTGGGCATCGCTGCGCATGTAGACGTCCCACGGGAAGAGCGGGACCATCCCCAGGCAGTAGGACAGCGTAATCGCCTGCCGCACACGATTGACCCAAACCTCGGAATTGCGGTCCTCCCCCTTCTTCTCGTCGGGGGTGATGAGCACGACCTGCAGCTTGCCACACTCCCGCGACGCCGTGGCGATTTCCAGTAAGGCGTTGGGACTGATGTCGGAGACCTCACCATCGAAGTAGTCCAGGACGGGGAGTACTACCTCGGCAGATTCGCGGCTGGCAAGGTCATTCACACTCAAGGTCGCGCCTGCCGGGTAGAGGCGGTCCAGGGCTTTCCGGATACGCCGCCAATAGAGACGAACAGTCTGCCGCTGGAAGCGCATGAAATCTTCCCACAGGGGTACCGCCCCGCGCGAGGCGCCTTCCAGCACCTCCTCAACGGTAGCAAAGCCACGGCCGCGCAGATAGGCGTGGTAGTCGAGCGGGAAGCCCAGGTAGCGGGAAAACTCTCGCATGCAGTGCTCGCAGAAGCAGGGATCGCGGAAGTAAGTCATCATGGGGTTCGTGAACCAATCGTCACAATGGAAGCTGGTGATCCCGTCGCGGATGAAGCCGGCGAGCCGATCCACCTGCATCTGGAAGTCGTCGGGGTTGTGCTGGCACTGGTACAGGTAGCGGGTGTCCAGGGTGCCAAAATGCCGCATCCAGGGAGCCACGACGGGGTCCCCAGAAAAGGAGCGGGCGTGGCCGTCCCGGGCGTTGAGCGCAGCGACGAACACCGGAACCAGTTGCTTGATCTGCTGGATGATCTCGCGGTTCTCGAGGTAGCTCCATTCCACGCGTGTGGGCCGAACCTGGCGAAGGATGGCCAGAGCGTCGTCCACGGTGCGGGTGGTGAGGTTCCAAAAGACGTCAGGATGGTCTTCCTTGAGGAAGCGGATAGATATGGGGATGTCTGAGCGCTTCAAGGGGGGAGCGGCGGGCGGGAACATAGCGTTCATGGTTGTGGCTCCTTGCCAAGCGTTTTACGGTGTGAGGAGAGTCGGCCCAAGTCCATGGCCCTGGACACACCTGTGTTGCGGATTATACTCGGCAGGGGCCGCTAAATGAATGGCTGGCTTTGACCTAAGATGGCGGGGATTGCCCTCATCATCACGCGCGAGCGGACCCAGGCCACCACGGCAAGCACCCCTACGGGGAAACGGCACCCGGCCCGGGATGGGAGGGACAGTCCCGTGTCAGAGGGTGAGGCGGGCGCATAGAGGTAGAAGTCAAGGCGGAGGGCCGGGCGGCAATCGCGGGCAGACCCGCGAAAGCCGCCCCTACAACGGCTGGGTGAAGGCCAGCACAGCAACCACCGCCGGGCGTGACAAGTCGCACCCCTACAGGGGAAACACGCAGTGAGGCGCGGAGGACGCGCACTTTCGGGAGGAGCACCACTAGCCCTCTGAGGGCGTGAGAACCAGGTCCGCCAGGCGCGCCCGCAAGCGCATGGAAGTATCGTAGTTGTCCGGATCAAGGGGACAGTGCGTGCGGTTGGTGAGCACGACCACATAACGCCCCAACTCAGGGTCTATCCACAGAGACTGGCCAGTCCATCCGGCATGGCCGATCGCTGACGCGGAGGCCCTAGAAGGGCGGTACAGGCACTCGGAGACGGGCCTCATGTCCCAACCGAAAGAGCGCGGCGGCAGGCCGGGAGGGCTACAGGGGCGCGTCAGCCAGGCCAGAGCGTCCGGACCGAGGATCCGTTTCGCCCCGCACATGCCTCTCTGCAGTATCATCCGGGCGAAGCGCGAAAGGTCCTCCGCACAGGAGAACAAGCCCGCGTTCCCCACTGGTCGTTCCGCCTGGCGCGCCTGGGCATCGGAGATTACCCCGGCAGGCTGTTCGGAAGGCACAAGAAGCTCAGGAGCCAGTTTGCTGGAGCCAAAAGCGGTGTGGCTCATGCCCAGAGGCTCAAAGACCTCCCGCGCACAGAAGGTCCCCAAATCGGTTCCGGAAAGCTGCTCGACGAGGGCGCCAAGGATCAGGTAGTTGCGGCAGGAATACACGAACTTCTCGCGGGGAGGATTATCCGGAGGAGACTCGACGGCGCGAAGCAGTATCTCCTCGGCAGGGTACTCATGGTAGCTGTGGTAGTTGTACCCGGAGTAATGAGTGGCCAGGTCACATACTCTGATGCTGCTCCCCGGGAACTCCCCGATACGAGGGAAGTAGCTCGAAACCGGGGCCTCGGGATCCAGCAGTCCGCGGTCGAGGCAGAGGCCACAGGCCGTGGCGGTGGCTACCACCTTGGTGAGGCTGGCGATGTCAAATAAAGACTGGGTCTGCATGGGTTTACGGGCGGGCTCGACGGAGGCGTCGCCCCAGGCCCACAGCAGGTCCAGACTGTCGGCCCCGCCCGCAGCGAGCACCACACCGTGCAGCAAGCCCTGCGCAGCCGCGGCCTGGCTCTCGGATGCAAGCGGTGTTGTATCGGAAACGCTTGGCATGTGATTCTTCATGGTACCAGTGTGACGCCCACCGGTCCGTCCTGGAGACCGGAAGTATGCTGTGGACCCAGTGCGGACGTGTGGCCTACTTCAGTGGGCTGCCAGCAATTATGAGGTCAACAGCCTGCCCAAGCAATGACTGATATTGACATGAGATGGCACGGATTGCCCTTTCGAAAAGTCGCTCGCTCCGACGGAGGACTCAAGGGAGAACAGATAAAGCACGGCGGGACAGCTTTCGTCGCTTGCGGCAACTCTTCCTGCACGAGTAGAATGGGCGCTGCACGCCCCTTTTCGCGGGTAGATGCCGGGAGCCCGAGCTTTGTCTGACTTTCACGGTACCTGTAGACCTTGCATAGGTGGGAGGAATACTTCATGCGCTTGCACATCACCTGGCTTCTGAGTGTGGGAGTCTTTTTACTGCTAGCCACTGCCGCCGCAAGCACTGCGGAAGACGCCGTCCCGGTGCGGATCGCGAAGACCGCCGCGGACTTCCACACGACTACTCTAACTGAACAGTCCATTGAGAGGGCGAAGAAGGATGGCCTCCTGACCGGGGTTGGCGAGGCCACGTATGAGCTTTCCGTCCCCACGACTGGCTGGTACGCCCTCTACGTTCAGGCCACACAGTGGTCAACAGATCTGTTCCTGGATGGGGAGTTTCTGCTGCATACCGCCTTCCAGAGCGGTGTGTGGGAAGCAGGCGAGAGTGGCGCCCATAAGACCACGAACCTCTATCTCCCAGCAGGAGCACATGCCCTGACTTTCAGCCGTCCCTGGCATCCGGGGTTGCCCTTTATGCGCCGCTTCTACCTGCAAAGCGCCCAGAGCCTGGCGGACCGGGTGCGCTTGACCCCGGAGAAGGACTACCTGATCTTCCGGCGCGGAGAGGCCTTCGCAGCACGTCTTGTGGCGGGACGGGGCGCAGAAGCGGAGGCCGTAGTTCTGCGGGTGAGCGAGGCGGAAGGCGATAACGTGGTGCAGGAGCTGCGTCACGAGATCCCGGCCGGGGGAGGCAATATGGAGGCGACCCTCGTCTTCCCCACCGCCACGGAAGGGACTTTCGACGTCGAGGTCCTGGACACGCAGGGAAACCACGTGGACCGGACTATCCAGTATTGCGTCGTGGATACTGGCAAGCCGAGTTTCCCGACGACGCTGAAGACCGAGCTAGTGGAAGTGGTTGACGCAACTACACGGGCTCCCGACTACACTCGAGGTGAGACGCGCGTAGTCAACTCTCCCCTGGGCGCCTACCGGGAGTCAGCAGACCTGGGGCGGGAGGGCGGCACCTCGCAGGCCGCGTGGTTTGCCTACACGCTGAACCTTCCGAAGGAGCAGGCGGACTACCTGCTGCGTATCGAGTACCCGGATGACGACCAGCGGCAGGTGGCGATTGTGCTCGTGGAGCGCGATAGTCACCCCATGCCGGCGCAGGGGTACTCGACCGGCGGGGTGTATCCGCTGGCCAAGGAGATGCAGACGCAGGATTTCTACTTCACGGCTCGTGATCGGGATCCCCGTATCATGTTCTATAACTGGAATACCGGACAGCGGGCGGCGCTGGCCCGTATCACAGTCTATCGGATCACGACTGGGTTCCCGTCCCTGCAGTACGGCCCGGAGGGGCGCATGTATGGCATGTATCAGGAGGAGCCGATGCGCTTCCTCAACAACTTCGGCGCGCGGATGAGCACAGAGGACGCGCTGTCCTGGGTGAACTTCCGTCAGACGGCAGAGCGGGTGGGCCAGCGCCTGAACTACGCCGGGATCAACTTGTGGTTCCCCACCATCGCGATCTATGGCAACACACTGTGGCCGTGCAAAAGCATCCCTGGTTACCAGGTGGGTATCTTGCCCCCGGGGCCGGCTACGCTGAAGGAACCCTTCAAGAAGGATGTCATGCGCCTGATGCTCCTCGTGGCAGAGAAGTACGGGCTGAACTTCATCGGCGACCTGAACCCCTCGAACGTCTTGCTGGACCAGAGGCTGAAGAAGGAAGCGGGAATCGAGGAGGAGCCGGAGCTGTTACCGTGGGTCACGGTGTCCGGACAGGGAGAAAAGGGCGCACGAACTCCGTATCGGCCCTACTACACGCCGCTGTACCCCGGTGTGCAGGCGTGGACTGGCGAGGTGTTCACCGAGCTGGCTGAGCGCTACAGCGACTATCCCGCCTTCAAGGGCGTGCGGATACGCCTGATGCTATATTGGGCCTTCGACGGCTGGCAAACCTTTCGCAGCCTGGACTGGGGCTATGAGGACTACACGGTCGGGCTATTCGCCCGAGAAACGGGGATCGAGGTGCCGGTGGCCCCAGACGACCCAGGGCGATTTCGCAAGCGCTATGAGTACCTGGTGCGTAACCACTACGAGGCCTGGGTCTCGTGGCGCTGCCAGAAGATCTACGACTACCACAGCCGGCTGGCCGCGATTCTCACCGCAGCCCGGCCAGACCTGAAGCTATACCTGAATCCGGGGAGCGGAACGGTCCAGGAGTGGCGCGAGGCAGGGATTGATCCAACCCTGTACGCTAAGAATCCCGCGATCGTGCTTACCGCAGCCCGTGGCTATCCAGATCCGGGCAACCGGAACCCCGAACAGCCTCTGCAATCGGCGGCGAATCGGGATAAGCACTGGGACGCCACACCCCTGCAGGCGGTGGAGACCCCACTGGGCGAGGGCAGCGTGACTGGGCTGGAGTTGGGGACCAACATGGAGGGACGCTATGCCGCCCCCGAGGAGTTGGGGTATGAGTTAAAGACACCGCAGAATACCGTCGTCTATCCGGACGCGACAGTGAACCCGGCAGGTCTGCACTATCTGCAGCGGTTCGCCAGTGCGATGGCCGATGGTAATGTCACCTTCATGCATGATGGCTCGCATGGTTACGTACTGGGGCAGCCGGAGTACCTCCGGCCATTCCTGGCCGAATACCGCGCCTTGCCGGTGATTGGCATGCGCCTGCTGGAGGATAGCGATCCGGTGGTGCTCTGGCATGGCCGCGACGCCACCCGGCGCTACTTCTACCTCATCAACCGCGCCTGGTATCCGGTGGAGGCGTCCGTCAGGTTCTCGCGGACCCCACAAGTGGAGCGCTTGACCACGGGGAAGACACAGGAGACACCCGACAATCGCCTAACATTGAGGCTTGAGCCTTACCAGTTGCTGGCCTTCGGTTGTGACCGGGAGGCCAGGCCGACGGAGCTGGCCTTGACTGTGCCGCGCGCAGAGCAGGAACTGCTGCGAGCGCAACTGACCTTTATCCAAGGGGTGCTGACCAGCCGTCCGAAGGACCTGGAAGTGGTCGCGCTCTCTCCGGAAGATCTGCGCCGGGCGGAGGCCCGCATGGCGGAGGCTGAACAGTGCCTGGAGGCGGGAGAGACCTGGAGGACACGTATACTGCTGTTGCACAGCGACATGATCAAGCTGTATGAGGGGTTCCACGCCTACCCCTCCGGCCTGTTTCACCGCAAGCAGATTCCCCTGCCGGGCGAGGCACTTCACGCCAACGCGATACAGGATAAGCTACCTGCAGACGGCGATGCGCAGTTGCGGCCCGGAGAATCTCTGGCGCCGGGACTGACTGGCCAGAAGGTGCTGCTGCTGGGGAAACGGCGCCTCGCGCTGCCGCTAGATATTCCTTACACTGGCAGGTACCGCATGCAGTGTGGCTTTCTGACCGACAAGAGTTTTCAGACGCCGACGCTCACTCATGGAGGCCGGCCAGTAGCGCGCTTGGGAGAGCAACGGGGAACCGAGGCGGGGCTGATGGTCTCGATGCCCCTGATGCTGAGAGCCGGGCAAGAGACCTTCACGCTGGAGAGAGCAGAGAAGGGCGCCAGCGGGGTCCTGGGCCTACATCTCGAACCCATATACCGTGACCTGACCGCCCAGGATTTCTACGCCATTGGTCCATTTCCCGGGGCCATGGGCTGGCTGACGATGGACCTGGCCGTGGCGCGCATGGCAACCCCGGATTTTCCGGAGCAAGAGATTGATCTCGACAAGACCTACGAGGTCCAGGGAAAGACACTCGCCTGGGTGCGGCCCCAGGAAGGTATTCAGTCGACGGATGCCCATGCCCCACACTACATTGACTTGCAGAAGACCTTTGGCGAAATCAGCGCGGCGGGGAAGGGGTCTCTCTCTTACGCCATGACCAGGGTGGAGAGCCCGGAGGCGCGCAGAGCGGAACTCAGTATCGGCGTGGACTATTGGGCGAAGGTTTGGGTGAATGGAGAGGTGGTCTTTGAGCCAGATAAACGGCCTGTGGGGCCACCACGCAAGGGCGAGTCCAAATTCCCCATCTCCCTGCAGAAAGGCACGAACACCATTCTATTCAAGATTCATGCGGGTAGTAACGGGAACGGGTTCTGGGCCGCCATTACCGACCCTGGCGATTTGCGCTACCTAACCGCAGTAAGCTAACGATAAGGGAGATACGAGATGACCGGAAAGCTCAGGTGGGGCAGGTGGCTGGCCGGCGGCGTGCTGATGGCGTTGGCGCTCCCGGCCCTGGGGGCAACGCCAGTCCTGCGCCTGGAGAGCATCATCGGCGAGGCGCGGGGGCGAGCGCTAGATAGCGTACACGTCACGGTGTCTGATACCGGTAGCATTTATCTCCTGATGCGCAACGGGCGTATCGCGGTGTTCAACCGGGAGGGCGCGTACCAGCAAAGCCTCAAGTCGCCGGTGGCTACTTCGTGGACCGGGTACCTTCGCGAGCAGGGAGGGCGCCTGTTCCTGGGCGATTACCGCAGCGATTTTCCGTGGGTCTTCGACGACCGGCGCCAAGGGGAGGCGCCAGGGCGCTTCCAGCAGGCCGCGATGGTGGTGGCCGATGCCGAACGCGTCTATGTGTCGGATCGTGGCAATAGCCGCCTCCAGGTCTTCGACCGGGAGCAAACTGATACCCCGGCGGTGGTTTTCCCGCTGGAGGCGCGGCCCGGTCCGCTCGCTATTGGCGGCATGGAGCTCGCGCTGGTTGACGAAAAGAACATCTTGAGGGTCTACACGATCGAGCAGGACAAACTCATCCTGAGGTCGAGTCTGCAGACCCGCCAGGGGGCGCAGGCAGTGGCCCTGGGGCCGGATCAGACCGTATATATCGCTTACCGTTGGGGGCGCAATCATGGATTGTGTGCCTACGAGCGTAAGGAAGGGGGGTGGGGGGAGGAACGGGTGATCGCGCCCTCTATGTACGAGTCATGGCCGCATTACTATCCCGCAGGAGTCCCGCTGGTGATCGGGCCGGATCGCCAACTGTGGTTCGCCACCGACACGAATGGCACGCTAGCCTCACTGGACATCACGACCGACCGTGTTACGGAGAGAGTCAAGGGCGTTCACCGACCACTGGTCGTGGGATTTGATGCCGGCGAAACCCTGTATGTCGGGGGGTTCCCGTCCACTCGGGACAAGGGGCCGGTCCTCCAGCGCTATTCCCTGAACGGTGAGCCGCTAGGGGCCTTTGGACCGCCGGTACTGTATGACGGCGATACTCCCGTGTGGGCTGTCCTGCCCGATCAGGACGGCGGGGTGTACGTGCGTATCGTGGAGTCCGGATATCGGAAGGGCTGGCCAGCCCTCACCATCAAGAAAGTGTATCCTGACGGGAAGATGACGAACCTGCTGGACCTGGGGAGTCTGTATGCGGTGCGCACCCGCTTTGCCCCCTCCGAGTCCATTGGCAACTTCGTCTTTGACCGTGAGGGATACCTCATCATAGCCGCCTCGTTTCACCTGTCGGTGCAGAAGGTGGCTCCAGATGGGACCGTAATCTGGGAGGCCAGTCAATATCCGGTCAGAGCGGACCCGGTGCCCTTTGGCGCGCTCCGGGATGTGGCAATTGACTCCCGCGGGCATATCTGGGTAACGGACCCACGACGCCACGTGATCGTGTGTTTGTCCGACACGGGGAAGCTGCTCCTGACCCACGGAGGGTTTGGAGGCGTGGATGATCTGAGCGGCAACGCATTCGATCGTCCGACGGGGATCGCGGTGGTGACCACCGACCAGGGGGAGTATCTGGTCGTGGGAGACGCGGGGAACCACCGGTTCTTGAAGTACCGGCTGGACTATGCCGAATAGCTCGTGCTTCCCCCGCCATGGGCCAGATGCCGCGGGCCAGGACGAGGGAAGTCTCTACAACTGAATGGTCTTCTCGCGCTCGAAGCCGACGGAGACATACTTCAGCGGCACGCCCGCCAACTCCGTCATCCGATCCAGATATGCGCGAGCCTGCCACGGCAGGTCCTCCAGACGCCGGAGGTCTCCCAGCGGCTGCTCCCAGCCTTCCAACTCCTCCATGACGGGCTCGACGCGCTCCAGATCGCCTGACCAGGCGGGGACAGTGTCGCACAGCTCCCCGTCCAGGCGATAGCCCACGCATACCGGAAGCTTGGCGAAGGTGTCCAACACATCAAGCTTGGTCACCGCCAGGCCCGTGGCGCCGTTGAGGAGCGCGGCGCTGTGCAGGATCACGCCGTCCAGCCAGCCACAGCGACGCGGACGCCCGGTAGTTGTGCCGTACTCCTTCCCACGCTCGCGGAGCACCTCCCCGGAATCCCCACCCAGCTCCGTCGGGAAGACCCCGGCACCCACGCGGGTGGTGTAGGCCTTGCAGATGATGAGCACGTCCTGAATCGCGGTGGGTCCGACGCCGGTTCCCAGGCATGCGCCACCCGCGACGGGATGCGAGGAGGTCACAAAGGGGTAAGTTCCATAGTCCAAGTCCAGGAAGGTCGCCTGGGCGCCCTCGAAGATGACCCGCTGGCCCCGCCCGATCGCCTCCTGCACCAGGCGGTGCCCGTCTGTCCCGTACTGGCTAACCTGCTCTGCGGCGGTCCAGACCTCCCCAAACACCGCCTCGGCGTCGAGGGGCGAGGCGCCGTAGACCTCTGTCAAAATGCGATTCTTGAGGGCGAGTTGGGCGTCAATGATCTCCCGCAGGCGGACCGCATCGCTGAGATCGCGAAAGCGCACCGGCAGGGGTAGACGCGCAGCCTTGTCGGTATATGCCGGGCCGATGCCGCGCCGCGTGGTCCCGATCTGCCCGGAGCCCTGGGCTTCCTCCATTACCCCGTCCAGGACGCGGTGATAGGGCATGATAATCTGCGCATTGTAGCTGATGCGCAGGTTGTCGCAGGCAACCCCGCGGGCCTGGAGCGCCCCCACCTCTTGCGCAAGAACGGTGGGGTCAAGGACCGTGCCATCGGCCATGAGGCAGAGGCAGTCGGGGTGGAGAATCCCGGAGGGGATGAGATGGAGCTTGTACTCCTCGCCGCCGGTAACCACGGTGTGACCGGCATTGTTACCCCCCTGATAGCGGACCACCAAGTCCGCTGATTCGGCGAGCAGATCAGTTATCTTACCCTTGCCCTCGTCTCCCCACTGGGCCCCAACGACCACGACGGTGGACATGACAAACTCTCCTTCCGGCAGGCATACAGACACCAAAATGGCCCCACGGCAAGGCGGGGCCCATTGCCATTTGACTATAGCACCTGCCCGGTGGCCTGTCAACGCCGGCGCGCAAGTAGATACAGCCCGAGGCCACCGAAGATCACATTCTGAGCCCAACCTGCCAACCAGGGGGGCATCAGCCCTGCGAGACCCAGTGCCAGGCCCCAGGAGCGAACGCCGTTGTACAAGAACAACAGGCAGATGGCCACCACCAGGCCCCCGAAACTGCCCCAGGGGGCCAAACTGTCGGCGAGAGGCGCGGCGATCATGGCCAGGACCAGACAAGCCAGCGGCAAGGAGTACTTGAAGGCCAGGTGTACGCGAAGCCGCCGGCTGTCCTGCCCGGTTCGCTCCAGCGTGGAGGCCAACTCCACCAACTCCGCAGCGCTCATCTCCAACGGTTGCCGCTGTTCAACGTAGTAGTCTTGCAGGGCGCGGCTGAGTGTCACCGGCTTGTTAGTGAAGCGCTCGGTCCGCACGGGCGCGCCTTGTTCGTCCAGATAGGTGGTAGCTCCGTCCTCCAGAGTCCACAGCCGGTCACGGAGGACCGCCCGGCGGGCGGCATGGATCTCCTTGACCCCGCCTTCGGGGCCCAGGGTCCAGATCTGCAGACCCTCCAGGGCGTTGTTGTCCGCGTCCATGTGCTGGACATAGAAGATACGCCCCTGCTCGTCGCGGAAAAACTGATCGTACGCCTCTCGCACCACGGCCTGGGTCTGACTCATCTGGGCAAAGACCTCACGCTGGGCGCGGGAGGTGCGCGGCACCACAACTTCCTCCAGGCCAAAGGCCAGGAGGCTTGCGAGCACTCCGGCCATCAGGTAGGCGGCGCACAGACGGGGGAAACTGGCCCCTCCCACGCGAATGGCGGTGGCCTCCCCGGAACGGGCACAGGCCGTGGCCGTCATGCAGACCCCCAGGAGAATCCCCACCGGAAGGGACCAGACCAGGGCGTTTGGAGTGGCATGCAGAAGATAGGAGACAATTAGCGAGAGGGGGACGCGCAGGCCGGTGATAGTGGCCCCCAGTTTGCGGGCCTCCTCCCCCAGGAGCACCGCCAGGAAGACCAGAACGCCCAGGACGAAAGGCACCAGCAGTAGTCTAAGGAGGTAGCGGTCCAGGCGCCGCATGGCTTAGCTCTCCCGGCCCTCAAAGACCACCACCGCAACGGCCAGGCCTCCGTCATGCGTCAGGGTCAGGTGCATGGTCTGTACTCCCAGGCGCGCCGCATGCTCGGCGGTAGTGCCGTGCAGGCGCAGGTCGGGTTTGCCGGTGGGGTGATGGAAGACCTCAATCTCCTGGTATTTCACGCCCCGGCGATAACCGGTGCCCAAGGCCTTCATGACAGCTTCCTTCGCCGCAAAGCGAGCGGCCAGCGCCTCCGCCCAGCGCTGGCGGCGATAACACTCTCCCCGCTCGCCAGGGGTAAAGACGCGCAGCAGGAAACGGTCACCGTACTTCTCGGCGAGGCGCTGGATCCGCTCCACCACGACCAGGTCGGTACCGAGGCCGATAATCACACCGCAAGTATAGCACAAGTCAGGGTCCGGTGGTCGGTCGAGAGCCGCCGTGCTACAATAAGGGGCATGCCGGACCGACTCCCGCTAATCTACGACCTTGAGCTGCCAGAGCTGGGCGCATGGATGACTGCCCGCGGCGAGAAGCCTTACCGCGCCAGACAGGTGTGCGAGTGGCTGTATCAGAAGTTTGCGCTGGCCTTTGAGTCGATGACCAGTCTTCCGGGGGCGCTTCGGGACCAACTCAACGAGGCTTTCGCCCTGCCGGGCTGCGAGGTGCTAGCTGAACAGGCCGGGGAGCAGACCAGCAAGCTACTTCTGGGCTTTGTTGACGGCGCGGAGGTGGAGTGTGTGTCCATGCAGATGGACCTCTCTCCCACCTTCTGCCTCTCGACGCAGGTGGGCTGTGCGATGGGCTGCGCGTTCTGCGCGAGCACCCTGGCCGGCTGCGAACGCAATCTTTCCGCCGGCGAGGTCCTCGCCCAGGCGACAGTCCTGGGGGCCCGTCATGGCCGCCCAAGAAACGTAGTCTTCATGGGCATGGGGGACCCCTTGCTCAATCTGGAGGCGACCCTGACCGCGGTTCAGCGTCTCACTGACAAGGCTGCCTTTGGGCTCTCACCGCGCCGGGTGACGATCGCCACGTGCGGGATTGTGCCGCAGATTCGAGAACTCGCCAAGCTGAACCTCGGCGTGAACCTGGCGGTCTCGCTGAACTCTACGCGCGAGGAACAACGGCGAGAGCTGATGCCCGGGGCGGCGCGCTGGTCCCTCGCGGAGCTGATGGCGGCGTGCGGGGAGTTCTCGGAGGCCACCGGAGGACAGCCGGTGACTTTCACCTATGTGCTCCTGCGCGAGGTGAATGATTTCGACGCGGACGCCGATCGTCTGGTGCATCTGCTGCGGCCACTGCGCCACCACCTGAATCTTATCCCTCTCAACCCGGTGGAGCACGCGCTGCTGCGTCCCCCCAGCGAGCAGCACCTCCGGCATTTCGTGGATATGCTTCAACGCAGGGGAATTAACGTAAGTGTGAGACGCAGCAAGGGAGGCGAGATTGAGGCGGCTTGCGGGCAGCTCCGCCGGCGGCACCGGAACACGAAAGAGCCGCCTGCGGAGGCGGCTTCGGGCTCATAGGCTGGCTGCCGGGCTAGGAATCGAACCTAGAGTCAACTGATCCAGAGTCAGTCGTGTTACCGTTACACCACCCGGCAGCAGGCATTATTATGCCATGTGGAGGAGTCTGTGTCAACCGCACCCTTCACGACCGGCAAGACCGGTGGCTTGCGGTGGGAGGGGCACTACGTAGTGCGAAGAGAAGTACTTCCACTGAACGCAAAGCAAGGGTGAGTTCCGGAGCTGGTCGTAGCGCAGGGGGGCACTTGAGGGATTAGGGGATCGCTCGTTGTGACCTGCTCCAAACACTCACCCTTGCGTAGTAGACTTATACCCGCCAATGAGCAAGACTAAACCTCCGAGAGAGACTATTTTCCACACCGAAAGGGACTGGGGGAATCTTCCGCCTCTCCCCCGTAAGTTCTACCTACAGCCAACGGTAGCGGTGGCGCGTGAGCTACTCGGGAGGGTTCTGATTCACCACCAGCCATTGGGCCTCACCGCAGGGCTTATCGTGGAGACGGAGGCCTACCTGGCAAACGACCCGGGCTGCCACGCGTACCGGGGACGGACGCCGCGTAACGACCCCATGTTTGGCGAGCCAGGAAGCATCTATGTCTATCAGATCTATGGCGTGCACTATTGCCTGAACCTGGTCACTCAGCCAGAAGGAGTGCCCGAGGCTGTGTTGATCCGGGCGCTGGAGCCGCTTGCGGGTCTGGAGTTGATGCGCAGGCGGCGCGGACGTACACTTCTGAAGGACTTGTGCTCCGGCCCCGCGAAACTGACTGGGGCGCTGGGGATAGACCTGACACACAATCGGGGGGACGCTACCCGACCCCCTCTGTGGGTCGCCTCGGACGCAAGGAGAGACGGTGAGGTTGCGGCAGGCCGCCGCATTGGTCTGGGTTCGCACCAGGGGGCGGAGGCCCCGCTACGCTTCGTCCTCGCCGCTAACCCGTTTCTGTCCCGCCGTCTCCGCGATTGACTCTGGAGGACTACGACATGCATTTGTGTTTCATGACTTTTGCCACGCCGGACTGGACCTTGTCTCAGATCCTGACTGCTGCCATTCGCTACGGGTATGACGGCGTGGAGCCGCGAACTGCCATTGGGCACAGGCACGGCGTAGAACTGGGGCTAACCAAGGCCCAGCGCGCCGAGGTGAAGGCCGCCTTCTCCGACTGTGGCGTGCGCATGTCCTGCCTGGCGACCTCGCTCACCTACGCGGACCCCACGCAGGCTGAGGAACGGATAGAGGAGACGAAACGCTACCTGCAGCTCGCCTCCGACGTGGGCAGCCCGAACCTCCGCGTCTTTGGCGGCACTCTCCCCGAAGGCATGACGCCGGAGCAAGGGGTGGATACCGTCGCGAAGGCGCTGGCGCGTTGCACTCAGGCGGCGGAGGACTGCAAAGTGAACCTGTGCCTGGAGACCCATGACGCCTTCTGTCAGGCCCGGCTGGCGGCCGAAGTCGTGCGACAGGTCAACCATCCACGACTGGGCGTGAACTGGGACTTCGCGCATAGCTTCCGGGTGGGCGAGAGTCTGGAGGAGTCCTACGGCCATATCCAGGGGCACATTCGGCACTCACATGTCCATGATCTGATCTGGCCGGAGGATAACGTCCATGCCATCTCCTTTGCCCGGATGGGCACCGGTATGGTGCCTCACCGCGAGGCGATTCGGCTCATGGCGCAGGAGCCGGCAGACATCGCCATTTCACTGGAGTGGGAAAGCCAGGACCCACCGGAGGTGATTCTCCCCGAAGAGGGAGCGGCGCTGCGTGGCTTCATCCAGGAGGCCCTCGCAGGCTAGTGGCCTATGCCCAAGATCCATGTTTTGCCGGAGAATCTGGCCAATCGCATCGCCGCCGGCGAGGTGGTGGAGCGTCCCGCCAGCATCGTCAAGGAGCTGGTGGAGAATGCCCTGGACGCGGAGGCGCGGCGCATTGAGGTGCGTCTGCAGGACGGAGGGAGGCGGTTAATTCAGGTCACCGACGACGGCCAGGGGATGAGCGCGGAGGATCTGGTCCTCGCGGTACAGCGCTTTGCCACCTCCAAGTTGAGCGACGCCGACAGCCTGCACGCCATCGCCACGCTCGGCTTTCGGGGAGAGGCACTGCCCAGCATCGGCGCGGTCGCGCATCTGAAGATCACCTCCCGGCCACCGGAGCAGGAGACGGCAACCTCGGTTCTGGTCGAGGGCGGGGAGATCACTAATCTGGTGGAGACGGGCGCCGCTCCCGGGACAACCGTCACCGTCGCCAATCTGTTCTACAATACACCCGCGCGCCTGAAGTTCCTGGCTACCAGCGCGACGGAACGCGGGCATTGCGTGGACTGGGTAGTGCGGCTGGCCCTGGCGCACCCTGAAGTCTCCTTCCGCGTTCTCCACAACGAGGCGGAGGTCCTCAGTACGCGCGGCACGGGGGAGTTGAGTGAGGTCTTGGCCGCGGCTTTCGGGAGCAACACGGTGCGCGAGCTTCTGCCCGTGCATCTCGAGGTGCCGGGCTTCCGCCTGCAAGGCTTTACCTCCACCCCACGTTTGTTACGCGCGACGCGGGCTCAGCAGTTCTTCTTCGTCAATCGCCGCTACGTGCGCTCCCGCAGTCTGGGGCATGCCCTCACCGAGGCGTACGGCATGCTCCTGCCCGTGGGCCGTCAGCCCTTGTGCGTGCTCTCGTATGATCTGTCTCCGCTGGAGGTGGACCCCAATGTGCACCCCACCAAGATTGAGGTGCGCTTTCAGCGGCCCGGAGAGATGCACGCCCTAACCGAACGCGCGGTTACCGAGGCCCTGGCAGCAGCGGGCTACCGCTCCCTGAGTCAGACCGGACATCAATTCCGCGCGGGCAGCGGGGTCTCGTCGGAGCCCTCGGGGGCGGACAGTCGTCCGGCCTTTCTCCCGGCGGGGAAGCTGAAGACGCCGGATTTCGAGCATCACGGGCGCATCGAGCGCTTGCGGGTGAACCCTTTCTTCGAAGAAGTTGATGAGCGGGATGTGGGACTGGAGGTTCACGAGACTCCGCTGGTCAGCGATTCGGTCACGGAGGCGCAGCAACGGCGTCCCTCCGAAGAAGGCCCTGCGTACGGAGAACCCACGGTTCACGGTCAGCTCTGGGCGCGGTATCTGATTGTTGGCGCGGAAGCACATCTCCTGCTGGTGGATCAGCACCGGGCCGCCGAGCGCGTCCTCTTCGAGCGCCTCCAGGCAACGGAACGGCAGGTGGCGTCCCAGTTGCTGGCGATTCCGCAGCCGCTGGAATTGACCGGGCCGGAGTTTGCTGCTTTGCAGGAGAATCAGGAACCACTGACGGCGCTGGGCTTTCTGTTGGAAGAGTTTGGCGGAACGAGCTTCCTGGTGCGCGGGGTGCCGGCGGGGATTCTTCACGGCAATCCGCTGGACACGCTGCGCGACCTCGCCGCTGACCTAGCAGAGCACGGTGCAGGCCACCAGGAAACTCAGGAGTTGCTGGCCACCATCTCCTGTCACGCCGCCATCAAGGCCGGCCAGCATCTGAGCACAGTGGAAATGCAGACCCTCGTGCGGGATCTGCTGGCCACGCAGGCCCCGGAGGTGTGCCCGCATGGCGACCCCATCATCCTGTCCTTCCCCGCGACACAGCTCGACCGGCGGTTCAGGCGATGAGTGCGCCTCGGCTCCCCCTCCTAGCGATCGCCGGCCCCACCGCAAGCGGCAAGACTCGAATGGCCTTTCAGGTCGCCCGGCAGGTCGGTGGGGAGGTCATCTCCGCGGATGCTTTTCAGATCTATCGGGGACTGGCTATCGGCACCGCCCAGCCTACCGAGGAGGAGCGCGAGGGCGTGCCGCTGCACTTGGTGGGCGAGATTTCGCCCTCCGAGCCGTTTACCGTGGCCAATTTCAAGGGGCTCGCGGAGGCGGCGATCGCCGACATCGCTTCGCGCGGGCGGCTACCCATCCTTTGCGGAGGCACCGGGCTGTACTTCCGGGCGCTGCTCCGTCAGTACAAGTTCCCGCCGCCTCCCGGCCCGGAAGGTCTGGCTCTGCGACGGCGTCTACGTGCCGAGGCCGCCAGCCAGGGGCCTGAGGTCTTGCACGAGCGTCTCCAGCGTGTGGACCCCGTCTCGGCACACCGCCTCTCCCCCACCGATGCCCGACGGCTGGTGCGGGCGCTGGAGGTGTGGGAGCTTACCGGGAAGCCCCTGTCAGAACTGGCCGGCGTTGACCATAAGCCCGCAGTTCGGTATAATAACGCGAATTATGTGCTGACTTGCCCGCGAAAGGCACTGGGGCAGCGCATTGAGGCGCGGCTCGAGCAGATGCTCGCCTCGGAGTGGATAGAGGAAGTGCGCTGCCTGAAAGAGAGAGGACTCACGCCCGGCTTGCCGGCGCTCCGCGCCTTGGGATATGGAGAGTTGTTCGCCGTACTGGAGCGGCGTCGGACGCTGGCTGAGGCCCAGGAGTCTATCCGTCGAGAGACGCAACGCTTCGCCAAGCGCCAACTCACTTGGTTTCGGCGTGAGTACGGTTTCGGCTGGATGACCTGGACCACCGAAGCGGAGTTTGAGCGGTTTGCGCGGTACCTCTGCTGCGTGGGGCGTGAGCTCCTGGGGAGCGGTTAATGGAATTCACCAAGCTACACGGACTGGGAAACGATTATCTTCATTTCAACACGCTGGCGGAAGACCTTACCGGGTACGACCTCCCCACGCTCGCGCGTGTGCTTTCCGACCGCCATTTCGGCGCCGGGGCGGATGGCATCATTTTAGTGCAGCCCTCCGAGAGCGCGGATTTTCGCATGCGCATCTTCAATGCCGACGGCTCGGAGGCGGAGATGTGCGGCAATGGCGTGCGGGCCTTCGCCAAGTACGTGTATGATCATGGCCTCACCGATAGGACTGAACTCGCGGTGGAGACCGGCGCGGGGTTGATTACTCTGCGCTTGAGTGTCGCGCAAGGCAAGATGATTTCCGCGCGGGTGAACATGGGACAGCCCCGCCTGCGTCGGCACGAGATTCCCATGACTGGCGAGCCGGGGGAGGCGCAGGTTATCGAGCAACCGCTGACCATCGAGGGGCAGGATTTCAGCTTCGCGGCCGTCTCGATGGGGAACCCGCATTGTGTCATCTTCGTGCCCGAGGTAGCAGAGTTTCCAGTCGCGGAGATCGGGCCGAAGATTGAGTGTCATGAGCTCTTCCCCGCGCGGACGAATGTGGAGTTCGTCCGGGTCCTTGATCGGCGCCACTTGGAGATGCGCGTCTGGGAGCGCGGGTCCGGAGAAACGCTGGCCTGCGGCACCGGGGCTGCGGCCACAGTAGTCGCCGGCGCTCTCACCGGCCGCTCCGAGCGGCGCGCGACCGTGCACCTGCGAGGCGGCGACCTCGAGATCGAGTGGGCCGAGGACGACCATGTGTTCGTCACTGGGCCCGCCACCGAGGTCTACACCGCCCAGGTGCTACCCGAGATCGTCGCCCCAGCCCGTCTGGGGTCTGAATAGTGGAGGTTCATTCCGTGGAGTTACCGATTGCACAGAGACTGCAGCGCATCCCCCCGTATCCCTTCCGCGAGATCGCGCGCATCAAGCGCGAGCTGCAGGCGCAGGGCATTCAGCCGACTGACTTCGGCATCGGGGACCCTGATATGCCCACTCCAAAATTCGTGATTGAAGCCTTGTACAAGGCCGCGCAGGATCCGGCGACCCATCCGTATGACGAGACAGGGTTTGGGATTCCCGAATACTTGACGGCCATCGCGGAGTTTGGACGCCGACGCTACGGCCTCGACCTGCAGGTCGAGGGGGAAATCCAGTCCTGTCTGGGCTCGAAGGAAGCCCTGGTACATATCCTGTGGGCCTACATAGACCCTTCGGACGTGGTTTTGGTCCCCGACCCGGCGTACTCGGTCTACAAGGTGCAGGCCGCCTGGGCGGGCGGAGCGGCCTTCCCCATGCCGCTGGACCCACAAAATGGCTTCCTGCCGGATTTGGAGAGCATTCCTCCCGCCGTTGCCAAGGCCGCCAAGGTCCTGTTCCTCAACTACCCGAACAACCCCACCGGCGGCGTGGCTACGCTTGAGTTCTACCGCGAGGTCCTGGAGTTTGCGCAGCAGCATAATCTCCTGATCGTCCAGGATGCCGCTTATAATGAGGTGGCCTTTGACGGCTTTGCGCCGCCCAGCTTGTTGCAGGTCGAGGGCGCGAGAGAATACGCCATCGAGATGCATTCCTTCTCCAAGACCTTCAACATGACCGGCTGGCGCGTAGCCTGGGCCTGGGGTGGCGCGGCCCATGTGAGCGCGCTGTCCAAGGTGAAGGCCAACGTGGATTCGGGGACCTTCATGGCCATCCAGCGGGCCGGCGCCGTAGCGCTGGAACACTACGAAGACTTCGCGCCGACAATGCGTGCCGAGTACCAGGCGCGTCGTGACGCCCTGGTGGAGGGACTCAACTCGCTGGGCTGGAACCTGCAGAAGCCCCGGGCGACTTTTTACGTTTGGGCCCCGGTGCCGCCGGGCTATGAGACCAGCGCTGAGTTTGCCGCGGCGCTGCTGGATCAGTGTCATGTACTGGTCATCCCCGGCACTGCCTACGGTGAAAACGGCGAGGGCTGGTTCCGCATGTCGCTGACTCTCAAGGACCCGGACAAGCTCGGAGCCATCCAGGGCGCCATCGAGCGGATTGGCGAGAAACTGCCCAACCTGTGGGGATGAGTCATACCAGTTGATGCTACCCGAAGAGGCCCTACTGGCAGTTCAGAAGCCGGCGCGCTACCTGGGCGGAGAGTTGAACGCCGTCTCACGCCCTCCTGGCGAGATACGCATCCGTCTGGCGTTGTGCTTCCCGGATATCTACGACGTGGGGATGTCGCATGTCGGCTCCCAGATACTCTATCACGTCGTGAACTCGAGACCCGGGTTCGCGTGTGAGCGCATCTACTGCCCCTGGCCAGATGCTCTCGAGGAGCTCCGGTGCCGGGAACTCCCCCTGACCTCACTGGAAAGCGGCCTGCCGCTCTCCGCCTTTGACGTGGTTGGCTTTACCCTGCAGCATGAGCTCAACTACACCACCATCCTGGCCATGCTGGACTTGGGGGGAGTCCCGCTGCGGTACTCCCAGCGTGGTGGCGAAGCGCCGCTGGTAATCGCCGGCGGCCCTGGCACCGCCAACCCGGAGCCGTTGGCTGAGTTCTTCGAGGCCTTTGTTCTGGGGGACGGCGAGGAGGCACTCCCGGAGATCTTGGAGGCCATCGCCGGTTCGCCCTGGCACGATACCCGCAGCGAGAGTGACCGGGCGGCGCTTCTGCGGCGGCTGGCTCAGATGGAGGGGGTATACGTCCCCTGCCTGTACGCAGTCGAGGAAACCCCCGAGGGGCTGCTCTGCCCCACCCCACGCGGAGAGGCGCCCTCGTCCGTCCGCAGGCGGGTGCTGGCTGATCTTGACTCCGCGCCCTACCCGCTGGCCCCGGTCGTCCCCTGGGTGGAGACGGTTCATGATCGTGCACAACTGGAGATAGCGCGAGGCTGCACACGAGGTTGCCGCTTCTGCTCGGCGGGGATGCTGTACCGCCCGGTGCGTGAGCGCTCCCTAGAGACCTTGCGCCGCCAGGCCCGCGCCATCATTGACGCCACCGGGTGGGACGAGATCAGCCTCACCGCGCTGAACTGCCCCGACTACCTACGGATCGAGGAGCTCCTGGACGCGCTGCACGCAGACTTCTCGGCAGAGTCGGTGGCTATAGGGCTGGCGTCACTGCGTACGGATACCTTCAGCGTCGGCCTGGCGCAGAAGCTGCAGCGCGTGCGCAAGACCGGGCTGACCTTTGCGCCGGAAGCCGGGACGGAACGCTTACGCCGCATCATTAACAAGGGCGTAACCGAAGAGGACCTGTTCGCGGCGGCGGGGGCCGCAGCTTCCGCGGGCTGGCGCCGTCTCAAGCTCTATTTCATGCTGGGCCTGCCCTTCGAGCAGGACGAGGACCTGGTGGGTATCGCGGACCTGTGCGCGCGCCTGAGACGAGAACTGCACATGGAGCTGGCGGTCAGCGTGGCCACCTTCATCCCCAAGCCGCACACTCCCTTTCAGTGGTTTACCCCCCCACCCATGGCGGAGTTACAGCGCCGCCAGGAGCTGCTGCGGGCCGAGATGCCCCGCAAGGGGATCAAGCTCTCCCTGCATAGCGCCGAGACCGCGGTGGTGGAGCAGCTGCTCGCACGGGGCGATCGGCGCTTGGGCACGGTCCTGGAGAAGGTCTACCGGCAGGGCGGCTACCTGGAGGCATGGTCGGAGCACTTCTCCCTGGCGCGTTGGGAGGAGGCCTGCGCGGCCGTCGGCGTGGACCTGCAGGGGGAGAGTAGCCGGCCGTGGCAGCCCGGCCAGCGCCTGCCCTGGACGCACCTGGACTGGGGTGTCACCCAGAATTTCCTCCGCCGCGAATGGGAGCTGGCTGCTGAGGGCATAGCCACACCAGACTGCCGGGAGGGAGTCTGCCACGCATGTGGGCTGGAACGGCTTACGCCTTGTCTCCCGGGAGGGGAGCAAGATGTCTAGGCAATTCCCCGGGCAGCGTCGTCAATGTGCTATAATGTATTTTGCCAAGCGTGGGCCTTTGCGCTTCTTGTCGCATCTGGACCTGGTGCGAGCCATGGACCGGCTAGTGCGTCGGGCCAAGCTCCCGGTCCTGTACTCTGAAGGCTTTCACCCGCACGCCCGGCTCAGTTTCGCGTCCCCTCTGCCTCTCGGCATGGAGGGCTGGCGGGAACCGTGTCTGATAGAGCTGGCGCGTCCGATTTCTGCGGCCGAGATAGCCCGTGCTGTGGGCCGGCATCTGCCCCCGGGCATGGAGCTGGTGTCTGTTGAGCTTAGTACGCGAGGGCGCCGTTCGCCACTCGCTGATTTACTGGTCGCAGGCTATGAGATGGAGTTGACCGCTACGGGCCAGCTTTCTGATCTCGTCGCGGCCATGGAACAGTATTGGGCTGCGCGCGAATGGAAAATCGCGCGGCCGACAAAGACGAAGGTTTCCGAGGTGGACCTGCGACCCGGCCTGCTGGAACTGGAGCTGCGAGCCGACCCTCCGCGTGTGGTGATGGAATTGTCCCTGGCGCCGGAGACGCTCGCGAAACCCGAGGAGGTGGCGCAGGCGCTGGCGGATCTTGCCGGCTGGCCCCGCCTCCCTGTGGGTCGCACCGCGCGCGCATACCTGCGCTGACGCTTCACATTTTTGGGTCGTCTGGATGGTTACGGGAGTCTGTGCTTCTGTGCCTGTCCCCCGACCAGAGAGGTTTGACAAATGTCGCTGGACATCATTGCCAACGTTGACCGTCTGCAAACGCGAATCGCGATCATGCAGGACGGGAAGCTGCTGGAACTGAAGTATGAGGGAGAAGAGGACGTAGTCGGAAACATCTACCTGGCGAGGGTCACGGACGCAGTTGCGGGGTTGGATGCTTGTTTCGTAGATGCCGGCATTGAGCGCAACGCCTTCATGCATGTCTCTGATGCGCTCCCCGAAGAGCCGCCACGCGGTGCACGCCACAGCGGAAACCTCCCCCGCATTCAGGACGTGGTGAAGAAGGGGGATGTCTTCCTGGTTCAAGTGACCAAGGGGCCACTGGAGACCAAGGGCGCCCGCGCCACCCGCCACATCTCCCTCCCGGGCCGTTACCTGGTGCTGACCACCCAGGACAACAAGGTTGGCGTCTCCAAGAAAATTGAGGATGACGCCGAACGCAAGCGCCTGCGTGATCTGGCGGCGAAGCTGCGACCCGAGGGCTTCGGCCTGATTGTCCGCACCCGTGCTGAGGAGGCCCGTGCCGAGGACTTCGAGCGCGACATCAGATTCCTCACCAAGGTCTGGCGCTCCATCGAAAGCAAGGCCGCACAGAGCAAGGCCCCGGCCTTGATCCACGCCGACCTTAGCCTGGTCTTCGAAGTCGTCCGCGACATCTTCTCCGAAGACATAGACAACTTCTACATAGACGACAAGGTCACCTATGACCAGGCTCTCAACCTGGTGGGGAACACGGCCCCCCCGCTGCGCGGCAAGATCAAGCTCTACCGCGAACCGGAGCCTATCTTCGCGCATTTCGGGGTGGATGAGGAGATTGCCCGCGCACTGCGCTCCAAGATCATGCTCCCCCACGGTGGGCACCTGAACATCGAGGGCACCACCGCCTTGACCACCATTGATGTCAACACCGGCAAGTTCACGGGCACCTCCAGCCTCGAGAAGACTGTTCTGGTCACCAACCTGGACGCCTGTCAGGAGATCGCTCGGCAGCTTCGGCTCCGCGACATCGGCGGCATCATCGTGATTGACTTCATTGACATGGACAAAGCCACCCACCGGAAGCAAGTGATGACCGCCCTGCGCCAGGCCTTTGCTGAGGATCGGATGCGGACGCGGATCATGCACATCACCCGGCTGGGGCTGGTGGAGATGACTCGCAAGCGCACCGGAGTCAGTCTTACGGAGCGGCTGCTTACTCCGTGCCCATGCTGCGCGGGCAGCGGAAAGATTCTCGACGCCGAGACGGTAGCCCGGCGCGCGCTCAACGAGATTCGTCAGTACGCCCTGGAAAAGCCCAAACAAGCCATACATGTCCTCCTGGACCCCCTGTGTGCCCTGGCACTGATTGGGCCCCAGGGTGAGGAAGCCGAGGCGCTGGAGAACGAAGTGGGCGTCCCGGTGTACGTTCGGGCCACACGTGCAATCCACCCGGAATCGTACGAGATTGAGCAGGGACCACAGGAGGAGTTCCGCAAGCGCTTCATGTCCTTCCGAGCCGAGGCCGTGGTGGAGGTCACGCCAGAGCAGATCTTGCGCGGACAGCAGCACCCAGACCTGCGTGCGCTGGTGGAGGGCTGTGTCTTGGAGGTGCCCGAGCTGTCCTCGTCCGTCTCAGAGCCGGTTCAGGTGCGGCTCACCAAGGTCAGCAACTCCTACCTGCGCGGCACCCCGCTGGGGCATGAGACTTCTTCCGCCGCAGAGGCCGGGACCAAGGCCCCTGCCAAGAGACGCCGACGCCGCAGCAGCAAGAGCACCGCCCAGCAGGAGGGCAGAGACTCCTCTGCAGAAGCTCAGCCCACCACGGCTTCCCCGGACAAACCCGCGACCGAATCCCAGGGGAAACCCCAACCGGTCTCTCCGCTGAAGCGCTTGCTCACTCTCACAAGGAGAAAGAAGACCGAGGCAGAAGTGCCGACGGAGCCTCCTCCTACTTCGCAACCTAAGGCGGCAGAAACTTCCGCTGAGACACCGGCAGATAGCCCCCCGAAGAAAAAGCGTCGCCGAGGGAGTCGCGGGCGAGGCCGATCCAAAAAGGCCGCATCCGCCGCCTCTGACAACGCCGGAAAGACCCCGGAACAGGGCGGAGTCAAGGCCGAATAGTCCGTGACGGGAGTGGCCCGTGGTTCGCAGGAGCGGTCAGAAGCGGTACTTGCCCTGCCGGTGCAGCAGGTAGAGGAAGAAAGGCGCGCCCAAGAGCGAGGTAATGATCCCCAGCGGGACCGCTCCCAGCATCGTGGCTACCAGGGCGGCGACAATCACCACCAGCCCGCCGCCGAGGAAGCTGGCCGGGGTGAGTAGGCGATGGTCCGGTCCCAACAACAGCCGCATCACGTGAGGGACCACCAACCCCACGAAGCCCACAATCCCGGCCACCGCGACCGCAGCCCCCGCCAGCAAGGCCCCACACGCCAGCAGCAGTAGCTTGACCCGCTCGACGGCAATTCCCAGGTGTGCGGCCTGCTCATCCCCCAGGAGCAGCGCATTGAGGTCCCTTGAGTAGGCGAACGCCACGCAGGCTCCAGCTAACGCATATGGCAACAGCATGCGCACGTGGCCCCAGCCCTGATAGGCGACGCTGCCCATCATCCAGAACACCACGTCGGTCACCTGCCCGTTATTGCCGCGCACCAGGACGAGCGAAGCCAGCGCAGAACAGAGTGAGCCCACCGCAATGCCGGTGAGCAGGAGCAGACCGACGGGCGTGCGCCCGCCCCGTCTTGACAGCAGGTACACAAGCCCGCTCACCCCCAACGCCCCGGTGAAGGCAAATAGCGGCAGCGGCACACCACTCACCGCCTGGTAGGTCTGCCCCAGTACCAGCGCTATGGTGGCCCCCAGCGCCGCCCCAGAGGACACCCCAATGATAGAGGGCTCCGCCATGGGGTTCTGAAACAGCGCCTGCATCAACACGCCCGCGACCGCCAGGGCAGCGCCCACCAGAAACCCCAACAGCAGCCGCGGTAGACGCACCTGGAGGACAATGTCGCGATCCGTCGGCGAGGCGTCGGCCCCCAGATCTTGCAGGCCGGGCAGCGGGGAGAGCAAAATCCGGAGAGCACGTCCGGCGGGGAGAGGAGCAGGTCCGGTGGCCAGCGAAAGCGCGGTTGCCTCAATCAGCAGCGCCAGGAGCGCCAGCATCACGGCCATCTTCCGCCAGCGGCTCACGACTGCGCCTCCAGTGCTCGCTCTGAGAGAAGCGTGACCCGTGGCCTGCCCCCGGGCCCCTGGTCTACCTGAACGGGAGCGCCATAGACCTCCGCAATCAGCGGTTCGGTCAGCACGGCCTCGGGCGGCCCTGTGGCGCGTACGCGACCTTCAGCCAGCACCACCAGACGGGCGCAGTACTCCGCGGCCAAGTTCAGGTCGTGCGAGACCCAGACCAGGGTCAGATCCTGCTCCGCATTGAGACGCGCCAGAAGCTCGGAGATCTCCCGCTGATGGCGCAAGTCCAGGAAGGCCGTAGGTTCATCCAGAAGCAGGATATGGGCTTCCTGCGCCAGGGATTGCGCAATGCTCACTCGTTGCCACTCTCCAGCAGAAAGTTCGGTGACCATCCGCTCGGCGAGGTGGGTGGCATCCATCGCTGCTAGCGCACGTTCCACAGCCTCCGCATCCTGTGGACGATCGGGCTGCAGGTGCCCGAGATAGGGCGTGCGCCCCATGGCCACATGCTCCCGGGCCGTGAAGGC
>LSQX01352503.1_pt1 | contig 34345 bp, 45 predicted proteins | sample 654561 | NCBI WGS metagenome assembly LSQX01 (sample SAMN04489861, study PRJNA283612) | anaerobic digester metagenome | isolation source: 4 biogas reactors fed with cattle manure at either 37C or 55C with and... | place: Denmark: Kongens Lyngby | collected 2014 | reverse complement strand
CAAATGGCCGAAAACTAGGGCATTTTCGCCAATACTTTAAGTACTTTCCATTCAGCAGCAGAAACTTGATCACACCAAATCACAGCAGGTTTTAATGCTTTCTGAAAATACAGCACAATATAAATTTGATGATCAACGACTTGCCGCAACTGTACGCGACGAATTTCTGTTTGCTGCGGTGTAGTTTTTCTTAGTATTTTTATATGCTGTGATTCTGCCTGCGAAGCAAAATAGGCAATCGACCATTCATGTTCATCTAGCTGATCTAAACTCAGGATGCGATTGCTCTTTAAAAATTTAAAATAGGCTCCGCCTAAAATTAGACAACAACAAAGCCATAGCCATGTTGCTAAAACCTGAGCCAAAAGCAGCACAATCACACTTCCAACCATCAGCTGAAACAGCAAAGCCAAACGACTGCGTTTCAGCTGAATTTGCTGTTTAGCCATGTACATAATTTTTGAGTTTTTGAATAAAGTCTTTTAACTCAGGGCGTGGCGGCTCAGCTACTTCCATAAACCAGTCCAGTAAGTCTGGGTCTTCCTGCGCAACCAAATCGGCAAACATTTGTTTTTCTTCTGCGCTGGCATTTAGATAATGATTTTTTACATACGGGTCAAAGTAGACATCAATTTCCTTTAGACCACGACGGGCGCGGTAAATGACTTTACGTTCTTCTAAGCTGATGTCTTCACTCATGGTTATTCCCCATTCAAATTAAACTCCAGCTAGTTTAACCGACCCCTTTTAAAGTTTCGATGACTTTTGTGCAGCATTGACCAAAAGCATCATTCTGTCTGCTGAATTAAGCATTCTGCACCTTGTTCAGCTTAAGTAACTCTTCTAAGGTGAATTTAAAACAACACCATCAGGAAAATGACCCTATGCAATCTGCTGCAATTCGTCCCATTCAAAATATGTTGCCACGAACTTTATTTAATGCTGAACATGAAAGTTTTCGTGATTTAGTGCGCAAATTTTATCTGCAGGAGGTGATTCCGCATACAGAAAGATTTGAAGCACAACAGCATGTAGACCGTGAACTTTGGCAAAAAGCAGGTGCATTGGGTTTACTGTGCAGCACCATGCCTGAACAGTATGGAGGTTCAGCGGTAAACCGTTTATACAGCATGATTCTACTTGAAGAACAAGCCTATGCAGGTGACAGTGCTACAGGATTTTCACTGCACTCAGATATTGTTGCAAATTACATCAACAACTTTGGGACTGACGCGCAAAAACAGCATTGGTTAGCACGAATGGCCACGGGTGAAGTCATTACCGCCATTGCCATGACCGAACCAGGCACAGGTTCAGACTTACAAGCAGTGCGTACAACTGCAGTAATAGATGGTGATGACTATGTGATTAACGGTTCTAAAATTTTTATTACCAATGGCTATTTGTGCGATATGGCTATCGTAGTTTGTAAAACAGGCAATACCGATAAAGGCTCGGCAAATTTATCTTTAATTATGGTCGAAGCAGATCGAGTCGGTTTTAGCAAAGGCAAACCACTGAATAAAATTGGAATGAAAGGCCAAGACACTTGTGAGCTGTTTTTTGACAATGTTCGCGTACCACGAGCGAATTTACTCGGCACTGAAGGCGCAGGGTTTATGCTACTCATGCAAGAACTGGCTTGGGAACGTTTGATCGTCGCTATTCTGTGCCAAGCTGGCGCAGAAGCTGCCTTTGCACACACTTTGCAATATACCCAACAACGACATGCCTTTGGTAAAAGCTTGAAAAGTTTTCAAAATACGCGTTTTAAACTAGCAGAGCTGCGTACAGAAATCGATTTCTGCCGTACTTTTGTCGATGGCTGCATGCAACTGCAACTGAATAATCAACTCAGCGTAGAAGCGGCTGCAGCGGCAAAATACAAAGTTTCAGAACTGTATTCCAAAGTGGTCGATGAATGCTTACAACTACATGGTGGTTATGGCTATATGCTGGAATATCCAATTGCACGTGCCTATTTAGACAATCGTGCCAATCGTATTTATGCAGGCAGCAATGAAATTATGAAGGAGTTGATTGCACGTTCTTTATAGAGCATCGATCCATGCAGAGAATTTGGTGCAAGCGTATCTTGCATACACTTGCACCATAAGTTTTAAGACACTAATTTCGGCTTACGCTGCTGCACTGGTGCCTGTTTTTTGAATTTTAAAATACCATCTTCAAAACTGGCTTGTTTCAATGTTTTACGATCTTTCAAATAGTTATTGGTCACACGCCATGGTGCATGTTTGCCTTGTTTCGGCATCACATCGGCAGCCCGGGCAATGTAGCCTGAACTCAAACTGCCCATCACCGTATCTTCCAACAACTCAGTTTGATCACCTTGTGGGATGACCTCATCATAGCCTTGTTGATCCATATAGTTGAATAAACGACAGATATAATCCGCGGCAACATCCACTTTTAAAGTCCAAGACGCATTGATATAACCAATAATTAACGCCATATTCGGTACATCACTCACCATTACGCCCTGATAAAGCATGTGCTTCGAGGTATCCATTGGCTGACCGTCAATTGTGGCTTGTATGCCCCCTAGAATCTGAATGTTCAAGCCTGTTGCAGACACAATAATATCTGCGTCTAAATGCTTACCTGATTTTAATTGCACCCCTGTTTCGGTAAATTGCACGATATGATCCGTTTCAATTGATGCATGGCCTTCACGTAAAATGGTAAATAAATCTCCATCAGGCACTACACATAAGCGTTGATCCCACGGATTATAATGCGGCGTGAAATGTTTCATGTCGACTTTGCCTTTGAGCTGCATCTGAATCAACTTTAATAACAAAGTGCGGAGCAATTTTGGTTGCTTTTGTGCCAAGGCATAAATGGCACGCTGCATGCCAATGTTACGTGCACGAGTAATTTTATAAGCAACATCTTCAGGTAAAACCTTACGCATCTGCTCGTAAACAAAATCCATAGCAGGCACAGATGCAATATAGGTTGGAGAGCGCTGCAACATCGTTACATGCGCTGCACCTCCTTTAACCATGGCAGGTACTAAAGTAATTGCCGTTGCTCCACTGCCAATAATGAGAACTTTTTTACCACGATAATCAAAATTTTCAGGCCAATGCTGCGGATGAATAAAAGTGCCTTTAAACGCTGCTTGATTTGGAAACTCAGGTTGAAAGCCCTGATCATAGTTATAATAACCAGTACAACCGAGTACAAAATTAGCTACCCAAGTTTCAATCTGCTGGGCTGCATTTTCGATTTTTAACATCCATTTACGCGCTTGGCTGTCATAGTTAGCAGATAACACGCGATGCTGAAAATGAATTTTACTGTTTAATGATTTTTCTTGAATAACTTCAGCCAAATAACCTTTGATTGATGCGCCATCCGCCAGTACATTGGTTTTTTTCCAAGGTTTAAAGTTATAGCCAAAAGTAGACATATCCGAATCTGAACGAATACCAGGATATTGAAATAAATCCCACGTTCCACCAAAACTTTGGCGACGCTCAATAATCTCAAAAGAACGCTGCGGGCAATGTTGCGTGAGGTGTGCAGCCAAACCAATACCCGAAATACCTGCCCCGATAATTAAAATATCAACCTGCTTATCCATGTTTTATTGTCCAGTTTGAATGATGATTTTTATTAAAACACATATTTGACAACACACAATGTCAAGTTTAAAAAAAGAAGCTTAAATTCTTATCATTTCAGGACAATTTTAGATAATCAGCATGCTTGAAAAATTTACAGGCATAAAAAAAGACCGGTAAAACCGGTCTTTTTCGAACAACGTGCGTTATTCTTGGCGAAATTATTTAACTTCGCGATCTACTAGCTCAACGTAAGCCATCGGTGCAGCATCACCTGCACGGAAGCCCGCTTTAAGAACACGTAGATAACCGCCGTTACGTTCTTTGTAACGAGGGCCAAGAACGGTAAATAATTTACCAACAGTTGCTGCTGAACGAGTACGAGCAAACGCCAAACGACGGTTTGCTACTGTATCGTTTTTAGCTAAAGTGATTAAAGGCTCAGCAACACGACGTAATTCTTTTGCTTTAGGAACAGTCGTTTTGATTAACTCGTGTTCGAACAAAGAATTAGCCAAGTTTTGGAACATCGCTTTGCGATGGCTGCTTGTACGGCCTAATTTCACACCACTATTACGATGACGCATGGTGATAGTCCTACTTAATTAACGGCTACGATAGGCGAAACGATCGTCCATACGGAGACTAGCTGGTGGCCAGTTCTCTAAACGCATGCCGAGCTGTAAGCCTTTTGAAGCCAGAACATCTTTGATCTCTGTAAGCGATTTTTTACCCAAGTTAGGCGTTTTAAGTAGCTCAACTTCAGTACGCTGTACAAGATCACCAATGTAGTAAATATTTTCTGCTTTCAAACAGTTAGCAGAACGAACAGTAAGCTCTAGATCATCTACTGGACGAAGCAAGATTGGATCAACTTCTTCACGAGGCTCTTGAGCAACAGGAGCTTGATCTTTCTGAAGATCAACAAAAATTGCAATTTGTTGTTGCAAGATTGTTGCCGCTTTGCGGATTACTTCTTCTGGATCTACAGTTCCGTTGGTTTCAAGATCAATGACCAACTTGTCAAGGTCAGTACGTTGTTCTACACGCGCATTTTCTACGATGTAAGACACACGTTTGATTGGGCTATAAGAAGCATCTAACTGCAAACGACCTACAGGGCGAGTTTCGCCTTCTGGGAAACGTGAGTCAGATGTTTCATAACCACGGCCTTGAGCAACTTTCAGGCGCATTTTTAAATTGCCTGTAGCACTTAACGTGCCGATCAAGTGTTCAGGGTTAACCACTTCAACATTATGTGGTAAACGAAGGTCTGCAGCAGTTACATCGCCTGGACCTTGTTTTTCCAATGTCAAATAAGCTTCATTTTGATCGAACAGCTTAATAGACAATCCTTTCAGGTTCAGCAAGAGCTCGACGATGTCCTGCTGCAAGCCTTCCAAAGTACTGTACTCGTGCTCGACACCTTCAATTTCAACTTCTACCACAGCTGCGCCAGGTAAAGAAGAAAGAAGGATGCGACGTAAAGCATTACCAAGAGTATGACCAAAGCCACGCTCTAATGGTTCTAGAATAACTTTTGCCGAGGTCCCGCTTGCCGCTTCGACCTTGATCGCTTGCGGAGTAAGAAACTCATTTGCAGTACGCGTCATTATTGCTACCTCAAGGATTATTTAGAATACAATTCTACAATCAAGCTTTCGTTGATTTCAGCAGGTAAATCAGAACGATCTGGTGCAGCTTTGAACGTACCTTCTAATTTAGAATGGTCAACTTCCATCCAAGAAGGGATACCACGTTGAGCAGCCAATTCAATTGCGTTTTTAATACGTAATTGTTGTTTTGCACCTTCGTGAACTGCAATTACATCACCAGCTTTAACTTGGATAGACGCAATGTTAACACGACGACCATTTAAAGTAATGCTACGGTGAGATACAAGCTGACGAGCTTCTGCACGTGTAGAACCAAAACCCATGCGATAAACAACGTTATCAAGACGGCTTTCGAGCAATTTCAACAAGTTTTCACCTGTTGCGCCTTTCACACGAGCAGCTTCTTTATAGTAGTTACTAAATTGACGCTCTAAAACACCGTACATACGACGTACTTTTTGTTTTTCACGTAATTGTAGTGAGTACTCAGATTGCTTACCACCACGAGCCCCGCCATGTTGGCCAGGTGCTTTAGCGTGTTTTTTAGTTTTGACGTCAAAAGGTTTAACGCCAGATTTAAGTTGCAGGTCTGTCCCTTCGCGGCGAGAGAGTTTGCATTTTGGACCAATATAACGAGCCATGAATGTTTCTCCTTACACGCGACGTTTTTTAGGTGGACGGCAACCGTTGTGAGGGATTGGAGTCACATCGGTAATGCTGTTAATTTTATAACCCACTGCACCTAATGCACGAACCGCAGACTCACGACCTGGACCAGGACCTTTAACAAGGACGTCCAAGTTTTTCAAACCGTAATCTAAAGCAGCTTTACCAGCAACTTCAGCAGCTACCTGAGCAGCGAACGGAGTTGATTTACGTGATCCACGGAAGCCTTGTCCACCTGAGGTAGCCCAAGCCAATGCATTACCTTGACGATCGGTAATGGTCACAATGGTGTTATTAAAAGAAGCGTGAATGTGTGCAACACCTTCAGAGACGGTACGAGTGACCTTCTTGCGTGTGCGAGTATCTTTAGCCATCTTTTAGCTTCCAGAAATCTTATTTCTTAATCGGTTTGCGCGGACCTTTACGGGTACGTGCGTTAGTTTTGGTGCGTTGACCACGGACAGGCAAGCTGCGACGATGACGAAGACCGCGGTAGCAGCCCAAATCCATTAAACGTTTAATGTTCATGGAAATTTCGCGACGTAAGTCACCTTCGGTCGGAACCTTAGCAACTTCTGCACGAATCGCATCAAGCTGAGCGTCATCTAGTTCACGGATCTTTGTTGTTGGAGCGATGCCCGCAGCAGCCAAGATAGTCTTAGCAGTGTGGCGACCAATACCAAAGATATAAGTGAGAGAGATAACAGCGTGCTTGTTATCCGGAATGTTTACACCGGCAATACGAGCCATTCAATTTTCTCCAAAAAGGCAGTTAAGATAATCAACCGCCCCACAAAAATCTTGAGGGGCGGATAATAACCTAATTAGCCTACTGAAATCAACAGGTCTTAATCAAATTAACCTTGACGCTGCTTATGACGAGGTTCTGCGCTGCAAATTACGCGGATAACCCCATTACGACGGATAACTTTACAGCTACCACAAATTTTCTTTACAGAAGCTTGTACTTTCATGATGAAACCTCTAAGTGCGCTTATCCCTTAGGATGAGCAGTCGTTTTTCTCATTAACGTTTGATTATCGTACTGGTGCGAGGTGAGATGTGCTTGAAGCTGAGCCATAAAGTCCATCACGACAACCACAACAATCAGCAATGAGGTACCACCCAAATAGAATGGAATACCAAAAGAGCTCTGTAATACCATTGGCATTAAACAAATCACTGTGATGTAAATCGCGCCAATAAAGGTCAAACGACTGAGAATATGATCTAAGTAACGAGCAGTTTGCTCACCTGGGCGAATACCAGGCACATAAGCTCCGCTGCGTTTCAAGTTCTCTGAAACCTCTTTAGGACTGAATACCAGCGCTGTGTAGAAGTAACAGAAAAAGATAATTAACGCACCAAAGAGCACCAAATACAACGGTTGTCCAGGCGACAATACCAATGCCAAGTCTTGAAGACTACGCTTGATTAATCCTGCATTAGGATCTGCACTGCCTACCCACTGACCTAAGCTCGCAGGGAACAAAAGCAATGAACTGGCAAAAATTGCAGGAATAACACCTGCCATATTAATTTTTAATGGCAAATGCGTTTGCTGTGCAGTAAATACACGACGACCTTGTTGTTTTTGAGCATAGTTTACTGGAATACGACGCTGCGCTTTCTCAATAAACACAATTGCTGCAAGTACACCCAATGATAAAAGGCCAAAAATTGCCAAGCCAATCAGACTAGACTGACCACTATCAATAGATGAGAAAGACTGCATAATTAAATTAGGCAAGCCTGCAACAATACCTGCGAAAATGATCATGGAAATACCATTACCCACTCCGCGTTCGGTAATTTGTTCACCCAACCACATTAGGAACATAGTTCCTGCTACCAAAGAGGTTACAGCTGGAACGTAAAAAGCCAGACCTGAAGTAAGGGTAATCCCTTGACTAATCAGACCTGCACACATACCAATTGCTTGCACAAGTGCAAGAAAAAGTGTTCCTTGGCGCGTATATTGATTAATTTTACGCTTGCCTTGTTCGCCTTCTTTTTTCAAAGCTTCCAGCGAAGGAACCACGGTTGACATTAACTGCACAATAATCGATGCAGAAATGTATGGCATGATCCCTAAAGCAAGAATCGACATCCGCTCTAATGCACCACCCGAAAACATGTTAAACAAACCAAGGATTGTACCTTGGTTTGCATTAAACAAATGTTCAAGTGCGGCATTATTAATGCCTGGTACTGGAATATGCGCTCCTAGTCGAAACACCAACAACGCACCAATGAGAAACATCATTCGGCGTATAATTTCACGATATTTTACATGAAATGGTTGGCCTTTCATCATATGAACATGACCTGAAGAACTAGGAGTCATAGACACTGGGGATTACTCCTCGACTTTACCGCCAGCAGCTTCAACAGCAGCTTTAGCGCCTTTAGTCACAGCAACACCTTGAACAGTGAATGCGCGAGTAATTTCACCAGAAAGTACGATACGAGCACGAATCATATCTTTACGTACAACGTTCGCTGCTTTTAAAGTTTCTAGGCTAACGATGTCGCCTTCAACTTTAGCAAGCTCAGATAAACGTACTTCAGCAGTTTTCAAAGCGATTTGGCTAGTGAAACCGAATTTAGGTAAACGACGATATAACGCAGTTTGACCACCTTCGAATCCAGGACGTGTACCACCGCTCTTACGTGAGTTTTGACCTTTGATACCACGACCACCAGTCTTACCAACGCCAGAACCGATACCACGGCCTAGACGACGGGCTTCACGCTTAGCACCTTCTGCAGGTGCAAGTTCATTTAAACGCAGAGTCATGGCTTATTCCTCTACACTAACCATATAGTAGACTTGGTTGATCATACCACGGTTAGAAGGCGTATCTTGCACTTCTACAGTATGACCAATACGACGCAGACCTAAACCTTTAAGGCTAAGCTTGTGATTTTTCAAGCGGTGCGATGCAGATTTAGTCTGGGTAACTTTAATCGTTTTCATGATTGATTACCCTTGAATTTGTTCTACTGAAAGACCACGTTTCGCAGCAACCTTTTCAGGAGTTGTCATATCACGCAAACCGTTGAAAGTTGCGTTAACTACGTTTGCAGCGTTAGTAGAACCACGGCATTTAGTCAATACGTTACGTACACCTGCAGCTTCTAAAACTGCACGCATAGAACCACCCGCAATTACACCAGTACCTTCAGATGCTGGTTGCATGTAAACACGGCTTGCACCGTGACGTGCGTGAATTGGGTGTTGTAAAGTACCGTCTGCCAATTCGATTGTGATCATGTTACGACGAGCAGCTTCAAGTGCTTTAGAAATAGCAGCTGGAACTTCACGTGCTTTACCACGACCAAAACCTACGCGACCATTACCATCACCCACAACAGTTAATGCTGTGAAAGAGAAGATACGACCACCTTTAACAACTTTGGCTACACGATCAACGGCAACCAGCTTTTCAACAAGACCTTCGTTTTGTTCAACTTTAGCCATGATTAGAACTCCAAGCCGTTTTCACGAGCAGCATCAGCCAAGGCTTTGATACGACCATGATATTTAAAACCAGAACGGTCAAATGCAACTTTAGTTACACCAGCTGCTTTCGCACGTTCTGCGATTAAAGCACCTACTTTTTGAGCTGCTTCAACGTTACCAGTTGTACCAGCACGTAAAGTAGCATCTAAAGTTGAAGCTTGCGCTAAAACTTTGCCACCATCTGCTGAAATAACTTGAGCATAGATGTGACGCGGAGTGCGGTTTACACACAAACGAGTCGCACCCAATGCACGGATGTGCAAGCGTGTGCTTTTCGCACGACGCAAACGGGATTGTTTCTTTTCGTTCATAAGAACCTCGCGCCTTATTTCTTCTTAGCTTCTTTACGAAGTACAACTTCGTCAGAATAACGAACACCTTTACCTTTATATGGCTCTGGTGGACGGTAACCACGGATTTCTGCAGCAACTTGACCTAAAGCTGCTTTATCAGCAGATTTAAGGATAATTTCAGTTGCAGTTGGAGTTTCTGCAGTTACACCTTCAGGAAGTGTGTAGTCGATTGGGTGTGAGAAACCAAGGTTAAGGTTAACAACGTTACCTTTAACCGCAGCTTTATAACCAACACCAATCAATTGCAACTTGCGTTCGAAGCCTTCGCTTACACCTTTTACAAGGTTGTTAAGCACAGCGCGAGCGGTACCAGCTTGCATCCAAGCGTCTTTCGACTCAGCTTTAGGAGCAATAGCTAGAATACCGTCTTCCTGTTTTAGCTCGACCAGCGCATGCAGGTTGAAAGACAATGTACCTTTGCTGCCTTTCACTTCGACCTGCCGGCCGTTCTGAGTAACTGTAACACCGTTAGGTACAGTTACTGGGGCTTTAGCCACACGAGACATGAGGAATCACCTATTATTAAGAAACAAAAGCAATAACTTCACCACCGATACCTGCAGCACGTGCAGCGCGATCAGTCATGATGCCTTTGCTTGTAGAAACGATTGCAATACCTAAACCTTGCTTAACGCTTGGAAGTGCATCTTTACCGCGATACTGACGTAGACCTGGACGGCTTACGCGTTTCACAGTTTCGATAACTGGTTTGCCTTCAAAATATTTTAAAGTAATCGTTAAAGTAGCTTTGCCTTCGTTGTCAGCAACTTCTACATTTGCGATATAACCTTCTTGTTGAAGTACGTTTGCAATAGCAACTTTCAACTTAGAATTAGGCATAGAAACAGTTTGTTTCTTTGCCATTTGAGCGTTACGAACACGCGTTAGCATGTCGGCAACGGTATCTTGCATACTCATTTATAGTGCTCCTTACCAGCTTGCCTTAACAACGCCCGGTACATCACCTTGCATTACTGTGTCACGTAATTTGTTACGGCTTAAACCGAACTTACGGAAGTAACCATGAGGACGACCAGTTAAACCACAACGGTTACGAAGACGTACTGGAGACGCATTACGTGGTAATGCTTGTAACTTCATCATCGCTTCGAAACGCTCTTCGTCGCTTGCATTTACGTTTGCAATCGTTGCTTTTAATTCAGCACGTTTTGCAGCGTATTTCGCAACAGTAGCTTCGCGTTTCAATTCGCGATTAATCATACCTTTCTTAGCCATATCGACCTCTTATTTGAACGGGAAGCCGAATGCACGCATAAGCGCACGGCCTTCGTCATCGGTGCGAGCAGTCGTAGTAATGGTGATGTCCATACCACGAATTCGATCAATCTTATCAAAATCGATTTCAGGGAACATGATTTGTTCCTTGAGACCCATAGAGTAGTTACCACGACCATCGAATGATTTCGCAGAGAAACCACGGAAGTCACGGATACGAGGGATCGCGATAGAGATCAAACGGTCTAAGAATTCGTACATACGTTCGCCGCGTAAAGTAACTTTACAACCAATCGGCCAACCATCACGGATTTTAAAACCAGCGATTGATTTACGAGCTAATGTTAAAACTGGTTTTTGACCAGCAATAGCTTGCATATCAGAAAGAGCGCCATCTAACAATTTCTTGTCAGCAGCTGCAGCACCAACACCCATGTTGATGGTAATTTTAGTGATGCGAGGGATCTCCATCACATTCTTAACGCCCAATTGTTCTTGTAATTGAGCTTTAAGTTCGTCGTTGTAACGTGTTTTAAGTCTGGCCATTGCCTATTTCAACCTATTACTTCGCTACCGCCACTGATTCACCATTTGATTTATAAACGCGAGTTTTCACGCCATCAATCGTTTGGTAACCAACACGGTCAGCCTTTTGGGTTGTAGCATTAAAAATTGCCACGTTCGAGATATGAAGCGAAGCTTCCTGCGTTACGATACCGCCTTCAGCGCCCGTAGCACGGTTTGGCTTCTGGTGCTTCTTAACCAAGTTAAGACCTTCGACCTTCACTTGATCATTAGAAACTGACAAAACAGTACCCTGTTTGCCTTTTTCTTTACCTGCGATCACGATTACCTGATCGCCTTTTTTAATCTTAGCCATGATTGCCTCTTATAGAACTTCAGGAGCCAATGAAATGATTTTCATGAACTGTTCAGTACGAAGTTCACGAGTCACTGGTCCGAAAATACGAGTTGCAATCGGTGCTTTGTTGTTATTCAAAATAACAGCAGCGTTATCATCAAAACGGATCACAGAACCGTCTGGACGACGAATACCGAACTTTGTACGTACAACAACAGCATTCATCACGTCACCTTTTTTAACACGTGCGCGTGGAATAGCTTCTTTTACAGTAACTTTAATAATGTCGCCAACAGAAGCATAACGACGATGTGAACCACCTAGTACTTTAATACATTGTACGCGGCGAGCACCACTGTTGTCAGCTACGTCAAGCATCGTTTCGGTTTGAATCATTGCCCTACTCCAAAACCGAGCATCACCGGTCACAATTTCGAAAGGCTCAAAGAGTACTCGAAATTGACCGATGATGCAACAAGAACGTTAATTACTCAGCAGCAGCTTCAACAACTTCAACTAAAGTCCATGACTTAGTTTTAGACATTGGGCGGCTTTCTTTGATAGTCACAACATCACCAATCTTGGCTGTGTTGTTCTCATCATGAGCGTGTAATTTAGTTGAACGGCGAATTGATTTGCCATACAACGGGTGTTGAACGCGACGTTCAATAAGCACAACAATAGATTTTTCCATTTTGTCGCTTACGACTTTGCCGGTTAACGTGCGGACTGTATTTTGACTCATTGTCCGTTCCCCTGTTTTTCGGTAAGGAGGGTCTTGATGCGAGCAATCGTTTTACGAGTAAGCGCAACTTCATGCGATTTACCCAATTGACCAGTTGCTTTCGCCATACGAAGACGGAATTGGTTAAGCTGTTGCTCATCAAGCAAAGCTGTCAACTCTTCTACCGACTTTTCACGTAGATCTTTAGTTTTCATTACATTACCGTCCGAGTCACGATAGTGGTTTTAAACGGAAGCTTAGCAGCAGCAAGCGTAAACGCTTCACGTGCTAATTCTTCGTCCACACCATCAATTTCGTACAAGACTTTACCTGGTTTGATTTGACAAACCCAATATTCCACAGAACCTTTACCTTTACCCATACGCACTTCAAGAGGCTTAGAAGTAATTGGTTTGTCTGGGAATACACGGATAAAGATCTTACCACCACGCTTAATACGACGGCTAATTGTACGACGTGCCGCTTCAATTTGACGCGCAGTCATTTGACCACGTTCAACTGACTTAAGTGCGATAGTACCGAAAGATACTGAGCTACCACGGTGCGCTAGACCAGTGTTACGGCCTTTTTGCACCTTACGGAATTTAGTACGTTTAGGTTGCAACATGGATTATTCTCCCTTTTCAGCAGAACGATCATTGCGACGACCACGACGCTCTTGACCTTCACCACGACCGCGACCGCGTTTAGCTGGACGTTCTTCAGCTGGTGCTGGGTTCATGACTTGTTTCATGCCACCCAAGATTTCACCACGGAATACCCAAACTTTAACACCAATCGTACCGTAAGTTGTTTCAGCACGCATAGTTGCATAGTCGATGTCCGCACGAAGTGTATGCAAAGGTACACGACCTTCACGATACCATTCAGTACGTGCAATCTCTGCACCACCTAAACGACCAGAAACTTCAACTTTGATACCTTTAGCACCAGCACGCATAGAGTTCTGTACCGCACGCTTCATAGCACGACGGAACATAACACGCTTTTCTAATTGAGAAGCAATTGCTTCAGCAACTAAACGAGCATCTAAGTCTGGACGGTCAATTTCGTTGATGCTTACTTGCGCAGGAACACCCATAATAGATGTTAATTCGCGTTGTAATTTCTCAATGTCTTCGCCTTTTTTACCGATTACGATACCAGGACGAGCAGTGCTAATTGTTACTTTAGCAGCGCCTGTTGGACGCTCGATAAGAATGTTGCTTACCATTGCGTTCTTAAGTTTTTTAGTTAAAAACTCACGAACTTGAAGGTCTTTAAGCAAGTATTCAGCGTATTGTTTCGGATTCGCATACCAGTTAGCGTTATGACGTTTCACAACACCTAGGCGGATACCGATTGGATGAACCTTCTGACCCATATCAAACCCCTACCTTAACGGTGATGTGACAAGTACGCTTAGTAATACGATCTGCACGGCCTTTAGCACGTGGCATAATACGTTTAAGGCTCATGCCTTCATCAACGTAAATCGTAGATACTTTCAAATCGTCTACATCTAAACTGTTATTGTGTTCAGCATTTGCAATTGCAGATTCCAATGCTTTCTTAACTAAAACAGCAGCTTTTTTGTTGCTGAAGTTTAAAATGTTAAGTGCATGCGCAACAGATTTGCCGCGGATAAGATCTGCAACCAAACGTGCTTTTTGTGCCGAGATAGCGGCACCGCGTAATTTAGCAGTTACTTCCATCATAGCACCTATTAACGTTTAGACTTCTTGTCAACACCGTGACCACGATAGGTACGAGTTGGCGCGAATTCACCGAGTTTATGACCAACCATGTGTTCAGAAATAATCACTGGAACATGGTTACGACCATTATGAACAGAAATTGTTAAACCAACAAAATCCGGGAGGATCATCGAACGACGCGACCAAGTTTTGATCGGCTTACGGTTATTAGCCGCGATTGCCGCTTCAACCTTAGCGAACAAGTGCGCATCGACGAATGGGCCTTTTTTCAGAGAACGAGGCATTGTCAGATTCCTTTACTTGTTACTTAACGCGACGGTCGCGAATAATCATCTTAGTCGTACGCTTGTTGGTACGTGTCTTGTACCCTTTAGCTTTTTGACCCCATGGGCTTACAGGTTGAATACCTTTAGTACGCCCTTCACCACCACCGTGTGGGTGATCAACCGGGTTCATCGCCATACCACGAACGGTAGGACGAACACCACGCCAGCGCGAAGCACCTGCTTTACCAAGTGAACGTAGGTTGCTTTCTGAGTTAGATACTTCACCTAACACAGCGCGACATTCAACGTGCACTTTACGCATTTCGCCTGAACGTAGACGAACGATTGCGTATGAACCGTCACGACCCAACAATTGAACTGAAGTACCAGCAGAACGAGCTAATTGCGCGCCTTTACCGATTTTAAGTTCGATGTTGTGAAGAGTAGCACCGATAGGCATGTTACGAAGTGGTAAGCAGTTACCTGGACGAATTGGAGCCTCGTTACCAGATTGAACTTGATCACCAGCACGTAAACCTTTAGGCGCAATGATATAACGACGTTCACCGTCAGCATACTTCAACAATGCGATGTGTGCAGTACGGTTTGGATCGTATTCAATACGCTCAACTACAGCAGGAATGCCATCTTTGTTACGTTTGAAGTCTACGATACGGTAGTGTTGCTTATGACCACCACCAACGTGACGTGTAGTAATGTGACCGTTGTTGTTACGACCACCAGTACGTTTTTTAGCTTCTACCAACGGCGCATAAGGCGCACCTTTGTGAAGATGGTCGTGAACGACTTTCTCTACAAAGCGACGTCCTGGAGACGTTGGCTTACATTTTTGAATCGGCATAAATTTCGTCCTTATTCCGCTGCGCTTTCAGCGGTATCGCCCAAGTCAGCCATTTCAACATCTTGGCCAGCTTTCAGGGTGACGTATGCTTTTTTAACATCAGAACGGCGTCCTAATGTACGACCAAAGCGCTTAGTCTTACCTTTAGTGATAGTCGTGTTAACTTTAACAACTTCCACACCAAATAATTGCTCAACAGCTTTTTTGATTTCAAGCTTGTTTGCATTTAATGCAACTTTAAATACTTGAACACCAGCAGTTTCGCCTAAAACTTGTGCTTTTTCTGAAAATACAGGTCCTTGTAGGACTTGATATAAACGTTCGTTGTTCATCCGAGTTCTACCTCAATTTTCTTAGCAGCAGCAACAGACATTACAACTTTGTCGAACGCGATCAAGCTAACAGGATCGATTGCAGTAGCATCAACCACATCTACATGTGGAAGGTTACGCGCTGCAAGATATAGATTCTCATCTACAGCTTCAGTTACGATCAATGCGCGAGTTGCATTCAAGTCGTTAAGTTTTGCAAGCAACTCTTTAGTTTTAGGAGCTTCAACAGCAAACTCTTCAACCAATACAAGACGATCTTGGCGAACAAGTTCAGCTAAGATACATTGCATTGCACCGCGGTACATTTTGCGGTTAACTTTTTGAGACCAATCTTGTGGACGAGCAGCAAAAGTTTTACCACCACCAACCCAGATTGGGCTACGAATAGAACCAGCACGAGCGCGGCCAGTACCTTTTTGACGGAATGGTTTTTTACCACCGCCAGCAACGTCTGCACGTGATTTCTGTGCTTTAGAACCTTGACGACCACCAGCTAAATAAGCTGTAACAACTTGGTGTACAAGTGCTTCGTTAAAGTCACGTCCGAAAGCAACTTCAGATAACTCAACAGCAGAGCCGGAAACAGTTTTTAAATTCACGTTATTTCCCCTCAGGCCTTGATCGTAGGACGAACAGTTACGTCGCCACCAGTAGCACCAGGAACCGCGCCTTTAACAACTAGAACTGAACGTTCTGCGTCAATAGCAACGATTTCAAGACCCTGTGTAGTTACGCGTTCAGCACCTAAATGGCCAGCCATTTTTTTGCCTTTGAACACGCGACCAGGAGTCTGGTTTTGACCTGTAGAACCTAGAACACGGTGAGAAACAGAGTTACCGTGAGTAGCGTCTTGAGTACGGAAGTTCCAACGCTTAACACCACCTTGGAAGCCCTTACCTTTAGACTGACCAGTAACGTCAACAATTTGACCCACTGTAAACAGATCTACACCGATAGTAGCGCCAACTTCACGACCTTCAAGCTCAGCTTCTGAAACACGGAATTCTTGAACTAAACGACCAGCAGCAACACCCGCTTTAGCGAAGTGACCTTTCTGAGCGTTAGTTACGCGAGATTCGCGACGTTCACCAGTAGTAACCTGAATTGCTTGATAACCATCTGTTTCAAGCGTTTTGATTTGAGTGATGCGGTTAGGATCAACCTCAATCACTGTAACAGGTACAGAAACACCAGCATCTGTAAAGATACGGGTCATACCGCACTTGCGACCGACTAAACCAATAGCCATGTGCATAAACCTCTAAAAAAGCGGCCTAATTAACTTAGAGTGTTAATTAACCGAAAGCCTTAACCCAATGCAATCTGAACATCAACACCAGCTGCTAGATCTAATTTCATCAACGCATCAACAGTTTTATCTGTAGGTTGAACGATGTCGATCAAACGCTTATAAGTACGAATTTCGTACTGGTCACGCGCATCTTTGTTTACGTGTGGTGATGTTAAAACGTTGAAGCGTTCGATGCGAGTTGGCATCGGGATTGGACCACACACTTGTGCGCCAGTACGCTTAGCGGTTTCTACGATTTCTTGAGCAGATTGATCAATCAGACGGTGATCAAAAGACTTCAAACGGATACGAATTCTCTGGTTAGACATACCAGTTAACTCCAAGCCAAATATATAAAGAATCACCCTTGACGCATCTCACCCCACTAATTTAAGGCAAGTGTCAAAGGCAGTGAATTATCACTAAGGTCATGATCGATGCCACGACTGTCACGATGTTAACTACTTTCTTCGCAGTTAACCCCCTTGCATAAAGGGTCGCCCATTATAACGATTGTTTAATGCATAAGCAAATCCCTTTTAGCCTTTATTGCTTTATTTTTCATGTTCTACCAATTATATAATGGATCAATTACAACCATTTGCTTTCAAGTGCTTGTTTGTGCGAGTAAATAATCAATTGCTTGGTTTAGCAATTGATTACCCGGCTGAAACTGACGACTTGTACTACGTTTCAATTCAGCAGCCGCTTGTACATAAGTTCCTGCAAAGATATTTTTCTCAGCATCATTATCTAAAAACAATTGTAGTACCTGTGGGGTGATTTCAGGATGGAACTGAAAACCGAGGACATGGTTGCCTATTTGATAAAGCTGATTGGTACAAACGGGGTTGGTAGCTAAGCGTATAGCACCTTTTGGTAATTCAAAGGTTTCACCATGCCATTGCATCACCTTAATTTGGTCAGGCAACTCAAAACAGGAAGCAGGTACATCGCTGACCTTATACACATCATGCCAACCACGTTCTTGTTCAGGATTACGACTGACTGCTGCGCCAAGTGCATTAGCAATTAATTGCCCACCCAGACACAAACCAATTGCAGGCTTACCCAAAGACAAATAGCGACGAATCCAGCGCTTTTCTATTTTTAACCATGGGAAATTTGCCTCATCGTTTACACTCATAGCGCCACCCATCACAATCAACAAATCGACATCTTCTACCCGTGGCAAGGCTTCAATTTCGATATTTTGTTCAGGCGGCAAGGCAAAAAATTCTGTTGCACTGATTTGTGCCTGCATCTGCTTTAGATAGGAATAGCAACTTCCGAACCCTTCTCCAGCAATGTGCTGAAAATAATGCACTCTTAATGGCGCTTGCATTTTACTCATCCTTTCTCATGTCTACCCCTGAGCTTCTGCAAAAATAGCGCCAACTTCAACAGTCATGTTGTATTTTTAAACAGTTCCGCTTTTTTATAGCCTAAAGTCTGTGTTTCTCTTAAGCTAAAGCCAATACAGACTGATTTACCTGAGTGAACCTGTGAAAAAAAATGCTCAAACTGCTTTAATTCATGCACCAAGACGTGCCCCACAATATATTTCGAGTGTACAACCTCCCCTATTTCGTGCATCGACCATTATTTTTAAAAACACCGATGCCTTATTTAACCGCCATTGGACCGATGCTTATGACTATAGTTATGGTACACATGGCACACCCACCACCTTTACGCTTGGTGATCAGATTGCACAAATAGAAGGCGGGCAATATTGCTTACTGGCGCCTAGCGGCCTGTCTGCAATCAACTTAGTTAATTCGTGTTTTTTAAGTCATGGCGATGAAGTTTGGGTAGCCGACAATATTTACGGCCCTAACATGGAGCATTTGCGCAATTTAGAGCAGCGTTACGGCATTACAGTTCAGGTGTATAACCCGATTGATGCTACAAGTTTTCAACCTTCTGAAAAAGCCAAACTCATTTGGTTAGAAGCTGCGGGCTCCGTCACACTGGAGTTTCCTGACCTCACCGCTTTAGTCAAAAAGGCCAAGGCACAGAATATCCTTACTGCTTTAGATAATACCTGGGGTGCAGGCTTAGCATTTAATGCTTTTGATTTTGGTGATGAACATTTAAGTGTCGATATCAGCGTGCATGCCTTGACCAAATACCCAAGTGGTGGTGGCGATATTTTAATGGGGTCGGTGGTAACACGTGATCAACATTTGCATCATCAATTATTCCGTATGCATGCAATTCAAGGCATTTGTGTGTCGGGCGATGATGTTGCACAAGTTCAGCGCAGTCTAGCATCTATGCAACTACGCTATGAACATCAAGCACAAAGCTGTATTGAGTTGCTGAACTGGCTAAAATTACAACCTCAGTTCGCACAGGTTTTGCACCCTGCCGATGCTACATCTGCTGGTCATACATACTGGAAAGAAATTTGCCGTGCAGGACACAGCGCAGGCTTGGTCAGTGTCATTTTTAAACCTGAATATGATTTAGCTGCTGTACGTCAATTCTGTGATGGATTATCTTTATTTAAACTGGGGTTTAGTTGGGGTGGCCCGCTTAGCTTAGTCATGTTGTACGATTTAAAACCGATGCGCCACCTTGAGCATACGCATTTGGCCCAAGGCATCTTGGTTCGCTTCTGTATAGGCTTGGAGCATCCTGCAGATTTAATTCAAGATATTCAGCAAGCCTTGCAGCATTTGCCCAATCCCTAAACATTAGGTCTGACGTCAATACTTTCAATTTTAATAATAGTGACAGATAAGGATAAAATATGAGTACAGCCATCGTCATTGCTAAAAAAACTGCCGATGTTCAACAAGATGTGGTTTTACATTCTCAATTTGCCAACCGCCATGGGTTAATTGCAGGGGCAACAGGTACAGGTAAAACTGTCACGCTTAAAGTCTTAGCAGAAAACTTTTCCCGCATTGGCGTGCCTGTATTTTTGGCCGATGCTAAAGGTGATGTATCCAGCCTTGCCAAAGCAGGTAGCAGCAGCCCTAAGTTTGAAGCACGTATTCAAAGCTTAGGCATTGAAAGCATTCCATTTGCTGCATCACCTGTGGTGTTTTGGGACTTATTTGCCGAACAAGGCCACCCGATTCGCACCACCATTTCTGAAATTGGCCCATTATTATTGGCGCAAATGCTGAACTTGAATGACACGCAAGAAGGTGTTTTATCTGCAGTATTTCGTATTGCCGATGATCAGGGCTTATTACTGATTGATTTTAAAGATTTAAAAGCCATGCTGACCTATGTTAGCGAACATGCCAGCGAATTTAAGGCAGAGTATGGCAACCTATCGCCTGCCAGTTTAGGTGCGATTCAGCGCAACTTACTGGCTTTGGCAGATCAGGGCGGTGATCAATTTTTTGGTGAACCGAGTTTAGATATTCTGGATTTCATTCAGACCGATAGTCAGGGGCGAGGCAATATTAACGTGCTCGCAGCCGACAAACTCATGAACACCCCTAAACTCTACGCCACTTTTTTATTGTGGATGTTGTCGGAACTATTTGAGCAATTGCCTGAAGTGGGCGATATGGACAAGCCTAAACTGGTGTTCTTTTTTGATGAAGCACACTTGTTATTTGACAATGCCAGCAAAGCCCTGCAAGAAAAAATTGAGCAAGTGGTACGCCTGATTCGCTCTAAAGGTGTCGGGATTTATTTTGTGACCCAGAACCCGCTAGACCTCCCTGAAAGCGTGTTGGGGCAGTTGGGCAACCGCGTACAACATGCTTTACGTGCTTTCACACCTAAAGATCAGAAAGCAGTGAAAACCGCTGCAGATACTTTCCGTGCCAACCCTGAATTTAAAGTTGAACAAGCCATTACCGAACTAGCGGTTGGCGAAGCCCTGATTAGCTGTTTGGATGAACAAGGCACACCGCAAATAGTAGAGCGTGCTTGGATTATGCCACCTTACTCTGCTTTTAGCCCAATTAGCGCTGAAGAACGTACAGCCTGTATCAATCAAAGCGTGATTGCAGGCGTGTATGAAAAGCAGCTCGACCGTGAAAGTGCCTACGAGATGTTGCAACAAAAAGTTGAACAACGACAGCAACAGGCTGCAGCGGAAGAGCAAGCCAAAATTGAAGCAAAAGAAGCCGAGGCACGTGCCAAACAAGAAGCCAAAGAAGCAGAAGCCTTGGCAAAACAGCAGGCACGCGAACAGGAACGTATAGCTCGTGAACAGCAAAAAGAAGCTGAGCGAGCTGCGAAACAGCGTGAAAAACTGACTCAAGATATTGTAGGCACCTTTGCAAAAAGTGCTGCACGCAGCTTAGGCGGCTCTACTGGACAGAAAATTGTACGTGGTTTGTTAGGGTCATTATTTGGTAGGAAATAAGACTTAATCTGGATGCATAGAATCATCCACATCTTCGATCATGATGCATCAAATTATGGGATATTTTTATATCCCATAATTTTTTTAGGGTTTCACAAAAAAGTGTTTGCAATTGGATTTTATAAAATGTATTTTAAATACATCTTATAAATAACGGCCATGAGAGATCGAACATGACTCCACAGCAAATTGACCTTGTAAAAGCAACCGTTCCTGTACTCCGTGAAAATGGCGTCGCACTCACAGGTTATTTCTATAACCGCATGTTGGGTAATAATCCTGACTTAAAAGAAACCTTTAACATGGGTCACCAACGCAGTGGTGCGCAGGCGCAAGCGCTTGCAGGTGCTGTATTGGCTTATGCTGAAAACATTGAAGATCCTTCTGTACTAGCACCTGTCATTGAGCTAATTGCTCACAAACATGTGAGCTTAAACATTCAAGCACCTGACTATAATATTGTGGGTGAAAACCTGCTGCATTCTATTAGTGAAGTGTTAAATATTTCGATGGAAGACCCACTGATTGATGCTTGGGCAGCTGCCTACGGTCAATTGGCTGAGGTATTTATTAATGCGGAACGTGCAATCTACGAACAGCATCAACAAACTAAAGGTAGCTGGTTAGGCTGGCGCAACTTTAAAATTGCCAAGAAAGTGGTAGAAAGTGACGAAATCACCTCTATTTACTTTGAGCCAGTAGATGGTGGCGATTTACCAAATTACGAAGCAGGTCAATATATTTCGGTACGTGTGTTTGTAGAAGAACTTGGCTTGAAACAGCCGCGTCAATATACGCTTTCAACTAGCCCGCAAGCTGACTATTTACGTATTTCAGTCAAACGTGAACCAGGCAATGGCGCAGATCAAGTGGCAGGTTGGGTATCGAACACACTTCATGGCTTACCAGAAGGCGCTGAAGTTGAAGTGTCTGCACCAACAGGTAACTTCTACTTAATTGACAGTAACAAACGTAATGTCTTTATTAGTGGTGGTGTAGGCTTAACCCCAATGATTGCCATGCTGAACCAATTGGTGACTTTAGATGTACCGCAACCTGTGACGTTTATTCATGCATGCCGCAGCAAACAAGTCCATGCAATGAAACAGCATCTACAAGACATCGCTGCTAAATATCCGCGTATTCATACCTTAACAGCCTATGAATTCCCGAACGAAGGTGATGTATTAGGTCAAGATTATGATGTTGCAGGTCGCCTAGATTTAAGCACAGTAGATGCAGCACTATTACCAGCAGATGCAGACTTCTACCTATGCGGCCCAATGCCATTTATGGCAGAACAACGTAAAGCCTTGCTTGCTCGTGGTATTAAAGATGAGCAAATCCATAGCGAAGCATTTGGTACAGGTGGTGTGCGCCACTAATCCAAAGCATTAAAAATGCAGATAGGTAAGGCTAGTCTAGTTATGCTAGACTAGCCTTAATTTCTTCATTTTTTGAAAAAACATCTGTGCGATCATGCAATTAAATAAATTCACCGACTATGCACTGCGTATTTTAATGTATATCTCACGACCACGAGATGTACCTTATACCATTGCGGAAATTGCACAGGATTTGCATGTTTCCCAAAACCATTTGGTTAAAATTGTCCACTTTATGGGCAAACAGGGCTGGTTGATTACCACTCGCGGTAAAGGCGGTGGAATTCGCCTGCATCCCGATGCAATCCCGTTACGTTTAGGTTATGTGGTCAGAGTTCTACAAGGAGAAAACCAAATTGTAGAATGTAACACTCCACCGTGCGTACTCCGCTCGCAGTGTGGACTCAAAGGCATATTGAATCGGGCAATGGAACAGTTTTACCAAAGCCTAGACCAATACAGCCTAGGCGAAGTACTGCAACCCACTCAAAATATACAACTCAGCACCCAATCCCCTATTCCGCTGATTCACCTCTAAAAGGTAATCACTGATATTAAGCAAACCTACTCGCTTTTTTAGAGCTTTCAATTCGCAAAGTTCGCTTGCCTGTATGACTTGCTTTATAATGCCTGTTTGTAGACCATGAATTGAAGTTAAGTTATGCACCACAGCAGAGGAAAATCGAAAAACAGTAAGGCAGCGGCACAGCCACGGCAAAAAATCAGCTACGAGAAAAAAGTTGATCCAGCCATTACTGAGTACTCTGTTCGCGCCCTGAACTGGTTGCGGAAAGCTGAGTTCTTAATGAGTGCACCTAAACTCAACCTCTGCGTGGAAGATACAGGCTATGAAATTGCCTTTGCAGGTCGTTCCAATGCAGGTAAATCTAGTGCAATTAATGCCTTAACCAATCAAAAGCAATTGGCTCGTGCCTCTAAAAGACCTGGTCGTACCCAAATGATCAACTTCTTTAGTTTGGGCAACCCTGAGCAACGTTTGGTCGATTTACCCGGTTATGGTTACGCAGCTGTACCTGAAGCCATGAAAATTGTGTGGCAAAAAGAATTGGAAAATTATCTGATTCACCGCAAAAGCTTACAAGGCTTGGTGTTGCTTATGGACATTCGCCATCCTTTACAACATTTTGATGTCATGATGCTGGAATGGGCATATTCACGTAAATTATTCGTGCATGTACTCCTCACCAAATCAGACAAGCTCAACCGTGGCCCTGCCAACAAAGCATTGCTTGAAGTAAAACAACAGCTGAAAAAAATGAAATTAGATTTCTCCATTCAACTGTTCTCTTCATTAAACAAGCAAGGTTTAGAAGAATTGGCCAGTGTGATGGGCGGACGCTTGAACTTTACTTTAGAGCAAGCACATCATTTTGATTTAGACAGCATTCCAGAAGCCACTAGCGACGATGTTGATGTTGATGTTGATGTTGATGTTGATGTTGATGTTGATGTTGATGTTGATGTTGATGTTGATCAGCCTGTAGCTGTAGAAGCTAACGATCCAACCACATCTGATGCAGAAATCAAATAATCCATTAAATCCCTGACTAATGCTTTATAAAATAAAGTCCTATTTGTGCAATATCGAATAGGACTTTTTATTTGTGCTTTCCCTCACGCCTGTTAGTGCCATTTCTTACACCACCAAAGTTGCACTTTACAACGCATAAAGAAATACCCTACTGTCAAAGTAATAACAATTACAGCAGATAAGGAGATCAAACATGCGGGCACATCTTTCAGTCATTACCCTTGCGGTAGAAGATTTACAACGCGCACTTGAGTTCTACCGTGACGGTCTAGGACTTGCCACTGAAGGTATTATCTGTCAGGAATTTGAACAAGGTGCTGTGGTATTTTTTGAACTGCAAGCGGGGCTAAAACTGGTGTTATGGTCTAAACACAGTATGCAACAGGACATTGGCTTCGCCCCTGCCGAACAAGGCACAGCACAAATCACTCTAGGCCATAATGTACATAGCCCACTTGAAGTAGATCAGGTATTAAAGCAAGCGCAAAATGCAGGTGCAAAAATTTTAAAACCTGCACAGAGCACCTTTTACGGCGGCTATGCAGGGTATTTTCAGGACTTAGATGGTCATATTTGGGAAGTCGTTTATAGCCCTTGCTGGGAATAAACCTTTTACTAAAAATACGTTCCTTTAGTGAAATGTTGCTTAAAGCACAGTATTTAAGAATTTAATGCAGGGTCTTCACGGGTATGCCGATCGACCACCACACTGATCATCATATCGCCCTGCACATTCACCACGGTACGCACGGTATCTAGTAAACGATCTATGGGCAATAAAATTGCAATCGCTTCTGCGGGCAAACCAACCGACTGCAATACCATAATCATGGTCACCATTCCCGCACTAGGAATACCTGGCGCACCGAGTGAGGCAATCATGGCCGTCGCACAGACAATCAGTTGCTGCCCTAAACTTAAATCCAGCCCCATTAAGTTGGCAATAAACAGTGCTGCAGCTGCCTCATACAAGGCCGTTCCATCCATATTTAATTGTGTACCTAGCGGAATCACAAAGCCTGCTGTTTGCGGCCGTACACCTAAATTTTCCTGTGCACATTTCATAGACAGCGGCATGGTGGCCGAACTGGAACTGGTGGCAAAAGCAGTGATCAGCGCCGCACGTGTACCTTTAAAAAAGGTGATCGGATCCATCTTGCCAAAGACCCATAACAACAAAGGCAACACCACCGCACCATGAAAAATGGTGGTACCTGTCACAACGGCGGCAAACTCTGCCAAACGGCTAAGTACTGAAATATCTTCAGTGGCAACCAACTTGGCCAATAAAGCAAAAATACCAAATGGCGCCAGTTTCATTACCCAGCCAATCATCAACATCATAATTTCAAAGAATTGCTGGCTGAGTTTACGTACCGTTTTAAAATGCTCACCACCTTTAACCAGCGCCACACCCACCAACAAGGCAAAAATCACCACCGCCAAAACATTGCCTTCAGCAAAAGCTTTAAATGGATTGATTAAGGTGTTTTGAATGAAGTTGGTAAAAAAAGAAGAAGGTGTAAGCGTATCTGGAGTTTGATGCTGCGCCATCGCATCCTGAAACATTACAATATCTACACCTTTGCCGACAGCGAATAAATGCGCACAGGCCAAACCTAGAATTAAAGCCAGCGTAGTAGTGGTAACACAACATGCCAAAGTAATTTTCCAGACTCGACTTAACTGCCCCACGGCTTGTAAATTCGATACCCCGACCACAATCGAGCTAAAAATAAGCGGGATTAACAGCATTTTCAGTAAGCCGATAAAAATACTGCTCACAATGCCTATGCCATACAAACTGGCAGAAAAAAATGCGGTATCAGGAAATAAATTCAGTATAAAACCAAACACCACACCCAAAATTGCGGCAATGAATATCTGTGTATTGAGGCTCATACGCTGTTTAATTTTTTAATGTGATGTGTGGACTATGCCATGCAGCGTGGGTTGAATCGAGAAATATTTTTAGGCACAGCCCAAACGCAATTATATAAGCAATAAAAAAACCGACTGCATGACAGTCGGCCAATTAAGGTAAATTTCACCCAAAATGTATTATTGAGTTTCAATTTCACGTAAACGAATCAGTCCTTCTTGGCTGGTGCTACACACCAATTCACCATTTTGCCACATACGCCCAAAGTTCAAACCACGCGAACTGCTGCTAATTGTCGCATCCATGTCATATAACATCCAGTCATCTACACGGAATGGTTTATGGAAATACATGGCATGGTCAATGCTGGCACACTGCAAACTTGGCGATAAATAACTTAAACCATGTGGACGCAGTGCTGTCGTCATTAAAGTGAAGTCTGAATAAAATGCGGCAATGGCTTGATGTAAAGAGACTTCATCCACTTCTGGTGCAATCGCATCGTGTGTGCGAACGTAGTGCGCATAAACAGGCGCTTCAGGCTGTGGTAAAAAAGGATTGCTCGGGTTAATTGGACGAATTTCAACATGACGATCACGCATAAAACTGGCACGAACGTTTTCAGGTACAAATTCAACAATATGCTGTTTTAATTCAGCTTCATTTTTTAAAAGTTCAGCGACTGGATAATTCGGCTCTGAAATTTGATAGTTCAAGCCTTCCTCCAATGGCGCAAACGATACCATTGCCGTAAAAATAGTACGTCCATGCTGAATCGCACGCACCTGACGGCTAGAAAAACTTTTACCATCACGTAAGCGGTCAACTTCATAAATAATGGGTGCGTTGACATCACCACCAAACAAGAAATAAGCATGTAAGGAGTGCGCAGGACGATCCGTAGTATAAGAAGCAGCACGTAAAGCCTGTCCCAAAACCTGCCCACCAAAGACGCGCTTGCCTACCAAGTTGCGGCTAATGCCTCGATAGATATTTTCTTCCAACTTTTCTAAACGAAGAAGTTCAACCAATTCTTGCGTAAGTGCGTTCATGACTAACCTTATTTATGGCCAAGCGGCGGGATGTTGCAGCGAAATCGATTCAAAAACTGAACCGTAAAATCGTAGCGCTATTTTGCCATAAATTCTGAGTATTTTACTCATCTAAGACTGACCCTTGTGTCACCCTGAATTACGTTTATTTTGCTAAAAAGTCGATTTTTAACGATAAAATCTAACAATATTCATGCAAATTATCTAAAAATGCTGTGCCATTATTAGATACAATGGCGCAAAATAAATTCCCTACCAGTTAGGGACTTGGGTGATGAAGTAGGAGTGAGTATGTCCAAGCGTGGTTTTGGTCAAATGTATCGTCAGCTTTCAGGCAAGCTGCTTGACCTTGTGGTGACACCACATGTTCTGGGTGAAGTCCCTGTCAAGGATGCAGCAAATGCAGACTCAGATACCTCACGTACTACCATCACCTGTTATGTATTGCAGAACCACTCTCGCAGTAATGCCTTGGTGGTTGATGGTGAAACACGTCGTTTAAAACTCAGCCCTGCGCTGGATCCTTTGGTGATGGGTTCACATAAGGAAAAAGCCTCGATTCTGTTTTTACAGCATCACGATGAAAACAACCTACTCAATCCACCACCTTATGCTTTTCCACCGCGCTTGCTGCGTTTAATTGAACAATTAGAACAGCACCCAGAAATTGATATTGAGTTGGTACCTGTGACCGTATTGTGGGGACGCTCTCCTGACAAAGAAGACTCATGGTTTAAACTGCTGTTTACCGATACATGGGCAACCCCAGGTACAGTCAAACAATTGATGAATATTGGGGTGCATGGTCGTCAGTCTTATTTGGAGTTTCATGAGCCGCAATCTTTACGTGCCTTGATTGAACATGCCAAAACCGAGCATCCCAACCTGTCGCCTGCGACCTTTATTGTCAACACCCTGAATAATTATTTAGATGGGCAGCGTGAAGTCGTACTTGGCCCAGACTTGTCTGACCGTCGCAATGTCATGCTCAGCCTGATCAAGTCTCCCGATGTGCAAGATGCCATCCGTCGTGAAAGTCTACGCAGTAAAATTAGCGTGATTGAAGCTGAGCGTCGTGCGATTGGTTATCTGAACGAAATTGTGTCGGACTACTCGCATGCAGCAGTACGTTTTGCCGATATGGCACTGACCCGCTTATGGACACAATTATACGATGGCGTAGAAGTGCATAATTTCAGCACCGTGCGTGAACTGGCCAAAGATTATGAAATTATCTATACCCCATGTCACCGTAGTCATATCGACTATTTGTTGCTGTCTTATGTGATTTACAAACGAGGCATGATGGTGCCGTACATTGCGGCAGGCGACAACCTAAATATGCCATTTGTCGGGCAGTTGCTTCGTGGAGGCGGTGCGTTCTTTATTCGTCGTACCTTCCGTGGCAATGGTTTATATACCACTGTCTTTAAAGAATATTTATTCAGCATTTTGTCACGCAATACGCCGCTCGAATACTTTATTGAAGGTGGACGTTCACGTACAGGTCGTTTGTTACCACCTAAAACGGGCATGTTGGCCATGACCATTCATAGTCACTTACGTGGTCGTGCTAAACCGATTGCTTTTGTACCAACCTATATTGGTTATGAACGCCTGATGGAAGGCTCAACCTATGTGGGCGAAATGCAAGGTAAACCAAAAGAATCTGAATCGCTAATGGGCATTTTAAAAACCATGCGTAAGATTGAACGGATTTTTGGCAAGGTGCATGTCAACTTTGGCGAACCTGTGTTTTTAGATGATGTGCTAAAACAACACGATGCAGAACACATCAGCATTGAAAAAAATGATGATCCGATTCCGCCACAAGTTTCAGATGCAGTAAACACATCAGCACATGCGATTTTAGAAAATATTAACCGTGCTGCAGTGATCAACCCTGTCTCATTACTGTCTTTAATTTTACTGGCGACACCAAAACACACGCTGGATGAAGAAATTTGCGAGAAGCAGTTAGATACTTACCGTAATCTGCTCACTGCCCTACCTTATGATGGGCGCACCCAAGTCACGCCATTGTCAGGCAAGGAAATTATTGCTTACGGCTTAAAGCTCAAACTGATTAAACGTGTACAGCACGTATTGGGCGATATTATTGCGATTGCAGATAATCAAGCGGTACTGCTTACCTACTTCCGCAACAACATTTTGCATGCCTTTGTTTTGCCATCATTAATTGCCGCATTAGTAGAACACAACGGTTCGATTCGTCGTGGCGATCTCATCAATGTTATTCGTACTTTATATCCATTCTTAAAAGCTGAATTGTTCTTAAAATGGCAAGATCAGGAGCTTAAAGAAAAAATTTGTGCGTATGTAGAAGCTCTAATTCAGGCCAAATTGATTTCTGAAGATGCAGAAGGCAATTTAATTTCTCCTGCACCAAACAGTGAAGATCATAACCAACTGGTAGTCTTGGCTGCACCTGTAATGCAGAGTTTAGAGCGTTATTACATGACCTTGGCTTTAATCACACAACGTGGTTCAGGCAATATTTCTGCACGTCAGGTTGAAGAACTAAGCCATTTGGTTGGTCAGCGCTTATCAGTTCTATATGAATTCAACTCACCTGAATTCTTTGACAAAGCTTTATTCCAAAGCTTTATTAAAGTACTGACGCAACAGGGTTATATCAGTACCAATAGCGACAATGCGATTGTGTTTGACGACAACTTTAAAAACGTCGCGCAATATGCCAACTTGGTTTTAGATGATGTGACTTTGCAAATGTTACAACACATCACCACGTTCAGTGATGAAGAGTTGCGTGAAGCATTAGACGCACTGGCTGCACAGCAAGCGAAGAAACGCTTGAAACGTAAAAAGAAATAGTTTTTAAAGTTCCTTCTCTTGCACCCTATATGGCGCAAGAGAAGGAATTTTTATTATTCTATCTCAGCGAATAACTTTGCATAATCCTCAAAGCAATCTACATGTTCTAACTGAAATCCAGTTTTTTCCATCCGCGTAGCAAAAATCCTTTTCCCCGTTTCCTGCTCACTTTCCAGCACCAACTCAGCTAAAGCACATGCGCGCTGAAGTTTTAAAATGATTTCATGCAAAGGCAGTGGCTGATTATTGCTGCAGATATATGATTTTTCAGGATGTTCCACGTGAAGTAAATCTGCTAAGAAGCGTGCCAAATCATCAATATGAATTCGATTTGACCAGTGGATATTCGGGTAACTTTGCGTGCTTTCCACAAGTTTGAGCATTCGTGCAACCGAAGTACCATAAATACCTGAAGGGCGCACAATCACACATTGTTCAGGGTAAGCCTGTTGCCACAATTGCTCCATCTGCAACAACAACTGCCCTTGTGCATCACTCGGATTAGGCAGCGTATCATCATCTATATATTCACCTGCATTTTCAACATAAACTCGTGTAGAGGACACCACAATGATTCGTTTTACAGGATGAGCTTTTAAGGCAGCTGTAATCGGCTGTACAGAATCTACATAAGTGTGTTGATACACCTCTACAGGACTCAAAGCCATATTTCGTGATGGTGCAAGTAACACATAAACAGCATCAATAGGTTGAATATGTGATAAATCGAGCTGATGAATTTCCTGAACAAGGTGCGTCATATCAGGATCTGTTTTCGGACTGCGGCTAATTGTGGTAATTTGATGACCGAGCGTAAATAGTTGTTTTGCAACACGCTGCGATGTTTTACCATAACCAATAAATAGAATATGCATTCAGCACCTAATCATAGCATTTGAAGTTGAGGGGACATGGCTGCAGTCCATCAGTTGCAAGGGGTAGGCTCTGCCTCTGCTGCATTACTCGAAAAACTAAATATTTTCACCACAGATGACTTACTGTTTCATCTACCGCGTGATTATGAAGATCGTAGCACGATCATCCCCATGAACCAATTGAGTGTGGGGCGCAGCTATTTACTCGAAGGTGTGGTCAAAGGGGTGGATTTCCCTCCTGGCAAACGCAAGTCGATGGCGGTCAATTTAGAAGATGAATTTGGCAAAATCACTTTGCGTTTTTATCATATTTATAAAGGTATTACTGACCGCGCCAAACATGGCAACCGTTTAAGAGTGTTTGGTGAAGTACGGGTGGGTGCACGTGGTTTGGAAATGTACCATCCCGAACTGCAACTGATTACCGAACATACTCCTCTGCCTAAAACCCAACTGACTGCAATTTACCCAAGTACTGATGGTCTGACTCAGGCCAAATTACGCGAATACGTCAAACAAGCTTTGGCACAACATAGCGATGATTTACCCGAGCTACTGCCAGAAAAAATGACCAATGGCTATGCGCTCAAGCAGGCATTGGACTATATTCATCATCCGCCTACCGATGCCAATATGCTGCAATTGGCACAAGGCTCACATCCTGCACAGCAACGCCTGATTTTTGAAGAACTGGTAGCACATCAAGTCAGCTTACTGACCCGCCGCGCCTATATTCAGCAAATTGCCTCGCCTGCATTTTCCCCTAGTCAAAAACTGGCACCTGCTTTACTCAGTAGCATGCCCTTTCAAATGACAGGCGCACAGCAACGGGTTTCACATGAAATTATGCAAGACCTGCAGCGTAATAAACCCATGCTGCGCTTGGTACAGGGCGATGTTGGTGCAGGTAAAACCTTGGTCGCTGCGGTTGCTGCGTGCCATGCCCTAGAAGAAGGCTGGCAAGTTGCACTGATGGCACCAACTGAAATTTTGGCAGAACAACATTATCTCAACTTTAAAAAATGGTTTGAGCCGCTTGGCTTAACTGTGGCATGGCTATCAGGTAAACAAAAAGGCAAGGCACGCGCTGCAGCTGAACTCGCCATTCAGGATGGCAGTGCCAATTTAGTCGTTGGTACACATGCGCTGTTTCAGGACAATGTGCAATTTGCCAAACTGGGTTTGGTGATTATTGACGAACAACACCGTTTTGGGGTCGATCAACGTTTGGCCTTACGCAATAAAGGCGCCAACCACACCACACCGCATCAATTGGTCATGACTGCAACACCTATTCCACGAACATTGGCGATGTCTGCCTATGGTGATTTAGATACCTCTGTCATAGATGAACTGCCGCCAGGACGCACACCTATTCAAACTGTGACTATTCCGCTAGATCGGCGTGAAGAAGTTCTACAGCGCATTGCCAGCAATTGTGCCGAAGGCAAACAAGCTTACTGGGTCTGTACTTTGGTAGAACAGTCTGAAACTTTGGATGCGCAAGCGGCTGAAGCCACTTTTGCTGAAATTAAAGAGCGCTTTGCTGAGCTGAATATTGGATTGGTACACGGCAAAATGAAGGCCGATGAAAAGCAGGCGGTGATGCAGCAATTTAAAGACAACCAATTACAATTACTGATTGCCACCACTGTCATTGAAGTCGGGGTCGATGTACCCAATGCTTCCATTATGGTGATTGAAAATGCCGAGCGTTTAGGGCTTTCACAACTACATCAGTTACGTGGACGGGTTGGACGTGGTGCAAAAGCCAGTTTCTGTGCGCTGCTATATAAAAACCCACTCTCACAAAATGGACAAGAACGTCTACGGATTATGCGTGAAACCAATGACGGTTTTATCATTGCAGAAAAAGATTTAGAGCTGCGTGGCCCTGGTGAGTTACTGGGCACCAAACAAACAGGTGATATGGGCTTTCGTGTGGCTAAATTAGAACGGGATGATCATTTACTTGCACAGGCACATCATGTCGCACAGCAAATTTTAAATGATTATCCGGAACATGCCGAAGCCTTATTGAAACGCTGGTTGCCTGAAGCACCACGTTATGCCTATGTTTAAATGCAGGATCATGCGATGCGTCTGGATTTAACCATATTGCAACGTGGGCTTGCCTTGCTCAAGCCACTACAACGCTGTCAGTTATGTCATGTAGATGCGCCATGGCAACATGCGGTCTGTCAAACCTGTTGGCAACAATTACCGTGGCGTAGCCAAGCGGTACAGCGACAAGAAATGCAGATTCAAGTCGCATTTGAGTATCTCTATCCAATCAATCGTATGATTCAACAATTCAAATATGAACAGCAGTTACAGTATCAACTGCTGTTAGCAGGCGCATTACAGCAATTGCACTATGGCAAAATACAGGCAATTGTGCCAATGCCTATTTCCACTGCACGTTTGGCAGAACGTGGCTATAACCAATCTTTAGTGCTGGCTAAGTCTTTAGCCAAGCATCTAAATGCGCCCATTTGGCAACCTGTGACCCGCCTGCAACAGCATGCACAAAAAGGCTTAAGCCGCTTAGAGCGTCTGGAAGACATTCATCAGCAATTTCAAATTCAGACTGTGCCTAAAATTCGTTACCGTCGGGTTTTAATTGTAGATGATGTGGTCACAACAAGCAGCTCCATTCACGCACTGAAACAGCAATTGCTTAATCTTGGCTGTCATAAGGTCGATGCGGCCTGTGTGACCTGTGCTGAATAAATTACCTAGTGCTTTAAAACCCTCAAAGTGACGCCATTCAACAATTAAAAGACTCAACCTTACAAGCATTTGCCTTGTGCGAATTGTTGCTTTAACCAAGGCATCACCACCTCACGGGTCAGAGGTGCCAGCAAAGTGTCTTGATCATCTAAATCAACCCACTTCATTTCGGCAATTTCAGCAGCAATTTGGGGTACTTGATCAATCTGCACCAAATACACATAACTGACTAAACAACAGTCAGGCTCATTGGCTGTTGCTGTTTCATAACGTCCAACGAATTGCTGAATTTTTGCCTGACAGCCAATTTCTTCCGCAATTTCGCGCAACATGGTGTGTTCAGGTGCTTCGTTTGGCTCCAACTTGCCACCCACCTGCATAAAACAATGGGTATGTCGTTTACGTACCACCAATAACTGCTGTTCAGCATTTAAAATAATCGCAGCCGCAACAGTGATAGTGTGAGGATGAGTTTTATACATGTGCTTACTTGGTCAACTCTTGTTGCAACCATTCCAGTTCAGGTACTTCCCATTTCATTTCAGGAACACGGTACTGCTCAAACTGCTGTAAAATCTGTTCAAAACAATTAGACACAATCAACGCTTCACAAAAACGTGGCTGGG
>LSQX01400244.1_pt1 | contig 34352 bp, 29 predicted proteins | sample 654561 | NCBI WGS metagenome assembly LSQX01 (sample SAMN04489861, study PRJNA283612) | anaerobic digester metagenome | isolation source: 4 biogas reactors fed with cattle manure at either 37C or 55C with and... | place: Denmark: Kongens Lyngby | collected 2014 | reverse complement strand
AGCGTTTGATTTGATTTTGCCATAGAATTTGATTAATAAAAAATAAAAATACCGATTAATGAATTGATTCTCCATGGTTTATAATAAAAAAAAAATAATAATTTAACATTTTTTTATAATTTATTGATTCACCAGTAATTACGTCAGTTTTAATTTTTAATAATTTAATTTATTGGTAGTTTTTTATTGTAAAACTTTGAAAATCAAAAAAAAAGGATACTTTTGCAACTTATTTTAAACAAGAACAATTTTTAATTAATTAACATGAAAAAATTAACATTTATTTTATTGGCTGTAGCAGGATCTCTTGCTTTCGTTAACTGTTCAAGTGATGATGACAAAGGAGGGAAAGATTGTTTTGATTGTAATATGATCGTTACAGCAAAATACTGTTATGAAGACGGTAATGATTATTACACAGTTGAAGTAATGGGACAAAGTGAAAACATTCCATTGGAAGGAGAGTCTTGGGCAAATATCAAAGCCGGGTTGCAAGAGATTTGTGACTAGTGCAAGTTCAGATAATGTAAGCCGGATTTTCCGGCTTTTTTATTTAACCAAATATGAAAATTTCTCTTTTTCTCATAGCAGTACTATTCGGAACGATGGTATGGTCTCAACTAATTCAAGTGGATACTCTTCCAGTTTATCATGGCTGCCATCGCAAGGATTCCAATGAAAAGCTTAAGTCTTGTTTCCGCGATAAACTTATTTATGAATTACGGGATTTATATTCTTTAAACAGAGACGAGTTTCAAAAAGAAATTAAAAAGAATCACAAAGTTATAATTTACTTTACAGTCAGCCGAGACGGAACCGTAAAAGATTTTAGCTATACGGAGGACAGTAATCCCTTCATTGCTGTTAAAGTTTTAAAAAGATTAAATGAGGTGTTTAAACATCAAAATAATAAAGGAAACTTTATAAAACCTGCCACTTATAAAGGGAAATTGGTTAATTATAAATTTACAATTGATTTATCACAAGATAAATAAAAGCCGAATTCTCTCGACTTTTTTTGTAACCAAATTTTTCTAAATTCTTTATTGGAACTCAAATATCTGCATAGATGTAACTCAATTCTGGTACTTTTAAATTATCATTAAGTTAAAACTGGATATTTAAAATTAATTATAATTCTATCAAAGTGCTGAAAACTATGATTTTATAAAAATGAGTATAGTTTGTGTTCTCAAAGCATATTTGTGCATTGAATAGAAAGCACTAATTTCGCGTTTCATAAAATATTAATTCACATGAAGAAGATCGTAATTATTTTACTACTAGCCTCTTCCTTTTTTAACGTGAATTGCTCAAATGATGATGACAGTGGCAACTGTTTCGATTGCCGAACCAGCGGAATTAAAATTCAATATTGTAAATCTGGAGATAATTATACCGTTACCACAATAGGAATGGGCGTGACGCATGAATATCCATTGGGCGATCAGTCTTGGGAAGAATTTAAAGCTGAAATGGAAGAGCTATGTGAGCAGTACTGATTTCTTACTATTTTTGTGAAAAGATAATTTTTTAATTTTTGAATGTTTACTTCTGAGGAATCCGGACACTAAGTTAGAGACTGTGAATCGGGTTTGTATTCAATCCAATTCACTTATAAAATTAAATAAATTATCATGAAAAAAATTGCGTTTATCTTATTGGCTGTAGCCAGTTCTCTAAGTTTTATTAATTGTTCCAAAGATGATGACGGCGGACGAGATTGTTTTGATTGTAACTTGTTTGTCAAGATGCAATATTGTTACAACGAAGGGGATGATTTTTATACAATTTCCTTTTTGGGAGAACATGAAGAAGTCTCATTGGACGGAGCGACTTGGGGTGAGGTTAAATCCGGATTGCAGGAAGCTTGTAATATGGGATTATAATAATGTCTAAAATAAGAAAAGCCGTTTCAAAATAAAACCTGAGGCGGCTTTTTTAGAAAATTTAATGAAAATCCTTTAATTTTTTTCTCTCATTGGAGAATACTTTTCTTTTAAACTCAGGTTGTTTTCCGAAATTGAGCAGTAATCCAACTTCTATAGGAGTCGCACGTAGATAATTTACCAATTGCCATTCAAATTCTTCAATATTAAAATCTGTCGCCTTCAATTCGAGTATAACTAAATCATTTACGATTAAATCGGCAAAATATACTCCAACTTCAAATCCTTTGTAAAATACCTTAATCTGACTATGTGCTTTCACATCAAAACCTCTTGTTTTTAATTCTAAATAAAGCGAATTCTGATAAACCTTTTCTAAAAATCCATACCCCATCTCGTTATAAACATCGTAGAATGCTTTAAGAATTTGATCTGTTAAATCTTTGTGTAATAATTCCATAGCAATTTTTAGCTGAAGATAAAATTTTTTGAAGATTAGTTATATAAGTTTAATTACTCGCGTTTAATTTTACAAGTTTTTTTTGAACGCTGACTGCGGATTGCTAAAACAAATCGCTGATGTACACGGATTTTATTATTTTCAATCTGCAAAAATCCGCGGTTCCGCTTGCGGATCAGCGGTATCCGCGTTCTATTTATACAGGACTTTTTAGAACATACTTAAACTTGAAATCTATTACTCAATCTCCACCCGAATTCCTTCGCTGTGGGCGCTTAGCTCTGGCGCATACATATTTTGAAGCGAAGTAATTCCGTTGGAGAAATTCCCGGCGTTGTTGGCTCTCACATCGTATTCAAAAACATAAGTTCCTTTCGGCATGCGGTCAATGAAGAAATTGGTAGCCGCATCGCGGGTGCTTTCATAATAACCCATTCCTTGCTGCCATTTGTAAGTCGAGAGCACATTGGTCGGTTCAAATCCGCTGGCACGCATGTCCTTGATATGCACAAATTCCATTTCTCTGTCGGTTTGGATTTCCAATCGTACCGTAACCAAATCTCCGATTTGTATCGGTGTATTTTCGGTAATTTTGGTCAAAACCGGTCCGCTATCTGAATTCTTTTTCAGGAATAATTCTTTACGGAATTTCACGCCTGTTTCAGCCGAGGTAATTTGATCTAAATCTTCAAAATATTGCCAATACATCGCGCCCCAAGCCACGCCCGGAGAAGTTTTCTGAACATTTACTATTGCCATTTCCGGTTGGATTTCTTCTTTGTCCCAACTTGTTTTTACATAACCACTTCCGCTTTGTGGTGCTTTTTCCAATTTTTTTAAGTCTAAATTTTCGCCACCAATTTTCACTGAAATTCCTTCTTCGGCATTGGCCCAATCTTTTCCGGTACTCATTAGGGCAAAAACCGCTTCGGTAGTGGATTTGGTAGAACTCCATTGATTGGTTTGACGATTTTTCAACAACCAAACTTTCATACTTTCTACGCTCTCAACATCGCTTAAAACTTCGTCAAATGCTTCAATCAACATCGCCTGTGTTTCAATCGGTGCTTGGTACCAGAACCATCCGGCTACATTGGATTTCCAATACATTCCCATTTCGTCACTTTCCACCGAATTGTCTTTGATTGAATTTAAAATTTTGACGGCCAAATCTTTTTTTCCGAAACGATTGAAAATCATCGCCAACATCGCTTGGGTTTGTAAGCCTTGTTCAAATTTTCCTTTGTCCAATTCCTTCAGGAAATAATCTTTTGCCTGATTGGCTTTTTTGCTCATCGGATATTTCTCCAAGAAATAACTTCTCGCATACAAATATTGAATTCCATTGTAAACCGATGGTGTCAATTTATTGTTTTTCAAATATTTGTCAAATTCTTTTTCCATTTCATTGTCGATGAACTCAATGGCTTTTTCCAAGATTTTTTCGGAATTGATATCGAAATTGGATTCATAATCAATGCCCATTTCTTTCAAATGTCCGAAACCGGAAACGATGTGCGTGGTGATGTATCGATTATCATCGCCGCCTTCAAACCAAGGAAATCCGCCCGAACCGCTTTGTTTGGCTGCTAATTTTTGATACGCAGATTGAAGTTCGTTTCGCATTTTATTCAAATCAAACAAAACTGCAATTCGTTTCATTTGTTCTTCTTCGCTTTGCGCATCGCGCACCCAAGGCGTTTCTTCCAAAAGAAGGGATTTCAGCTCCTGATTTTGTTCGAGTTTTGAAACCAATTCACCTTTGGCGTTCCAATCATCAAAAACCGCTTTTATTTTCGGATTGGAATGGATGATGTGCTGCGAAATCATATTTCCGTAAAGCCGCGCAAAAACCTGTTCCGAACATTCGTATGGATATTCGCGCAAATACGGCAAAGAGAAAATCGCATACCAAATCGGATTGCTTGTCATTTCAAAAGTCAATTTAAAATGGTCTAAGCTTTCCGACTGATTGTTTTTTAATTTATCCAAAGTGAAAGTTTTGATCTGACCTTCGCGCACATGAATCGGCAAAGTTTCGGTTACCATCATACGGTTCGATAAAATCGGTAAAGCCGATTCTTCGCCGTCCGAAAAATCGCTTGCCGAAGCCACAACCCGATACACAATGGCCTGTCGGGTTTGCGGAATGTTCAGTGTCCAGGAAATTTCTGTGCTGTTGCCTTTGGAAACGGAGATGTTTTTCGTCGCATTTGTATTATTAAATTCCGCATCCACCGGTTGCATTGTAAACGCATCAAACAACATCAGTTTGGCTTGTCCGCTCAGTTCTTTGTCGGAAAGATTGGTGATTTTGGAAGAGAAAGTAATTTGATCGCCTTCTCGTAAAAATCTCGGCGGATTGGGAACAACCATCAATTCTTTTTGGGTTCTGACGGTGGTTTCGAAATATCCGGTGCGTAAGTCAGGTGTATGCGCCGTCGCCATAAATTTCCAGGAAGTCAGGCTTTCGGGAGTGGTGAATTGGATTTTCACATTTCCTTTTTCGTCGGTGCGCAAATTCGGATAGAAGAAAGCGGTTTCTTGTAGATTACTTCTTGCTTGTACTTGGTTCAACTTTTCTTCTGCCTGTTTGGTCGTAATGATAATAACTCCGTTTGCACCACGTGCACCATAAATAGCAGTAGCCTCGTCTCCTTTTAAAACATTTATATTAGTTACACTTTCTGCTTTAAAATCTTCACGATTTACGATTACTCCATCCACCACTATTAAAGCATTTGGATTATCTTCTAAAGTAGAGTTTCCTCGAATTGTTACAACATTTGCACTTGAATAAGCTGTTGTTGTGACAACTTCCATTTCCACAGCACTTTCCTCCAAAGCAATTCCGGCAACTTGACCTTGAAGTGCATCCGCTACATTTCCAACCGGAGCCACTGATTTCATCATCATATATCTTCTCTGCTCGTATTGGTTCCAACCAAACCCAAACCAATTGAGTTCATCAAAAGCCAAGTAAATATTTGGGTAATAATATTGATAAGGATTTTGAATTAAATAATTGAAATAATTCGTTCCGAAACTCTGATAGGTATTCCAACGAAAGGATGAATAATTGGTTTTGATGCCCATCGGGAAGTTGATGGAATTCGATTTGAATTGATCCAAAGAAGCATCGTACATCGTCGCCAGCATTTCGGCCAGGAATTTATCTTTTCCTTCGCCGCTCACGGTCAGTTCCCAAATTTCTTCCTGTCCGGGTTGTAATTTATCCCGAAGTGTTCCGGCGGTGATTTTCAGCGAAGTATCGACCTGCGGAACATTTACCGTAATCGTTCCGGATTTTGCGGTATTGAATTTCCCGAAATAATAATGTAGAAAGACATTTCCACGGTGTTTTTCATCAATCGGAAAACGGAAGTTATTTACATTGTTGTTCAATTTAATTTTTTCCGATTTAATGATTTTTCCGTCTGCTTCCAATTGAACCAAAACTTCTGAATTTTCCGTTGCGGAAGTCAAATTAAGAACGGCTGTTTCACCGGGTTTGTAAGTCGATTGGTTCAAAGTCGCATTGAAAATCTCGTTGTCCACGGGCGATTTCTTTTCGTTTCGGTAGAGATAAACCAATCGTTCGTGCGGAATGCTGTCTTTTCCGTCCAGAATAAATCCACGCAAAATATAAGTTCCTTCTTTCCAGTTTTTAGGATTGATTTTCAGGGATTTGGATTTTTCTGTGTCGAAATTTTCATTCAAAACCGGAGTTTCTTTTGCCCAGTTTTCTTTTTGGTTTTCATCGCCATAAGCTTCGTGTGGGAAATAATTGATGAATTCATCTTTCGGATACAATTCATAATCGGTTGGTTGCAAAGGCGAATCGCGTAAAACCCTTGAAGGCGGATTGATTTTGGTCAGCGTGATTTTTCCTTTTGCCGGAACAAATTGTCCGTTGAGATTATTCGTCACAATCGGAATGGAGTCGAATTCTGAAATTTCAATTCGATCCGCCACCGGAATATTCAGCATAAAACGAAGATCGCCCACGGTAATCGACTGCTCGGACGAACGGGTTTCGCCATTAAGGTCGATGATGTCGGCAACGATGCGATAAGTATAGGTTCTGGGGCTTCGAGTATCCTCAGCCCCCGAACTCCGGTCGTTGAGGCTACTCGAAACGACCGGAGCAGCTTTTGCATTGAATTTTACCTCAAATTTCCCGTCTGCGTCGGTCATTGTTTCGCCGTGCGTGATTTCTTCTGCCGGTTCACTTTGAGGGAAAGAGCCGCGTTTCCACCAAGGCCAATACGGATAAATCGCCTGGCGATACACTCTGTAAACGACTTTGGCATTGTCGATGTTGGCGCCCGAATAAGCCGTGGCTTTTCCTTTGGCGGTGATTTCTTCTTCGAGTTTGAAAGTGTCTTTTACATCCTCAAATTCCACTTCAAATCGTGGGCGTTTGTATTCTTCCACGCTGAAATAATATTTCGCACTATTTGTATCCTTGATGTAATATTGCCCTGTCAAACCCCCAGAAGGTAAAATAAATTCACCTGAAACAGAACCAAAATCATTTGTTGTCAATTCTAAATAGGTAATCAATTGATCATTTACATCATATAAACTCACATAAGTTTTAAAATCTTTAAGAACGGTTTTAGTTTCGTCTTTATTCGTTTGATAATGAATTACTTTGAAATAAACAGTTTGTCCAGGACGATAAATGGCACGATCCGTAAAAATTTTTGAACTTTTACCAACTTGTGGTGAATTATCGGAATGATTTCTATAATAATAATTATGATAGGAAACTTCTTCGCCGACCATTTTAAAAGCAAGAGTCCGATAATTTTCTTTAGAATAATTTACATCGGCTATTCCAAATTCGTTGGTGGTGAGTGTTTTAACTTTTGATTCCTTGTTGTTTTTCGTTTCAAAAACATCTACTTTTTGTTTGACCGCCGGAATTCCACTTTCCCGTTCGGTCACCAAAATTTCATTTTCTCGGAAAACAATGGAATAAGCCGAAACATCCAGAATTTGGTACTGAAAAACAAAGCCTTCTGAACTGACTTGGAAATCCGCATTATTGGAAGCCAAAACCAGATAACGACCGGATTTCAACGGATCGAGTTTGGCGATGGTGGAATGTTCCTGATAATCGTCAAAGGTTTTTAAATCGAGTTGGAATTCTTTTTCTAATTGTGACTTTTTAATTCCTTCGTCTAAATTTTGTTGTTTATATTTTTCAAAGTCATTTGGCAAGCGTCTTAAAATCATTAGCAAATCTTCGTTGTATTTCAATACTTTAAAATACAATTTGTCCAGATTTTTATGCGAAACCCGTATCGGCGTATTCAGATCCGGAGAAATATAAGTTTCAACCTGAATTCTAAAATCCGACGAAAGAATTTGTTTTTGAAGCTTTTCTGCTTCAATTAAAATCGATGATTTCGGGTATTTGGTTTGAATTTCATTCAGCACCGATAAAGTTTTTTCGGTTGATACTTTCTTTTTATCAAAGGCTTTTGGCTCTTCGTTGGCCGCTTTTGTCAAATGAAAATTGGCAATTTCAAACAAGATATAAGCGTTGTACTCCGTAGTTGGGAATTTCTTTGACAATGCAATTAATTCATTCAAATATTCGTCTGAATTTCTATCATTTGTTTCGGCTTTTAATAATTCAAATTGGTTGTACAAATACGCATCTTGGTTGTTTTTTTGGAGATGGAATGCGGAGAGGTCTTTCAGTATTTGCCATACTTTTTCTTTTTTCTCCTCGTTTGATTTTGCGTCGTAATTTCCACGGTAATAATAATTGTTTTCCGTTTGGAAAAATTGAATCGCTCGGTGCGCCAGAAAATCATACAAAGTAGGACGAAGCGAACGGCTTTCTTCGACTTTCGTCAGCAGATAATCCCAATTCCCAATCGGTTCATTTTGCAATTCTTTTTGATTTTCAATGGATTGCAGATATAATTCAGCGGATTTTTGCTGAAAAATATTTTCAGTCCAGAAGCGGAAATCATTTCCGGTGCTTTCGGCAGTTTCGGTTCTTTGGTTGATTTTCCATTGATTTTCCTGGTAATAATTGAAATACAATTCTGCCAACATAGATTGCAAAACCGATTTCTCCATTCCTTTGGCTTCGAAAATTTCTTTTTGGAAGTTTTCAACTATCTGTAATTCAGTATCATCATCATCGGAAGTGGCAATTGCAATTTTGGACTGATAAAGCAAAGCCCGAATGATTTCCTGCGAATTTTTGTCTTTTTTTGCTTGCGCATAAATCGAATTGACCGCAGGTAAAACGCTTTTCAGTAAGCCGTCTTGTTCCTGCTTTTCGATTTCTTTCCATTTGGAATTATAATCAAATTTTTTCTGTGCCATTGAAAATGAGAAGGTTAAAATTATGATGAGAAAAAGAAAATTTTTCATAAATGGGTTTTTCTATATAGATGTAATTTAATGCAAAAGGGTTGGTTAATCAATTAAATATTCTTTTAAAATTGATTTCAGAACTTCTGTTTCCGAATTTGAAAGTTTACTGATTTTTTTAGTTAACCTTGATTTATCGACACATCGAATTTGATCCAGACAAACAATTCCGGTTTTATTTTCTAAATTTAATTCAAATCGCATGGGCAAATTCCGAAGGGTAGAAGTTATAGGAGCAATCAAAACCGTATTCAATAATTTATTGGAAACATCCGGTGAAATGACCACGCAAGGACGAGTTTTTTTGATCTCACTTCCGACGGTCGGATCTAAATTAATCCAGTAAATTTCATATTGCTTTACCATTCCTCGAAATTTTCATCCTCAAAAACATCCGGTAATTCATTGACCGGAACACCATTTTTCTCAATATCCGCGAGAATTAATTCTTCCCAACCTTCACGCGGATTTTTAATGGGTTCAATCATGATTTTATCGTCCAAAACTTTGATGCGAGCTTTGTCGGTCAAACCAATCATTTTCAGAAGTTTTGACGGAATGATAATTCCTTTGGAATTTCCGACTTTAATAATATTGGTTTCCATACTTGATTTTAAGCAAAGTTATCACATTGTTATAACAATGCACTAATTAAATGTGATTTTTTTGATTTAGTTTCACCTAAATTTATTGCGAAATTTTCTTTTATTTTCTCATTTAGAATTCTTCGCCTCAATCCACAAACTCATATATTTCAAAGCATTTGTGGCATTGGATTTCAGAATTTGTCCGATGAAATTTTGTTTTCTGTGCTGGGATAAATTGGATTGAACTTCAATGATTTTTTGGTTGAATTCTTCTTGAAATAAATTTTTATCGAATTTTTTATTGAGAATTTGAAATCCGATTTCTTGTGCATTATGCCAAAGACTTTCCTTTTGATACAATTCTATTGTTTTGGAAATAAAAATATTTTCGTTGTCTTCAATAATTCCCGGAATTACATCCGAAAACATTCCTTCCGCACCGATGGAAGTTGTGGCAATGGGCGTTCCGGCCTGCATCGCATCGATGAATTTCCCTTTTTGTCCGGCACCAAAAGGGATTGGAGCCAACAAGATCCTTGCTTTTGAAATGACTTCGAGCGCATCTTTTGCTTTTCCTTGTACTAAAAATCCTTGTTTCTCATTGTGTAAATCCCAGACTTTTTGAGAAGGATAAGCCCCGTAAATTTGAAGATTGGCGTCTGGTAATTTTGATTTGATTTTTGGCCAGATGTTTTTCTTCAAATGCAAAACCGTTTGCCAATTGGGTTCGTGGAGAAAATTTCCGATGAAAATGAAATCTTTTCTTTCATCAAATGATTTGGCTTCGACTTCGCTCAGCCACCGCAGAGAAGTATTTTCCAAAAAAGGCAAATAATGAAGAAGTGAAGGCGTTATTTTAAATTCATTTTGAAGTAAATCCATTTCAAATTCCGAAATCATCAAACTCAAATCGGAACGTAAGATGGAAGCAATTTCTCGAGTAGTTATCTCATTGTATAAATCAATTTCTTCTTGTTTTTTATAGGCTTTTTCTCTTGCAGCTCTTAAAAAATGCAAATCTTCGGTATCTAAAATCTGCACAGCATTTGGACATTCTTGAGTGACGCGCCAGCCGAATTGTTCTTCCGAAACGAATCGATCATAAACCACAATATTGGGATTGATTTTTTTTAGGAATTCATGAAAAGAAGAATGATTGAGTTGAACGGGAACTTCTTTTACGTTCCATTTGTTCAATTCAAAACTCGCCTCCGATTTAGTAGCAGCGGAACTGAAAATGACTGCATCGCCGCGTTTGAGGAAAAATTCCACCAATTGGAGAATCCTTTTTCCGGCGGCGGAAGAAGTAGGTTCCGGCCATACGAGTCCGATGAACAAGACTTTATTTTCTGTCATGGTTCAAATATCCGATTTTTAATGGATTCATTTGCTTTGACTTGGCTATCTAAATTCCTTATCTCAATCAAAAGTTCTAACTTTGTCGGTATGGAAGAATTTGTGGTTTTGATTAATGAAAAAGACGAGCAGATCGGTCTAATGGAAAAACAACAGGCGCATGTAGCGGGGTTGTTGCACCGTGCTTTTTCGGTTTTTGTATTCAATTCAAAAGGCGAAGTTTTGCTTCAGCAACGTGCGCATGATAAATACCATTCGCCGGGTTTGTGGACCAACACTTGTTGCAGTCATCCGCGGGACGGAGAAACTTATGAACAAGCTGCGCATCGTCGTTTGGTAGAAGAAATGGGTTTTGATTGTGAAATTGAACCGAAGTTTCATTTCATTTACAAAGCACAGCTCGGGGAACAATTGTTTGAGCACGAACTTGATCATGTTTTTACGGGATTTTATGAAGGCGAAATAACTGTGAATCCAGAAGAAGTGGCAGATTATAAATGGATTTCAATGGAAGCCCTGATTGCTGATATAAATGAAAGTCCTGAAAAATATACCGTTTGGTTCCGTATTATTTTTGATGAATATTTAGCAAAACTTGAGTATGCAGGTAACGATTAGCAGAAAAGCGCATTTCAATGCGGCGCATCGGTTGTTTAATCCCAATTGGAGCGATGAAAAAAACTTTGAGATTTTTGGGAAATGTTCCAATCCGAACTTTCATGGTCATAACTACGAACTTATCGTAAGTATAACTGGAGAAATCAATCCTGATACGGGTTTTGTGATGAATTTGGATGAGTTGAAACAAATCATTCAGGAACAAGTAGATGACTATCTCGACCACAAAAATTTAAATCTGGAAATCCCTGAATTTAAAAATCTGAATCCTACGGTTGAAAATATTTCGGTGGTCATCTGGAGTCGAATTCGTGAAAAATTAGATGCTAAATTAAAACTGAAAATCACTCTTTTTGAAACGCCAAGAAATTTTGTGGAGTATTCAGGGTAAACTTTGACAAAGTTCTCAGCGTAGTGCTTCTACTTTGTCAAAGTTAATTTGATTTTGTGGAAAAACTTTGTCAAAGTGAGTTTCGGTTTGAATAAAACTTTGACAAAGCTAGGTTTTAATTTAATTCTTCTTTGTTTCGCTTTTGATGCGTTTGTAGTTGTCTTTGTAATTTTGGATGGATTTGGTAACGATTTCCTTGGCAATTTCAGCATTTTGGAATTCCTCTACGATTACCACTTTGTTTTCCAGCTTTTTATAATCTTCAAAGAAATTCTGTAATTCCACAGTCAAGTGGGGCGGAAGTTCAGAAACGTCATTTATGTGGTTGACACTCATGTCGTTGCTCGCTACTGCGATGATTTTATCGTCGCCTTCACCGTTGTCAATCATACGCAAAACACCGATTACTTTTGCTTCGATGATACATAGTGGATCCACAGCGATTTGACAAATCACAATGATATCTAACGGGTCATTGTCTTCACCCAAAGTCTGCGGGATAAATCCGTAGTTGTGCGGATAAGAAACTGAGGAAAAAAGTACGCGGTCCAGTCGCAAAAGTCCGGAGGCTTTGTCCAGTTCATATTTGGCTTTACTTCCTTGCGGAATTTCAATGATGGCTTCTACGGTGTCGGGTTGATTTTCGCCCACCGATACGTGGTGCCAGGGATTAAATTTCATTTTAATTTATTATTTTAGTTAAGGTTAATCCTCCAAAAACTGCCAGTAATCCCAAAAGGAAACTTCCGGCCGAATAGAGAAAAAAACCGATGTAATTCTGATTGTTCAGCATCGATAAATTCTCGTATGCAAAGGTGGAAAATGTGGTAAATCCGCCACAGAAACCGATGGTCAGAAAAATTCTCAATTCTTCATTCATCCATTCGGATTTTTCCGATAAACCAAAGAAAATTCCGATAAGCAAACAGCCTAAAACATTGACGATAAATGTGCTGTATGGAAAATTCAGTGGAAAAATTTTGGAAAAACCCAAACCCAATCCGTAACGGGCAATGCTCCCGAGAAATCCACCCAATCCGACCAATAAAACCATCCTACCCATATTCTTTTTTAGGTTAAACAGAGCAGGAGTCATCAGCCAGTGGCGGTTTTGAATTCAGGGAAGACCCCATTTCCCGCTGCAAAGATAGGTTAAACCCTACTTATAAATCACCGATTTTTATCAGTTTTTCAGAAGCGGCCATTCCGTTTGGGTTGCAACCGGGTTGTCCTTCGGGGATTTCCATCCCCAGGTTTTCGTAAAATTTAACCCAGCCGGGATTAAATTCAGTTTCTCCTGGATTTTTAAAAGTCATCGGGTTCATTTCAAATATAGAATCTTTGGCAAAGGAATGGTAAACAAAATCGGAACAATAATAGGCGGTGTCGCTCAAAACATAGGAGAAATTATAGGGTTTTCCGAGCATGGTTTTAGCGGTTTCAATGGCAGTGTCAAAGTCGGGTTGATATTGGGGTTTAATTCGGAAAACTTCGATTTGAGAACCGTCTTTTTTTTGATTTTGGATAAATTCTTTCAGTGGAATCCGTTCGGAACCGTTTTCTGGAGCGGCGTGTAAAACCCAGAAATCTTTTCCTGATTTTTCGAGAAGTGCAATGTGAGAAAAATTTGTTTGTTTATCGGTTTGAGTTACTTCATCAATTGCTTTGGAAAGATTTCCCGATGAATTGCCTACAAACAATAAATCACCGTTTTTTAAGTCAGGAGAATTGATGGTTTGGCAGGAAATAATCAGTAAAAAAGAGAAAATCAGTAAATTTTTCATGGGACAAATATACTCAGATTTGAAGTTTGATAGAAGATTAGTACGGTAATTTTCCTGAATGAATTAAGGATTTTTCCTGTTTTTTTACACTTTTATTTCGTGTAATCATTTGATATACAGTAGTATTTTTGTTTTTTTAAGAAGGAAGTGTTTGTTAAATTATTATTATTCCTTTACTTTAGCGTTTTACATTCTTTAAAACTAAAAAAACATGAAAACTCTAAAATTATTTGTGCCAGTACTGATTGTGTTGGGCATGATTTCTTGTAGTCAGCAGACGGAAAATTCAGCAGAGGTGAAGCCGCCTTCGAATTTAATTAGCTATGAAAAGGCGTTTGAGCAATTAAACAATTTTAATAGTGCTCATCCGGATGTGTCGGGTGATGAGTATGCACTTCGGGTTTGGGTCTCGATTGAGGATTTGGAAAATTACATTAATTATGTAAAATCAGAAGGAAAGAGAAGTGGAATTGAGGTAAATGGTATGGAATTTATTTATACGCAATACCAGAATTCAAAACCTAATATGCCGAATGAATCAAATAAGGATTATGAGTTGACGCTTATGTACGCTCCTACTTTTAAAGATAGTGAAAGCGGTAAAAATGAAGCTTTTGATCCTATGAATTCAGAGGAGAATAAGATTGTCAAACTGAGAGATGTTTTTGCCAAAAAGGAAGTAGGCGATTCCATCAATTCAGATTCTGAAAATAAAGCTAAAGAACAAAGTTCACCGAATGGTAAAAGCGGTATTGCGAACTCTTTAAATGCCTGTCCACCTATTTGTCCTTAATCTAATATAATTGGCTTTGGAGACTCTTCAATTATTCATTGGGCTGGCAACCTATATACAGGTCGTAACTTTTTTAATAAGTTTACTGACTTGGAATAAGTATAAGCATACCCGTTTGAAATATTTGCCTATTCTTTTGGGGCTAAATGCTTTTTTGGAGTTTTTTTGTTATCACTTCTATAAGCAGGATAATGCTTGGCTTTATAATATCAAATCTTTATTTGAGTTTAATTTTCTTTGCTTTATCTTCTTTGGCTATTTAGCTGGTTTAACCAAAAAAATCAGTTGGGGCTTAATTGTCTTGTACAATCTTGCATTTCTTTTCATTCAGACAATATCTCAAGGTTTCCAACCTTTTTTGATGCCCTATACTTATGTTCTGAGCAGTATAATTTTCATTATTATTATCATGATGGTTTTCAATGAAATGCTCAAACTTGAAGGAATTGAAGGAATAACTAAGAATCTACTATTTTGGATAGCTGCCGGTTATTTTGTGTTCTATGCCACTTCTTTCCCAATATTTTCGATTTCTAATTTAAAAGAAGTTTTGGGTAGTTTTCAGGTTCAGGCTGTCAAAGTATTATTGTTTGCAGTACTGATTATGCATACAATATTTATTATAGGATTTTTATGGAGCAAAAAGAAATATTCTTATTGATTGTCTCGGCATCTGTGACCTCTTTGGTATTCAGTATTTCGCTGGTTACATTGTTTATTCTTTATCATAGAAGAAAGGATTATTATCGTAAAGAAATAACAAAAACTCGGATTGAAATTTCAGAACAGACACTACGGAATATTTCTTGGGAAATTCATGACAACATAGGACAAATCCTGTCCACACTCAATTTATACAGTTACAAAGTTCAGGAAGAGGCTCCTACGGAATTAAAGCCTAAAGTCGATGAGCTTCAGGATTTAATTCAAACGGCGATATCCGAAGTAAGGGGGCTTTCCAAAGCTTTGAATACAGATTACATAAAAAATGTAGGGTTGATTAAATCGATAGAACTGGAATTGTCACGTTTCGAAAGACTTAAATTCATGGAAACAGAATTAGTTTTGGAAGGTCAACCTTTTATAATTTCCGATGATACGGAAATAATTTTGCTAAGGATTATACAGGAATTCTTTTCCAATTCCATGAAATATGCACGTGCAACCAAAATGGAAGTAAGATTTCGTTTCAATGGAAAAGAGTTAAATATTTCTGTAAAAGACAACGGAGTTGGTTTTGATGGCAACGTAGTTTTTGGAACAGGAATTATAAATATGCGGAATAGAGCGAAACTTATCGGAGCTTTTCTTAACTTAGACTCAGAAATTAACAAAGGTACCCGACTCGAAATCACCTACCGAAAAAAAACTACTGACAATGTCGCATAAAATTGTAATAATTGATGATCATTACCTTTTCACAAGGGCTTTGGAAGACATGGTTAATAATTTTGAGGGATATGAAGTTCTTTTTTGTGCTGAAAATGGAAAAGACTTCATCGATAAACTCTCCAAACAAAAAGCAAAACCAGATATTGTTTTGCTTGATTTGAATATGCCCATCATGAATGGCTTTGAGACCCTTGCTTGGATCAAAGCAAAACAAACTGATTTAAAGGTGCTTATCCTTTCTATGAACGATGAGGAAAGAAATATCATTCAGGCCGTAAGAAATGGAGCCAATGGTTATTTACTGAAAAATACCACACCAAGTGATTTGAAATTTGCACTGGATCATGTACTCGAAAATGGTTTCTACCACAATGAAGTCGTAAGTTCTGCATTGCTCAATAGTGTGAATGCCAAACCTCAAAAACCGCATGAAGCACTCAAAGAACATGAAATTCGTTTCCTTAAACTTGCTTGTACTGAAATGACTTATAGGGAGATAGCAGAGGAGATGTCGCTTAGTCCTAAGACCATCGATGGATATCGTCATGCTTTATTTGACAAACTCAATATAAAAAGTAGGGTAGGTTTGGTTTTATTTGCTATGAACCAAAAAATTGTAGAATGATTTAAATCGCAAAAAAGCTTGGCTTATTTTAATACATTTGTAAGATCCATTAAAAAAAAATAGAATTAAGTTATGAAAGTTACATCCTTCAATCAAATTCATAAAGATTTGGGTGCCAAGATGGTTCCTTACGCCGGATTTGAAATGCCGGTTCAGTATAAAGGAGTTAATCACGAACATATGATTGTGCGTGAGGGAGTGGGCGTTTTCGATGTCAGTCATATGGGGCAATTTTTTGCAAAAGGTCCTGAGGTTGAAAATCTTTTACAGTTCGTTGGAACAAATGATGTTTCGAAAGTAGCAATTGGTCAAGCTCAATATACTTGTATGCTCAATGAAAACGGCGGAATTGTAGATGACTTAATCATTTATAAAATTTCTGAGGATGAGTGGATGCTTGTGGTCAACGCAGCCAACATCGAAAAAGATTGGGAATGGATCAATAGGCAAAATAGCTGGAATGTTCAATTGGAAGACCGTTCGGATGAAATGTCTCTTTTGGCCATTCAAGGTCCTAAGGCGATCGAAGCCATGCAATCTTTGACGGACATTAATCTTTCGGAGATTCCTTTTTATCAATTTGTTATTGGAAAATTTGCAGGCGTTGAGGATGTGATTATTTCGGCTACGGGTTATACCGGTTCGGGTGGATTTGAAATTTATTTCAAAAATGAAGCAGCCCAAACGATCTGGGAAAAAGTGATGGAAGCCGGTAAGGATTTTGGAATTGAACCTTGTGGTTTAGCGTCCAGAGATACACTTCGCCTGGAAAAAGGTTTCTGTCTTTATGGGAATGATATCAATGATGATACAAACCCATTGGAAGCAGGTCTTGGGTGGATTACAAAACTTAACACCGAGTTTTTGGGGAAAGAAATTATTGCCAAAGAAAAAGAAGAAGGAATTAACCGAAAATTAATCGGGTTCAAAATGATTGAAAAAGGTATTCCGCGTCAGGGATATAAAATCGTCGATGAATACGAAAATACCTTGGGTGTAGTGACTTCGGGAACCCAATCACCTATGTTGAAAGAAGGGATTGGATTGGGATATGTTGCAGTAGATTTCTCGAAACCTGGTAACCGAATTTATATTCAGATTCGTGACAAAAATGTTTTGGCTGAAGTGGTGAAAACTCCATTTGTATAATAAAACAAAGAATTAAAATAAATGAAATTCCTTTCGTATGAGAGGAATTTTTTTTGAATTAAATTTCGTATTGAAAAATTTTAAAAATGATTTCATAAAAAAGCCCCGGAAATCCGGGGCCAAATAGTTAAGTTGGAATAAAACTTAATTCTTTATGACTTTGAAAGTTTCCACTTGACCACCTTGCAGTGTAGCGCGGAATAAATAAGTTCCGGGTGCTAGAGCTGAAAGATTGATTTCACCGTTTCTGACTTTCATATTGTTTATCACGGTTTGGCCTGTCATATTGTAAACGGTAACTGTTTCAACTGCCTTTTTGGATACGATATTCAATGTGTTTTTCACCGGATTAGGATAATAAGCAAAATCTGAATGGCTTAGTTCACTCAATCCCAGTGTTTCACATTCGCCTTCAATGCTCATCACTCCTTCAAACTGATCGCCTAAGTCCTGGTAAGGGAACCAAGTTGAGCCGTCGTTTTGCCAAGTAGGCTGCTGACTACTTGAAGCGAGATAATCATAAGCAACCCAATAAGTGAATCCACCACTTGCATCAAGTGCCGAAGAGATTACGACCCAATATTTCTTATCCTCCGTCATCGTAGCTTCGAAGGTTTGAGAAGTTGGCAAGTCAATTTCCACTGTGTACATCGGATAAAACCCAAAGAGATAACCGTTGGGTGTAACTGCCGTAGGTGTGATGTTTGTAAAGGCATCGCCTACTTGGGTTTCTACTCCTGATTCACCTTCGTAGAAAGAAATATCAAATGTTGTGGGATCACCCATAACCGTGGCTACATCAAAAGATATTTTTTCTACTGTAAATTTAGTTTCTGCCAAAACATTGAAATCGTTTGCGGCAGAGTACCCATCACTGAAGCCTACCCCAACAGTTGGTTCGCCTGTATGTACTGGAGAACAAGGGTCGAATACCGGAGGGACCGAACAACTAACATTGATTTCATAATCTCCTCCATTGCTTCCATAACCTTCTACCATGATGTAGTAAGTGCTTGTTCCGTCAGATATGAAATTAAGTTCTGATTGAAGCCCACAGAAATCATCATTGAAAGCAATTTCATTGGAAAGTGAACAATCAGTGAATACTCTTAGAGCTGTATCGAAAGTAGAACCACATAGTGATACGGTGACTAATTGTTCTGTTCCATCTCCTGTAAAGCTATAGAATACATCTGGTGCTAAATTTCCACCTGAATCCGTTGCGCTGATTGTTGTTCCGCTTGAAGAATCTCCACAAGACAAAGGAGTTGCATTTTCACAATCGTCATTGTCTGGAACTGGAGGACAATCCACTGATAATACATTCATGGTGTATTCGCCAAGTGTATTATAGGTTGGATCCACAATTACGGGTAAGTAATAAGTTCCGGCGGGTAGGTTATAGAATCTTACGGTTCCATTGCCATCGCCACAAGTGGAGAAGTCATAATTACCAATTACGAATTCATCAGCGGTACAGGAGTCTGTGTAAATTATGAACATTTGTCCGTCCATTACACCTGCTGTAGTTCCGCAATAATCAACCGTTAAATTATTACAAGTTCCTGTAAGTGTTACTGCTTCCCAAACTGCGGGATAGCCCAATACATCGATTTCGTAATCGCTGCCTGTTGCTCCTTCAGTAGTTCCTGTGAAAGTTGTGGTGACGCCGTTTGTAAGTGTAGTTGGTGTAATGTCTTCACAATTGTCATTGTCCGGAGCAGGTGCGGGTAAATCACTACATAATAAATTGGAGAAGGTGAGTTCATTTCCGCCTGAAATTGCGTTATTTAAGATAATTCCATTTCCATTTGCGATTGTAAAGCTGGCAGAATTGTCATTGAAAGTACCCATGGACTCAATGTAAAACTCTACGGGGTCATCGGCCGTAATAGTTTGCGTATCCACATAAGGGAAAGAAGAGTAGGGGCCACCTGAGAGTAAGGTATTCCCGTCTGCATCACGGAATTCCCAAGAGATTTCATCGCCAAAACTACTACTAAATACAGACACCGTCCATTCACAATTTCCTCCGCCGCCTGTGCTTTCGGTTTCCAAAATTTCCACATCCCAACCTGTGTGATCGACTACTGTAGATGCTGCAAATTCAAAGGTCATGGCTCCTGAAGTTCCAGTAAATACAGCCGATCCATGATAGGCAATCATCCCTGCGAAGCTATCGGTGGTCGAGTTAGCGTTACTATCATACAAAACTGCACCGGAAGTGTCCGTTCCATCATAAACCTTTAGCCAGTCCCAATCCCCGAATACTTCAAATTCGTGAAATTGAATTTGGGTTACACCAGCCAAAGTAGTGGTTGTAGTACAGCCACAGTTTAAATAATTTCCTGGAAGTTCTGTTCCGTTTCCACCACCAGCATTTAACCCCCCACCACCGGGTCCTCCCGTATCATAGAAGCGGTCACCGACTGCGGGTGTAAAAGTTTCAGTGGCACCAGCAGTTGGTATAAAATCTTCATGCGTGCCATCTGTACCAAATGTAATCACTTCGAAAGGATTCTCAAATGATAAGGATGTTTGAAAGTTTGAAGCTTGAATTGAGGCTTCAATTTCCTCTTGTTCAGTTTGGCTATAGACTTGAGCATCTATACCAAAGGGAAGCCACAATAGAATGCAGCTCAGAAAATAAAGTTGTCTCATAAAAAAAGTGTTAATTTATCCCTAAGTTAGAAAAAAAAATTAACACTTTCTCAAAAATACATGATATTTAACATGTAAACTTAAACAAACATTGTTATTGGGTTTTCTAAATACATTACCAAAGTCTGTAAAAATTGTGCACCGGTAGCTCCGTCCACTGTCCTGTGATCACATGCCATACTTAGCATCATCGTGTTTCCGACTACAATTTGACCGTTTTTCACAACAGGTTTTTGAACGATAGCACCTACAGATAAAATCGAGGAGTTGGGTTGATTGATAATCGAAGTAAAGGATTCAATTCCAAACATTCCCAGATTGGAAACAGAAAATGTGCTTCCTTCCATTTCATCGGCTTTCAATTTACGATCACGTGCTCGTTTGGCCATGTCTTTGACTTCGGATGATATTTCAAAAAATGATTTGAAATCGGTGTTTTTAATTACCGGAACCAAAAGTCCATCATCTACAGCTACTGCAACTCCGATGTTGATGTCGCCATGAATCACGGTTTCATCCCCTTTCCAAGTTGAATTTACCTGCGGGTGTTTACGCAAGGCGAGTGCGCATGCTTTTACAATGATATCGTTATAAGAAACTTTGAAATCCGGATTGGCTTTGTTGATTTGCTCGCGCGAACTGATGCAATTGTCCATATCTACTTCCACATTTAAATAATAATGCGGTGCGGTGTATTTGGATTCCGAAAGTCGTTTGGCGATTACTTTTCTCATCTGAGAATTTGTAAGAGTTTGGCTTTCGCGTTTCACATAGTTTTGTGTCGAAGCCGAAACCGCTCTTGGTGTAAAATTCTCAACGTCTTTTTTGATGATTCTTCCGTTGTCACCTGATCCTTCGACCTGACTCAAATCAATTCCTTTTTCTTCTGCCAGTTTTTTAGCAAGTGGTGAAGCGAAAATACGTTCACCGGAATTAGCTGCAACGGGTTTGGGTTTTTCTTCTTTCGGCGTTTCAGCGGGTTTCACTTCCGGTGCTTTGGTTTCTTTAATTTCTTCTTTTGGTGCTTCTACTTTCTTTTTGGGTTTGTCAGCAGAAATGCCTGAAACATCTGTTCCTTCTGGGCCGATGATAGCTAGAATGGTATCTACTGGAGCTGATTTGCCTTCTTCCGAACCGATGAACAATAGTGTTCCGTCGTATTCGCTTTCGAATTCCTGAACTGCTTTGTCGGTTTCGATTTCTGCCAAAATATCTCCTTCCGAAACTTTGTCTCCAACCTTTTTATGCCATTTGGCCACAGTTCCTTCTTCCATGGTATCACTTAAGCGTGGCATAGTAATTACGTTGACACCTTCCGGGATTTCATTTGAAACTTCGGTTTCTTCTGTGGTATCGGATGGAGCTTCTGAATCTTCTTCAGTTTTTACTTCTTCAGTTTTTACTTCTTCGGTTTGGGAATCTTCAGTTTCGATGGAGAATTCTTCTCCTTCTTCCCCTATGATGGCCAGAATAGTGTCTACTTTAGCTGATTTTCCTTCTTCGATTCCTTGATGAAGAAGCACACCGTCGTATTCACTTTCAAATTCTTGAATTGCTTTATCGGTTTCGATTTCTGCCAGAATATCTCCTTCCGAAACTTTTTCGCCGACATTTTTATGCCATTTTACAACTGTTCCTTCTTCCATTGTGTCGCTCAACCGCGGCATTGTAATTTTTTCAGCCATAATTTATTTGTTTTCGATTAGATCTATAAAAGGATAATCGTCTTGTGAATAGGTGTATTTATACATGGTGTCCTGTGGTGGGAAGTTGGATTCTTCTGCAAACTTTTCACATTCTTCCACGTCAGCTTTTACTTCATCTACTATTTTCTCCAATTCTTCTTGAGTCGCCCAATTATTTTCAAGAAGTGTATGTTGTACCAATAAAATAGGGTCTTCGTCTTTGTATTTGGCAACTTCTTCTTTGGTTCTATAAGGTTCCGCATCGGACATGGAGTGTCCGCGGTAACGATAAGTTCGGATGTCCAAGAAAGTCGGTCCGTCGCCACGTCTTGCTCTTTCCAATGCTTCGAAAGCGGCTTCTGCTACTTTTACCGGATCCATTCCATCGACCGGAAGTGAAGGCATTTCGTAGCCCAATCCCAATTTGTAAATATCGTTGTGATTGGCAGTTCTTTCTACGGAAGTTCCCATTGCGTATCCGTTATTTTCACACACAAATACCACAGGGAGTTTCCAGTTCATAGCCATATTAAAGGTTTCATGAAGAGTTCCTTGTCGGGCTGCTCCGTCACCAAATAAACAAATGGTTACATTGTTTTTTCCGTTGTATTTGTCTCCGAAAGCAATTCCAGCTCCTACGGGAATTTGTCCCCCTACAATTCCATGTCCACCATAAAAATGGTGTTCTTTACTGAAAATGTGCATAGAACCTCCCAGTCCTTTGGAGGTTCCGGTTTCTTTACCGCATAGTTCGGCCAGAACTCTTTTGGGGTCAACGCCCATGGCCATGGGCCATACGTGACAACGGTAGGCAGTGATGACTTTGTCCTCGGGCTTCATTGCATGAAGGAATCCCGCAGGAAGTGCTTCCTGTCCGTTGTATAAGTGTAAAAAACCTCTGATTTTTTGCTTTAAATAAAGTGAGCGGCATTTGTCCTCAAATCTTCTCCAGAAAGTCATTTCTCGGTACCACTGGAGGTAAGTTTCTTTTGTAATCTTTTCCATAAAAACTTCGTGAAAGGCAAATTTAGTCGTTATAATTTATTTGTGCAAACCTCTTTTAGCTTAACATCTCATTGTTGAAATGCAGAGGCAGGAGGGAAGCGGCTGATGGAAGAACGATTACCGATCCACTTTGGTTGTGAAGAAAGATTTCAATTGGTTGTGATTGAAGTGCTTCGTATTCCAAAAGGGTTTGTCGGCAAAGCCCACAAGGTGAAACGTCCTTATCGGTATCAAGTACGGAAACAGCTAATTTTACTTTTTTAAATTCCGGATAATTGGCATGGGCAAATGAGAGAAGAGTTCTTTCGGCACAGACTCCAACCGGATAGGATGCATTTTCTTGATTGCTGCCTTTTAGGATTTCTCCATTTTCCAAAAGAATTGCAGCGCCTACACGGAATTTTGAATAAGGTGCATAGGCTTTTTCGGCTGCTTTTTTGGATTCTTCGATTAGATTTTGAACTTCTTGACTGAGTTCGCTTGGATTCTTATATTTTTGATATTCAAATTGATATATCTTTTTGCTCATAAATAATGATTAAATTACAGCCAATTTAGAAATTATTATTAACTTTTAAATCTAAAACTTGCTTAAATGTTGGTAAAAGTATTTGGAAGTGCTATTTACGGAGTTTCTGCGAAAACGATCACTATAGAAGTGAATGTGGATACAGGTTATGGGTATAATCTTGTAGGGTTACCGGACAATGCGATAAAAGAAAGTAATTATAGGATAAGTACGGCACTTTTGAATACGGGCTATAAGATTCCGGGAAAGAAGGTGACGATCAATATGGCTCCGGCGGATTTGCATAAGGAAGGAACTGCTTATGATTTGACAATTGCCATGGGTGTTTTAGCTGCTTCCGAACAGATTTTATCGGAAGGAATTTCTGATTATTTAATTATGGGTGAGTTGGCGTTGGATGGAGGTATACGTCCTATCAAAGGTGTTTTGCCGATTGCGATTCAGGCGAGAGATGAAGGATTTCGGGGATTTATTTTGCCCAAACAAAATGCGCGTGAAGCTGCTATTGTAGATGAATTGGAAGTAATTGGGGTGGAAAATATTTCGGAAGTCATTGAGTTTTTCAATGAGAAGAAAGCCATTGAACCTACAAAAATTGATATTCAGAAAGAATTTTACGAGCAGTTGAATTCTTTTCCTTTTGACTTTGCGGATGTAAAGGGTCAAGAGAATGTGAAACGTGCTTTGGAAATCGCTGCGGCAGGTGGGCACAACATAATCCTTATCGGTCCGCCTGGAAGTGGAAAAACGATGTTAGCGAAACGAATCCCTTCTATACTTCCTCCATTAACTATACAGGAAGCTTTGGAAACCACGAAAATCCATTCGGTTGCCGGGAAATTAGGTGAAAAGACGGCTTTGATGACCGTCAGACCGTATTCTTCTCCTCACCACACGATTTCGGATGTCGGGCTTGTGGGCGGTGGGTCTTTTCCCCAACCGGGAGAGATTTCATTGGCACATAATGGGGTTTTGTTTTTGGATGAATTGCCGGAGTTTAAACGAAGTGTACTTGAGGTAATGCGTCAGCCGTTGGAGGATCGTGAAATTACGATTTCCAGAGCGAAATTTACCGTGACTTATCCGTCGAGTTTTATGTTGGTAGCTTCGATGAATCCAAGTCCGAGTGGTTATTTCCCGGATGACCCCAATAATACTTCGAGTTTGCAAGAGATGCAAAGGTATATGAACAAGATTTCAGGGCCATTGTTGGATAGAATTGATTTGCATATCGAGGTGAATCCGGTTCCTTTTGAAGATTTATCGGCCGAAAGGACAGGTGAGAAAAGCATTGAGATTCGAGAAAGGGTGATCAAAGCCCGAGAAGTTCAAACGAAACGATACAAAGATTTGCCCAAAATCCATTACAATGCACAAATGGGACCTAGACAATTGGATGAATTTTGTCAATTGGATGAGACGGGTAAAAACCTGATTAAAGTAGCGATGGAAAAACTGAATCTTTCCGCGCGTGCCTATGACCGGATTCTAAGGGTGAGCCGTACGATTGCCGATTTGGAAGGTGTAGAGGATTTGAAAAGTTCGCATATCGCCGAAGCGATTCAATATAGAAGTTTGGATCGGGAAGGTTGGGGGATTTGAGTTTGATTTTGGGAGTGAGATGTTTGAATGGTAAGGTATTGCGAAAATATAGTGTATGGCCACAATTCTATGAGTTGTAAATATTTATCGACATCGGAATTTAAAGGATCAAATGAAAATTTTAATCAAATTATGGGTGTGCTTATAATAATGATGAACCAATTTGAAAAATGGACATCTTTTCAATCAGTTGAATGATTTAATTTTCACAAACTTTCAAACCTATACTTTCTCAAATGTAAAATCCCGCTTGAGTAATTCGAGCGGGATTTTATTATTTATTTTCAGAAAGGATTTATTTTCTTCCTTTGTACATCTGTTCGGCTAATTGAACGGCTTTGTAGGCATCTACCACGCCACCTGTAACTGATATATCTGTCAGTTGAGGGTTTTTGTTCACTGATTGTAAAATGATTTCTTTCACTTCTTTGGCGGTTAGTTTTGGATAGTGTGACCAAACCAAAGCGGCAACTCCGGCTGTGATAGGTGAGGCCATGCTCGTTCCTTGTTCTTCTTTGAATTCATCGTGCGGAACGGTCGAAAGGATTTCTGTTCCGGGTGCAAATACATCTACTGATTTCTTTCCGTAATTGGAGAAACTGGCTTTCAGTACTTCCGCATCGGGGGTAGAAGCTCCTACGGTAATTACTGCATCGATTACTTTCTTGTCTTCGTCGTCGAAATTGCTTGGGTAATGTACATCCACGTCGATGTTTAGATCATCGTTTCCGGCTGCTTTCACCAATAAAGCTCCTTTTTTCTCTGCATATCTCATCGCATCCCAAACAAGTTCTCTCTCGGGCGAATGGGATTTTCCGAAAGACATATTGAGGATTTTGGCGCCGTTGTCCACTGCATATCGGATGGAGTTTGCAACGTCTTTATCGCGTTCGTCACCGTTTGGAACGGTACGCACGCCCATAATTTTCACATGGTTTCCTGCGATTCCATCGATTCCTTTATCGTTTCCTCTCACGGCTGCGATTACGCCTGCTACGTGTGTTCCGTGTCCGGCATCAGGACCTTCTACGTCAGGGTTTCCATAAAATCTTTCTTTTTTGTTGCTGTAATCATCGCCTACGATGTGACGTGATTCGAAATCCACATTGTAGTGGTAATTGATTTGTGCATTGAAATAATCAAGTCCTCCTTGAAACTCATCGGACAATTCGTTGTAAACCTGTTCCATGGTCATTCCTTCCCAATATTCTTTTGGGATGAAGGCAAAGAACTGAAGTGCCGGCATGGTGTTCTCGTTGGGCGTGTATTGGCTCAAGCTTTGTTCGGTCACTAATTTGGAACCAAATTCTTCAATCAAAGGAGGGAAGCCTTGATCGAGTGCATCTTTCATCATTTGATACTGCGCCAAATAGGCATTGGTTTCTTGCAGTTTGACTTGAATTTCCGCTTTGATTTCTTCGTAATCCGCAAATTCTTCTGGATGTTTAGCTTTGTTGTCTGCGTTTTTATTTGCGTCGTCTGATTCAAACATCGGCATATAGGTATAACGCAGGAGTCTAACTTTCTCAAAAGTATCACCGTCCACGTTTTCTCCATCGGCACCTCCTATGAAGTTCCATCCGTGAATGTCGTCGATGTATCCGTTTTTGTCGTCATCTTTTCCATTTCCGGCAATTTCTTTTGGGTTTACCCACATATTATCTTTCAGGTCGATGTGGTCTGCCTGAACTCCTCCGTCCAATACCGCAGCGATGAGTTCCACGGGTTTTCGGTTATTGTCTTTCAGGAACTGATGTGCTTTTTCGGTATTTACTCCGTACACTCCTGTATCTTCGAAGCTTTTATTGTACCAAGCTTTTTCGGTTCTGAGCAGAATGGAGTCCTGAGCAGTTATGGTCGCGGACAGCGTAAAAGCCAGTCCAAATGTTAACCAGAATTTATTCATCTTATTTAATTTTATTATTGAATTCACGTAAATAGGTCGCAGTTTCGGGGCCTTTGTTACAAAGCAAATCGATTATGCTCAAATCGGGCATAAATTCGAATTTCTCATCAAAGACTTGAAAGTATTTTGGAAACTCCCCGATGGGTTGAGCTTTGGCATCGAAATGGTTTCGAAAATCTTGTTTTTCATCCACCTTTTCATAGGTTTCTGTTAATTCCAATTTCAGATTTAGTTTGAGTTTGGACGAAATGAATTCGATGGTTTTTAGATTGAAATCCAGTAGGTATTTTTCTTTTTTCTCGAAAATCGGCCAAAGGTCATCTTCATAAAATTCAAAATAGGGCGAACTTTTATAAGCCGAAACCAAGGATTTGAAATGTTCTTTTTGCCAGTTATATTCTTGCGAAATTTGAATTTCTTTCATGATTCTCGCTCCATCGTGTTGGGTAGGGATTCCCAGTCGAAGTTTTCCATTTGCTCCTTGAATGTAGCATCGGTTCCGGTAGGTTTGCTTGGGAAAATGTTCACAAGCTTCTAATTTATATTCTTCTGCATTTATCAATTCCGCAAAGTAAGAAATCGGTCCGAAATAAAAGGCTGGAAAAATCATTATTTATACTGATTAAATAGTGGTTTATAGTTTATTATGAATTTTATTTGAAGTTGTAATGTAATTAATTAGATTCTTTTAATTTTCTTCTTTTTCTTTCTTCTTTTTCACTCGGAAATAATCCCATGTGAAGAAGGCAATCAACCCAATGACCACATAGACGAGATATGATTTTTTGTCGGGGTTATCATTGTTTATGGATGTCATAAATCGGCTCCAGATAAACTTTTTGGGAGCGGGTTCAAACATTCCATTCATATTGGCCCAAACCAAAACGGGTCTTCCGATGATGTGGTCTTCGGGAACCGGGCCAAAGAAACGAGAGTCAAGGGATTGGTTTCGGTTGTCTCCACTCATGAAGAAATAATCTTGTTCGATGGTGTATTCATTTGCTTCTTTTCCGTCAATGAGTATTTTTTCGCCTTCGATTTTTAAATCATGATTTTCATAAGTTTGAATGATTCTTTTGTAAAGTTCGATGTTGGATTTGTCTAATTTTACCTGATCTCCTTTTTTGGGTACATAATAAGGTCCGTAGAAGTCCTGATTCCAATTTCGGTCGAGTGGGAAGGAGTTTTCTTTGTTGGGACCGTATTCTTTTTCACCTTCTTCAGATTTAAATCTTTCTACCTGAATATTGGGATTTGCGTTTAAATCTTTGGCCATGGCTTCGCTCAATCCTTTGAATATATAGACCAGCTCGTCTCCATTTTTAGCCATTATGTAATAATCCGTTTGATCGAATTGGGAAGAATAAACCAATCCGTATTCTTGGTACAATAATTCCGGACTGAACATATTTTTGGTGGTGACTTTGTATCGGTTTTGAACGATTGCATCTTTTTTGGGAATAAATGGTTTTCCGTTTACAAATAAGTCTCCTTGGTCAAATACTACGGTATCGCCGGGCATCCCCACGAGTCTTTTCACATAGGCATCTTTTCGGTCAATTGCATCGAAAACGGAGTCGGTCGGATAGCTGAAAACGACGATATCATTTGATTTCAAATCGCTCCATCCGGGCAATCGCATATAAGGAAGTCTTGCTTTGTCCACATAAGCTTTTCGATTGATGAATTCCGAAAAAGGAAGTCCAATGGGCGTGAAGGGTACTCTTACGCCATAGCTTAATTTATCGACAAAGAGTGCATCTCCAATTTTTATGGTATTTTCCATGGATCCGGTTGGTACGACCATGGGTTGAATGAACCATGTGTGAACGAGTGTTGCCAATACGACGGCGAATAATAAGGCTGCGATAAAAGTTCCTTTTCTTTCTTCCGGCCCTTCGTAATCTGGTTTTTCTACATAGTTCAAATAGAAGGCATAGAGTCCCACGGTGATAATCATCAGAATGGCATCTGTCCAAGTTCTTTTTCCGAAGCTTCTTGCGAAATCGACCCAAAACACCCACCACATAATGGGTGCGACGATGGGGGTAAAGAAAAGGATGATCCACCATTTGGGTCGTTTGATGAGATCCAGTCCGATCCAGAAGTTGTAAAAGGGTATAAAAGCTTCCCCGGGTTTTCTACCGGCTTTTTTATAGAGTTGCCAAGTGGAAGCTCCGTAAATGAGGTTGTAAATTAAAAATCCGATCAGCCAATTGACTAATAATTCCATTTATTCTGATTTAGTGTGCTAATTTAATGTTTTATGATAAGTCGTAACAAGAAAATTGAGATTCAATTGAATTTTTACTTTTTTTAATCGAAGCGGTTCAGTTTAAGGGCTACTGGGTAGGGCATAGGGTTTGGGCCGGAGATTAGAAGGTAGAAGTCAGAAGTCTGTTTATGCCTAATTAACGTTGACCGTTTTTTCAACCACAAGGAATCCAAAGATTTTTCACTAAGGGAGTAAAGTTTTTTTTACCATTAAGGCATTAAGAAAATTCAGCTCAAAATACAATCTACAGTTTACAGCAAAAAAAACCTGAGACTCTTCACTTCCTAAACTCAGCTCTGAGTGACATAGTGCAACTGTAAAAAAAAAAGATGTTGTCTCCCGAAGCCTCGGGACTGAAGCAGAAGAATGAAGGTGAGGAATCTCTAGAGGCTCCTTAGATCCATCCTATCGTCTGGATGACAAGGAGCTTTTCCAATCTTCCACTGGAAGATTTTCCTCTTAATATCAAATGTTCTGGATGGCAAGGAGCTAGATGTCATTCAGAACACGAAGAATGAGTGTGAAGAATCCGAATTTTTAAGTTAAAATGAGGCCTGGATTTTGGTTGTTTTTGAGGCTGAAAAATCGATGCTTAAATTTCGCCGTTTTGGGGTATCGGCTTTTTTGAATTTATGGCGTTATTGTCCTATTATGGCGTTTTTATCTCCGTATGTCATGGTTTTTTGGAGTTTTCTGACTGGGAGTATACTGGGGGTTGACTGGGAGTATACTGGGAGTATCTATGGAGTATCTATGGAATAAGGTGAAATTTTTCGCCGTTTAGGGGTATTTTTATTTTTGGGATGGGTGTTTTTTTAGATGAGTTTAGGGGTTAGAAGTTATAAGGCAGAAGTTAGAATGTAGAAGTTGTTTGTGCTTACGTTAACTGTTTTTTAAACCCCAATGAGCAGGAAGATTTTTCACTAAGGGGGCAATGTTTTTTTTAACTATTAAGGTATTAAGAGAATTCAGCTCAAAATACAATATACAAGAATACAATCTACATTCTACAGTAAAGAAAGCCCGCTGATTGCGCGGATGTTCGCTGATATTTTTTTAAACCACATAGTGACAATAGTTTTTTTAGTGAGTGTGGTATAGTGTTCATAGCTACTTGCGTAGAACATAGGAGCTCGAAGATCGAAAAAAATACATCCTACAAGAATACAATCTACATTCTACAGTAAAGAAAGCCCGCTGATTGCGCGGATGTTCGCTGATTTTTTTAAAACACATAGTTTTTTAGACATCCGAAATGAGTGAACATAGTGTTCATAGCTACTTGCGTAGAAACATAGGAGGGCGAAACTCGAAGTTCGAAATACATTCTACAAGAATACAATCTACAGTTTACATCAATAAAATGGGATTTAAATCACGAAAGTGCTTTGATAAATGTGATAGACTGCACGAAAGTCCTTTGATAAATGTGATGTAATGCACGAAAGTCCTTTGAAAAATGTGATTGTTATTGTATTTTTGTGGAATGGAAAGAGCGATTTTAACAAAACTGAACCATTGGAAACAAGCGAAAACCAGAAAGCCTCTCTTGTTGAAAGGTGCTCGTCAGGTTGGTAAAACTTGGGTTATGAAAGAATTTGGTCGTAAATATTATGAACAGGTGCTTTACATCAACTTCGAAAGAGATAAATTATTACAAAATTTATTCAAAACCGATTTTGATATTTCTCGAATTTTATCTGCTTTACAAGTTCAATCAGGAATCGTCCCAAACGCTGAAAATACACTTATTATTTTTGATGAAATACAAGAAGCGGAAGGTGCATTGACCGCCTTAAAGTATTTTCAGGAAGAAGCTCCCGAGTATCACATCATTGGAGCCGGTTCTTTATTGGGAATTGCATTAAACAAAACGTCTTTTCCTGTTGGTAAAGTCCAATTTTTAGAGATGCATCCCATGAGTTTTTCTGAGTTTTTAGAAGCAATGGGAGAAATTTCTATTTTAAACTTATTGAAAGTAAAAGATTGGAAATTGATGCAGACTTTTCATGAAAAAATTGTTGCTTTATTAAAGCAATATTATTTTGTAGGAGGAATGCCAGAAGCTGTTAAAAATTATGCAGATAGTCGAAATTTTGAAGAGGTGAGGGAATTACAAAAAGATATTTTAGCAGCTTACGAACTTGATTTTTCAAAACATGCTCCGGCACAAATTGTACCAAAAATAAGGATGGTTTGGAACAGTTTACCTTCGCAGTTGGCAAGAGAAAATAAAAAATTTATTTATGGTTTGGTAAAAACGGGTGCAAGGGCAAGAGAATATGAAGACACACTGAACTGGTTGGTGGATTACGGTTTAATTCATCGTATTTATAGAATCACCAAACCTGGATTTCCGATTCGCTCGTATGAGGACCTAAAGGCTTTTAAAATATTTGCTTTAGACACTGGTCTTTTAGGGGCTTTGTCAGGCTTGGATGCTCAACTATTGCTTCAAAAAAACAAACTTTTTACAGAGTTTAAAGGTGCGTTGACCGAACAGTTTATTTTACAGCAACTGATTAGCGAAAATGGAATTCATCCCAATTATTGGTCGAATGACACCTCAAGCAATGAAGTCGATTTTATCATAGAACACCAACAAAACCTGTATCCGTTAGAAGTGAAAGCCGAGGAAAATCTACAATCAAAATCCTTAAAAAGCTATCACCAGCAATTTGAGCCTAAGATGAGTATTCGAACTTCTCTGTCTCATTTCAGAAATGAGGATTGGTTAATGAATATTCCGTTATACGCCATTCGAGAAATTCGGTCGATGATTCAGGGGGTGGAATGATTCTTTGTCGGATACTTTTCAAATAATTTTGCACACATATTAGATAAAATAAAATTATCTTAGCACCAACAAAAAACAATAAAATATAAGAAAAAAATAAAACTAAACATATAAAATATTAGCGTTTCGCTTTAAAATTTCCCGCAATCGAAATACGACCAATTTTTCAAAAAGCACGGGGAAGTGAAAGTGGAAACGCCTACGATTATGCGTGGGCGTCCCTTTTGCTTTGTGCTTTGCCTTTGGTCGGGCTTCGATTGCAAGCAACTTAGGAATTGCCCACGTTGTTTTTTAGGGATTTTTGAGCGTTTCAAAATCCTGAAAAATAAATGAAATTATACCAAACATTAGAATCTCAACTCAAAAAAGAACCCAATTACGTTTCCGATAATGGCGAACTCAAAAAATGGGTAGTCATTGATAAAGCGCAAAACTTTGATGAAGAACTAATTGAACTTTTATTAAAAGAACCTACCGTTAAATCATTTTTTTTTAAAGAAATTGCAGGCATTACAGTATTTAATCAGTCTTTGTTTTTGCAATTTTTAGAGCAAAAGAATTTTTTAAATGACAGTTATACCCAATTTAAAAATAAAATAGGCTTAACCATTGATGGTAAATACCTCAAACAACGCAATGAAGTCGCTTTGGTTTGGCCATTTAAAGATTGTGTTTTGGAAGGAGGACAAAGCAGAGAAGAAGACAAACGGGAAGAGATTTTCTTTAATGAAATTTTGGCACAGGACGAAATCACTCAACTTTTAGAGCCAAAGGTTCTAACCAACGCCAAGCATATTGATAAAGAGGGTGAAAACTCGTTGAGAAAATTCAACCGAGATGCCGAATTAAACAAAAATCGGGGATTGCCAGAAGATACGATTACTGATAACTTGATTATCAAAGGAAATAATTTATTGGCTTTACATTCCTTAAAAAAGGAATTTACGGGAAAGGTAAAACTCATTTATATCGATCCTCCTTATAACACAGGAAATGATGGTTTTAAATACAACGACAATTTTAATCATTCGACTTGGTTGACTTTTATGAAGAATCGACTTCAGGTTGCAAGGGAATTATTGAAGGATGATGGAAGTATTTTTATTAGTTGTGATGACAATGAACAAGCTTATTTAAAAATAATATTAGACGAAGTCTTTGGTAGAGGAAATTTTGTAACAAATTTTGTTTGGAGAAGAAGGAAGACACAAGCAAATCTTGCTAAGAATATAGCACCTGTCCACGATTTCATTATTTGTGTAGCGAAGAATAAAAGCGTCCTAAACATTAATAAAGTTCCCTATTCAGAAGATTTTATAAAAAAGTCTTTCTCCAATCCAGATAATGATGAACGAGGGTTATATCAAACAGGTCCTTTAGCGAGACCAGCAAATTCAAGTAATAAAGAATATGTTTTAACAATGCCTAACGGCAGAGAAATCAAAGCCAAATGGAGTTGTTCTCAACAAACGTTTGATAGATACGTAAAAGAAGACAGATTGGTTATTCCAAGAGGGGGAGAGGGAATGCCTAGAATAAAAATTTTCCTTTCCGAACTTGAGGGGCAAATACCAAATACTTGGCTAGACAACATTGCGACAAATGACGAAGCGTCTAAAGAAATTGAACGATTTTTTGGAACAAATGCAGCATTTTCATTTGCAAAACCTACAAAATTGATTAAACACATAATCCAAATTGGTTCAGATAAAAATGACATTGTTTTAGATTTTTTTGGTGGAAGCGGAACAACAGCCCACGCGGTTTTGGAATTAAATAAAGAAGATGGTGGAAACAGACAGTTCATTTTAAGTGAACAAATGGATTATATTGAAACTGTTACTACAAAACGTGTTCAGAAAGTAATCGAACAAAATGAATCAGGTTCTTTCGTTTACTTAGAACTCAAAAAATACAATCAAATTTTTATCGAACAAATCCAAGAAGCAAAAAACACAGAGGAATTACTAAAGATTTGGGAGCAAATGAAAGTGAAATCGTTCTTAAATTACAATGTAGATATCCAAAAACAAGAAGAACATATCGAAGAATTTAAAACCTTGACTTTGGCAGAGCAAAAACAGCATTTGGTTGACATTTTAGATAAAAATCAGTTGTATGTAAATCTTTCAGCCTTGGATGACAAAGATTTTGCTTGCACTGAAGAGGAAAAGAAAGTTGCCCAAGATTTTTATGGAAGAAAATGATTATGTTTATAAACCACATAGATACATAGAAAAAAACTATGTTACTATGTGGTTTAAAATAAAAAAACAAAAATCATGCTGACAAAGAAATATTTAGACGAATTGACATACGAAATAATTGGAAGCGCAATCGAAGTTCACAAAATAATGGGGAGAGGTTTGTTAGAAAGTGTATATCATCAGTGTATGATGGAAGAGTTAGAACATAGGAAAATAAATTTTCAAACAGAGATGAAAGT
>LSQX01175956.1_pt2 | contig 34371 bp, 29 predicted proteins | sample 654561 | NCBI WGS metagenome assembly LSQX01 (sample SAMN04489861, study PRJNA283612) | anaerobic digester metagenome | isolation source: 4 biogas reactors fed with cattle manure at either 37C or 55C with and... | place: Denmark: Kongens Lyngby | collected 2014 | reverse complement strand
ACCTACCCGGTGTCTAACTCGTGCGGCACGGTCTGTGCTTTAGCCGCGCTCAATGAGCGCTCAGCAACCTGAGCTGGCCCGGCGGCCGGATCACCACCTGAAGTAGTCTCCAGTGTCAAGCTTGATCATCATCCTGGTGAACTCCTCGGGGATGGGTGGGGTGGTGATCGTGCCGTGCTCGGTTATGGTCCAGGCGTTGTACTTGCACATCAGCTTGTCGAGGAGGTCCCAGTAGGCGTCGCGGGCCTTTTCCACGGTGCGCGCGCAGTAGTCGGTGAGGAATTCCACCGCGAGCTCCGGGTTCTGCACGTACATCTTGATGGCGGTGGACTCCACTGCCGGCTGCAGCGCCCAGCTGAGTTCCTCGAGGTTCTTGCGGGCGGCCTGGATGTCCTTGATGATGTATGAGTATTTCAAGTCGGCGTAGGTGTTCACGGCTGATACCGCCCACCAGTAGGAGGTCCTGAGCAAGGTATGGTGATCGCCGGCCTCGGCGTTCAGGCTCGGAGAGATGCTGGTGACCGAGGAGTAGACCGGCACGAAGTTGCTGCCGTCGGCCATGGAAGGGGCGTACCAGAGCACGCCGCCGATGGGGTCAGGAAGCCACGCGCGGGACTGGGTGATTGTGCTGTACTCGCACCATGGCACGGAAATGGGGATCTGGAACGAGTAGTCCTGGCCGTCAATGGTGGGGATCTCCCCCTTTCTGCGCGGGGTGCCCCACGGGCCGGCCATTATGCCCTTGGTGAGGTCGAACTGTGTGCCTTCGTAGTGGTCGCGGCAGATAGCGGCGATGTCGGCGATGGAGAGCTTGCGGTCGACAGGGATCGAGAACGGGAGGTTGGTCTCGTCGAGGGTGTGCGCCAGCGACGGGCTAGCCAGGCAGAAGATGCGCCACACGCGGCGGGCGCAGGTTTCGAAGGCCGAGGCGTCGCAGAAATGCCGCCTCCAGCTGAAAGGCTCCCCGCTGAGCTGGTCGTACCAGCCCATCTCGATGGCGAACTCGACGATGCCAGGGCCGTACATGAAGTTGTTGGAGTCGTTGAAGTCGACGATGTCGATGACTGAGTCGTTGCAGCAGGCGGCTATGTGGCCGTCGGGCACGCGTTGCGCCACCCAGAAGGCGCCGGGCTCGTCGGTGCCTGGGTTCCAGAGAGCGCCGGGGCCGCAGATCTCGAACAGCCAGACCTCGTGGGGATCTGCGACGGCCAGGGCCTCGCCCCAGTCCTTGTAGCCGTATTCCACGGCCAGGTCTCCCATGATCTGAATAGCCTCGCGGGCGGTGCTGGCGCGTTCCATGGCGAGCATCGTCAGGTTGGTGATGTCGAAGATGCCCTGGGCGTTCAGGCATTCGTCACGGTTCATAGTAGTGGTTTCGGCGATGGCCACCTGCTTTTCGTTGATCATGCCGAAGATGCCTTTGATGTAGCCGTAGGTGTGCGGGACCTGCGGGATGAAGTTGCCGGTTGGCCTGATCACATCGCGTAGCTGGCGGCCGCCGGTGTACTGGGGAAGGTAGAGCACTTCCAGGGTGGAGCCTTCGGGCCAGTCCTTGGCGGGCACCTTCTCGATCTCGAAGGCGCAGGAGCCGCAATCGGCGGTTTGCATGACGGATGCTGAACCGTCCACGGACGCTCCAGGGGTCACCATCATGACCGAGCACGCGAAGGTCGCCGACGACATGGCGAGTATCAAGATGGATGAGGCCAGGGCCATGGTCAGGGACAGGGCGATGAACCTGGGCCTGAGGGCTTGACGGGGAACGGGGTTGGGCTTCATTGTCCACACTCCTCCTCTGGCGTGTAGCTCTGATTTCCTTATTCCTTGCTGTAGCAAGGAACTCCTTCGCGCGGGATGGTATGTTCTTCATATTGGACGGGAGAGTCGTGATGGTTTCGGCGGCGGGTTTGCGGCCGGCATACGCCGGGCATACGCCGGGCATGCTCTGCTCCGTCGCCAGGGAATGCCCCCGGGACCGCCCAAGACCGTTGAGAAAAATATTGCGGCAAAACATTGCAGGACCCCTTGACAAACTATACCCAATTATGAGAACAATAAGGCACGGACGGTGATACTTTTTGCTGAAAGAATTTGCACAGGAGTCAGAGTCCAAAGACGCCAGGCTGGCGTTGGCCCTGCGCGTTGCCGAACTCTATTACATGAGGAAGGCCAGCCAGAGCTCCATCGCTCAGGAGCTTGGCTGTTCCGTGGCCACTGTTTCGAGGCTGCTGAAGACCGCAGAGGAGGAAGGGATCATCCAGGTAAGGGTGATCAACCCCTTCTCCCGTGCCAGCCAACTGGAGGCAGGGATGGTTGACAAGTACGGGCTCCTGGAGTGCAGGGTGGTGAACGCCCCGAAGTCCAGTTCAGTGGGGAGAAAGGTTCTGGGTGTAACAGGGGCGGAGCTGGTGGCGGACTTGATGCGCGACGGCGACCTGGTGGGGCTGTCGTGGGGCACCACCATGCGGGAGTTAGTGAACTCCCTGCCTTCATACGGCCGACCGGTGAACGCCACGGTGATTCCCTTGATCGGAGGCCTCGGGCAGGTCGCACCGGAACACCAGGTCAACATCCTAGTGCACGAGTTCGCCAGCTGTTTCAACTGCGATTTCAAGATGATGCACGCCCCGGCGCTGTCGGATAGAGAGGAAACCGTCAAGCTGCTCATGGAGGAGTTGACCATACGCCAGGTTGTGGACATGTGGGACCAGCTTACCCTGGCGGTGGTGGGGATCGGGGAGAGCCCGCGGACCTCGCCAATGCGACGCACGGGTTACTACTCCGAGGAGGAGATCGCCGAACTCATGGACGACGGCGCCGTGGGCGACATATCCGGACGGTTCTTTGACAGCGAAGGGATCGAGGTTGATGCGTCAGCCAACAGGAGGCTGCTTGCGATCTCCGCTGACACCCTGCGCAAGGTTCCACGCCGTATGGGCGTGGCCAGCGGGGCCGAAAAGGTGAAGGCCATCGCCGGCGCCCTTCGAGGAGGCTGGATCAACATACTGGTCACCGACTCCCATACGGCGTCAGCTTTACTGCAAGTCTGATGTGAGGGTGGAGGATTCATGAAAACGGCAGTTTACCATGGGCCGGGCAAGATCGAGCTCGAGGACTGGCCCGTGCCGGAAGCGGGCAGCGACGGCATTGTCGTGAAGGTTAAGGTCTCAATGGTGTGTGGCACCGACGTGAAGACCTTCAAGCGGGGCCATCCCATGTTCAAGCCCCCGACGGTGCTGGGCCACGAGTTCTCCGGAGAGGTCGTTGCGGTGGGGGAGAGCGTGTCGTCTGTAAGCGTCGGCGACCGCGTGACAGTGGCACCCTTCATCAACGACAGCGTGTGTTTCTACTGTAAGAGCGGCGTGGCCGAGCTGTGCACGTCGAGGCGCCTGCTCAGCAACGGGTCTTTCAGCGAGTTCATCAGGCTGGACGAGGACTACGCAAAGCACGGGCTGGTCAAGCTGGGGCCCGACGTCTCGTGGGAGGATGGCGCGCTCACGGAGCCGCTGGCGTGTGTGCTCAACGCCATCGAGGACATGAGCATCCAGCCCGGCGACACAGTGGCTGTGGTGGGCGCTGGCCCAATGGGCCTCCTCAACGCGCTGATAGCCAAGGACCTGTGCGGCGCGAGGGTAGTCATTGTTGAGGTAGACGCCCAGCGCAGGTCGAGAGCAGATTCCTTTGGATTTGAGACTGTAGACCCCGCCGAACGGAATCCCGTAGAAGCCGTACGTTCGATGACCGGCGGACGAGGAGTTGACCAGGTAATTCTGGCGGCCGGCGCTGTCGCTGCCGTGCCGGAGGCCATGGAGCTTTCCCGTCCCGGCGGCAGGGTGATGCTGTTCGGAGGGTTCCCACAGGGGCAGACCGTGGCCATCGACCCCAACCTGATCCACTACAAGCAGGTCACCCTGCTCGGGGGGTCTGGCTTCGCGCCCGAGCACTTCTTCCGCGCCGGAGAGTTGATAAACAGCCGAGCCTTCAACCTGTCGCAGATGGTTTCGCACAGGTTCCCCCTGGACCATATCGTTGAGGCGCTGGGCGTGGCTGCTACCCCGGAGAGCGTGAAAGTGGCGATCGTATTCGAATAGATCCAAGGCAGACAGGAGGGGTTGGATCCACCATGGGTATTGGCAAGGCGAACAGACTAGCGCGAGTTTTCCGTCCCACCGATGGCTTCAGCGTCATGCTGGCGCTGGACCACGGTTACGCCCTCGGGCCCATAAAGGGGCTGGAGCGTCCCGCTGAGGTCATCAAGACGCTGCAGGACCACGTGGACGCCCTGATGGCCACTAGGGGAGTGTTCAACAACTGCTTCACGCCGGACGGCCGAGCCGGCATAGTGCTGCGCGTGTCAGGTGCCGTTACCATCGCCGGGCCTGACCTTACCAACGAGAGCCTCACCGCGACGATCGACGACGCGCTTCGGCTCGCTGCAGATGCCGTGGCCAGCTCCATTTTCGTAGGCACTGACAACGAGCGCGAATCCATCAAGAACCTGGCTCGCCTCGTCAGCGCCTGTGCGCCGTACGACATGCCTGTGCTGGCGGTGACGGCGGTGGGCAAAGACCGCGAGAAACAGTTCGACAGCAGGTACCTGGCGCTAGCGTGTCGCGTGGCTGCGGAACACGGTGCTGACATGGTGAAGACGTATTTCAGCGGCGACTCATTTGAGACGGTCACCCGCTCATGTCCTGTGCCGATCATAATCGCCGGCGGGCCCAAGCTCGAGACGGAGGTCGACGTGTTCCGCATGGCAAGGGCCGCCATGGACCAGGGCGCCCGCGGCATCGACATGGGCCGCAACGTGTGGCAGAACGCCAACCCGGTGGGCATGATCAAGGCGCTCGATGCCATCGTGCATGACGGCGCCTCCGTGGACGATGCAGTCGCCATCTTCAACGAGGTGAGATGAGAGTGACTCCCCCGCTTCTCGAGATGCAGGGGATCTGCATGGAGTTCCCCGGCGTCAGGGCCCTCGACAACGTGGACCTTGTGCTCCACAAAGGGGAGATCCATGCCATCGTCGGCGAAAACGGGGCAGGCAAGTCCACCTTGATCAAGGTGCTCGCAGGCGCTTACAGGCCCACAGCGGGTAGGATCAAGATCGACGGCAGTGAGGTGCGCTTCACCGGCCCCAGGCACGGTCTGGCCTCCGGCATAGGCGTGGTATACCAGGAGCGCGCGCTGGTGCCCTCGCTGACTGCGGTGGACAACATCCTCCTCGGACAGGAGCCCGCCCGTTTCGGGGTGCTCGACCAGAAGGCCATGAAGGCCCGGGCACGCGAGGCCCTGGATATGATAGGCGCATCAGTGAACATGGACGTTCCAGTGGCCGAACTGTCCGCCGGCGACCAGCAGCTTGTGGAGATCGCCAAGATCGCCCTCATGGGGCCCAAGATCATGGTGCTGGATGAGCCCACGGCGGCGCTGAGCGACCATGAGATCGAGTCGCTGTTCAAGCTGTTGCGTCGCTTCCGCGAGCAGGGCATGGGCATCCTCTATATATCGCACCACTTGAACGAAATATTCGAACTGGCAGACACCGTGACCGTGCTCCGCAACGGGAAGGTTGCCGGTCACGGCCCCATACAGGACTTCACCACCGCCGACGTGATCAGGCTGATGATCGACCGCGATCTGAGCAGCCAGTACGTGAAGGAACCTGTGGAGGTGGGCCCTGAGGTGCTCCGCACTGAGGGACTGACGTGCCGCAGGATAGGGATATACGACGTTTCCATCATCGCACGGGCGGGGGAGATAGTCGGGCTGGGAGGGCTGATGGGCTCCGGCAGGAGCGAGCTGGCATCGCTGCTCTTCGGCGCCGTGCGCCCTGACTCTGGCCGCGTGTATGTGGACGGCCGCGAGGTCACTCCTAAGTCGGTTCGGCAGGCCATCAAGGCCGGCATATACCTTGTTCCCGAGAAACGGCGGGAGTTCGGGCTGGTGCCGGTGGAGTCGATCCTCTCCAACATAACCCTGCCGTTCCTGAGGGACTTCAGCCCCTGGGGGATAGTCGGTACCAAGGCGGAGCATGAACCCGTCGAGAAGCTCATGCGCGAGCTGCGGGTGAAGGCGCGCAAGGCGACGGATCCAGTGGCGACGCTCAGCGGCGGAAACCAGCAGAAGGTAGTGGTGGCCAAGTGGCTCACCACCAAGTCAGGCCGGGTATTCATCTTCGACGAGCCGACGCAGGGAATCGACGTCGGGGCCAAGACCGAGGTCTACCAGATGATGCTCAACCTTGCCAAGGCCGGCGCAGCGATCATCCTGATCTCCTCTGACCTGAGAGAGCTGGTGGCAATGTCCGACCGGGTGTACGTGATGAGAGAGGGCAGGGTGGCGGGCGAGGTCGGTGGCGAGCATCTTGATGGTGAGGCTGTTCTCAGCTTCGCCATGGGAGGTGTGTGATAGTGGCCGGACATTCCAACGGCGATGACATTCGCAGCAGGCTGATGAAGGTCGTGTGGGGTTATGGCACCCTCATAGGGCTGCTCATACTTGTGGTGGTCTTCAGCCTCGCCAGTGATACGTTCCTCCGCCTCAACAACATCGTGAACATTCTGCGTCAGATCTCCATGCTGGCCATCATAGCCACTGGCCTCACGTTCTGCATGGTCACGGGCGACTTCGACCTGGGCATCGGGTCCATCGGCTCCTTGGCAGGCGTGATCACCGTGAGCTTGCTGGTGAAGGGTTATCCAACCATCGTCGGCGTGCTGGCGGGCATGGCCACAGCGGCCGTGTTCGGCCTGGCCAACGCCGTACTGGTGACGCGTGCCGGGATCTCGTCCTTCATATCCACGCTGGCGGCGGGCTCGGTGGCCACTGGCGTCACCTTCCTCTACACTCAGGGCCAGGCCATCTACGGGCGCATGCCCTCCGCATTTGCTTTTATCGGGAGAGGCTACGTCGGCCCCATACCGGCTCCGGTGGTTCTGATGATACTGGTGGTTGCCCTGGGGGAGTTCTTGCTCTCGCGGACCCGCACGGGCAGGTACATGCGAGCCATCGGCGGTAACATGGCTGCAGCCAGGCTGTCTGGGATCGCCATCGAGAAATACAGGGGCCTGGGCCTCGTCTTCTCCAGCCTGGGCGCGGGCGCCGCGGGGATCATCCTCGCCTCCCGTCTGGGATCAGGGCAGCCCACCGCCGCTTCCGGCTTTTTCCTCGACGCGATATCCGCAGCGTTCCTCGGCCAAACCGTGTTGCGCGACGGCCGCCCCAGCGTCATCGGCACCTTCCTCGGCGTGCTGATCATCGGAGTCATCAACAACGGCCTCACGCTGCTGGGGGTATCGTACTACTGGCAAGACATATCCAAAGGCATCATCATCGTGCTGGCCGTGGCGTTGGCGACCCTCAGGCCAAGGCTGGGTTCACACTAGGGCGCCCGCTAGGCGCGCATCACGCAGATCTCGAGCGAGTTACTCAATGAACCGGTCTATAGAACCGCTCCATAACTGTCCGAAGAGTCGAAGGAGAGGTGGTAACCAGGGATCATTGGGATTCCGCGAAGGCCATCGCGAAAGGCAGCAGCCTGCAGGAGCAGCCTGCAGCGCGAATCGGCGCGAATCGGCCAGATACTGGTTCATGGGTTGACGGGTACGGGTTCACGGGTTAACTCGACCAATACCAGACCAATTACGCAACGGAGGTGTGATCAGGTGATGCGATCGAGAGTACTGAGGCTTTCCCTCGTGTGTCTGGCGGCCCTGCTGTTGGGTGTGGTGACATCCACCTATGCAGCGACACCGCCTACAGTCGCGTACGTTACGGCCAACATGAACGCCACCTCGCAGGTGAGATCGCTCAACGCCTTTGTGGCCCTGGGCAAGGAGAAGGGCTGGAGAGTCCTGACCGCCGACGCCAAGGGCTCGTGGCCGGCTCTGGCGGACCAGATCGAGAACTACGTCCAGATGGGCGTGGACGTTATCGTGGTGGCCATGTCGGATCTGCCCAGCATCCAGCCGGCCATTGAGAGCGCAAATAAGGCCGGAATCCCGGTCATATCCATCGACTCGGGCGTGGCCGAGGGCGTGGCGGTGGACATAACCACCGACAACTTCGTCATGGGCTCCAAGATATCGTCGTTCATGATGGACATGCTGGACCACAAGGGCAACATCATCGTCTTCAAGTTCCTCGAGCACCACGGCACCCGGAAGCGCGGGCGCGCCCTTGACATGGTGCTCACCGAGAACCCCGAGGTGAAGGTGCTCGCCACCCACAACCTCCCGCCTGCCGGATTCATGCAGGACGCGCAGGCCAGGATGGAGACGTACATCACCCAGTTCGGAGACCAGATCGATGCGGTGTGGTGCCCGTGGGACGGCCCCGCCATGGCCGTTGCCATGGCCCTGGAGGCAGCTGGCATCGGACGTGACAAGGTGTTCGTTACAGGTGTCGATGGCGAACAGGAGTCCTTCGATCTGATAAGGGCGGGCTCTCCGTTCATAGCCACCGTCGCGCAGCCCTTCGAGCTGATGGCGGAGGCAGCGATCGACGTGATCGACAAGATCATCGTCCAGGGCCTGCCGATTAAGGACGTCCTCCCGACCAGGACGATCTACGTCGAAGCGCCTCTGGTCACCCCCGCCAACGTGCCTCCCAAGGGCGAGTGGCCTTTCTGACGCGAGGCTTGCCCGGGAGCATGTGGTGAGTCAACTAGAGGTTCGAGGCCAACAGAGCTTGGGGGTGGAGGCGCGCCTTCGCCCCCAGCGCTCCGTTTGGCCCATGTGAGACTGAGAGATTCGGGGGAGTGCAAATGGAACCGGTTCTGCTGGGAGTGGACGTGGGCACCTCAGGAGTGAAGGGCACTCTGATCACAGCAGAGGGGAAGATCCTCAGAACGGCCTCATGCAGTCATGTTACCGGATCGCCGAAACCTGGCTGGGCGGAACACAATCCAGACGAGATCTGGTGGAACGGGTTCACCCAGGTCACGCGACAGCTGCTCGCCGAGTCAGGAGTGGCTCCGCAGTCCATCGCCGGCGTGGGATGTAGCGCCATCGGGCCGTGCCTGCTTCCTGTCGACAAGCGCGGCGTCCCCCTGCGCCCTGCCATACTCTACGGAATCGACAGCCGCGCCAGCAATGAGATCGCTTTGCTCGATGAGAGACTAGGGCCTGGCGTGGCGCTTGACGTGACCGCCAATCCCGTCACGACGCAGTCGCTCTTGCCGAAAGCCATGTGGGTGAGAGACAACGAGCCCAACGTGTTCGCCAGGGCCTACAGGTTCCTCGACGCCACCGGCTACCTGGTGTTCAAGCTCACCGGCGAGTTCAGCGCCGATCTTTTCACCGCCAGCGCCGGGGGTCTGATGGACATCCGAACCAACCGTAAGAGCGATCTCGTGTTCGATGCTGCCGGCATCGCCCCGGATATGTTCCCCGACCCGGTGTGGCCCGCCACGGTGGTCGGGCGAGTGACCCGTGAAGCTGCCGACACTACTGGGCTCGCCGAGGGCACCCCAGTAGTGGCCGGCACATGCGATGCGGCTGTGGAGTGTCTGGGCGCCGGCATGACGGACGACGGCGAGGTCTGCCTGATCTACGGCACGACGGCGGTGGTGCTCGCCTGCTCTGATTCACCACGCACACATCGAAGCCTCTTCGGGGGCCCGTATTGTCTTGAAGGGCGGTACATCATCGGAGGCGCAACACAGGCCGCCGGCGCACTCACCACGTGGCATCTCGATACCTTCGGAGCCGACCTCAAGCGGCGCGCCGCCGAGATGGGAATCAGCCCCTACGAGCTCACTTACAGAGAGGCCGCTGATACGCAGCCAGGGTCGAAAGGGCTCGTGGTCCTTCCATACTTCGGCGGGGCCAGAACCCCCGTGAACGACGGCCGCATGCTTGGCGTGATGCTAGGGCTCACGCTGCAGCACACGGCGCATGACATATACCGGGCCCTGCTCGAGTCGGTGGGTTACGAGATCCGGCACCACCTGGACGCCATGCGCGAGTCGGGAGTGGAGCCGCGTACGATACTAGCGGTAGGCGGAGGCGCCCGCAACCCCCTGTGGACTCAGGTGGTGAGCGACATCACCGGCCTCGAGCAGGTGTGCGTGTCTAATCCTGTCGGGGCGCCCCTGGGTGACGCCTACCTGGCCGCTCTGGGTGCCGGCATCTTGGATGGACTCGACCCTCTGAAGCGCCAGTGGGTCAGCACAAGCAGGACCGTGCGGCCCAATGAGGAGAACCGCGCTGTATATGATGCGCTGTACGACGTCTACCGGCAGGCATACCCGGCAACGAGAGAGCTATGTCACAAGCTGGCGGAGCTCTGAGGGCCGGGGGTGCGTGAGGGCGGCGCCGCAATGGAAAGGTCGGTCGTCAGCGCGGCCGGGCGCCATTCGACAGTCGATGCGCAGCGGTCCTAGGTAACAAGAAGGTAGCCAGTGCCAAGGCACTGGCTCCTTAGTTATGGCATCAACCATAGCTTCCGACTACAAGAGAGTGTTTCGGCCTCATCAATGAGGGCAGATCCAGCCAGTTTCGACTCGAATGGGGACTATGCGCCGATTGGACCTTCATGAATGAGGTTTGAGCCCTCCACCATCGGCCTCGGCGCCCTGGAAAGGAACCCGGCCGCCACCTCTATCACGGGTCATCCAACTCTCAACGCCTGTAGCTGCTGGAACGGTGGCCTTCGTCGCGAAGTCGCAGAGCCACCCTTGCCGTGATCCTGCTCCCTTCGATTTCATCCTCATTCTTGTAGTCTCAGAAAGCTCCAGCTCACCATCGGAGTAGGTTCTGGCCGATTACATCCTCATGGATGAGGCTTTCGCCCCGCCGTCCCGCCCCCTCGGATCCGCACACCCCCCACCCCCGGAACCAAGCACTCCAGCCCGCATGGCATGTTGCCTCTCACCGAAGTGTGGACCATAATGGTATGGGCATGCTGATGCAGGGTGAAGATGACTTTTCTTCGGAGGTCGCTCATGGGCAGCGAGAGGGAATCACAATCGCAACCCCAGCCGCAAACCACCACGCATAACGCGCAGTCGCCGGCGCATACAGGCACACCGGCTGAGTCGCCCACGCACACACGCACGCCGGCTGAGGCACGGGCACAGTCACAGGCGCAGCAATACGTCGACCCCAGGCTTGAAGCGGCAGCCAGGGTCGTAACCGAGTGGGCCGGGCAGGATCCGGAGAAATCCGCGTATCCGGGCGCCGTGACCGTGGTGGTCCAGAACGGCCACGTCCTGCTTCGCCTGGCCGTTGGCCACGCCTGGGCCGCCCAGCTCGCACCGCCCGTTCAGCCCATGACAGTGGCCCACGTGTTCGACGTGGCATCCATCACCAAGACCGTCGCCACCGCCACCACCACCCTCATCCTCCTGGAGCAGGGGCGCATATCCCTCGACGACACCGTCGACACCTTCCTCCCATTCCTTCGCGACTCTGCGCTGGGCCAGGTCAAGGTCTGGCACCTGCTCACCCACACCGCCGGTTTCGGCGAGGTGCCGCCTCTCTTCGAGCTCGGCTATGGCGACGGCCGCGGCGTCGACTACGGCTACGTCGACGGCCGCGTCTGCGACTCCGGCTGCGACTCCGGCTGCGACTCCAACGCGCCCGCTCACAGCCCTCATCCGACTCCCGGCCGTCGCCCCGTCGGCAACCTTCGCCCCACCCCCGCCGACCTCCTCGCCCGCGTGCCCCTGCGCTGGGCCCCAGGCACCCACGTGCAGTACAGCTGCAAGGGCTACATCGTCCTTGGTCAGCTCCTGGAGGCGGCCTCAGACACGCCTCTGGACGAGTTCGCCCGCCGCCACATCTTCGAGCCCCTTGGCATGCACACCACGTCTTACATGCCCCTCGGCTCCGCCATCCCCGAGCCCGCCCGTGGCCTGCTGGTCCCCAGCGAACCCCGCAGCGCCACACCTCGCGGCCAGGCCTTGCGCGCCGCCTGGATCCAGCGCGGCCTATGGCTGGACGCCTGGCGCGACCGCCACATCGCAGGCGATGTGCCTGTGGGCATCGTCCACGATGAGAACGCCGCCTGGCTGGGCGGGGTCTCTGGCAACGCAGGCCTCTTCTCCACCGCTGACGACCTGGCCCGCTTCGGACAAATGTGGCTCGACCACGGCCTTACCCCCGACGGTCGCCGGCTTCTCAGCCCGGCCACAGTTGAGCTGGCTACCTGCAACTACACAGGCCACCTGCCCGGCGGCGACAACCGCGGCCTCGGCTGGCAGCTTCCGAGCCCCGACACCTCCTTCGGTGATTACGCTCCCGACGGAAGCCTCGGCGTCACCGGCTTCAGCGGCACAGGCCTCTGGGTCGTTCCCAAACTCAACGTGGTCGCCGTCCTGCTCACCAACCGCCTGCAGTTCACACGCAGGAACGACCACATCTCCCGCGTGAGGCGCCTCTTCCTCAACGCCGTTCTCGCCTCGTTGAGCTAGCCCACCGTGAGACGCCCAGCTCACCACGCTGAGCCACCTAGCCCACTCGCTTGAGAAATGCTTGACTACTAGCGTAGTCGTTGTTGCGATTGACGACAGCAGTAGGCAACAAGGGGGCATGTCTCATGGGCACAAGGGGTACAGGCAGACGGATCGACAGCCTCAGCTCGCTGGCGGCGCCGGCCGTGGTGGTTCTGGTTGTAACGCTGGTGGTGGCGGGGCTACTGATGAGTATAGCCGCCGGCTCGGGCCTGGTGCGCCCAACGGGCATAAGCACAGTCACAGGGACAGGCACAGGCGCACACGCAGGCATTGGCTTCGACGCAGTCGCCACCGGCGTATCGGCCGTGCTCCTTGACGTAGCCTCAGGCGCCATCCTCCACGAACAAGGCGCCTCGCTCCGCCTGCCACCTGCGAGCCTCACCAAGCTCATGACCGTGCTCATTGCCGTCGAAGCGACGGAAGCTGGCCAGGCCAGCCTGGACGACGTCGTCACCGTCAGTCCGCACGCCGCCTCCATGGGCGGCTCCCAAGTTTGGCTGGAGGCGGGCGAGCGCCACAGCCTGGGCGACCTTCTGGAATCGATGATGGTCGCCTCAGCCAACGACTCCGCCGTCGCCGTCGCCGAGCACATAGCCGGCAGCGAGCAACAGTTCGTCCACATCATGAATACGAAAGCCCGCGAGCTCGGCATGGGCGACACTCATTTCGTCAATGCAACGGGCCTTCCCGCCGACAGCGGCCAGCCCGAAGCCTACACTACTGCCCGCGATATGGCCACACTGGCCCTCGAAGTGCTCCGCCACCCAAAGGTGCTGGAGTGGAGCCGCACCCGCAGCAAAGTCTTCCGAAAGCAGCCCCTCTTCATCATGGAGACCACAAACCCGCTCCTCAGGGCATATCCAGGCTGCGACGGCCTGAAGACCGGCCATACCGACGCCGCAGGCTACCACCTGATAGCCACGGCCGTCAGAGGAAGCACGCGCCTCGTGTGCGTCGTCATGCACGCCCCCAGCGACAAAGCCAGGGCTGCACAATGCGCCGGCCTGTTGGACCAGGGGTTTGCCACCCTGCAGTCCGCCCGATTGGCGCGTTGACTGTCGACCCGCCCCGGAGCATACTGACTACACATATAGTTACCCACGGAGCACCGAGGCTTAGGGGGTGACCGTCTTGGAGCTGCCTCCCCTGGGAGACCAGGAGCTCGATCTGTTGAGCTTCGTCACTGACCACGGGCCCATCACGGTGCGCGAAGCCGTCGAGCGTTACGGCAAGGATCGCAGGCTAGCCCGCACCACGGTACTGACCATGCTTGAACGCCTGAGGGCCAAAGGATACCTCGACAGATCGGAAGAAGGTGGCGTCAACAGGTACTCGCCTCGCCTTTCCAGCTCGAAGCTGATGCATAGCGTCGTTCGGTCGTTCGTCGAGACCAAGCTCGGAGGCGCACTCTCGCCCTTCGTGGCGTACCTGGCTGAGCACGTCGAAAGGATAAGCCCCGATGAGCTCGAGGACCTGAAGCGCCTGCTGAACGAGATCGATTCCCAGGAAGGGCGCAAGAGGCGGGGCAGTGGTGAAGACAGTGAAGGGCAGGGGAGTCGCACATGATCTCCTCACAGATGTGGCTGGACCTGCTGTGGGGCGCGTTCTGGCAGGGCACTGCCGCGCTGGCCGTGGTGTGGGCTCTGTGCAGGGCCTTCCCTCAAGTGCCTGCCCGCGTACGCTGTTGGCTCTGGAGGGCCGGACTGGCCAAACCCCTGCTGTGGCTGGTCGGAGCTCCCCAGATCAAGCTCGAGTGCCTCCCGCGCCTCCGTACCGTGCTGGCACAGGTCATCTCCGCCGACTTCGCTAACTCGATTCCCACGCGCCTTACGCTGAGGATGATGCTGGCCCGCCCGGCCGCGATAGTGTGCGCCGTCGCCCTGTGCGCGTGGGTCGGCCGTATCGTCACTGAGCTGGCCCGCACCCGGCGCCTCATGGCGCGGTGCAGACCACTGCCTTCAGGTGAGGCCCGCGACGCGGTAATGGCCGCGCTTGACCGCCTGTGCCGCCCCGCCCACCGCCCCAACGTAGTCATGTCCGACTGGGCCTACGCCCCGATAACTATGCGCCGTGGCCTCGGCTACGTCATCGTACTTCCCGAATGGTTGGTGGCCCCTTCCCGCCGCGCCGACCTAGTGCTGGTGCTCGCTCACGAAACGGCCCACATCAACCGCCGTGACCTGCAGTGGAACTGGCTGCCGACAGTGGCGGGCCTAGTGTTCTTCATGAACCCTATGGTGTGGCTAGCCCGCCGCGAGCTGGCGCTGGCCCAGGAGGCTGCCTGCGACGAGTTCGCCCTCCGCGCCACTGGCGTCTGCGCCTCGCAGTATGGAGCCCTGCTGCTGTCGATGGCCGCGGTGCGCCCCGCGCCCGCCTGGCAGACGGCCATTGCGTTCACCAGCGCGCCCGCCTCAGCCATCCGGCGGCGCCTCTTAGAGCTGAAGACTGCGCTTTCCACTCCCCCGGCCAAGCGACTCAGCGCCGCCATCGTGGTGCTACTGATGGTGTTCGCCCTGGTGATGCCTTTCAGCTTGGTAGAGGCCTCCCGGGTACCAGAGGGCATCCTCATCTCAATGGGCTAATCTCCTCCCCCTCCCCCGGCGAGCGAAGGGCCAGCCCTGCCGCCGAGGCTAGGCCGCGGCCAACAAGACGAGAGATGAAAGGGAGCCGCCTTCGCGGCTCCCTTCTTTAACTCACCTAAGCTCACCTAAGCCCGAATCCGTCTAGTCCTTGACCGTCCAGGCGTAGGATTCCTCCGCACCCTTCTGCTCTTCGGGCGAATCCGGGAAGATGAAGCTGAGCACCACGGCCACCACGAGGTTGAGCGCCAGGCCCAGCACTCCGCCGTGCCATCCATGCCAGGTCTTGACGCCGGTGAAGGTCATAGCGCCTGCCAGCACTGCGCCGGCGATCATGCCCCAGAGCACGCCGGTCTTGCTGAGGCCTTTCCAGTAGAGGCCCAACAGGAAAGCGGGTGCCACCTGGATCAGCACCTCGAACTTGAGGGTGAAGATCTCGATCAGGGTAGCCGGGGGCTTCCAGGCGATGAGCAGCAGCACGAACACCAGGATGATGCCTGCTATCTTGCCCCAGAGAACCTTCTGGCCTTCGTCAGCTTTGGGGTTGATGATCTTGCCGTATATGTCGTTTGACAGCAGCGACGATAGCGACAAGACCACCGAGTCGGTGGTGGACATGATGGCTGCGATGACGCCGGAGAAGAGCAGCATCATGAACCAGTAGTTTGCCGTTGACTTGGCCGCCAGAGCATTGGCCATCATACCCACCAGCTGCTCAGACTGCATCCTGTCGAGGCCAGGGAAGGCCTGTGTTCCGATGATGCCGATGATGAGCACCACCGCGGTGGTGGCAAACGGCATCCAGGCCATGCGCATGAGCGACTTCTTGAGGGTCTTCTCGCTTTCGGCGGCGTAGATCCTCTGGAGCGCGTGCGGGTACACCGCCGCGCCGATCCCCACCAGCACGTAGTAACTCAGCCAGTTCATCGAGGATTCGATTTGAGGAACCACGACCTTGGATGGGGCGATCTGCGCTAGGTTCGCCGTCGCGGAGCCCAGGGATCCGAAATTGACCCATGCCAGGATGAGGAATCCGAGCACGCCCACGAGGATCACCACGCCGTTGATGAAGTCGGCCAGGGCCACAGCCTTCAGGCCGCCCATCCACTCATACACCAGCATGATGGCTATCAGGAATAACACCCCGTAGATGTAGGGGATCACCCCAGCCGTCAGACCTGCAACGGCCTGCCCCATGGCCACCAACTGCTCAAGCAAGTAGTTGAGCAGACCGTATGCCATGAGCAGAGTGGCGATGAGGGTGACCGCCTTCGAGTTGAACCTCTTGTCGAACCAGTCTGACGGGGTCACGAATCCGAACTTCTTGGATACCACGTGGAGCCTGGGGGCGAACAGCATGTACCCCACTATGACCATCACCATGTAGGGTACCGACATCCACCAAGCGAACCCCATGCGGTAGGCTGTGGCAGGATAACCGACCACCGTGTTCCCGCTGTACTGAGTGGAGAACAGCGTGAAGAACAGCAGCAGTGGGCCGAGTCCCTTGTTTGCCAGGTAGAAGCTGCTCAGGCTCTTGCGGCTCACGCCTTTGGTGGCCAGATACAGCGTGGTTCCGAGAATGAACAGCGCGTAGAGGACGATGGTGATTACTCCGTGCCATCCTATGAACGGAAGGTTCACTTGCTGCCACCTCCGGTCTTCTGCCGCTTGGAGTCGTCTTCAAGCGTGCTCTCCATGTCCCAGCAGTTGGTGATCACATAGGTCAGGAAGAGCGACAAAGCCGCTGTGAACACGATCGAAATGAACGTCCAGTAAGGGAAACCCATGATGATGGGCTCATATGTGCCCTGCGGAAGATACCAGGGAACGCCGAGCACGATTATGGCCAACATCACCGGCCAGATCCACTTGATCCTTATCGGTTCTCGTACTTGTTTCATGCTCTATCCCCCTCCATGAGTGTCATGGCCATGGGTGTCAGTTCCTTGGCTGTCAGTCTCCCAGTCTCCTATGCACTTCGGTCCTCGGTTCTCGCTCCTCGGTCCGAGGATTCTCGGTTCACCGCCCTCAGTCTCCAGGTTCCTGACCTTGCCTCACTCAGCTGCCGAGCTCGCTCCGAGCTTGGCCCGCACATATGGAACCAGCCCGCCCGCCTGGATTATCCCTGCAACCAGCGGCGGGTAGGTGGCGGCCTTGAACTCGGCCCCGGTCGTGACGTTCTTGATGACCCCACGCTCCGGGTCGATGGCGATCACGTCGCCCGGGTTCGTGTTCTGGTAAGCCTCCGGGCACTCGTACACCAAGAGCCCGATGTTGATGGCGTTCCTGAAGAATATCCGAGCGAAGCTGCCGGCGATCACCGCGGCAACCCCGCACCCCTTCAGCGCCAGCGGGGCATGCTCCCTGGAGCTCCCGCACCCGAAGTTATCACCAGCCACGATCACGTCGCCCTTCTGAACCTTTCCGGCGAACGTTGGGTCCGCGCCTTCCATACAGTGTTTGGCCAGCTCAGCCGGGTCGTGCGTTGTCAGGTAGTGGCCTGGGATGATCAGGTCGGTGTCGACGTCGTCGCCGAACTTCCATGCTCTGCCCTGGATCTGCATGGCCTACACCTCCTCCGGATGGGCGATCCGCCCGGCAACAGCCGATGCTGCAGCCACCGCAGGCCCCGCAAGGTAAACCTCACTGGTCTCGTGGCCCATGCGCCCTACGAAGTTCCTGTTGGTGGTCGACACACACCGCTCTCCTGCGTCCAGCGCACCAGTGTGTCCGCCGAAACACGGACCGCACGTCGGGCACGTCACAATTGCCCCTGCGTCCACGAACACGTCGATGAGGCCTTCCTTGAGAGCTTGCTTGAACACCTTCTGGCTCCCCGGAATCACCAGAGTCCGCACCCACTTGTTCACGCGGCGGCCCTTAAGCACCTTCGCGGCCGTCCGTAGGTCGCCGATCCTGCCGTTGGTACACGACCCTATGATCACCTGGTCGATGGCGACATCCCGCAGCTCCGACACCGGCTTGACATTCGAGGGCAGATGCGGCGCCGCCACCTGGGGCTCCATCTTCCCAGCGTCGATGGTGATCACCGACCTGTAAGTGCAACCCTCGTCGCTGCGCAGCGCCAGCGCGGCCTCGGCGGCCGCCTCGTCCATGTCCGCTCCAACCGCCCGCAACCACTCGATCGTGGCTTCGTCCGGCTCCACGATGCCCGACTTCCCGCCGGCCTCGATGGCCATATTGCACATGGTCAACCTGTCGTCGATGGCCATCGACCTCACGGCCTCTCCTCCGAACTCCATGGCGCAGTAAAGCGCTCCGCTCACGCCGACCCGCCCGATGGCCGCCAGGATGAAATCCTTCCCGCCAATCCACGGGCCAGGCTGACCCACGTACTCGAACCTTATCGTCTCCGGAACCTTCAGCCAGATCTCGCCGAGCGCCATCGCGCCAGCCAGGTCAGTGCTGCCGACCCCCGTCGAGAACGCTCCCAGGCCGCCGTACGTCACCGTATGGGAGTCTCCGCCGATGACCACATCGCCTGGCCGAATCAACCCGGACTCCGGCAGCACCACGTGTTCGATGCCGTACCCAGCATCGTAGAAGTGCGTGATGTTCTGCTCCTGCGCGAATCGCCGCACCTTGCCGCCGACCTTGGCCGCGTTCATGTCCTTGTTCGGCGTGAAGTGGTCCAGCAGGATGAAGATCCGCTCCGGGTCAAACACGCGCTTCGCACCCATGCTCTTGAACACGTCCACTGCGATGGGGCCGGAGATGTCGTTGGTCATCAGCCAATCCGGCCTAACCTGCACTATCTCCCCCGGACGCACACTCTCCGTCCCGGCATGCTTCGCCAGTATCTTCTCTGTTATGGTCATCGCCATCGGTCATCACCTGACCTGATACTTGGCTTCGAGCGCCCTGAAGTCTTCCAGACCCACCAACGTGTTGAACTGGTGGAACGTGAGCATCTTGTCGATCAGGCCTGCGGTCGTCCCCGTCTTCTTCAGCTCCTGCGCCGCCTCCTGAATCGCCCGCGCCGCCATGTACAGCGTCGCCAGCGGGTAGATCACGAAGTTGTAGCCCATCTCCTCAAGCTCCTGCACCGACAGAAGCGGGGTCTTGCCGTGCTCGATCATGTTGGCCATGATGGGCACGTCCAGCTCGTCCCTGACCCTCTTGAGCTCGTCGACGCTCCTGGGCGCCTCCACGAAGATCATGTCCGCGCCAGCCGCCACTGCCATCTTCGCCCTGTTCAGCGCCTCGTCCAGGTCGTACACCGCCCTCGAGTCCGTCCTGGCGATGATCACGAAGTCCGGGTCCGTCCTGGCGTCAACCGCGGCCTCGATCTTCTTGGCGAACTCCTTTGCGTCGATGACCTGCTTGCCTTCCATGTGGCCGCAGCGCTTCGGCATGATCTGGTCCTCGATGTGGATCGCCGCCACTCCGGTTTTCTCATACTCCTGGATGGTGCGCCTGACGTTGATGGCGTTCCCATAGCCAGTGTCGCCGTCGGCGATCACCGGCACGTTCACCGCCTGCGCCATCCTTGACGCGTGGTTCGCCATCTCAGTCAGCGTGAGGAGGCCGTAGTCCGGCGCGCCCAGAAGGTCAGCCGAGGCTCCGTATCCCGTCATGTACACCGTGGGGAAACCGGCCTGCTCGATTATCTTGGCTGACAGTGGGTTGAACGCTCCGGGGGCCACGATCAGTCTGCCTGTTGCGAGAAGTTGTCTGAATTGAGTCGTCCTCTTCAACTCCACACTCCCTCTCTTTCTCATTCTCCTTGAAGACGCCGAGCTCAGTGTGGGACCGCGCTCCATCAGCCCGCGGGCCGCACCAGCCGGGGCGCATCCAGCCTCATCGGCGCCCTCGCGGCGCGGGGGGAGGGGCGCCGGCCGAGAACGATCCGGGCCGGGCCCCGAGACAATACGCCGTCTCCCCCCCCATAAACTTGCAAGACTCGTGCCAACGCTCACATATGCGGCGAGGGCCACGTCTCCGTCGCAACATGTACCGCAAGTGAAACACTAATGTCGCACCAGGGCTACACCCGCCACTCCTTGCCCGCCGTCAGGGCGTTGGTGCGGTTCTTGCATCAACCGCATATCAGGACGCACAGATCTATTGTTAGCAAGAAGGGGAGGAATCGATGCTGTGAAGGCGCGCAAGCGGTTCAGAGAGATGCTGTCAGAGCCCGGGTGCATAGTGACCCCTGGGGTCTACGACGCGTTGTCGGCCCTGGCCGCGCAGCTGGCTGGGATCGAAGCGGTGGTGATGGGTGGTTACGGCGTGTCAGCCTCGCGGCTTGCCCGGCCCGACGTGGGGCTTCTCACCATGAGCGAGATGGCGGAGCAGCTCAAGATGATCTGCGACGCCGTTGACATCCCCGTCATCGCCGACGGCGACACCGGCTACGGAAACGAGGTCAACGTGGAGAGGACCGTACAGGAGTACGAGCACGCGGGAGCCGCAGCCATCCTCCTGGAAGACCAGGAGTTCCCCAAGCGCTGCGGCCACATGGCAGGCAAGGCCGTCATCCCGGCCGAGGACCACGCCCGCAAGCTCAAGGCCGCCGTGGCCGCCCGGCAGGATCCGGACTTCGTCATCATCGCCAGGTGTGACGCCCGCGGGCCCCTGGGGTTCGACGAGGCCCTGCGCCGCGGCCATCTCTACCTGGAGACCGGTGTCGACATGCTCTTCATCGAGGCGCCGCAGTCCGCGGAGGAGCTCGCCATCATCGCAAAGGAGTTCCGCGGCGCCAAGCTGGTGGCCAACATGATCGAGGGCGGCAAGACGCCCGAGCTCGACGCCGCCGCCCTTGGTGACATGGGCTACAAGGTGGTGTTCTGGCCGTGCACGGCGCCGTACGTCGTGCTGAAGAACCTTGTAGACGTGTTCGCCGCCCTGAAGGAGGACGGCACCACGGTCCGCATGCGCGACAGGATGCACTCCTTCACCGAGTTCAACAGCATCCTGAACCTTGACAGGTTCAGCGTATGCCGAAATCCTTAAGCCAGCGCCAAAGCGTGCTGCGGCTTATCCCGAGGTCGCGGGCGGCCTGCGACTTGTTGCCGCCCGCCCTCCTTAGGGCCTCCAGCACCTGCCGCTCCCTTAGCCGCCTGATCTCGTGCTCCACGCCGTTGGCCGCGTTCCCCGAGGCCAGGCCATCCACGCCATTCCTGCCATCCCGGCCATCCCGGCTGCTCTGCGCACCTGGGCCAACCGCCAGCCCCGCGCCCGAGTGCCGCTCCGCCAGCGAAGCGTGGATCAGCTCCTCCACCTGCCGCCTCAATGTGCTGGGGCAGGGCGCCCGCCCCTCCAGGAGCACCACAAGGCGGTCGATGAAGTTCTCCAGCTCCCTCACGTTGCCCGGCCAGTCGTAGCCCCACAGCCCCTCGCATATGGCTTCGAGGTTCTTCGCCTCCAGCAGGCTCGAGCTCACGTCGCTTGACTTGCTCAGGAAGCTCTTCACCAGCGGGCAGATGTCTTCAGGGCGCTCACGCAGCGGAGGTATGTTCAGGCTGAGCACGTTGAGCCTGTAGTACAGGTCGTCCCTGAACCGGCCCTCCTGCACCAGCTGCCACAGGTTCTTGTTGGTGGACGCCACCACCCTCACGTCCACCGGGATGATGCGGGTGCCGCCAACCCTGAGGATCTCCTTCTCCTGAAGCACCCTTAGCAGCCGCGCCTGCAGCGGGGGAGTGATCTCCCCGATCTCGTCCAGGAAGATGGTGCCGCGGTGCGCGAGCTCGAAGAGGCCCTCTTTTCCGCCGCGCCGCGCGCCGGTGAACGACCCTTCCTCGTAACCGAAGAGCTCGCTCTCCAGCAGGCTCTCTGTGAGCGCGGCGCAGTTCACCGCCACGAAGGGCCCGGCCCTCCTGGGGCTTTCGTTGTGGACGCTCTGGGCGATGAGCTCCTTTCCGACTCCGCTCTCTCCGGAGATGAGCACCGCCAGGTCCGAGCGGGCGAAGCGGGCGGCGCGGTCTAGGACCTCGCCCATCCGGGGGCTGCCGTACACTATGTCCTTGAACTGCACCCGGGCACGGAAGCCCTTCCTGTACTGGGAGCGGCGTATCGCCTCGGTAGCCGTCTCAATGTAGCCTACATCCTGAAAAGTTGCGACGACGCCCTCTATCTGCTGGCCGTACACGATGGGAACCCGGTTGGTGATTATCCGGATGTCGCCCAGGTCCTGGAGCTGGTTCAGCTCGGCCTGGCCGGAGGCGAGCACCTCGTCCATGCGGGAGTTGGGTATCACGTCGGAGGCTCTCTTACCCAGCACCTTCTTGGCCGATACGCCCATGATGCGCTCGGCCGCCGGGTTGAACTCCACGATTACGCCGCGGGAGTCGGTGGCCATGATGCCGCCGTAGGCGTGGTTGATGATGGTGCGGAAGCGTTCCGCCCTCACCCGTTCGGCGCGCCTGGACTCGCCCACCTCGTAGGCGTGGCGCACGGCCAGGCGGAGGCTCTCGCTGGAATACACTATGGCGCTCTCCAGTCCGTGGTAGCCGGCTATCTCGCACACCAGGCTGGCGCCCACCACCGAGCGGCAGCCCTGGCGCTTCAGGCCGGCCATCTTGTTCCAGAGGTCCTCGTAGCCGTCGTAGGTTACCAGTAGCACCTCCGGCTTGAGCACGTCCAGCACGTCGGCCAAGCCCTCCACGGGCTCCCGGAAGCTGATGACAGCGACGGGGCCTCCATGCTCCGAGGCCTTGCGGATCGCCGACATCAGGTCGAACGCGCTGATGCTGATGTTCACAACTGGAGTGTGCAGGTGTGGCCTGATGAAGCTGGCGTTGCCGCTGCCGCTGAGGAACACGTCGACGGCGTCCTCGCTCTCAAGCCTGATGGCGATCTTCGCCGCCTCCTCGAAGAGCGCGTCGTACACGGTGAGCGACGCCTTTCCCACCAGGTCAGGGGGGAGCTTCATCTTTCTGAACAGGTCGGCCATGGTTTTGTATCCCATTACGGCTATTCTGATCTCCATCTGGTGCAGTCAGCCTCCGGCGATACTTGTGCGACAAGCACCGAAGTCTTCTGTACATCTTTGACAAATTCCTCTGGGAGACTGTTTCTGCCGATACCTTTGCGTGCCAGCGCAACTCGTGGTATTTTCAAGACAGTGAGCTTCGACGTGCACGTCTGCCATCGATGCTCAAGTGGCCAGTTCGGGATGTGAATCACGTGAAACCAAAAGACCTGGCAGTGATCGCTCTCGGCGCTGCATTGTTATCCGCGATACTGCTACTGCCGCTACCTCCCGTGCGCACTGCCGGCGGCGAGGTAGTCGCCCTCGACCGGCAGGGCCGTGGAGCCCTGGCGGTGCTTTGCTTCACCGCGCTGCTGTGGGCCACCGAGGTTCTTCCGCTGGCGGTGTCATCGCTCCTGGGATGCCTGCTTCTGGCCGCCGTGGGCGCCGCCCCGTGGGAGCAGGTGATCAGGGCCGGCCTCAGCGGCGACATCCTGCCGTTCCTTGTGGGGATAACCATAACGTCTGAGGGGATAAGGGCGTCCGGCCTGGCCGACAGGATGGCGTGCGCCATGGTGACCAGGCGTCCCATGGGCAGGAGGGTCTTGGTGCTGGCCTTCATGGCCATGGGGTGCGCCCTGGCGATGCTGGTGGGCAACATGGCGTCTGTGGCAGTGATGGCGCCCATGGCCGCGGCCATCATCGGCGCCAGCGACGAGGCGCCCGACAAAGCCAGGTTCGCGAAAGCGCTGATGATCGCGTGCGCGTGGGGCCCCACCATCGGCAGCATCGGCACCCCGGTGGGCTCGTCCACCGGGATCATGACCATCAACTTCCTTGACAAGCTCGCCGGGGTGAAGGTTGACCTCGCCAGGTGGGTAACGGTGGGCGGGCCCACGGCCGCAGCCCTGGTGCTGGCCGGGTGGTTGATCCTCCTCGCACTATTTCACATTGAAGACAGGACCGTGCGGTGCAGCTTTCAGTCCGCAGCGCGCAAACCTGCTGCAGACGGGAGCCCCGAGCCAACAGCCGGGGCTGGGCTGGAGGCAGGCCGCCCTGGGCTGTCGCGGGCAGAACGGTCGGTGGTGATCAGCCTCGCGGTAACCTGGGGCATCTGGACCTGCCTGCCCGCAGCGCCGCTTTCGCTGGGAGCGATAATCGGCGCCGTGCTCTACCTGCTCACGAGGTCGAAGCCGGTGCGGTGGGACGATATCGAACATTCCGTCAGCCTCAGCACGCTGCTGATCGTGTTCGCGGGCCTGTCCATGGGCTCCGCCGTGCACGAGACCACCGCCGGTCGCTGGCTCGGCACCGCGCTGTTCTCCGGGATCCTGGACATGCCGCCGCTCTGGGGCGCGGCGGCCACAGCCGCTATCGTCATCTTCATCAAGATGTTCTTCTCCAGCAACACGGCAACTGCGTCCATAATCCTGCCGATCCTGATATCGCTGAAGATGGCGGCCGGACCAGGGCCGGTGGGGATGTGGCAGTTCGTGGCGCCGGCCGCCCTCACCAGCTCTCTTCCGATCATCCTGGTTACGTCGTCGCCGGCGAACCTGATGGCCTACCGATCGGGCTACTTCACCGCGAAGGACATGGTCGGCCCCGGGCTGATTCTGGCGGCAGTGGCGAGCCTGGTGGTGGCTCTAGTAGTCACACTATTCGGAAGATAGAGAAGCGGCCGGGGGTGCCCCGGCCGCGGCATGCATTGGCTTTACGGTCATGCGTTCAAGGAATCGGCGTGTTCACGTTACCTGTTGTTCGATGCGCCTGAGAGAGCTGATGTGCCTGCGGCGCTGCTACCTGCCGGCGGAGCGGATAGCTCCGCGGGGAACCCGTTGATAACATCCAGGGCGTAGCAGATTGTCTCTGATACCCTGGGCGCTACGTATTCGTTCAGTTCATCATCCACGTAATCTGGGGACATGTATGGCCCGACATGCACCCACCACCAGTGCTTACCGTTCCCGTCGATCTCGTAGATGATTATGTCGTCAGCGTCGGCAGTGGAATACGCCTCGAGCAGATCGTTCCTTCTGGTGAACGTGAACCCGGAGTCAGTAGTAGCGCCGTCTAGGCTATGATACACCCTGGCGTTTCCCCCGGTTCCGGTCTCGGTGCCTATCGCAGGCGTGACCCATGTGAGAACGCCCTCCGCTTCGTAATCCCAGTAAGCGGTGGGGGAGATGGGGTTCGAGAGACCGAGGAAGTGGCTATCTCCGTCCTGATGACAATACCAGAATACCGTCTCCACCAGGGGCCGTGCCTCGAAGCCCACGTCGGAAGCATTGTCTGTCGCAACCCGTGACGACGGTACAAACTTATTGGTTGTTGCTACCGGGATCACTGTGACGATGCCCCTCACACCAGTCTTGGTCCATCGTCCTTCGGCATCGGTGGTAACCGGCGTGAACCCGCCGCTGAAGGTGATCGTGACCCCTTCAACGCCCAGGCCGGTGTCCTTGTCAGTCACCACGCCAGATACGGCATACTCCTTGGGCGATATCAGACAGCCGGACATACCTAACGTCAGAAGGATCACTAGCAAGGCAGCGCAGATGCGTGTGGCTTTCACGATGCAACCTCCCCAGGATATGCGATGAGTGATCGATGGAGGAGCTGCTTGGTGAGTCTCACTATTTCGCTAAGTTCGTAGAATTGCCTTCCGATGTGTGGCAGCGCATCCAGTTCTTGTTTCATGGCGCGTGGCGTGAGGTGGACGCTAATGGGCGTGTTGGACGGGAGACTCCAGTCAATGTGAGGGGCGCAGGTTCAGTCCTGAGGGCAGGCCGCGCGCTGGCCGCTCATCTGTGGCTTGCCTCCTTCAGCGACACTTGGCGTTTGAGGCAACGATTCAGCTTCAGAGGCACTCTTGATGAGGCAAGTCGGGCCGTTGACAACCTTGCGGCGTGATGGTAAAATCGCTTGTGCAAGAAAGCTCCAATGTGGCGGCGTAGCTCAGGTGGTTAGNNGGCTAGAGCATGCGGTTCATACCCGCAGTGTCACTGGTTCGAGTCCAGTCGCCGCTACCATACATAAGAAGGTCGCCGCGAGCACCAGCTCGCGGCTTCTTTGTTCTAGTTACGTATCCAAGTGGCCGGCACGTTCAGCATCCAAGGCTCCAGCGAGGCCGCGCTCGCCGTCCGGGAGGAGTCGTAAGGATGTAGCTCCAGTCTCTCCTGCATGTATAGTACCTTATCGGCTGACAGCTTCACCGGAGCGAATCCGTAGAAATCGCCTGTGTCGATGCTACCGTCGTCATCCACGTCCAGCCAGCCAACTAGCAGGTGATCGCCAGGCTGGGCGTCTTCCACGTAGAAACTGCGATCCCTTCGGCCGTAGTATCCGCTGCTCACCGGCTTGCCGTCGTAGCCTGAGACCCAGAACCGGGCCCTGTCCATCGTGGACCGCGTTACGGCCGCATACGCGTTGACCAGGCCGGCACCATAGATATCATCGCGGCCGTCGTCGCCTAGATCCTGTGCCGTGTCGCACAACAGCTCAGCCACTTCCTCCGGGGACATCCGGCCATGTTCAGCCAGGATCAGACTGATCACACCAGACACGTGGGGCGTGGCCATCGAGGTGCCCTTCATGTGGAAGTAGTCTTCAAGCCTGGGATCCTTAGCGGAGTAGCCGGTGCTGTACACCCCGAAATCCCGCTCTGATCCGCCGGGCGCGGCAAGAGTCACACTCGGTCCGTAGTTGGAGTAACCCGCAAGGTTGTTTTCGATACCAGTAGCGGCGACAGAGATCACGCCCGGCAGGGATGCCGGGTACTCCGGAATGCTGCTCGAGCTGTTTCCAGCGGCGGCCACCAGTATGACACCCTGGGAGACGGCATATTGCACTGACTCCCGAAGAGCAGGGCCGGGCTCCACGGCGCCTGAGAGACTGAGATTGATGATATCAGCGTCGTTGTCGACAGCCCACATGATCGCCTCGGCGATTCGAGAGAAGGGTCCGTTTCCATTGCCGTCCAGAGCGCGGATGGGCATGATGCGCGCGAACCAGTTTACACCCGCCACGCCTCGAGCGTTGTTGGTGAGGGCAGCGATGGTTCCGGCCACGTGGGTCCCGTGGCTGGCGCCGTTCATCCGATTATTCATGAAGGGCCAGTCGGTGGGATCGTTATCACCGTCTACGAAGTCTCGCCCATCCACTATGCTAGCCGCGAGGTCAGGGTGCTCAGGTCGAATCCCAGTATCCACAACGGCAACAGTCACAGGTTGGGTGAAGCCCTGCTGCACGCTCCACGCCCTGGGAAGGCTGATGGCCCGATAATGCCACTGATCGGTGTGGTACAGGGGATCGTTGGGTTCGACCGCCATGGTGGTTGCATGAGCCAGGTAGTCAGGGTATGCCCAGTCCACCGCCGGCAGCACGGACAGGTCGATGGACAGGCTTTCCGGAGTCGCAGATAGGGTGCGCGCTTGGGTATCCGAGGGCCTCACGACGTACACCTGGGTGAGTGGCAAGTAGTCCTCTATTACGTAGCCTTGCGCCTCGAGGGCGGCTCTGAACTCCTCATCGGATACTGTGGGGGCTTTGCGGACTTGCAGGCTCTGCGGGGTGTCGGTTACAGCCGTGGCGGTCGGGTCTGAGACGAGGCTGAACGGGCGCTGCTGCAACATGGTGCGCGAAACCGCTCCCGGCTGGGGATATGTATGGGGGTCGTTGACCAGCGTGGCGTGGCCGACGATGGTTGCATGTCCGGCAGACGGCTTTTCTGCGACCTTGACGTCCACATGGGTGGTCTTCGAAGCCGCGATCACCACTGGGATGGTTCTCTCAGCATACCCAGAAGCTGACACCGTCAGCGAGTAGGTGCCGGGAGACAATCGGCCAGTGGCAAACGTACCGTCGTACGTGACAAGGGTGTATCGTGAGCCGACGTACACAGTGGCTTTGACGGCCAATGGCTCGCCGGTGAAGGCGTCAATAGTGGTCCCGCGGAGGTAACCGTAACCTGTCGAACCGGAGAAGCATCCAGCTCCGAAGGCTGTCACCGCGACCAGCACGAGTATGGTAATGACTTGGACTGCGCGCTTGTAAGTAGCTCCCACTGGAGTGCCTCCAATGCTACGGACGGGGCCTCGAGTACCGACAACTGTTCGCCAACGTCGAATCTTATCCTGCTAGGCGGTCCTGGAAAGGAAAAGCGGGGAGCCAGAGCGAACAGGCTGTGGGCGAATGGCGCGTGTGGTATGCAGCTCTGATCAGCCAGCGGCAACGTGGAGGTTGCCGGAAAAAGCTCAAGAAAGGCCGCGGGGCACTTGAAACTGCGGTTGACGCATAGTATAATGAAATCCGCACAAGGGATGTGCTAAGTGAATACGAGAGTGTGCGCCACTAGCTCAGTTGGTAGAGCAGCTGACTCTTAATCAGCGGGTCCGGGGTTCGAGTCCCCGGTGGCGTACCATTTTTCATATGGGCCGCGGCGAGGTCGAAACCTTGCCGCGGTTTTTCACGTACGCCTGCCTATAGGGCGCCAGAATGAACCCCCTCAAGTGGCACCCTATAGGCAGGCATCCCGGCATCTAGCTGGGACAATGATGGTAGTGCGCGAGCAAATACCTGTTATGGGTAAGCAGCCGGTTGACTTCTGGATGCCTAGGATGGAGTGCAGCGATCGCCACGTTGAGACTGACCTTCAGCACGTTGAACGCCGCTATCCACCAGATCACCGAGACTACGGCGGAGCGCGGTAGCCCGTGGAACACTGGGATGAGCAGAAGGTTGGCTGGTGTCATCACTGCGATCATGGCCACTGCACCAGCTGCCATCGCCACGTGCGCTCCTCGCTTGGTCCGGTTCCTGCTGCATATGATGGACGACGCAGCCACCAGCGCCGCGGAAGCGATGAAGTGCATGATGGCGCCGAACCAGCCACCTTCAGGATATAGCGGTGCCTGCAGCAGGCACACCACCGCTGTTGCCACCAGGCCAGCCTTAGGCCCGAGGGCGAACCCCGCCACCCGCAAGGCTACGTCAGCGGGCGAATACACGAGAAACGCCACCGCCGGGAACGGGTGAAATCACAGCACCAGGAAGAACACCACCCCCAATGCGATCAGCACTGCAAGGGTGGCAAGACGCCGATAAGCCAGGTTTGAGTTGCTGCTCACTTTGCATACCTTCGCATAGACTAGGATGCGAAAAGCCCAGGGAGTGGCCCTGGGCTTGAGGTACACTGCATGAGCATTGCACCGCCCAGGAAACCCTCAGCGCCGGTCAGGAATCACACCGCCACCGTGAACCACGAGGACGTCGTCGAGGTAGAGGTCGGGTGCCAGCAGGATGGCGTCTATGTGGATGCCGGCCCGAACGGTGCCGCCGAATGTGGAGTTGTCGCCGAAGGCCACGTGCACCGTGCCGTAGATCTTCTCGTCTTCAAGGATTATCCCGGTGAGGCGGGCCTTGTCGTTGGTGCCGATCCCGAGTTCGGCGACGTTTCGCGACTCCGGGGTCTTCAGCATGGCCTCGATGGGGGCAGCATCGACGCCCTCGAAAGCCACGGCGCGCCCTCCTTTGATGCGCACGAGCAGCGGGCCGTTGAGCTTGCCGAAGCCGGCCACGGAGCCGTCCACGTAGAGCTCGCCTTCGGCGGTCCCTTCCACCGGGGCGACGTAGGCTTCGCCCGAGGGCAGGTTGCCGGATTCCCCGGGGCTGAGGAACCGTCCGGTGCTGGGGATGGCCTTCCGCCCTGCGAGGCTCATGGTTAGATCGTGACCTTTGTACGAGATCCTGGCGGTGCTCGCACTGTCCACGAGTTCGGCGACGCGCATGGTGAGGGCGCTCACCTGCTCATAGTCGGCGGTCATGGCGCCTTCGTGGAGCATGTCCATGGTGACGCCGGGCATGGTGGCTATCCGCGCGCCGGCAGCGGCGGCGGCCTTTCGGGCCTGGGTGTGCGTGAGCGACTTGGTGGTCGGGCACAGCACCACGTTCGCTGCTGCCATAGCGGCGGCCACGGGGGCGGGAGGCTCCTCGCCGTTGACGGCCCTGGGGCTCATCACCATCATGGTGGCGTCTGAGCCGAGGGAGAGGGCGGCCTCAAAGATGGCGCGGCCGATCTCCTCGCGCTCGGTGTCGGTGACGACGAGGGTGGACTCGCCCTCGCGCAGGCCCATGCACCTGATCAATATGTTCTTGCATGCTTCGATCGCGTTCTGTTTCACTGTCCGACCCTCTCAGAGAAGTTCAGCCATGACCCTGGCGAAGATGGATCTTGCAAGTATCACCGGCTTGCCGGTGATCTCCGCGACTTCGGCCTTCATGCCCAGGGTGTAGCCCATGCAGTCCATGACGACGATGTCGGGGCTCCAGGCTTTGACGTTCCGGGCGGCTGCGGTGAGGGCGTCGGCGGCGCCGTAGGGGGATGCAGGCTCCACATGCACCGCCGAGGCCTGGGTCTGCGCGGACCACCTGGCGGCGGCCTGCGGCACCTGGTCGGCGTCGGGGGTGAAGACTGCGAGACGCAGTCCGGGAACCACGGCGGCGACGACGCCGGCGAGGACGGTCTGGGGCTTGACTATGAGCTTGTCGCACTTAAACGGCGGGAACTCGCCTGTGCAGAGCAGCCCGATGAGGTCGGCGCCCCTGTCTACAAGTTCAGTGACCCTATCCTGCATGCGCGCGAGTATGTGCTTCTCGGCGATCTTGACCTGGGTGCCGTCCTTCATCCTCGTGATGAGGACGTAGTCGCCGGGTTCGGGGTAGAGCTTGCGGACCTCGTCCAGGGTGAGGCCGTCGAGGGCGCCGCCCTCCATGACTTCGATGCCGTGCCCTATGATCTGGCGGATCTCAGGGACCACGTCGATCCTGGGCGACTGCCCGATGGTGATCAGGCCGAGTTTCTTCATTGCGGTCACCTCCTCACTGAGCCTGCGACCCGAGGGTCTTGAGGTGTTTCATCTCGCCGTAGAGCTTCACCAGGGTGGCGTACTCATCCTCATCGTAGAACCGGCACTTGCCCGCGCCGAATGCCTTGGCCGTCTCGATGACGAAGCGCACGCACTCCTCCACGTCCACCAGGTGGCTTGCGCCGGTGCCGCAGCCGGGCACGGGGGTTTGGGTGGTTATGGCCACGCCCACGACCGGGGCGGAGGTGGCTGTGGCGGGCTGGAGGATGCTGTTGATGTGATACACGCCGTTTCCGTAGGGCGTGATGTCCTGCATGGTGATGGGGAAGGTGACTGGCAGCTGCCCGGTGGTGATGCTCATGATGCCGAGGAGGTCTTCGCTGACGCGGAGGATCCAGCCGTCCTTCACCGTGGGCGATATGGCGAAACCGCGGTGGTTGATGATGCGGTTGCCCTTGGTGGTGTCGATGGAGAGGATGGCATCCATCGCGGGGTCAACCTCGTGCTTGTTCATGGCGGCCATGTCTACGGGTGAGCCCATGAAGGGCACGGGATCGTGCGGCTGGGTGGGCGCGTCGGGGCAGATGTGCGTGGCGCAGATGACGTCGCCCGGCAGCACGTCGCCGTCAGCGGCCATACGGGCAAGCTTCATGGCGACGGCCACGGCCGCGGCGGCGCCGTCGCCGTCGGAGACGAACCCTATCATCTCGGGGCGCGCGCCGATGCCACCAAGGCGGCCGATGACCCCCAGGGTCGGGGCGTCGCCGCCGCTGGATCTGCCTTTGGAGCCGGGGATAACGATCTTGACGAAGTCGGTGGAGCCCCGGGGCCCCTGGATAGTTGTGGATGTAACGTTCTCCGCGCCGAGGGCTTTGAGGGCGGCGACTACGTCGTCGCCGGTGACTTTGGCGCTGTCGAGAAGGGTGAATGCGTCAAGGGTAGCTTTGAAGCTCATGGTCAGCACCTCTCGCGTAGTGTTGGCTGTTGCGCGTGGTTGTGCGTTGTTATGCGTTGTGCGCTCAAGGTTCGCGCTCGGACTGGAACCTAGAACACGTAGCGGATTATCTCCTTGCCGGTGACCTGTTCCACCTGGACGTAAAGGGCCGGGTCCTTAACGCCGGCGCCGAGGCTGAGGTTGCCACGGTCCACCACGACCACGCAGACGTTTTGGCCTTCGCGAATCTCGGCGGACGACACGGGATGGCCAGTGACGGCGTCGACGGTTGCTATCAGGTCGGGGAAGGTGGCCAGGCGCTTGACGCCGGCTGGTTTGACCTGCTCCAGTGTCATGTACTCATTCCAGAATACCATCTCGAACGTGCCGCACTCGCCGACGACGGCGACGGAGCCCACGTCGAACCCGCCTGTGGTGGTGAGGTCCACGCGCGAGACCATGCCCCTGGCGGCGACTCGACCGCCGGCCGCTTTCGCTGCGGCCTCGGCGCCTGCGCCCTCGCCGTCCGGGGCCTCTAGGATGGCGCGGCCCACCTCAATGCACTTGCCTATGGCGCCCGGGGCGCCGTTTTGGCGCACGAACGAGGCTGTCACGGGGTTGCGGGCAACGGCCACCAGCCCGCCGGCCTGCACGGCCGCCTGGCGGATCATGGCTGACGCCTTCTCGATGCTGCCCCGGGCTACGGTTTCAAGGTAGGTGCCGCGCTCGGGGTCGCCGCCGACGCCGGTCTGAAGGGATACGTATCCAGGCACGGAGTGCAGGCCCATGGAGCCCATCACCCCGGTGGGGTGGGCGCGGCCGTTGCATGGGGCGTCGACGACAGGAAGGCCGAAGGCAGCAGCCTGTATCCAGCCGTTGACCGTCGCGGCTCCGCCGCACTCATTGGTGATGAAGCCGTACAGCTTGCCGTCGTAACGCTCCATGAGAAGCTCTACGGCCTTGAGGTAGTGGTATGGTTTGACGTACGCGTCCTTTGCTGCGGGGGCTCCCACGGCTGACATCGTGAGGAGCACGGCGTCGTCGGGCACGTCGTCGATGTCGACGAGGATGACGTCGCCCACGAGCAGCGCCGCCTCGCCGGCCTCCATGCCTTTGGCGGGCGCGCCGCCGCCTCCGCCGCCGTAGAAGCTTCCGCCTATGACTGCGCAACGAAGCGCGTCGCTATCAAGTTTGCGCCTGCTCAATGCGATTCACCTCCAAGATGGTTGGGCCTGGCCGATGTGCGGGTCGGGTGCGGGGGTGCTCAGTTCCGCGTCCACGCCGCCAGCTGCACCGCTTCAAGGGCGAGGAGCGCCTCGGACATGACCGGGTCGACCACCATGAGGCCGGTGGTCTTCGCGATGCGTCGCGCGGCGCCTATAGTCGACATGCCGGTGCATGCCAGCGCCACGGCGTCGATGCCGCGGGCTTTGAGCTCCTGGGCGGCCTCGTCCAGCGCGGCGGCCCCGGCGGGGGTCATCAGGTCAAGGGTGGTATGTACGCCCGGCGGCTGGACGTAAGCCACCAGGGCATCGCCCAGCACTGCGCGCATGGCCTCGGGGATGTCGGGGGTTATGCCCATGGCGCCCAACTTGTCGCCCAGCCCCCTGGCCACGGCGGCGCACGCGCGGCCGGCGCCTATCACCGGGATCCTCACCTGCCGGCGCGCCTCCTCGACTCCGGGGTCGCCTGCGCAGCTGACGATCACGGCATCGTATCCTTCCTTCTCGAACTCGGCCGCAAGGGCCGCCACCAGCGGGGCAGCCGAGCGCTCGGTGGCCTCGTTGTGAACCCCGGAGGGGTGGTCTGGGATGCATCTCGACGTAACCTGCAGAGATGGAAAGCGCTCCATTATGAGCCGCCCGTGCGTTTGGAGCAGCTGGGCGTCTTCAGTGGTGAGAACCCGGATCAATCCGATCCTCGGCATCCCGCTGCCCTCCCTTCTTAACGAACAGAGACGGACAGATACGTCAGCATCTGCCCATCTCTGTGAGACGTGGATCCAGGTTTCAGATGCTGAGTGGTATGCCTTATATGAACGTCCTGATCAACGCGGTTACGAAGCCGTAGATGCCGTCGCCGGCGATGAGACCCGCCTCGCGCACCTCCATGGGCTCGGTGCCGATGATCAGGCGCAGCACCACTGCGGCGAGCACGCCGATGCCGTAGATGGGGTTATTGATCAGGAGGCCCGTGGCGAACAGGATGCCGAGGGCCTTACCGGACCCGCCCACAGCCTGCAGTATGGCACCGGGGATGGCCCAGAGCACCAGCTCCCTCACGATGGAGGGGTCTGCGCCGGCCCCGATGGTCGTGGCGAACACGCGGCTCACCGGAGGAAGCAGGTCGAGATCGAAGTGCATCCTCATGAACAGCAGCACGACTACGAGGGCCACGACTCCGCCGATGGCCTCGGCGATGAACTGCTGCTTGCGTCCGGCGCGCTCGTATTCAGGATCCTTGCCCTTGCCCCTCAGGATCCAGCCGGTCTTAAGGTCGTAGCCCATGTCAGCAAGGCACGGGCCGGTGGACGTGGTGTAGCCCGTGAGCAGCGCCAGCGGGGCCGCCGGTATCTTCAGGAACATGCCTATGGT
>LSQX01053024.1_pt1 | contig 34373 bp, 48 predicted proteins | sample 654561 | NCBI WGS metagenome assembly LSQX01 (sample SAMN04489861, study PRJNA283612) | anaerobic digester metagenome | isolation source: 4 biogas reactors fed with cattle manure at either 37C or 55C with and... | place: Denmark: Kongens Lyngby | collected 2014 | reverse complement strand
CACCTATTAGACCATATCTTTTACCACTATCAAGTTTGAGATTGATATCTGAAAAAAGTACTCTAGGTCCAAATGCTTTTTTCAAGTTTACGACTTGTACCATAAATTCTCCAATAAATAAATATTTTTATATTGCTTAAAGCTTATATTGTATCTTAAATCTATTTAAAATATAGTTAAAGTAAATATGTATATAGAAAATAAAAATTATTAAAAGAGTATATTGGTTGATAAAAAAGAGTTAAAGAAAAATTTTTTCTTAAATTTAAGGTTATTAAAAGATAAATATTGTATAATTCCTTTATAGTGGTTAGTTATAACAACTATAAACATATTTGATAATAAAAGGGGATGCTAAATGAAAAAGTTAAGTGCTGTTGTAAGTAGCTTAGTATTAGCAGGTTCTTTTGCTTCGGCAAATGATGCTGCTTTGTTGCAAAAAGCAAAAGATTTTGGATTACTACCAATACCTAATTCACAATTAGAAATATTGAAATTAGTTGATAATCCAAAAAATCCAATCACAGAGTGTAAAGTAGAGCTTGGTAAAAAACTATACTTTGATCCAAGATTATCTAAAAGTGGATTGATTTCTTGTAATACTTGTCACAACTTAGGTATGGGTGGTGCTGATGGAGTAGGTGCTGCTGTAGGTCATAAATGGACACCAAATCCAGCTCATTTAAATTCACCAACTGTTTATAACTCTGTTTTAAACCAAGCACAATTTTGGGATGGTAGAGATCCTCACTTAGAAGCTCAAGCACAAGGTCCAGTACAAGCTGGTCCAGAAATGGCTGCTCCAAAAGAGTTAGTTGAGGCTAGAGTTAATTCTATGCCAGGATATGTAGCAGAATTTAAAAAAGTTTATGGTAATGATGTAAAAATTACATTTGAACTAATCACAGATACAATTGCAGTATTTGAAAGAACTCTTATTACTCCTTCAAGATTTGATACATTTATGCATGGAGATTTAAACTCTCTTACAAAAGAAGAAAAAGAGGGATTAACTCTATTTTTAGACAAAGGTTGTGCAGCTTGTCACAATGATATAGGACTAGGTGGTACTATGCAACCATTTGATAGTTCTAAATATGACTTAAACGTTGGTGGTTTTACAGGTACACAAGATGGTATGATCAAAACTCCAACACTTAGAAATATTCAAGAAACAGCTCCATATTTCCACAATGGTAATGTATGGACATTAAGAGAGGCTGTTAAGCTTATGGGAGCTATCCAACTTGGAACAAAAATCAATGATAAAGAAGCTGATAAAATTGTAACATTTTTAAACGCTTTAACAGGAAAAAAACCAGCTATTACTTACCCACAATTACCAGTAATAACTGACAAAACTCCAAAACCTGATTTTAACTAATCATATTATATAAAGTACCTCTTTTTAAGAGGTACTTTGCTACAATGTTTTTATGAATAAAAACCTAATATCTCAATCTATTGATGATTTTTTTACGTCAAATATTATAAGAGTAACTTTATATAGTTTATTGATAACTCTTTTTGTATCATTTGGATCTTTATATCTAGCTTTTGATGGATTTAGCGGAATAAAAGAGGAGTTATTATTATTTATAGATGGAAATAATTGGTATTTTTTAGAAGGCTTAAAAGATAGTGTAATAGTTGATTTTATATTAAAACAAGCTATATTTTCTTTTGTATTAAATCTGCTCTTTTTTCTAGGTTTTGGACTTATTATTTATTATATATTTTTTATATTGTACTCTTTTATTATAGGACTTTTTACTCCTATAGTTATAAAGGATATAAAAAATAGATATTATGCTGATGTTGATCTATATGGCTTATCTTTTGGTACTTTTATTTGGTTTTATTTAAAAACTATTATTATTACAATAGTACTTTTTATTGTTTTGATACCATTTTATTTTATACCGATATTAAATTTATTGATATTTTTACCAATGTATTACTTTTTTCATAAAACTATACTTTTTGATATATTAAGCTCTATCAATACTCTTCAAGAGTATAAAAAGATTAAAGATAATAACTATCTAAATCTAAAAATTAAGACTTTTATATGTTTTATAATAGCACTTATCCCTGTTGTTGGGATAATACTCTATCCACTTTATATCATCTACCTTAGCCATTTTATTTTTCAAAAAACAGAAGAATTAAGAAGTATAAATAGTATTTAATTCACTTATCGTGACACTTTTATATAAAATATGCTATAATATAGTAACGATATAGAAGGGAGAGTTTTTATGATAATGCAACAATTAGAATCTAAAATCAAAGCTTTACCATATGATAAAGTATTTCCTTTTTCTTATATAGATATCAAAGGTCTTAGCGTTGATACACGTCGTCAATATTTACATAGATTACATGATAGAGGATTTATTTCAATAGTAGATAGAGGTTATTTTAAAAAAATTAAACATTTTAATGAATATTTGTTTGTGTATGGTTCACTAAAAAAAGGTTTTGATAATCATAGTCTTTTATCTAAATCAACTATAAGAATTGGAAAAGCTAGAACAATTAAAAAGTTTGGAATGTTTGAGGATAGTTTTGGGAATTATCCATATTTAATACCACAACCAATATCCAAAATAGAAGGTGAACTGTATCAAATCAATAGAAAAGAGATACTTAATGAGATTGATGAGTTTGAGGGTGTACCTGATCTTTATCAAAGGGAAAGAATAAAAGTCAAGACTCATAAGGGCGAAATGATAGCATTTGTTTATATCAGAAAAGATGCGAAGATTCCTATAGAGCAAAAACCTTTGAAAGTTTGGGAAAACAACTCAGAGTATAAAGTTAAAAAGTTTGATCATTTTTTAGAAAGATTAAACTAAATGGCAAATCAAACAACCCAAAGATTTCTTGCAAATAAAAATGCTAAATTTGATAGTTTTGATTTAGCTTTAGAAGATATATACCAGTATGGGTGTGAATTTGAGTTTTATATCAAAAAAACTTTAGATTTTCAAGCAACTGTACTTGAAATAAAAGATAAAATATTGCAGTTTTCCAATGCTGATATTTTATTGGATTTTGTATCTTTACCTAGTGATGTTGATAAAAATCAGTGTATACAAATAAAACCTGATCATTCCTTAGAAGATAATGGCATAGAAATTTCAGTTCCTATTACTTCGAAAAATGGTATCAAACATTATATAAATAATATATTAAAAATTATTCAAGAGTATGGTTATACAAATGACGATACGGGATTGCATTTTCATATTTCAACTATCAAAAACGATGGGGTAAATTTTGATTTTTATTTATATATGTTGATGTGCCATGATAAGGATCTTTTTTCATCATGGGCTACAAGAAATGGTTATAGTCATAATGTAATGGATATTTTATCTGGAAACTCTAAAATAGCTTCTCGTAATATCAAAAATCATAAGGGACAAATTTGGAATTTAGAAAAAATTTCGTCCAATCATGTTGAAATTAAATCAATGGGCGGGATTGATTATCATTTAAAAAAAGATCAAATAATTTTAGAATTCGAGCAGTATGCCGAGTGCTTTGACATTATTCATAAGAAAAAAAATACTAAATATAGAGAGCAACTTATTAATAATCATAAGAAGATAATTGAAAATATTTCAGTAACTCAAAAAGAAGAATTTATAAATATCATTTATGAGTTAGGAATTATAGATGAATAAACCACCTTAGCCATTTTATTTTCCAAAAAACAGAAGAATTAAGAAGTATAAATATACCTCTTAATTAAAAGTCGTCATCTTCATAGAAATCATCATCTTCTTCTTCATCTTCATCATCGGAATCATCGTCGTCATCATCTTCCGAATCTTCCTCATCATCTTCTTCGTCATCCCAAGGAAGGCTATCATCATCTTCATCATCGTCGTCTTCATCTTCTTCAACTTTTTTCTTAGAAGATTTCTTTTCAGATTTAGAAGATGTTTTTTTCTTTGGAGCCTCATCTTCTTCATCGCTATCTTCATCATCATATTCTTCGTCTTTAAAAGTTTTGAAAATAAGAGCGAGCATATCTTTTTTAGACCACGTTTTTATTTTGTCTCCAAACTTAAACTTTTTTGGATCCATTGGCACAATTGCATATGTTGTATCAGTTCCAGTGCCAGCTCTCGAAATAATGAAATCCCTATCCATAATCGTGTTGTAAGCTTCATACATTGCGATTAAATTAGGAATTGGTGAACTTCTATTTGCTTTAAACATAAACAATTCTTGTTTTTTGTTATCATAATTATAAACCGGCCATGCAAAATTATCTCTTACATTTCCAGTATTGTCATCATGGCGCGGGCATTCTTTGCCAATAATTTCTTTGCAAGGAACACTATAGCCACCATCACCCCATTTATCATGGAATGGGACTTTAATAGCGTCTTCCATATCTTTTAAGAACCTTACACGATTTCTATTTTTATCTTTTAGACGAAAGATGTTTTTAAAATTACCACCACCGTTCTTAATCCTATTACGCATTTCGTCTAAAATTGATGATGTTTCTTTTGCCATAAATAAACCTCCTATAAAATTTTGAAATATAATATGTAATTACTTTTGAAACATGCACTTTATTCACTAAAATTTCATTGTTGATTTTACATAAGACTGCCAAAATATTTCTGAATCCATCTCATCTGGGTCCTTAATATCATTTGGAAATCTAAATCTTATCACCTTCTTTTTAAATATACTTTTTAGGTAATCATACCCTTTTTCGCCAGCTTCATCATTATCAGTAGCACATAATATTTTTTTTGAATATTTATCTAATAATTCAGCTTGATACTCAGAACACTTCCAACCTAAAAGTGCTGCAACATTTTTAAAACCATGTTGATGTACTTTCATTCTATCCAGTGAACCTTCAACAACCATAACTAAACCTTTTTCAAGATCACCAAATAAAGTATTTTTCTTAGAAAAACCATCATTATAAAGGTATTTTGGCTCTTCATGATCTGCACGTCTGCATACATAACCTTTGAAAATACCTTGCTCTTTAAGTGGTATAATTGTTGGATAATTTGAACTAGGATTAATTCTTACATCAAATTGTCTTAGGGTTCTTTTTTTAAAGCCACGCTTAAACATATAATTTTTTTGGATTGTATCCCATGGAGTTTTTGGGAGCGAGTAGAAAAAACATTTTGCATCTTCGAGGAGTTCTTCCGATGGCTTTTCATATGTTTCAAGAATCTTTATTTCGCCACGGCCTTTATATTTCTTTGTTATCTTTGAAATAATAAAAGCAGCATGTAACGAATCAACATTTTCTATTGCAGCAACCAAATCGTAAATATTACCAGATTTTGAACACCCAAAACAGTTAAAGTTGCCATCTTTTAAGCTAACATACATGCTAGGAATACTTTCATTATGAAATGGGCACACTACCTTAATAGCAACTTCATTAGCTAGTCTAGCACCTTCAAGCAATTTGTAATTGTCAAGCACTTCTAGGACATTCATTTAGTCACCTCATAATTTATAAAACATAATACCCATATAATAATAAATACATTTCATATATTGTTTTTATTCAAGCAAAATAAAAAGCCCAGGTTTGGCACCTGAGCTTCAAAAAATATTCATTAATACTATCCATTTCATAATAAAAATAAAATCACCTGGCGATACTTCTAAATCACCAAGCGATCTTATTTGAAGCATCCATAATACTTACCTTTCCAATTTGTTATTTTATTTTATATTTTTATCAACTTGCTGTTCTTTTGCAACCCTTTGAATAACTAATCTAATTGATGACCTTAACGAAGCAGATTTCTTTAATATCTTAAAAGGAATCAATCCCTGTTTATATATTTTATCAACTAAACCATTGTCAATTGAAATCTTAAGAATCTTGCGATATACTTCTTTCGGTAAATTTGCTTTTAAGAAATCTTTATTGTAAACAACAGAAGACCCATCAATTAATTGCGCTTTTAGTACTTTGTTTTGGCCATCGTCTACAACAAACTTATCAGTCTCTAACTTAGGAAATATTGTTTTGAGTTTTTCTCTAAGTTCATTTGCTTTGCCTTGATACTTCTTTGCTTTCACTTCGAATCTTTCTATCTCCAAAGCGATCTCTTTTGCGAGATTTGGAACTTTCACCATCTACACCCCATTTTTCAATTGTTTGTTCTACCTCGGAGAGTAAATTGCAGATTTCATCAAGACCTTCCTTAGGAAGTCTACCATCAGCAAATTCTTTTGACACCCTAGCTTTCATTTCATTAATCAAAAGTGGTGCCCTTTCTCCAAGCCTTTTCAATTTACATTCCTCCATTATCAATTAGTTTTTCAAGTTCAACAATCTGAGTTCTGATCTTGTTGTATCTACTATCGGGAATCTCACCAGTATCTTTATTTGCAAAAGACAATTCTGCAAAAATAACAGAAACAATATTTGCAAATAAATGAACTTTGGCACCGTTATTAAATTTTGCTTGTATGTAATTCATTTCCGCGATAATAGACGCTTTATTCATGACTATCACCACCTTGCAAATGTATTACATAAGACATTATAAACTAATTTACAAAAATTGTAAACAGTTTTTTCAAAGTTTTTGCATATTTTTCTTAAAAAAGAATGGGCATTGCTGCCCTTATTTTTGTTTTGTGAATTTAACCCAGTTACTTATTCGATTACCATTTTCATCTATTTTATAAGTTACTACTTCACTTGTTCTATAACGATAGTCTTTTCTGCGATCTACATTCTTAAACTTTGGATTTGCACTTTTTTGTTTAACATAACGCCTTGTCGATTTAACTACTTTGTTTTTTTCATTAACTTCCTCATACAACACACTTACGGCATCGTTTTGGTCATCAAATTCTACTTCTAATTTTAACTTTTTAATTTTTTCTTTTTCCATAAGTTCTCCTCTCTTTTATTAATTACTTCTGATATTGCATTTTTATTCACTTAGACCAAACTTTATCTAAACCTATTATATCATAGTGCAGTGCAGTTGTAAACACATTTTACGCATAAAAATAGTCAGAAATTTTATTCTGACTAAAAATATTTACGTTATTTACTTTTAATTTGTTTTCCATTTTATCTTCTCCCTGCCTGAAAAAATCTACCCCTATCATTCTCTAGATTTTCAAACTCTTCCCGATCTTCTTCGGGCCATTTAAAGCGCGGATGAACCCTGGATATCATGGTTCTAATTTGCCCGGTTCCACACATGACCTTATCAGCTTCATCTGCCATTCTTTCAACATTGTATATATACAAATAGATGGTTCTAAGAGTCTTTTCTAATTCCTCAATTCTTGCCTTTTCGTCCACAGTTTCTCCTTTCGTTACACCAAAAACCGGATTACTCCGGCTTGGTTAAATCCTTCGAACATTCGGGCATTCGGTAATCGCGTTGCCGTTGTGATCTTGATAGCTGTTTATTTTGCCGTTGACAAACAATAGTTTGGTTCCGCAGTTTGGACAAAGCTTTAACACTCCGATTCCTCCTTTCCCTCAAAAACCGGCTAGGCCGGTCTGGTTATTTTAATTCCTCAGTTAACATAGCAATTTCCTTTGCTTTTTCAATCAAGGGCAGTAGATATTCCAGGGAGCATTTTTCCAACCCCTCAGCGGTTTCGAGTCGATTATTTATGTAGTTTGCCGCTCCGGATAGGTTTACTTTCAGTTCGACAAGATCGGATTTTAGCATCCTTTATTCCCTCCCGTTTCGTCCTATTTCAAGGACTCATCATAGCCGTATCCGGCGACGGGTCGGCGCGCTGGCCGGGTTAGGATTCATTACCTTGCTGCAAATCCCATTCAGTTAAGCGTTTATGTTCCGCAGGAGCACCATGCATTAGTAAGTCTTTATACACCGAAGCGCGGGCGATATGATATTTCCAATTTGAATATTCAGTATCTTTTGTTCCTTGGTCGTTAGATATTAGCCAGTTGTTGAAATACTCAAAAGCTAGTGTTTTTTCAAATTTATACTCCTCTAATAGTTCGTTTGCCAAAACCAACGGTAACGGATTAATTTTTAATTCTTCTCTTACGAGATTTTTAACTGATAACATTTCTTCCGCTCCTTTCAGTCATTTGCTTAAATGTTCTTTTGTGAGGGCTTTAATTAATTTTTGTTCCATTAAGCTCCGTTTTTTAGTTAATTTAATACCGCGCCGTTGACACTCATATTCGATATCACCTAAGTTTAAAAAACAAATAGCTTCTCGCGCTTTTTCTAATGCCTGCTCTTGTGTCATTGGGTCACCTCCATTGCTTTAATTTGTTCGTATGTATAACCATACTTACCATGAACGATTTTGCCGGCTCGAATGTCTTGAATAAATTGCTCGGCGTTTTTTCGGTTTTCTTGCAATGAGGTTAAAGCATAATTCCAGTTCCAGATTGAAATGCTGTTCCAAGCATTCCGGTAATTTTTAGCGGAGGTTAATTTATCAGTTATTCTTGCATAGGCGTGATATCCTCCAGTATGATAAGACATATAGTTGTAATAACAACCACTGTTGATTTCTTTGTTGTCAATCATTTGTTTAATAATAGGGTCTATTTCTTTTCTGTATTTTGCGAGTTCTTCATGTATTTGTTCAAAGAGTTTCATTTTTTTACTGGTTCTCATTTCCCTTACCTCCAACGTTTTGCTTTTCTTAATTCTATTATAACACGCTGGTGTTAATTGTAAATAGGCTAAGACAAAAAATATTATATTTTGCAAAAAAATAGGCTAGAAACTAAGTTCTAACCTAAAATCTAAATATATAACCTAAACCATATTCTTTGCCATCATTATAATCAAAACCAACATCAATTAACAATTCGTTCTTTTTAAGAGGTATTGATACCAAGCCATTAATACTTTTATTTGTTGCCAATAATCCAAGACCAATACCATTTTTTTGCTCTGGAACCTTAATGTTTAAATCAAAACTAGAAGACTGACTAAACACTAACTTACCTTTATCAAATTTATACTCTTCAATAAACTCTGGTGTTATCTCAAACGATTTATCATTTAGTTTGACATTAATTGTTTGCTTTGCAACATTTAACTCAACATCAGTGTTTTCTTCAGACTTTTTTTCAACGTAAACTACTTCTGTCTTAATAGTTTCTTTACCATCCAGTGTCACTACTTTAACTTCAGGGACCTTAACTATAACTTCTTTAGGATATATATATCGCCCAATAAAAATCCCTAGGATTAACACCAGGATGATTATAAAAGCAAATGAATATTTACTTAGTTTCTCTTTTAACACTTTCGACATTTTCTAAAGTTTTCCTCCTTTCACTAGCACTATGTGCCCACGAAGCGCATGCAACAATTGCACCAATAATACCGGCTAAAGACACCCAAAAATATTGTGATTCAAATTTTTTTAGCACAGCAAGAAACATTAATGCTACAATCATCCACACCATCACTATTGCATTAATTATAATTAATCTAGAATGAAGCGAGCCATTGCGCATCCTGTCTTTCACGATAATGCACTCCTTAATCTGTTTCTAAATTCTACCCATCGCGGATCAACTTCTTTTATTTTTAAATTAACAAAAGGAGATGGGCATATTTTATTTGTTAAATCATAATGACGTAAATCATATTTATCTAATCCTGGCATATAAATTTTTACAAATTCAATTGCATTATCAAGAACTTTATCCCAATTATTCATATCATTCATGCATAGCTCAATATTCCAAGTATAAGAATTATTCATATTATTAAAAAGTGTATAAGCAAGCTTCCTTTGACCTTTATATCCTTCAATATTAGGAGTATGTATTTGATATGGCATTTGCCGATCACCACAACCCCAAACTACCTCATCCAATGGTGCTGTTATTGTTGCAGAATCTTTGTCAATATAAACATGTGCTCCACCAAACACAAAAGGTTTACCATTAACTTCAAAAATATCATATCGATTTGTTTTAGAATTCCAAATCTTTTTAAATTTTCTACCCATATATTTTTCATGCATTTCGTCAGTTGCACTTAAATTAAAATTAGCAGTACCATGCCATATTCTAGCTATAACTCTTTTTAATTTTATTCCAGGTCTATTTGGATGGCCTAATTCAATAAATTTTTCATTTATAACCATTTGAACCTCCAAGTCATTCTTTGTCAATAAGATATTCTTCTAAACTTTTCCTTGTTTTAGTGACTTCACCATTGGCTCCAAGTTGTTCTAAACCATTAAGTGAAGCAAAAAGTGCACGAAAAATAAAACGACTTTCAATCTTTTGTTCTCTTACATCTTTCCTTATATCATCAAACGATTTCACTATTTTGTATAAACTTACTAAAACTGCAAAAATTGGCACAAATTTAAGAAATATGTCAAGTGCTTTTTCCAAACAAATCCCTCCAAATAAAATTTGAATTCAATATGCTAAAAATATAACTTCAAAATCATTTTTCAATATAANNAATGTTAGTGAGGTACAAAAGCCGCGCATATCCTGCCCAAGGGTGCGCGGCCTCAATTTTTTTAAATAAAAAGAGCCTTGCGGTTCAGTGAGAAAATATTCCATTTGTATCGCTTATCCAAAAGCAAAACGTTGTACCTAAAGAACCCTGTGATAAAAAGCAAAGTTTAACATATTTGCCTTCAGATGTCTTTATGATTGATTTACTTACGTTATCGTAATAGGCTGCCCAATATTCCTGATTAAAATCTAATATCCTATAATTACCGCCAGGCGCAGCCGTAACAGTAGACAAAACAGTATCATAATGTAAGGCCTGATAACCATAAAGGGCCTTAAAATTAGCTCCACCAAAAAGTATATCAACTGCAGGATTGGTTCCATCAGGATAAACCGTCATTGTATCTAAATCAACATATGTTAAACCGTTAATCGTATATGCCCAATATACATGGACCGAAATTGTAAGAGAATATTCATTATATCTAGCTATAACTGGTAAAACCCCTGTTTTTTTAGGCATAAAAATATCAATTTCATTATTAGGACCAGCAACACTCATAATACCATTAGTAGAATCAACAGCATAATTTGATCGTACTGGAATCCCGTTGAGATAAGTATAAACGGCAATACCCATAACAGTCTCATTTATACCATAACTAACAGCCGCAAACGGCGGGACGATTAATCCACTATAAACTGGTTGGGGTGGATCTTCTTCGGCACCCATAACAATAAAATTAAACGCTGAAACGCTATTAGCCGTAGTACCCCATTTATAGGTATATTCCGGATCTTTTTTGCTACCGCTGCTGCAACCAAGAACCGAAAAAATTAAGATTAGTATTAAAAATACCAAAAATATTTTTTTCATTGCCAATCGCTCTCCTTTCACATAATATTATATCATATATTACAATATTGTCAATTTAAGGGAGGAACAGGCCAAATTGGATTATTTGGATCGCAGATAGCTGGAAAATCTCTAAGTTGTTGGCGGTATACCGCCCAAGCTGTTTTTTGTTCAATGGTCAATGCAGTATCTGGTAGTTGAGTCCAATCTGATTCAGCTAGAAGCTGATTACGCCGTTTTCTAATCTCCGGCATTGTGTCGGGTTTCAGTGGCGGGATTGCTCTTCCCTCAACCGGATCCCAAAGCCAACCTTCCTCCGGCTGTGGATCAAAATTAGTGATATCTATAATTTGTATGTTCGGGGCAAACTGTGGCTGCGTTTCAAATTCAAAAATCCAATGTACTTTGCCATTAAGTATTTGAGCAAATCGCATCAAAACACCTCCTACCATTCAATCAGGACAAAACCAGGCGAACCTTTTCCTCCTGCGTGTCCATTACCGCTACTGGTACCATAACCACCACCGCCGCCACCACCGTAACCGCCACCGGAGCTACCAGCGTACTGGGAATGTGTTGCCCCTGCTCCGCCAACTCCAAACACACACCCGCCGCCATGACCTCCATATGTACCCATATTACCAGCCCCATTGCTTCCCCCGGAGCCTCCCGCGATTCCCCCGATAACGCTCCCTGCTTGACCACCGCCACCACCTGAAACAGATACAAAACCCCCAAATGACGATATACCTCCAGCACCACCGCTATTATTGGCCGTTCCTCCGTTACCACCTACCCCCACGTTTATAGATATATTATCCCCTGGTGTTACTGCTACTTCTGCCTTTACTACCGCACCAGCACCTCCGCCACCACTACCACCAGTGGTACTCGTACCGCCGCCCCCGCCTCCACCGCCACCGCAGCAAGTGATATAAAGAACATCGGCAGGAGCTGTAAATTGGTATTGGCCGGAAGCATCAAATAATATTGCTCCATGCGGAGGTAAAGCTTCGTAAGTTACAAATTTATTATCCGCTTCATTTTTCGTATATACCATACTCAAAGGAGCCAATCCAAAAAAAGCTTCACTCAATTTTCCCCGTACAATCCATGCTGTGTTTTGGGCATTTCGCTGTTTCCATAGATCCTCCGCCAAGTGCCCCCAATTTAAAAATGGTCGTGGGTTAACTGGCTCTACATCGCCATAATACCACTCAAACCGGTTATTAAGCTCTTGTATCCCAGCCAAAACCCCCATATCTGTTGTAAACTCGCCTGCCATTATATCAACTCCTCTCTAATATCAATGTATCAATATCCTTTTGCAGTCCCGCCGATTTTGCCAGCGATCTGCGTATCTCCGTCCCAAAGCCTGATATCAAAATACCAACACCCATCAACATCTTTCTGTATCGCATTGCCGACAATCTCATGGGTACAATATTTTCCTGTGCTGGCGTAACTAAACAATTGCGGCATCGGCTCATTAAAAAAACGGTGATTGAGATATATCCTCGTTGTACCGGTATCTGCTACATTTACAAAATCAATTGTCTCTGTTACTGCCGTTACATCAATCCTGACTGTTACACCTCTGATATTGACATTCGTACGGACATCAATAGATCTCGGTTTTAACTTTGGCTGGACAAGCCGGCCATTGAACTGGTGATTAACTAACGGTTGCCACTCGCTCCAGTTTACACCATCCCAACTGGTTCGGTAGTCGACGTCAAGATAATTTTTGTCGGAGGCATCGTACTCGGCAAAAACAGAAAGGAAAGTCTCCACGTAATTCGTAGGGATAATTGTTTCGCCCAGGTCTACTACACCAAGGACAACTTCTGCATCATCGCACAAGTGTATGTCAATGTCAAACATCTGGCCGAAAAACTCAAGGTCGCCAAGTTTTTCAACAGAATCGATTTGCCATCCGGTTTTATCCCAAAACATGCAAGTTGGTATCCAGTTACGGCCGTCTTGATGCTCCTCGTGAATCGTAAATTTGTTACTAATCGGATAAATAGCAGCAACAAAAGAAACTGCATTGTCCGAGTAGTTTCCAGAATTGTCGATTGCTTTAGCCCAAAATGTCTGCGTGCCGGCCTGGGTGACATCGACGGTTGTCTGATTATCCTTAAACTGTTTTAAATAAGATGACGTTTCCCAGCTTAGGTCACCAACCCTAAGTTCGAATTTGTTGAGATCAGGGTCGTCAGGCGGTATTACTGTTACTTTGAGTATATTTTCTTGTTGTATTACTGTTAAACTTTTTACGTCGCTCGGCGGCGTGTCTTTCCCCTCAATCAAAACCGGCTGCGATGTTACCCCGGCGGAATAAATTAGCTCTTTAAATACCACGACACGGATCAAATATTCGACTCCGGTTTTAACGTTGGTAATGATTGCCTTGGTGTCGATTGTGTCAACGCCTAAAAACCACGTCAATCCGCCATCCTCGGAATAATAGACCAAAAACCGATCTGCCGCTTTTCCGACAGGCAAAATCCAGGAGGCATTGATTTGACTTACTAGTGTTCCATCAAGCTGTAAAAATGTTTCCTCTTTCGCCGCCAAACTTTCAACCTCAAAAATCGGCTCCAAACTACTGTAATTAATTTCAGGTGGATCGGTAGCCCCAGTAAATTCAACATAGTTTACACCTAAAAGGCTATAAATTTGATCAGAATGTCGAGTAAACCCAGTGATTCTATAAGGTTTAGAATGAATTGGAACATTATCCACAACTTCACCAAAATTAAAGAAATCATATTCATGTGGCATAGTCCAAGCAAACCGTACAGAATCAATATCTTCCGGACATTCTGGGACTTCAATTAGTGTAGTATTTGAATCTACCACATAAATAGTACTGGTAATATACTGAAGTACATCTTCACCATCGTGGTATAAAACAACCAATTCCCCAGCAATAAACTTTTCTGTTTGGTCTCCCGCAACTGAAAATAGACCAGGGCTTTCATAATCTGCTGGAAGTACATCATTATCAAATCCTTCCGTTAATGTTATTTCTGTATGTTCTCCCTCTACACAAACAACTTCCCGGCTAATTTGCGTATCGTCTTCAAGTATAAATTTAATTTTATATATTTTACCGGTTTCCATGGTAACAGATTTGTTTAGAATAACTGTAGTTCCATTAACGGATACAACCCTACCACCTTTACCCCAATCAGGTACACTATGTTGGATAGCAATAATATCACCTAATTGGGTGTCAATTGCAGTTATATTTTCCACTATGGAAACTGAATTATTAATAGTTCGATTCAGAAACAATCTGTATTTCCCATGTTGCCAAGCTAGAGTTCTTGAAGTACATCCCGGAAGTTCTATTTTTGTAACTTTAGCATTCATTTGATTGCTATTAAGCCCATCGGCGGGTACAACTACAGAAGTCCAAGCATAATCCAAATTAGCATCACGATATTGTATTTCTAATGCTGTAGCTCTTTCAGTTTTATCTACCCATTTTTCACTAAAAGAACCCCGACCAATAGTTTCAACATTGTAAACTCTTGTTGGAACTATATCACCATTTCCATCAACTTCTGCCGGACCATCAAAATAACACCCAATTCTAGTGCCATGTGGGCGAACTCTTCCACGACCAATTTCTTCAATATATTGTAAAGCCTCTTCAACTGTCATATCTTTAGTATCTAGGTATATATTACAGGTAATTCCATTTGTAGTACAGAAATCAGCCCATTTTTTAAAATCATTATATCTCATTTTATTAGCAGTGACCCCACGCACTATATATTCAAACGTTCCAAGAGCATTTGGATCTTCAAATTTATAGACCCTATGATTTAACCAATACGACTGCCAACCTGGATTATTAGCTGGTTTTAGTTGGTAAGTTCCTTCACCATATGGGGCAGTTACTGGATCATTTGGTACATAAACAAGTACGTTAGAGCGCTGTAAATCAAATGTAACCAGTAAATCGTTCCCTGAAATTTGCTCACTTGCTAAAGCCTGAATTGAAATAAGAATTTCATTCGGATGTATAAAATCATCGTAAACAACATGAGATAGCTTAGACCAATAAATAGTATGAACGTCCTCGTCGCCATAGGCATATTTGTAGACACACCGACATCTAACATCGTATTGGCCGACGGTTCCAGCATTAATTTGGTATCGTCGGTAAACGGCGGATGTATATTTTCCGGCGATTGAGCAATAGCTCACTCTTTTTTCGATCTCGCGAATATCGCTAGAAACGTAAGTGTCAACCTCATACCAAAGCCGACCAATATGGTCAACGCCAGTCTCGAGGACTCTAGTTAATATCAGTTCTCCATTTACAACTAAATATATTGATTCTCCCACAGATAAGGGAAAATCGTTCTGCCCTGGTTCAATGCGATAATGACTATACTTTCGAGCTAAATAACGTTGTCCCCCGTAATATCTATTCCATGTGTCCGTTCCGGTTTGTCTATATTCAATTTCGATATGTACTTCGTTTTCCCACCGCCTTGTACCTTTGTATTCTTGATCATATAAAGCGGGCATTGTAAAAGTTAATTCGAGTCCCGAACCAACGTTACTTAACGTCGTAAAAGTATGCCATTCGTTGTCGTATTTCAGTTCAACCCCAATTTGCTGATCGAGCCGCGTATTTTCAAAATTAGGTATTACACTTTGATTATTTAATCCAGCCCGTTTATAAACCGTTACACCCCTAAAATTATTTATAGGATTACCATTTATTTTAATGTTAGTTATACCAGTGCAATTATTATCCTCACCATTACCAGTATAATCACAAGGACCTTCACCGGCAGAAATTAAAAGATTATAATATTGTTTTGTTCCATCCGTTATTACATGTTTAGCTATTGGAATTCCCGCACAACGCTCTTTTCCTAAAATAATAGGAAGTGGTTGTCCTTGCCCAATAAGTGGTTGAATTCCGTCCCAACTATACGTCGGAGAAGCAGCTTTTTGTTTTTTAGGTCCGGGATTAATATGAGAAGCTAAAGCACTTCCCGCATACATTACAGTAGCAGCGGCCATATACCCCCAAAATGTCCAAGTAGACGCGGCTGTAGTAGCCAATCCAGCAGCCCCCGTCATATTTGAAGCCCATGCCCCAGCTTGAGGCGCCACATACATAATAGCAATCATAACAATGGTAGAGAGAACTTTTTTACTATCACTACCACCACTACCACCTTCAATATTTGGAACAACAATTATATGTGTATTTGGGTATGGAATAAGTTCTTTAATCTCTTCAGCTGCAAAAACCTTGCCGTTATACAAAACACAAAATTCTTCCGGGTGATACCCACTTAATTTTAATAAATTATTTGCGTATACATAAGCGGATTGATTTGGAATATAAGCTTCCCGTTTTTCAAGCTTTATTTCCGGTGCTATTGGGTTTTCTACAACAGTAATTTTAATTAAGCTCATTTTTTCACCATCCCGGAATATAAAATCCTTCTGTAACCCTTAACCAGTCATCTCCACGAATTCCAAAGTACGAACTGCGACAAACCTGTTTTGCTCCCCGGTAAGCGTGAATAAACCAACCATCACCTAAATAAACCGCAACATGATTTACATGAGAGGTCTCTAATTTCATTGTAATTAGACAAGCTTCTATTGGGGATTTAACCCTTTTCCAAGTTTTAATATCACGCTTATAAGTTTCTTCAATTGTTACAAAATCAAAGGCAGAAATTCGGTAATCAGGAACTTCTACTCCATACCTAGAAAAAACTTCTTTAGCTAATGTCCAACAGTTGTAACCAGGTAAAATTCCTAATTTTTCAAAAGGCTTCCCAATTAAATCAGAAATAACAATTTTCATGTTCCTAACTTCCCTTTAAATCTGTGAGAATTTTTTCTTTGGCGACAATCTTCAATACTACCATTGCATTCCGGGTATAATGCTTTATAAGAAGCCTTTACTCCACATTCAATTCCACCATACCCAGTAGTAATAATATATTGACAAAAATCTCGACTTACTGTGTATGTATGTAATAACTGAAGACCAAATCTATCGCAACCAAGTGTAATATCACACCATAAATCTCCACGACTAGAATCTTTAATTTTAAAATATTCAATTTGCATAGGAGGTTCACTCAACAATTTTGTGTTAATAACCCTAACAATTACTTCGGTACCTCCACCACCTTCAACCAGAGCCAAAGCAGCACCAACTTGTTTATTTACATTAGATATTTGTAATGTTATTGTTGGAAACTCTTTATCATTATAATTAACTGAACCAAGCCGTATCGGGACACCTATCCAAACATAACCGCCCCATTCATGGTCTATAGTATCATTTACGATTCGTATTGCGTCATCCGTTAATATTTCGAGAAAAAGTAAGGACATTCCTGAAGTAGAAGTTTTATTCTTTTCAATTCGCTGGGCTCTGGTTAATGCCATAATTTATGCCTCCCTAAAAACAACGCTTACATAATAAAGATTAGGGGAAACAGAGACCCGTTTAGCAATATATGGTTGTGCTATTCTTCCACGAACCCCGTTCCAAACAAATACTAAACTTTTCCCCCGAATTGTATTATCATAAAAATTTTTAAAAGTTAAAAAATCTGCTTCCGGCATGGCGTTCCAATGACGTTTATAAGTAGTTCTTGTCCTACTAAATCTTGGGCGAGTTATTTCCATACCATCTTCTGGTTCATGACCAATTCCAGGTTCTTCAGGAGTAATATCTTCCTCAAATGAATATTCTTGAATACTTGGGAACTGTATATCACCCATTATTTAGCCCCCTTCATTAAATCACCTAAACCACCTTTGTTATTAGCTACCCCATTCAAAACAACGCCAATAATATAACCCTCTGGGTCAAACTGAATGTTTGTTTCTGAACTCCCAATTTCAGAGCCAGTGTTGTTGATAATATTAATCTCTTTGATTGTGACTTCTCCACTACTCCCAATAGATTTCTGTAAATCTTTATTGGAAGTAACACTTCCAGAACTTTTTGACCAAAGTAGTTCTGGACCTTTTTCTCCAACAACCATTGGTCCAGGGCCAAAATTACCACCATTTGCATATCCAGAGACATTCATCCCAAAAGACATCATTATTTTTTGAGTAAACATTTGAGCCATAGCATTAGAAAACGATCTTATTATACTTTTTAAGAAATTATCAACATAATCTCCCAAATCTTTCATTTCACCATTTATCATATCAAAAAATAAATTAGACATCGAATTTGACATTTCTTGAGCTGTATCAGAAGCAATATCTTTGAGATGATTTGACCAATTATCCCATTCTTTTGTAGTTTCTTCAATAGCTAGCATCCAATCGGCCATCAAATTAGCATTTTCCGCTAAAGCTTCTTGTTGCGCTTCATACATAAAAGCTGCATCTTGAGCATCTTTGAGCTTATTTAAATCAACAACTAAACGTTTAATTGCTTCACTATTTGGATCAAACCCTTTTGATATGAGATTTCTAATGCTTTCTTCAGTAAACTGAATAGAATCCTGAATTAGATTAGATGAATCACCAAATACAATTGCTTCATTTTGAATAGCCTTTATCCCTTTTTCATATTCTTTTATAGCCTCTGCCATTTCATCTGAAATTGGCTTTTTTATTTTAATATTTTGAACATTAGATGGTTTTGCTCGCACAATGCCATTTTCTAAATCATCTATAAATTGCAGCTCATCTTTTAATTTTCCTAACTCAGCAGTATATTCATTTATTTTAGCAACTCTATCTCTTATTTCTCGCCCGAGTTTTGTTGCACTTTCGCCAAACATCATTACATCAGGAACACCTTGCTCTTTTTGTTGCTTCATTTTTTCAAGTATTATGTTTTGTGACCATTGAGCTCGTTCTAATGCTTTTTGCTCCTTTTGAAGCCTTCGTTCTAGTGACGAAGATTGTTTTTGCAAATCCTTTCCTCTAAGCATTAATTCTTGCTTTTTTAACTGTAATTGCACTCTTAAAGCTTCATTAAGATTTATAATCGCATTGCCTTCTTCATCATATCCTTGAATAACTTGTGGAGATAGTTCTGATATTTTATTAGATATTTCATAAAAACGCTCTTTTTCTTCTTTTGTAAGCTTAGTCTTGCTTGATAGTGTTTGATATTCCTGATTTAACTTTCCTAATTGTTCAGATTCACTTAAATTTGCACTATTGAGAGATTCTGTGACTTGACTTAAAATCCCTATAGTTCCTTTCATTAAATCATTTATTTTAAAAGTTTCACTTATTTTCTTGCCTGCAGAAGTTGCTATCATATTAACATTGTCCATAATTGTTGCCCATAAACCAGTAACAGTTTGCGATTGTTTTTCCATCATTTGATAAAAACGTCCACCTTCGCTAGTTGCAGATCTAAATGCATCAACTACCATATCTGCACTAATAGCACCATTTTCCATATCTTTTTTAAGTTCACGCATACTTTTCCCAGTTTTTTCACTCATTATTTGTAAAGGGTTAAACCCTGCATTAACCATCTGTAACAAATCTTGTCCCATCAACCTTCCAGTAGCTGATATTTGCGAAAAAGCATATGTTAATTGATGTAATTTCTGTTTATCTCCACCAGCTACATCACCAAGCATTTTTAATCGATCTTTGGCTTCCTCAACTGAAGCACCGTATAACATCATTAATTTCGCATTCTGTAATAAATCTTTTGATTCATAAGGAGTCTTAGCACCCATATCAATAAAATCTTCAATTGTTTGTTTTGCTAATTCTGCACTACCAGTCATTACTTCAAAAGCAATTTGCGTTTGTTCTAATTCAGCCGCAGCTTTAACAGCATAAGAAGTCACACCAACCAAAGCAGCGCCAATAGCAGCAACAGCAATCTTTGAAAATCCTATCATCCTTCCCATGTTCTGTTCATAATTAGATACATCAGCATTTAAGTATGCAACTAAATTTCCAACAGTAGCCATTGTTTCACCTCCTTACTAAAGTGGTAAGGCGGGACTTATTTTTTGCCCGCCTTGCTTTTCTTTGCCTTTGCATTATCATTTTTAAAAGCTTTTTCTAACATTTGACAAAACTTAAGTTGCTGTTCCCACGTTTGTTCTTGCGGTTCTTTTGATGATGGCATAAAATCTTCTGGTCTAAATGTTTTAGCACCTTTTTTTACATGACAATTAGCAATAGTTGCACATATTTTACCCATTCTCCAGTTGTCAGCTTCCATACCAAATGGTTCTAATTGATAATATGCCATCCATTCTGTAAGCTCATATGAATCTAAAGAATGCAACAACTCCCGGCGTGTTTTTCCTAAAGCTAAAGCTAAGCGGAAGGTGAATCTTCGGTAGTTGTTGCTTCTGAGTTTTTTGTTAATTCATTCATATCCTCATCAGTAAATCCAGACAACTTTCTACATACATCAGCAACTCTATTTAGAGCCTTTGCACTTTTCTTACCAAGCTCAGCAATATCAACTTCAGTAAAAATCCGATTACCATTTTCATCGATAATTGAATACGCTGCCAAACGCGCTTTAATATTATTAACCGTTAATTTATACTTTTTACCTTCTTGTTTGTAAAGCGAATCTTCATAACGATCCCTTTCTTCGCCACTTAACCGCTTTACAAGCACTGTCCCTCCCCATTCTGGCACAGGAACTTCTTCTTTTATCATGTCGTCCACAGTTAAAATTTGTTCTCTAGTTAAATACTTAGACATTTAAAATCCTCCCTTTATTTTAGCTTCCGCTACCAGTATTAAATGACATTATTCCGGTAGGTTTAACAATAAATGTACCAGAAATAATGCCATCAACCTCAAATCCATTAATTTCAAAGTCAACAACGTAAACCTCAAACGAAAAAATTACCCCATTTGGAAACACTAATTGAGCATTTGCTTTAACATTATCATTAAAATTAGATATTAACCCAGTATCCCAATCATGGGTAGCATCATCAGTATCAAAATTTACTTCTAAAGTTATTTGTTTTGACTTTTTAATTCCAGGCATTATTTGATCCCATCCGTTTGTTTCCAAAGTAGAAATATCTATGGGATCTCTTGAAGCGCCAATGCCACTAATAGATTTTAACCCACCAATAGCAGCAAAAGTTTCAGGTAGTGAACTATCACCTAATTTAAACTGCGTTCCAATTGGACTTTGAGCTGAATGAAATTGCAAATCAAATTTAAACAACTATATCACCTCTCTAATAAATTAATCGGATTTCCACGCTGGTCAAGAATAAGAACTCCACTATCTTCATATTCTTTATGACGTTTTTGCTTTTCATATTCTTCATGTTGTTTTAAGTGTTCTACAATATTTTCATATTTTGTTGTATCATAGAAACAAAAACGACACGAATATTTATCTTTGCCTTTCCATTTACTAATTGTATAATTTTGTTCATTTGCATCCAAATTTATCACCTACTTTATTATTTAAAATAACACTCAGTGTCGCCGGTGACATTAGGTTACATTATTAATTCAAAGTTAATGTACCAATTAGGTCTATTCTTTTCATCATATTCTGGCTTCCCTAAGTCACCAACAACTAAGCAACTTTTATAATAGTTTCCATTAACCATATAATTGCCTTTTTTCTTTAAAGCAGCAAATATAATATCGGCTTTTGCTCTTGAATTAGCATAATCACCTGGATTGCCTCTTATACTTACCATCAATCCTGGCTTCCTTATATCTTCTTCATTTGTTCCGAGTGTTTTTATCGATGGGTATCCATTAGTGTTATGAACTGAAATTATAGCATTTGGTTCTTCAGGTTTTTTATCAACTACAATATTATTTCCTAATGTTGTGTTAGTCAATATTGCTAAATAATCAGCATGATCATATGCTGGATTTGGCAACTTTACCACCTCTTATCCATTTTTAATAATTTCTAATATTGTTTTTGTATTTTCTTTGATTGGATCCTCAAGAAATTTTGCTTTGCCAACTTTATGACTCCAAGTGACTTCTTCATGTTGGCGTACCGCATAAACTGCACCATAACCTATTTCAACAATCTTCTTTCCAGGCGATTCTCTATAATCAGTATATGCACTACCTTTTAAATTTCCTTTATCAACTGGCACTTGTTTTTGACTTTCTCTTTGCACAAATAACCCAGCTTTAATTAAACCAGCTTGCGTTGCTATTCCTTGATCTCTAATTGCTCTATTTAGAGCGTTTACGTGTTCAGCAACTCCTTCTAATTTTACTCCAATTCTAGGCACTACAACCACGCCCTTCGTTGTGTTATCTTGCCATCAATAGAAGGTATTTTTTCAAATTTTTGTATTAACATAGGCCCTTGAATTAATCTCGGGTCAGCATCTTCACTAATGCCAAGATATAAATAACCTTTGTTTGTTAAATCAATATTTACAAATACATAGGAATTTGAACGTTTTTCTTCACCATCAGCAGTTATGATTAATTCCTGAATATCTTCCCATCTACATTTTATTTGTTGTGGTTCACCATAACTATCATTACCATATGCATCTCTTGCTGTTAAAGGCCAATATGTTGCATCCTGTTTTAATAAATTTGTGTACCAACTCATGTTTTTATCACCTGCCTATTTACAACCTACACCGGTATGATATAATAGAAATATAAACCAAATAGATAAAGGAGAATGATTAAAAATGTTAAAAGTAAAAACAAATATTATTAATGAAAAAACAAAAGAAATTATTGTTATCAATACTGAGACTAAAGAACAGTACAATATTGGAACAATTAAAAAAGAAAAAGAATGTTACGCAAAATGCGATAGGCATGGAAGACCTGAAAGGATAAGATCACATTATAGAACACGTTATCACTTAAATATTTTTGAGGAAAAAGAACTTGGAATAAGATTTTGCTGGGAATATTCTCAAACACAATTCTCAAATATAAAAGTTGCAGCATTGCTAAACGCTAGCAATGACACAAACAAATTTAATTAAATGATTTTAATTAAATGACGCGAAAGCGTCTTTTTTTATTCTTCCCATTCATCATATTCTGCAGAATCTGTTTCAGATATTACCTCGAACGTTGCTCGTTTTAATCCACCTTTTGATAATTCACCAGTATAATCTAACAACTTAACTTGCTGACCATATGGAGTAAAATCAAGGCCTAATCCTGAATTACCATGAAATGTAGTAGATGCTGATCCAATTGATACACTCTTCTGTCTAGGATCTCTAACTGCAACCAAATGCGCCGCTAACCATCTTTCAATTTCTTTTAATAAATCGTTATCAGATATTTTATCAACGAGATATCTATTTACCATTAAATTAGCCACTGTAATAAAAGCAGTTGTTGTTATTTCTGTATCAATTATCTCTTTTACTTCAGCATCAGTTACGCGTACTGCCATTTTAAATTCCTCCTTAAAAACACTTAAAAAACTTAGTGCCTACCTATTTACAACTAACTCTTACATGATATAATAGAATTAAGATAAAAACTTGAAAAGAGGCATAGTTTAATGGAAAATTCAAAATTTAATGAACTTTTTGCAAAAAGAAAGAAAATGTCTATCACAGAAGTTATCCATTTCGTGGATTCTAAAGAAGGAAAAGAATTTCATCTCGAAGTTATAAAAAGAAAAATTGCAAAAATTCAACAAGAACTTTCTTCAAAAGGTATCAAATCGATTATCGAAGAAAAAGAAAATTGGGGGAAAATTGTTGTTTTTGAGCTTAAAGGTAAAAAAGTTTTTTGTAGCGGATACAAGAAAAACGGCAAAATGGATGTATGGTATTACTCTGATGAATACTGCTGCAATCAATGCAGAATTAAGTTTTAAGAGGCGAAAGCCTCTTTTTTTATGTAAAAATTTTCTCTATTTCATTTGCCGCTCTTTCACTACTACTACCATCACGAATTGGATACAATATGTTATTTATCTGTCTACGTCTCTTTTGTATCTCAGATGGGTCATCTAAGGCCTTGTCTACACAACTAGCCAGTTTTCCACCATTATTACAATTTACTCCTACATCAGCAAATTCCCAAAATCTTAATCCATGATTTATTTCTCTTCTATACCACGGCGGATTTAACACGACTACTGGTTTGTCTAATGACGCAAATTCAAATAAAGTAGAAGAATTATCTATAATATAGACATCAGCTTTGTCCATTATATCTTCAAAACTCCAAATTCGTTCTATTCCGTTTTGTTTATACCATGGCGAAATTTTATTCCATATACGCGGATGTGCATGCCCTAACACTTTATACTTTTTGGTTAATTCCAAAACACCATCTTTAAAATAATCAAACGATGTTTTAGTTTCAGGACACACTTGACAATCCCAGTGAAAACTAACTGCAATCACTGGTTCATTATTATGCACTTTTTCTTTTAAATAAAATTCATCCATTTTTGGACATCCAACGACTTTTATTCTAGCACCTGGGTAATTTTGTTTATTTTTATTTGCTACCAATTCATTTGGACACAAAAACAATCTAACGTTTTCACGCCCTCTGCCACCAGCATATGAAGTATGTCGATTACTGTACGTTTGCCCAGTGCCATGTTCAAAAAGAATTATCGGTCTATTTGAAAAATTTGCTTTTCTTAAATCACCCCAAGAAGATACTGCAATTGCACTTTTATTTATTCTAAAAGCACCTTTTAAATAATCTACACTTGGATAAACTTTTGCTTTAATTCCTTTTGCTTTAAGATATGGCACAACACTGCTAACAGTATAAAAAGTGCCTTTAATACGCCTATCAATTTTATGCCATACTGGAGCCAAATGCAAAGCAAAATGTGGCTCAGAAGCTAAAAAATCAATAACGTTAGCCATTTTTTTTGCCTTCCTTAATTAATCTCAATAAAGCTTCTTTACCTTTTTTCGAAGCTTCTTGGTACCTTTTCCTTAAATTCATATTTTTATTAAACGTACCATCGTTCATTGATATTTTTCTTTGTCTTGGGTGCCAAAGATGATATATTTTTTCATTCAGTCTTACAACCTCGTGAAGCAAACAATTGGCTGTCAAATAAAACGCTGTATCTTCACAACCCCAACCTTTGAATCTTTCATCATACCCGCCAATATTAAAAAATGAATCTCTAGTAATCACAATTAAGCCAGCTGGTGAATTTTTTGTAATATATTTAATATCTATTTCTTTAAATTTTTTAGTTAAACCTGGTGTATCCTGAAGCACTTGAGATGAAACTTTGGGTGTTAGTGGCCAATATTCTACATATGGCATTACCCACTTTAAATTTTTATTTGTCATAGCCAATAACGAATTGTCAATTATCTTTTTTTCAAAAAATATATCTGCATCAGCAAGAATAAAAATATCACCACTTGCAATTTTTGCAGCTTTATTTACTGCCATTGTTTTATGAAAATATTTTTCTCTATCTTCTATTAAACACAATTCAAACTTAGGAAATAACAATCTATATCTCTCAATAACCCACTTAAATATTTTTTCTCTAAATGAGCCATCGAGTTTATAAGGCATAAGCACAGACACTCTCATTTTATCTCACACCTATAAAATTTTCTATCACCATTGCCAGTATATCCAACAAATTCACTTCTACAAATAGACTTAATCTCATTTGGCATCTCAGAGTGTTGATGCGTTTCAAAGTAAAAGCATCGCCTTATGTGGTCTTTAATATTCGTTGCTAAATTTTTATCATTTTTTACGTGTTTATCAACTGAAAATACAAACCCAGTATCAGCCTTTTGTGCAAATATCAGTTCACTTAAATTCGCTTGTATAAAATAACATGGAAATCCAAACATAACATTTAAGCGAATTGCAGAAGTTAATATTCTTGGACTTAATTCTAAACCAACAACTTTAATAGCACCATATTCAGCAGCTAAAAAAGAATTTGCTCCAATATTGCACCCAAAGTCAATAACACTTTTCCCATTAATGTCGTTTTTATCAATCAACTTAAACCTATCTAAAATATCTCTGCGCCTACCAATGACAACTTCTTTTCCTTGATAAAAAATACTTTGATATGGAGTATTTGAATTTCCAATACCATATCGCTCTTTAGAAATAGTAGCAACTCTCCTCATATATCTTTTAGTGCTTATTTCCTGGGCTTCTATTTCTTTCCCTAAATAAGCACATATGCTAGAACGGTGATTACCATCGACGATTACATATTTACAGTCAAAACGTTTGCATACCTTTATCGGGATTTTACATTTATCAGATGATATATCTTGAAACAATTTTATAAATTTAATTAATTGGTTTTTGTGATTTTCACTAACATTTTCTTTTGGTCTTAAATAAGACCATGAATACTTAAGATAATCTTCATATACGTTTTTAATACCGCATAAAACTTTATAGTGCGGTGTATCTTTTATATTAACTGTATGATAATTCTCTCCAAAATAATCAATTGTTCCAATATGTTGTTGGCCAAAATATAACTCATTTGGGCTTATTAGCATAATCACACCATGCTTTCTTAAGTGGTTCTAAATCAAAACTTTTATATCTTTCTATTGGTTTATAAAGAGAAAGCTTTTTACCCCATTGCTCTGGCTGTTTATAATCCCTATTTGTTGATAAAAAATAGTCATTAAATTTAAAACTTCCACCTATTATTTTATCAGAAGCTTTAACCCAAACAACTGGAACATTATACGCTTCTGAGACAATAACACCATGCAATGACGAAGTTATCACTAATTTGCTTTCTTTTATTTCTTTAATCACTATCAAAGGATCTTTGTTTATATCAATAAAATGAACATTTGGTATACACATTATCTTCTTATCAACTTCATGGGGCAACAAGCTAACACTATATTTCTTTTTTACATTGCAGCACACAATATACGGCAATAACATCGAAGGATCACCATATATCTCTGAACAATCTCCTTGAATTAACTTTCTAGTTAATGGACCTCTAACCGCAAGAAATTTCACTTCTTTTGGTGGGAAAATAACACATTGCTTTATTGAGCCTGCTCCCCAAACAATATCTCTTTCTCTTAACGCTCCTAATATACTGCCAATTGCCAATAGTTTTCCATTATAATTTCTGCCGACTAAATTAATTTTTTGTCCTTTTGAAATATAACGAACTACAATCGGTGACAACATATCACCAAAATTATTTGTTCTATTCCAATAATATACATTTATCATTTTATTTAAGGAGGAGACTCAAGCTCCTCCCGCCCTCCAAACATTAATTACTCTTCATCGCTTTTGCCATCATTATCTTCATTTTCTTCATCATCGCTTTCTTCACTATCAGTTTCTGGAACTAACTCTTTAATCTTTTTTATTAATCGTTTTTTTAGTTTTTCTGGCTCCATTTTTTTACCATTTTTAATAACAATAATAATATCATCATTATTCTTTTTTAGTTGCTCTACTTGACCAGGTAATAATTCCAGCTTATTCTTAAACATCTCTAATTCTTGGTCAGTTGGAACAAAAATATCACCAGATTTATACTTCACTCGAACTTGATTTCCATTTTCGTCAATTTCATTACGTCTAAAAATTCCACTTTTTAGCCTATAACTATTTTGATTAGCCATTTACAACAATCCTCCAATATTTAATTTACCTCTACTTTGGCGCATTGGCTGAGGCCTAGGTTTTCGCACCTCATTATCCGTAGCCAAAAAAGAGGGAATAAAGCCCTCTTTCCGGATTTAAAAACATCGATTAACTACCAGAACCAGTTCCATCAAGACCGGTATAATGGACAATACCGCATCTTCCATCATAATCGTACTTAATCCGTGGAACCATAACTGCCATAACTTTAAAATGGGTAACCATTCCACCTTGAGAATCCCATTCAACAGTTACTATATCTTGGGCGACAGCTAAATCAACAACATCTTTTGTCATTTGAACTAAACATGCAGAATTTGCAGGCATCTGATCAGCTGGTTTAACATCTTGAATTTGCGGAATTTGTTTTAAAAGATTTAATGCAATTTGACCGCTTCCGTCAGTATAACGACCAAGAGTAGACATCCATTGATCACCAGAAATATAAAGAATATACGGCCCGTACATATGGGTATCTTGTGCATCTTGAACCATTTGAATAACAGTATTGTAAATATTTGTTACAACACTCCATGGACCAGTAGCAGTGCCAATGTTCCGTTTTGGATGATTACAGTACCCATAAATTACATTGCCGTCAATAGTAATTCCAGCACCATTAAAAAGGATTCTTTCCAACCGATCAGCAACTCGACGAGCAGCAACTTGTCCTTGAGTAGTGTCAAGACCATCACCTAATTTACGAGAAGCTTCAAGTCTACGGATATTAATTCTGAAATCTTTATGGACAATCGGCACTGGTACAGAGCGAAGATTAAACTCTTGGTCATCTTCCTCACCAGGCTTGACTCCATCCATACTAATCTCAGCTTCAGTCATATCAGAAGCTGCTTCATATTGGCTTACTAAAGTACCAAGCCCACCAAGTGTTTGAACTAAGCCACGTGATTGGAGGTCGGCAATACCTACGAGCCGGTCGCGAGCAACATCAACGATACTTCGATCTAATTCAATCCATTCGTCCTTCCGTAACAATGCGTTTGTACGGAGGGAGTTGACAGAAAGACCACTAGTTAACAAACGTTGTGCAATGCTTGAACCTCTAAAGTTTTCTACTTGAAGTTTTTTCTTCAATTAAACCACCTCCACTTTAATGCGAACAGCCGCTGTACCAGCACTATTGTCTTTATCTTCAAGTGCCCGCGCAATTATTGTTCCATTTGTATAAACTTGAAGTAACCCGCCACTAGCACTTTCAAGATACTCACCTTTTTCAGCATCAGCACTAGCCTCAAGCAACGCATAAATTTCAGTTCCAGGCGGGCAAACATTATACTGCACAATATCTCCATCAGCATATGCAGTATCAATATCTTTGCCTAAGAAATCTTGCTCTTGAGCAAAATATTTGGAAGCAAAACCAGTTGCAGTCGCATGCGGGACAAGTTCACCATTTACATCAAAATCAATTAACATACCAGGAGTAATCGCTGCACCAGCTACTCCTTCTTTACGAATAGGTGAACCTTTTAGCAAGGTCTTTTTTGGTGTAGTTCCAGACATTATTCTTTACCTCCTTTGTCTTCTTTTTTTACCATTACTACAGGCGGAGGGGCAGGAATTTCATCGTCATCTTCATCATAACGATTATTTGCTTTTGGCCCACCAACACCAGAATAATCATTTCCCTCTAAAGAAGAATCTAACTTCTCTAAAAAATCAGTAGAAAAAGTATTTAATTCTTCTTTAGAGAATTGACATCTTTCATTGGCTACTAAACCAACAAGTAAATCTTCACGGTGTTCTTTTGCTTTCTTTAAGCTATTAGTAAAAAACTCTTGGGCATCTTTCGGCATTTCAGCAATATACTCTTCAATCGATTTAGGTTTTGCATTAACCTTTGGTTGTTCGGTGACACTAGATGACGTTTCATTTTTAGCTTGTTCATTAGCTTTTGGTTTATTTTTTTCTTCTTCTTTTTGCTCAGGAATCATTTTTTCAAGCTGATTTACCTCTAATTTATCCAACCATTGGCGATCATCTTCGGTAAACTTTTCACTGTTACCAATGAGTTTGTCAATTAATTCTTTTTTATTCACTCGATCATCCTCCTTTTTCTCTTGTTCATTTGTTTTAACAGGGACATATTTCGTCTCTGGTTTAACCTCAATTCGTTCTTTTTCAAAAGTTATAGTTCCATCCTTCGCAATTGAATAGTTTTGTTCATAAAGTGTCATTTTATAATTATAAGTTGGTGGTAATCCGATTTTGTTTATTGGAACTTTTGTTTCTTCTTCATAAACAACTTTATTATCCCAGACATCACGAATATAAATAGACGAATTTGTATAATAATCTCTTAACGCTTTTGAAATTGCTGTTCTAGTTTGATCAAAAGACATATTGGCATTATTAATAAAGTTTGAAAACATTTCTCTCATTCTATCCATAAAATTTTTATTTTCAATGTTTTCTTCATTAGTTTTAACGTCTACATTTTCGTTTTGTTCATCATCAATATACTCATCTTCTTCAAGTTTGCATGCTACCCTTGGAGCACCAGCGCCATCTTTCCAACTACATGCTCCAATGCCGTTTGGTAATAAAGCTAAATGATCAGGTCTTAGATTCATGTGTTTAATAGAATATTTTTTGCCATTAAACACGCCAGATTCTTTCATCTCATCACAGAAATAAGCTGTTGAAACTTCAAGAGGTTCACCTTTCTGTAATTTCTCTAAAACTTGTAGCGCTTCGCCACCAATTGAATTCGCTTGTTCAATATCAATCCACAAATTTCCTTTTAATTTATTACCATCCATAGTTGCTCCAAAAAACTGGCCAATAACATTTGTTTCTAAAATATCTTGTTGATTAGCGCTTACATATTGGCCATTTTTCATTGGATGATTTATTGGCAAAGGAATGCCATTCCAAGAATGTACAAATTTGCCAATTTCATTTGCTTCTACTTTTGCTCCATTTAATACACCTTCGACTATTGGAATTACTGGAGCTACTAAATAGTTTTTGCCTTTAAATTTTTGAGTTGTCACTTTACCTTTAACTGCTTGAACAATTAACTGCATAGCCAATCTATTTTCACCTCACTTTTTTCTTTTTAGTAACAAAAGATTTTTTTCTAGGCTTTTCTACTTCAAACGGTTCTTCATCTTTTTTCCACCTATCATACATTGAAATTTGTTTTTTTTCATTTGACATTTATAATACCTCCTTGAGTTCTACCACTAATACGTTTTCATAACGACGAACAGTTTCTCTAGTTACATTCTTAACAATAAATCTTGCGTTTTTAGACATTATAACTTCATTTTCTCCTGGATATTGTGAAAGATGTTTAATTGGTGCAGATTTGTTAGACTTTGCTAATTTAAAAAATACGTTATTTGTATCTGATTCTAAAAAACTCCCAGCAGAATTAAAATCAGATGACCACGACGAGATACCATTCATATTTATTTTTTTACCGACTTGCAATCCTGCTATAAGTCTATTTCCTTTCGCATCGTCGTATTTAAATTTTATTCCTCTATATATTTCACCATCATACTTTGGTGAAAGGCTAATAAATCGTTCAATTGATTTAATCAATTCTAAAACATACGGTTGCGCATCAGAAGGATTTTTACACGCTCTTCTGATTTGCGGAAAATATTTACCAGTAAAATCATAAATTGAATTATACATCTTTTCGGCTTCGTTAAGATCTATTTTTAAATCTTTACTTAAAGCCTCTACAAGATTTTCTCTTGAATAAGTGTCTTTGCCAGTTTGTTTTTCAATATAATCCATAGCACCATCATACTGGCCTCTTCTTTTAATTTCTTTTGATTTTCTTTGTTTTCTAGTCGCTACTTTCTTATCATTAATACCAGGAAGAAAAGGTATCCATACACACCTACAATTTGGATGAAACGGTATCATTCCTCTAGCTTCACTAAGGTTAAATACTTTACCTTCTTTAGGCTGGCACAATGGACATACATTCCATCCAGCAGTACTCCATTCTGCTTTTACTGCAACTTCTTTAGTACCAAAATCTTCATAAATATTTAAAGTTCCCTCAGCATGTGCATTCATTACTTCAGTGCGCGCAAGCACTTTAGCCCTTCTAATGCCAATGTTGTCTACTTCTTTATTCAAAATTCTTGCTATTTGTATTGGCCCTAACCCTTTCGATAATCCTTCAGCAAGAACTCTAGAAATTGAAGTATCCATCACCTCTGTAATACCTTTAAGTGCTTGAAAGTTTCTAGTATAAATAACACCAACTTTATCAGCATGAAATGGTCTATAAAAAGCATGCGTGATTGTTGCATCTGTAATGCCAGTCTGTATACCTGCTTTCTCTAATTTAACAACACCCTGCGATAAAGCTTTTTGATATGCGCTTCTCACATAGAGATTTTGCCAAGCATTTCTTGCTACTATTTTACGACCATCACGCTTAGTGACTTCTAAAATGTCTGTGTCCACCATCTCTTCAAGCCAATCCATAAAAGCTTCTACTTTTTCAGCATCAGTCTTAAATATGAATTTAACATTTGTCACTGGTTGACTTGAACGAGTTATTAATGTAAGTTTATTAACAAGATTAAAACAATCATCTTTAACAATAGCCTGGGTGATTTGAGCTTTAATCTTATTGAACCTTTTCAAGAGGTCTTTTTGATAAGAATGCTGAATCATAGTTGTATGAGAAGGGTCTTTAGCCAGCTGTTCATTTACATAAAGGTGATGTTGGCACATTTTACTTCACCTGATTCTTATTATAATTTACCTCTAAATCGTCTTTAAAGAATTCTTCAAATACTTCTGTGCATTTATCCTTAAAAGACTGCCATAGTTCATTAGCTTTAACAAAAGGTTGTTTAAATCTATCGTTTGGATTCCCAAATTCTGCAACGTCCTTTTTCTTTCTTTCAAAATCTCTATTTTTTTGTTCTTCATCCTTTTGGATTTGTTCTTCTTCAATATCTTCCATAATGATTTTATATTCTTCATCAGGTTCAGCGTCTAAACCTAAATATTTAACCCTAAATTCAGCAGGCGGTACTAATGATTCTGAACCTGATTGACCAGTATATGTTTTAATAGCAGTAGCATATTTAAAAGCTAAATCAGCTCGCTCAACATCAGACATTTCATACAAAGGAGGCCATTCAATCTGATATTTATCGTTTTCTCCTTGTGGTTCAGGTAAAGCTCCTTTATCAATACACCAATCAATAAAAGCTCTTAAAATATTTGGCTCAGCGTGGTTTGCTCTACGCTCTTGAATATAGCCAAACCAATTATTTTCATCTTGGCTAGAAGCTAATTCGCCACGTTCAGACCCCAAAAGAATTCGTTTTGGAATTCTAGTTTTACCACCAATAAGAGATATAATCACATCAAATATATTCTTAGGATCTCCAAAGTCAGCGCCTATGCGATTTAATGTCATTCCTTCAGTTTGTACTAAACGTCTTAATCCATGAACATATTCTTGTAATTTTTCATCTAATCTATCTAGATCTTCTCTTTGAAATTGCCATCCATCACGTACATCAGCATGTAAGCCTCCATATGCTCCTTGCCAAAACATTTCTGCCCCGCCAGCAGCAATCTTTTCAAGATCCTCTAAGCGATTAAATACTTTTTTTAACCTTGGCTCGCCAAAAACTTCATCTTCTAAAAGATTTTCTGCAATATGAATAACCCTTGTGTAATGAACTCTTGTTTTACCAATACTAAATTTTGCATTCGCTAAATCACTTGAAAGATCTACTTCATACATTTTTGGTTTACCAAAACGTTCATTAGATGGATCAGTTTCCCATTCAACTATATCTACATAACCTTCGGAAAAAGGTTTTAAATAGATAATATCTTTTTGATCTTTCAATGAACCATTCTCAAGAGGAGTGTTTAATGGTTTACCACCTTTTACTCCAATTAACAATATTCCAAAGCGTCCAATACCAGATAATTTATCTATACGTTCTAAATAATGAAATACTCGCATTCTTTTAACAAGTAAGTCCCACGATTCTTCAAACTGAGTAGTATTATCTTCATTATCATCTTCCTTAACAATAGGAACAACCTTCCATGTAGTTGCAGGTGGTGCATCAACTATTCGTGCTGCTATATCTTGACGGTCATATTTTGCTAAATAATCAGTATATTCTAATTCTTTTTTATAACCGCACACTTCATACAATTTTCGATTATTATTAAAAGATTTGCCAAGTCTAGCAGCAACCCGATCCCTTTGCAAAAGCAAGGAGGCTAGCACTTGCAGATCATTTGCTTTTAATTTATTTACAGCCATATCGCTTTCCTCCTTAGAAATACTTGAAAAACTTAGTGCCTGCCTATTTACAACTGCATGTTTTCGGTTTATAATAGAATTAATAAAACAAATAGTAAAGGAGAATTTGAAAAATGAATTTTACAGCTATTATT
>LSQX01282478.1_pt1 | contig 34375 bp, 23 predicted proteins | sample 654561 | NCBI WGS metagenome assembly LSQX01 (sample SAMN04489861, study PRJNA283612) | anaerobic digester metagenome | isolation source: 4 biogas reactors fed with cattle manure at either 37C or 55C with and... | place: Denmark: Kongens Lyngby | collected 2014 | reverse complement strand
CTTTGCTACACACAGATTTATTGTGAAATAGGAGATTAAAATGAATTCCAAGTTTAGTCTTATCTTCATGCCTCTGCTTCTAATATTGAGCATGCTTTCCACCCCCCTGTTTGCCACAAACGATATGTCGATAATTGCAGAATTTCAGGGAGAACATCATTATTCCGGCTATGGCAATACATTGGAAAGCCTGGATTTTAACGGCGATGGCTATACGGATTTAGCTGTCTTTTCTCAATCTTATGGCTATACAGAAGGTGTGGGTGGCAGATGTGGGAAGGTATATATCTATTATGGGGGACCAAACTTTTGCTCTGCTACAAATCCCTCGCTAACTCTCACCGGTGCAACCGATAGGGCTATCTTAAACATGTACAATGTTGGCGATATTAACGGTGACGGTTATGATGATTTATGTGTTTATGATTATGCTCCATTACCAAGCCGTGAGGATATAAGGATTCGCTTCTATTTTGGCGGTCGTGACGATCTTGATTATCCGGATCATGTGATCTTTCTTCCCTGGAATTCTTATGTTTTACGCGTCAGTAAGATAGGAGATTTTGACGGAGATGGATTCGGTGATGTAGGTCTGCATTATGTTTTAAGGCAACCCCCTGCTGTCCAGAAATACAGTATTATGTGGGGAGGAAGCCTCGAAGAAGAGATCATTTTGGAATATACTGAAAACAATGCAATAAGCTCAATCTGTGGTATAGGTGATATTAATGGAGATGGCTACAAAGATTTTTCCTTGGGTTTTACCAATCCGGACCCCATTACTGGTTATCATAAGATCAGAATCTATCACGGAAACCCCGACCGGGACTTTAGCGATTATGATGTCTTGATTCAAACTCAAGAACCCATTACCAAGGACTGCAGACCGATAGGAGATGTGAACGGCGATGGCTTTGACGACTTCATGGGCTATTACTCAAATGATGGAATGCATGCCTGGTTGGGAGGGACAAATATAGCTTACGACACTCCAAGTTTCAATTTTCTTCCGGGCTGGAGTGGTGATGTTGCATCGCGTTGTCTCAAATTTGGAGACCTTAATGGTGATGGTTTTGATGATGTGGTTGGTACAAACTATAACCAAGGAAGGTTCTCCGTGTGGATGGGTTCAGAGCAAATGAATGGCACATCGGACTTAATTAAAATTAGTGGATATGATAATTTTGGTTATGGCATTGCTGTAGGAGATTTCAATGCTGATGGCTTCTGCGATATTGCTATCGGTGCTCATAAACCAAGCCCGTACTCGAATGATCGAGATTTTAGGGGATATGTCTTTATATATGGCGGAAATGAACATTTGCAGGATACCACTGTATCTAATGATGATCTCGTTGCTCCACAAGTGAAAGATCAATTACATATTAGCATCAGTCCAAATCCTGTTCGGACCTCGGATGGAGTGGCACTATTAACCGCAACGAGTAAAAAGCCTTTAGCAGTCATTGAAGGGACTTTGTCCATTTTCAATATCAAAGGACAGCTTGTTTATAGGGAAAATATCCCTGTCAATCATTCTAAAGTGGAACACAACATTAACTTACAGCAATTCGCTACCGGGATTTATCTTTGTCAAATGTCTTTAGGAGACAAGCAGGCTACAAAGAAACTAATCATAATAAAATAGGAGATGTATTATGAAAAACACGTACATTATATTAACATTGGCTTTGTTTATAAAATACTGAAATTAGGCGGCAAGTGGGCGAGGGACAGTAGCTCATAATACCATGTTTAAAAAATGGGGGTATGTGAATAAAATCAGGGAAAGCACTTGACAAATATAAGCCACTAATATAACCTGCAAGAAAGATTCAACCCAAAAAAAATTCAAGGATGAGGATGTGGACGGAATCGAATCTAAGGCTTTAGCAGTAAATCTTCAGGCTACACAAGTAGGCAAAATCGAGCTGGATGAGCCTGCGCTGTGGCTTCTTTCACTTTCAAAGGATTTCTTTGGTGTAAATCAGCGTTTGCAAAATTTTTTGGATGAGCTTTATCATCCCTTTGTGAATGTTAGAGTGGCGCTCAAACTCATGCGCACAAGCATACTCGGCGATCTTTGGTGGTTTTGCACGCGGGAAGAGCCTGCCGAAGTTTTATCCGCTTTGCTCCATTTCTATCGAAAAGTCGAAAACCTTGCCAAGAAAGAAGAAGACCGCAAAGTGCTATTCCAAGATTATATGGAATTTGCGCAATCACTCTGTGAACAAGAGGGTGTTTTAATCTGCGACATAATCGTCTGTTTTCTCCAAGAGCTCATAAATGCAAATATGCCGCAATTCATTCGCCTCAGCAGCACTTGCCGCAAGCTGCTCATCGCTCTATCCAAGCGCTGTGAACAGCCTGAGCGTTGCCTTGATTTGCTAAAGAAAGTGTTAGATGAAACTTTGCGCTATTGGCGAGAAAGCACGGATATCAGTGCGTGGTTGGAATCTTTGCAAAACCCTGATAAAGAATTGGATACCTCAACCGTTCCCACGCCAAGCTTCTATGATTTTTGGCTTCAGAGCATAGGCGATGCCGAGGATATTTCCCAGCTCAAAATCGTGCCTGCCTTCACGGAGATCGCTACTTTGCATAGAGATTTTATCCGAGAATTCAAGACACTCAGCCATCGCATCCAATATATCATCCACCTTTTGGGCTTGCCTGCCATGCAAAACCTCATGGAACACCTGCTTTGGGATCTAAATCACCAGCTTGCTTCACTTTATAAAGAACTAAGCGTGGAAGAAGCACTCGAGATGATAAACAGCGTTTTCAATGTGTTAAAAAAGCTCAGTCTCACGCATATCAGCATCGTCTTAGATTGCGTTCTCACCATCAGCAAATCCGTGTTGAGCGGGAGCCATATCATACTCAAAAAGCACATCTTAGAAAGGGTGATTGATCTAGGCTTTACCCCACCGGGTGAGATCAAGATTTCCGGAGATTGGCAGCTTGACGTTGATAAAAACCATGTTAAACATCTGCGCGTTTTGTTGGAGCTGATAGCCATTAATCCCATCCAAAATAAAGAGTTATTGGCCTTCACGGTGATCAATATTCGCAAGTATGGCATCTTTATTTCGGATACCGACCTCTTTCAAAAAGACGTTTCTGCCTTTCTAAATGCCGATCTGAAAGATATCTATGTGCAGAGCAAGCAGCTTTTGCGTCAGTTTCCGGTCTTCTTCAGCGAGATCGGAGCCGAGGGCGAAATCCGCGATGCGAGCACGGAGATGGACGAGCTTTTCTTCCGTAATGACCGCCTTATCCACTTCTTGCGTAAGCTGATACACACCGAGAGCAACAACACTCAGATCACATTGATCGAAGAGATTCTTGCATATTGGGTGAGCCAAGACCCCGTTCCGCTGCAAAATATGGTGCCGCAAGATGTGTGGCTCTTTTTGCAAAATGATAATGCGGATACAATCGAGCAAGGGCGTATCACACGTGAATTCTTGAAAGAAAAAGAATTGAGCGGAAGCGAGCTTTTGGCACTATCTTGGCAGAGAGTGGAAGTTCTCTTTCGCAACCTTGAGGAAAATAGTTATACAAGGCGACTTAAACTCATATGCTACTGTCATTTCCTCCTCAAAGATAAATATAATCTTGATCCTTACGACATTGTTCGTTTCCTTAGTCGCTACACTTTTTTTAACTCTAAGGAGCAGCTTAGGCTCAAGGGCTGCCTCAATCGCAAGGACTATGACTCCTCTATCCGCCAAATGTTAGGCTATATCGGCAGGTTGAATACGCTCATCCTCGATCCAAAGCCTACAAACGCTTGGGAAAACATCTATTACAAACGACACGTGGCGGCTGGAATCCCCTCAATGTATGGCATGTATCGTGAGCCAAAACTCGAGGCGATGGGCATGGTCTTCCGCCTCGAAAATGTGATCCGCCGTCTCTTTGCCAGCAATATCAGGCAATTGAACTTAACATATATGAACGGCAAGACCTTGCGCCGTATCACTCGCATTCTCGAGCTCTATGAATTGGCGCTCAAACAAGAGATGATCATCAGTGATTCATTCAGCTCTTCGCTGGCGATGCTTGTCTCATTTCAAAACCTTGCAAACATCTCTTTGGCGCAGTATATCGACGTTTTTAATCTGCTCAAAGATAGCGTGAATGAGATCATAAATGAATACTACTATCGCTTTTATGACAGTCAATTGGGCAAGCTGAAAGAATATCGTGATTGCCAGAACAATAATTGCCTGCAGGATAAGGAAATCTTTGCCGAAGAATTCTATCGTGAGATGCTTGCCGGCTCTTTCTTGGTGCAAGGCTTGGACGGTTTTATTGCGCGTATCTTGCAATCGTTAAACGAGATGCGTGTGCTATTTAATAAGGAAGATATTGCAAAAGTGATCTCTTATGATCCGGATAAGCTGTTCTTCCATCTCTATTCACGAAATTCGCGCATCGAAAACCAGGTGCTATTGGGCTCTAAAGCTTTCTTTCTCAAACGTTTATATCAATATGAATTTCCGATACCACCCGGCTTTGTGATCACCACCCATCTTTTCACAAATCGGGATATCATCAATGCGCATCCAGATATCTCGGCGGAGTTTTATGAACTGCTCTGGCAAAATCTCAATAAGCTGGAACGCTATACGGGACTTGGCTTTGGAGATAGTCAAAATCCTCTGCTTTTCTCGGTTCGCTCCGGCGCTCCGCTCAGCTTGCCTGGGGCAATGGATACCTTCCTGAATATTGGACTCAATGACGAGATCACCGAAAAGCTCTCGCAGCGTCCGAATTATGGCTGGACGGCATGGGATTGCTATCGTCGCCTGCTACAAAGCTGGGGTATGGCTCACGGCATTTCGCGTGATGAATTTGATAGCGTAATGATCGATTATAAAAAGCGTTATGAGGTTGCTCTTAAAACGCAATTCACCCCCGCGCAGATGCGCTTGATGGTGGATAGCTATAAAGAAGTCCTTACCAAATATGATGTTACATTAGAGCAAGATCCGCGCTTGCAACTGGTCTCAGCCATATCGCACGTGTTAGATAGCTGGGATATGGATCGTGCGCGGCTCTATCGCGAAAAGCTGCACATCGCAAATGAATGGGGCACCGCTGTGATCATCCAAAAAATGGTCTTAGGCAATCTCTCCCATGATGGCGGGACAGGCGTGCTATTTACTTATGCAGATTGGAATAAGGAGCCGGGGATTTTGCTTAATGGAGACTTTACGCTCTGCAGTCAGGGCGAGGACGTGGTTGCAGGACTGGTGCACACCATGCCCATCTCGGAGGCAGAACGTGTCCATCGTGGGCTGGATACCTCGCTGGAAAAGGACTTTCCGCCTGTATATCGCAGGCTTCTACTCTATGCAAAACAGTTGATTCAAGATAAAAACTATCCGCATCAAGAAATTGAATTTACCTTTGAAGGCAATACTGAAGATGATCTTTACATCCTGCAAACACGCAATCAAATCATTCAGAAAAGCCCGGAATATAAGGTTTTAGGCAAGACAGATGTGCCGCCTATCGTGCTCGGTAGCGGAATCGGAATCGGTAAAGGTGCGGTCAACGGCATCATCGTTGTAACAGCTTCTGATATCGATGAATATAAGAGTCTTGACGAACCCTTGATTTTGGTGCGTCCGGATACAGTTCCCGATGACATGGCCTTGCTCTTTGAATGTCAGGGCTTGCTAACCTCCCGTGGCGGCGTCACTTCCCATGCTGCAGTGACGGCAACGCGCTTGGGACTAATCGGGATCGTGAACTGTCGTGAATTGGTCGTTGATGAAGAAAAATCCACCCTTAAAATCGGTCAAGTATATCTGAAAGCTGGAGATAAGATTGCTCTTGATTCCACGGGAGGGCTCATCTATCAAGGACATCATCCCTTAGTCAGCGTCCAAAGCCTCGTTTAAAAATAACACAAAAAAAGAATAAAAGGAGTACAGAAGAATGGACATGAGCTTGAGAAACAAAAACTTGCTTGGCATCAACAGCCTTGGAAGGATTGGCAAGCTGTTGCTCTGGAACCAAATCCACCTCAGACATTTTGAGGGTATTGTTGTTAACTGTGGTCGTGAAGTCGGAAAGAAATTGGATGACCTCATTCAAACTATCGAAACGGATAGCACTTATGGCTCGATTCACAAATTCCTCTTTGGCATGGTCGGCAAAAAAGCCGAGATCAAGATTTTGGACGCTGAAAATCAGATTATTGAAATCGAAGGGATGCCGATTAAAATACTAAGAACGGCGCGTAATCCCAAAGATATCAATTGGCTGAATGAGGGTGTGAAAATCGTTGTGGATTGTAGCGGACAGTTTTTGGACCCCACTCTCACCTCTGACGGCGGAAAGCCTTGCCTAAGAGGACATCTCGATGCCGGCGCAATCAAAGTTGTCGCCAGTGCTCCCTTCAAAATCAAGGGTGCTGCAAAGACTCCGGATGATGCAAAAACCATGATATTCGGCATTAACCACCTTGAGTTTAATCCGGATGAACATCACATCATCTCAGCCGCATCCTGCACTACTACTGGCTTGGCGCACATGATCAAGCCGCTTTTGGAGAATGATCTCACCTCAAAGATTCTCACCGCATCGATGAGCACTATCCACGCTGCGACAAATACGCAATCCATCTTGGATAACGTGCCGAAAACCGGTGCAGGCGACTTGCGTAAATCACGTAGTTTGCTCAATAACATCATCCTCTCGACCACGGGTGCTACGAAGGCGCTGGAACTGGTTATGCCGGAGATTAAACGCTTTGGCTTTATGGCAGATAGCGTGCGCATCCCTACGAGCACCGTCTCTCTGATCAATCTCAACGTGAGTTTTTCAACAGAACTCGATGATCTCGGTGAACCCCTGCTCAATCATCAGGTGATTAACGACATCTATAAGGCTGCCTCTGAAGGAATTCAGAAAGATATGCTCGTCTATAGCGAAAGGCAAAATGTCTCGGCAGACCTCATCGGAAGCCGTGCATCAATCACCATTGAGGCGCATGAAACGCATACTCGCACAGGAATTATCGAGCTGGATTCGGCGATGCTTGCGCAACAAGGGATCAAGACGGATAAAGAGCTGTCTGTGCCGATCACGAATGCGAAGATTTGTGGCTGGTATGACAACGAGCTCGGCTCCTATGTCTATAGCCTGTCAAAACTTGTTAAATACGTCGCAGATAAGAGTATCTAAAACAACTAATTACAATGCCCCGTCTTTGTTTATCGGGCGGGGCTTTTTTTGATTATGGATACAAAGCTGGATATTTCGGTGGTTTTTTCTAAGCGGAAGAGCATCGGGATCACTGCGCTTGACGGTACTTCCTTGCAGGTGCGAGCGCCGATCGGGACTTCTCTTGAATATATTGATGATTTGATTAAGAAAAATATGGCTCGCATCGTGATGATGTTGGAACATGCGGGCAGAAAGCTGAGTGGTTCGCAATATGCTGAGGGCGAAGAGTTTCCCTATCAAGGAGATAAGATCAGCATTCATTATTTTAGTTTTGGCAAGCCGTGTTGGAGATTCGATGAAGAAGAGGGTAAGTTGTTTATTGATCAAAGTCTTGTGGGCTTTGCCGATCAGGTTTTGAAGGATTTCTATGCAAAGAGGGCAAAAGCTCTGCATAATCGCTGTTTGAGCCTGGCAAAAGAGCATGGTTTTCATGTTTCTAAGATATCGCTGAGGTGGAATAAAAGTAGGTGGGGCTCTTGTTCCTCGCGTGGGGCAATCTCGCTTTCAAATGCGCTCATCATGGCACCGCCTAAGATAGCGGATTACATCATCTTGCATGAGCTTTGTCATTTGCGGCATCCAAATCATTCAGCTGATTTTTATAGAGAGCTTGCGAAATATGATCCGCAGCATCTCGAGCATAGAAAGTGGATTAAGGAGAATGGGCATCTGCTGAGGGTGAAACCGATTATCAGAGATTAAACTTACCAGTTCGGCGAGCGGTGTTTCTGACAAAATAAAAGCGTCCAATATTCTTTCTTTTCGGAAGGAATATTAGGCCAAAATCCCCGCAGGTTTACATAACATGGTTATGCTTAATATTTATTTCAAAATAATTTCAGGCTTCATATTTCAATCACTTACACGACTGCCCGAAAAATTAGTTGCTCATTTTGTCACCGTTTTTCGATTTTGTCCCCCTATAGAAGATAGAAGGTTTGATCTCAAGATTGAAAACCTATAGTTCTTTTATAAGTGTATAGTTGTGAAAATTAGTGAAAAATTAAGGCTCAAAGTGAAGAAGGAAGCCACGGGGCGAAGCTGTATGTTGGCAAGTCGTGTTGGAGAGGGGCTTTTATAGACTCGATGCTTCTCGCCGTATCAGTACAACTGCAAAATGCCTTAGATGTTTGCCCGCTTTTTGGGCTCGATATATTCGTCGTGATGCTGATAGCGCCAGCTCAAGAATATCCTGTCCAAGATTGCGACAATTCCAAATAATGCCATGGAAAGAGCGATGATAACGCCAATCACGGCAAAAACATGCGCAGTCTGAAAAGACTTCGTTGCACGCGTCATGTAGATGCCCAGTCCGGCGGAACCGCCTAACCATTCGCCAATCACCGCGCCCATCACGCTGTAGGTGGCGGCAAGCTTGAGGCCGGTGAAAAAGCTCGGCAGACTGGCAGGGAGTTTGAGATGTCTAAAGCATTTATAGTTCGATGCACCAAGCGCTTTCATCAGTCTGATCTGATCTACCTGAACCTGTTGAAAGCCTTCAAAGAGACCCAAAGTGATCGGGAAAAAGCAGACCAAGATCACCGTGAATATCTTTGAAGAGATGCCATAGCCAAACCAGATGATCAAGATCGGGGCTATAGCGATGATCGGAACAGTCTGGGAGACGATCAAATAGGGATAGACTATCTCTTTGAAGGTCTTGGAAAAGTCCATCAGGATGGCACATAAACAACCGATCACGATGCTGATGAGAAGTCCGCTGATCGCCGCTAAGAGAGTCGGCTTCAGATGGTGCCAGATCATTGCATGTTGCTCGGTGAAGACTTTGAGGACATCCAGAGGAGCAGGAACAATCCAAAAGGCAATCAATGCATTGGAGCTAATCCATTGCCAGAACGCCACAAGCAGAATCAGAAGTCCCAAAGGGAGCAGCGTCTTTCTCACATCTCCCCTACTATCCTGATCTCGGGTTCAAGCGTCACGCCGTAGCGGTCTTGCACCGTCTTTTGCACATAGCGAATGAGTTCCAAGACCTCTGCGGCTGTGGCATGTCCGTGATTCACGATGAAGCCGCAATGCTTTTCGGAGACTCCGGCATCGCCTATTCTGAAGCCTCTTAAGCCGCAGTCATCGACGAGCTTGCCGGCAAAATAGCCCTCGGGACGCTTGAAAGCAGAGCCTGCGCTCGGCATGTCCATGGGCTGTTTGTCGTTGCGTTGTTCCTGAAGCTCTTGCATCTTTTGGAGGATCACCTCCGGCTCTTCTTCTTTTAGCTGGAAGACAGAGCTGAGGTGAATCATGCCCAAGCGTTGCAGTGCGCTGTTGCGATAGCTGAAATCGTGTTCTTCCTTGCGGAAGTGGATGATTGGGTTAAATGATGTCAAAGATTCTATCTCAGGCTTGAGGCATTTGCTGCAATAGAGCACGTCCTTGATCTCGCCGCCATAAGCGCCGGCATTCATGAACACTGCACCGCCAACTGAGCCGGGAATCCCGCAGGCAAATTCAAGTCCGGAAAGACCTTGCTCTTGGGCAAAGTCGCAGAGTTCTTTGAGGCTCACTCCTGCAAAGGCGGAGATAAAGTTCTCATCGCGCGTAAGTTTGTGGTAGTTTTCCATGCCGATAATGAGTCCGCGCATACCTTTGTCGGAGATGAGTAGGTTTGTGCCCTTGCCGAGGATGAACCAAGGGGTGTTGCTATTTAGCGCCCAAAGCAAGAGGTCGATGAGCTCTCTTTGGCTTTTCGGCTTTGCTAAAACGTCGGCTGGACCGCCAATCTTGAAGCTGCTATAAGCTGCGAGCGACTCATCAAAGAGAAGTCTGCCGCTTTCATACATTTCGGGAAATGCTTGTTTCAGTGTTTTCATATCTTGCTAAAAAACCTCGATATTTCGTTTTGCATCTCCAGCTCGTCCTTGAGCTGGACGTGTTTTCCGGGTAAGATTTCCATGAAATACTGTCCATATTTCTTTTTGCTCACTCTGCTGTCCATGATGAGAACGATGCCTCGGTCGCTTTTACTGCGGATGAGTCTGCCGAAGCCTTGCCTCAGTCTAAGTAGAGCATTGGGTAACATATAGTGCATAAAAGAGTCTTTCTTCTCTCTTTCGAGTTTGTCTAAATATGCCTCTACTAAGGGCTCGGAAGGGACTTGGAAGGGGATCTTGTAGAGGATGAGTAGCGAGAGTGATTCGCCTTGCACGTCAACGCCTTCCCAGAATGAGGAAGTTCCCAACAGGGCGGCGTTCTTTGCCTTCTTGAATTCTTCCAAGATGCTGGTTCTGCTACCGCCTTTACCTTGCGCAAAAAGCGGACGCTGAGCGTGGAAGAAATCGTCTGAAAGCTCGTTGTAGGCAGCGTCAAGGTCGCGATATGCGGTGAAAAGCACCATCGTGCCTACATCGGCGGTATTGAGCACACTCTTGAGGCAGGATAGCGCTTGGCTTTGGAAGTATTTATCTTTGGGTTCAGGCAGAAAGCTCGTCACCAAGAGTTTGGATTGAGTGTCATAGTCAAAGGGAGAATCCACGATGCGAGTGACTACGCCACCTTCTTCCACCAAGGATAGTCCCGATTGATCCATGAAATAGCGGAACTTGCCTCTGAGTGCGAGCGTCGCAGAGGTGAAGATAATGGACGGCACTTTCTTGTAGAGAAGATCGTTGAGGAAGGTGTTGACCTCGATGGGCGCATAGTTGAGATAGGATGGCGGCACGTTCTTATCCGAGCGGATGCCGTTCTCGATCCAGAGCGCAAAGTTATCGAAATCTGCATTAACAATAGAGAGCAAGATGCCCTCTATCTCTGAGAGTCTCATATAGATAGAGCTGATGCTCTCTTGCAACTGGTCAAAGTCTTTAACCTGTTTGGGTTCTAAGGTGCTGAGTATGTTCTCCAGCGCTTTGACGGCCTTGAGCAGTTCTTTAAAGTCCATGTTGAAAGTCTGTATCTGCTGGAAGAGCTGTTCTGCCTCGCCGAGCGACTTGATTCTCAGCTTGTTATATGAATCAGCCGCACTGCATTTGAGCGCAGCGTGGTTGAAGAAGTCCATCGCCGGAGTGCGACACTTCTGCGTGAGTTCGGCAATCCTTTCTATTTGCGAGACGCATTGTCCTTTCTTTTCATCGGAAAGCACGCTGCTCTTGATGGAAGATTCAAAGTTCCCCAAAAGGGTGCCCTTGGAGCGCTTTGTGCTGCCGGCTAACTGATTGAATAGCACTGCTATGTCTATATATGAAATGGTCGATCCCAGATGCGTGGATGCGGCAGACATGAGGTTATGCGCTTCATCGATGACGAGGTAGTCATACTCGCCCAAGGTGGAGTTTTCCATCCTCATATCTGCTAAGAGTAGCGCATGATTTGCCACGATAATAGAGGCATTCTCGCTCTCTTTGCGCAGGCGCATCACATAGCATTCACGGTAATGTGGACACTTTCTATTTGAGCATAGATATCTATCTGAGCATATCTTGCGCCATGTGACGCTGAATCTGTTGCGATCAAAGGATGAGTTCTCTGAGATGTCTCCGGTCTGGGTCTGAGATTTCCACACGAAGAGATAGAGCAAAGCCTGAGCATCCCATCGACTGAGCTCTTTTTGCCCTAAGAGTTCTTGCCAGCGTCTTTCACAGATATAGTTTTCCCTGCCTTTGATTAGCACGGCTTTAAAGGGCAGAGGCAGCATCTCTCTGAGCTGGGGCAAGTCTTTATAAAAGAGCTGTTCCTGAAGGTTCTTGGTGTTTGTAGAGACCACAACGCGGGATTTCCCTCGATTGGAAAAGTTCAAAGCGGGCACAAGATAGGCAAAAGACTTCCCTATCCCCGTTCCGGCTTCAATGGCAAGATGTCTGCTGCGGCTCAGAGCGTCATAGACCTCCTCAGCCATCTGCAATTGCCCTTCGCGGTATTCAAAGTTGGGAAACTTCTGACTAAAGAGTCCATCGCTGGAGAACACATCATTGATGCTCATATCGGGCGCAGAAGGCATGCTATTCTCAATGATATTAAAGAAAGGACTCTTGATCTTCTTAGGTGCGGCAAAAGTAAGAGCCGTGCCTTTTTGATATTCGAGCACTGTTCTAAAAAATAGACTGTCAATCGATTGTGAGATCACTCCAAAGCCGTTAAGCCTGCCATTGGATATCATGCTAAAGTTTTGCGTGATATATTCCATCATGGTCACAAATAGCTCTGCAGTCGCCTTTGCATCGGCATCTGCCCTATGCGCATCTTCCAACGGGATATTATAATGATTCACCAAAGTGCCAAGCTTGTGATTGGTGACAAAAGGCAGATAGATGCGCGAGATTTCGAGAGTGTCGATCAAGGCATTTGACATGGGAAATTGTCCCATCAGCTCGATATTGTAATTGATGAAACCTATGTCGAACTGAACATTGTGCCCCACGATGGCGTCGCTTCCAACAAACTCGCGAAACCTGGGCAAGATCTCTTTGATATAAGGCGCATCCTTGAGCATATCGCTGGTGATATTTGTGAGCTGCTGAACAAATTTCGGCAGGGAATAATGCGGGCGCACAAAGCTTTGAAAGCGTTCAGTTTCCTTGCCTTTGACATATCTTATCGCCGCAAGCTCAATGATCTCGTCTTTTCTCTCATCCAGCCCCGTTGTTTCAATATCTATCGCTACAAAATTCAATACTTCTGTGATGCTCATCATTCATCCCGATTTAGATTATATCTTTGCAATTTCTTGATCAAACCCTGCCTGGAAAGCCCCAATTCTTTGGCAGCTTGCGTTTGATTCCAATCGTTTTTCTCCAAACATGCAACAATCATCTTACGTTCCAATTCTTCCACGGCTTCTTTGAGGTTCTTTTTTGAACTGAGCAAGTCTATCGTTCGGCTGTGATCCATGTGTTTATAGACCTCTTCCGAGAAGTCTGCCGGCGAGATGAAGGTGTTGTCCTCAACCAGCGTGACAGCGCGCTCAATCTCGTTTTCAAGCTGACGAACATTGCCCGGAAACTCATAGTTTTCAAGCATCTTCATAGCTTCCGAACTGAAGCCCAAAACGTTTTTATCCATTCGTGTATTATATTTATCCAAGAAATGAATAGCCAAGAGAGGGACGTCACCCGGGCGATTTCGAAGCGGCGGGACTATGATCCTGATCACGTTTAGGCGATAGTAGAGGTCGAGGCGAAACTCCCCGCTCTTCACCTTTTCTATCAGCGAGATATTTGTGGCACAAACCACTCGCACATTGACCTTTTCCGTCTTAGTAGCACCCACACGCTTGATCTCTCCTTCTTGCAAGACGCGCAATAGCTTTGCCTGAGTAGATTGGCTGATATCTGCAATCTCGTCGAGGAAGAATGTGCCTCCATCGGCGACCTCGAAGAGTCCCTTCTTATCGTAAGCTGCACCCGTGAAAGAGCCTTTTACGTGACCAAATAGTTCACTTTCGAGGAGCGACTCCGGCAAAGCACCGCAATATTGGGCAACATAAGCCTTATTTGACCTGTTGCTGCTATAGTGCAAAGCACGGGCTATCAGTTCCTTACCTGTCCCGCTCTCCCCCTCCAAAAGTACTGTTGTAGGCGTATCTTTGACCTTTTCCACGATCTCAAATATCTTCATCATCTCCGGACTTTTCCCGATGATGTTAGCATATATATTGTCTTCCAACAGTTGCTTACGTATTGTTGCATGTGTCTTTTCTAAGTTTGCACTACGAATGTTCTCGATGATAACGATTACCTGATTTGCAAGTGCATTGAGCAGGTTTATAATGCGTTCACTGAAGTAATTCGATCCTCTGCTGCAATAGAGCATAACGACACCCAGACAGCTCTGACGGATGGATAGTGGCAGGAAGAGGATGTTGTTATATTTAACCGAGATTTGCGGCTGTTTGAGGTTATTGACCTCGTTTTCTTGGCATGTTTCCGCGCAAAGCTTGATGATGGTCTCAAAGGCATCGTCTTCCGGTGAGAAATCGTGATAGAACTTATATTCCCAAGCCTCGGGATTGCCGGGACTTCCGCCCAAGCATAGCATGCCGCCATCGGCCTCGGATATCTCGATGAGACTACTGAGTGCTTGCTCAATGATGATGTCCAAATCAGTAATTTCATTGAGCTTTTGCGTGATCTCATAGAACTGATTGAGCAGGTTTTCTTCAAACTCCACTTCTTTGAGTTCCGAGGAGTATTCTCGCATCACTTTCTGCAGGAGTATATCATTTTGTTCCAACAACTTAATAGAGCCAAAGCGCTGTATTATCTTCTTGTTATTCTTGAGGATTTGCAGCGCTTTTTCCCATTCTTTGAGGTCTAAAAGCACACCTGCCAATTCATAATTTGCCAGCGACAACTCATATTGATCCCTTGAGGAAAGAAAATACTTGATTGCATCGTTAAAGTGCTGCTTTGCATGCTCATAGTTCTTTCTTTCCAAGAGTCCGAGATAGAAATAGGACTTTCCGATCTCAAGATCGTTGCGCAGCTCACGAGCCAAGTTAAGTGCTTCATTGGCATAATAATCCGCACTCTCTTGATTGTGGGTCATAATGAAATAGAAGGCTTGGTACTGACAGCCTTCGATGATCTTATCACGCGCACCAAGATTCTTGAAAAAATCAAGACTCTCAACGAGATAGCGGTATGCATCCTTAAACTTATGCAGCTTTGTCAAGACCGAGCCGAGGTTACCATAGAGCTCGGCTTTGATATAGTCGTCACTCACCTCCGGCAAAAGCTCCAATCCTTTGAAATACAAATCATAAGCAAGATTCAATTCCCCGCTTTTCTCATATATCTCTCCAAGATTGTTAAACGAGCGCAAAAGCCCTTCCACAAAGCTATTTTCCTCTGAAAGCTTGATTGCCTTCTCATAGAACTCGATAGAGCCTTCCCAATCACCCTGTTTAAACCGCAAAGCCCCGAGATTATTGTGCGAAGCCACGGTATTGCGGAAAAAGTTGAACTCAATCGCGATCTCCATGGATTTTTTCAGCGCTTCTTCCGCACCTTCAAAATCACCGTGATCCATCCTTGTAACACCCATATTATTATATATGTTAGTGATGTTATATGGCTCTGCTAAAAGTCTTTGAATCTTAAGAGCTTCCTCAAGATAATACAGCGATCTGTGCGCATCCCCTTTGTCATCCATCAAACCACCTAAATTGTTATAACACACACTGATCCCATTGAGACTATAGTTCTTTTTCTCCAGGTCTAAGCTCTTGAGGAAATAACTCTCACTACTGCTCCAATCTCCTTGAAACATAAAAAGCACGCCCATATTATTGTATATCGCAGCCAAGCCATTGTTGTCTTTTGCAAGGAGATAGAGGGTTTCCGCCTCTTTGAAAGCATCCTGGGAATTGTCCCATTCATTGGTATAATAATGAATCTTCCCGCGGATTTTTTTGGTCTCGGCCTGCAATCTATAGCGACTTTGCTGATCCTCAACCACGCTAAGGTTAGCCAAAACGTTCTCAAGATTGGCAAAGGCTTCGATAAACTCTTCATTTTCACCCAAAATATCGGCTTTTAGGAGGAGAATTCGCGCACGCCAATACTCGTCGATGGTGCTCGGCGAATACTTTTTAATGATTTCCAGCGCGAAGTTATTTGAATTGATCGCAAAAAGGCTACTGGAAAGATGATAGACTATCTCGGCAGCGGGCAGGTCGTTTTCGGCGCATATATGCAGAGCTTGACGATAATATTCCGCCGCCTTATCGTTTTGATTTAGATAGGAATAGCGTTGTGCAATGCACTGTAGCCACCTGATTTTATCTTCGGGGCTTTTGCTGAAAGAATAGAGATATTCACAAATGGCGATGCTGCTCTCGGAATCACTGACAAGATCAAAGATATCCAGAACATCAGTAAACAATTTCAACTGTTTTGAGCCTGTTTTTTGCGCAAGTTGGGCTATGGATTGTTTATTCTCATTCGTGCTGAGCAGATGTTCAAACAATGTCTTGATAAGCTGTTGGTTATGGCTTTCATTTTTACGATTTACCCATGCTCTGAAGTCACGCTTCTTTTGAACGATGAGATTGTCATCAATTGCCGCCAAGAGCCCCAATTCTATAAGGATATTTGCATCTGCTTTATAGCTTTTACGCCCCAGAGCATTTGCCACTCGGCTGAGAGGCATGCCATCAAGAATATAAGCCGCCAACATTAATTCTTGTTGGCTCTCATTGAGACTTGCCAGGTTTTGTTCATACACTTCATGCGCATCATAGGTCTTTTCGAGATAGGGGCTTAGGTCGATCTTTCCATCTTTGATACTGCGTGAAAGCTCACTGAGGATCTTCTCCAAAATCATGAGATTGCCGCCGGTGATGCTGTGCAAAATCTCTCCCTCGGAGATGTGACTCAAATCCGTTTCAGGAAAAACCATCGCCAGAAGCTTTTGCATGTCCTCAGCAACTATATCCGGCATGGTGATAACGATGGAAAAGGTGAATTGTCGCTTCTGACTAAGTGCAATGATCTGTATCCCCGCATCGGGAGCATATTGCACGATGTATTGCAGAAAACTATTGCTATATGAATCAAGAACATCGCAGTCATCAATGAGCAAAGCGATAGGTTTTAAGAGGTTTTTTTCGGTGAATTGCTCAGTTATATAGTAGAAGAAATCATACTTGCGCCCGCTGTGATATTTCTGATTATACTCTTTATAAATCTTGTTTTGGGCATCAATATCAAGCCCGGTCAAGATCTGAACCAACTCATGCAGATGGTTATAACTGAGAGGATGGGGCGAAAAATAGACACATTCTGGGAATATCTTGTCCAGACTCCGTAAGATCGGAACCACAAGATGAGATTTTCCTGAGCCGGAACGGCCTACAACCTCAATGAGATGGCTGTTGTTTTGATCTTGAACAAGCTTCAAAACCCGATTTAAATCAAAGCGTTCAGATATAAAAAGGTGCATTTTCTGATACATTTTGTCAGACATGATTCTCCTCATATTTCCAGTTTATCATCGATGCAACTGTAAAAAGAGTTGACATAGTGTCAAGTAAAATTGCGCACTTCTTTTGCAAGCCCTTTGATTTACTAAGAATCTGGAAGATTTAGCATGTAATTTTGATCATCATTTTATGCCTCTTTTCTATTATTTTCATAGCTCTTCCTTACTGGGTTCTGGTCATGATATGGTCATGATGTGGTCATGGGCATGACCATATCATAAGCGGACGATATGCTGTAATCAGTAAGGAAGCAAGGGACTTAGCCTATAGAGCGCAGTTGATTTATTGGTAAGGCCGAAAAACAGCCTTTTTTATGCTAAAATCAATCTTGACTGAGTGAGAATTGTCACCATAATTTTTTAGCAATATCGTGTAAAAGTTTTTCCTCAAGCAAAGAGATTGCAGACAAAAAAACCTTTGTGAGATTATTGAAGGAAAGAGCGTCTTCTCTCTGGCAATAAGCTGATTTACAGGCTTTAGATCGTCTGTCATATATCCAGCTTATATCTTCTTTACAATTTGAGGATTAGCATTATATTTGAACAAGTTAAACTGCATTGTGTTGTGCAGATTGCAATTGTTGCTTGACAATTTTTTAGCTATCCATATAAGGGCTTGATGAATTCAAAACATATACTTGTAATAATTTTAACGGCATTTGCGATTGTCGGTTTATACCACATCTTTGCCGAGGGTAGATTTGACTATCCTCAATTACGCCTCAAAGAGGGGCAGGTTGCAGAGATGGAGGTTATCGCGCCTTTTGATTTCCCAGTGATGAAGCCTGCCGAGCAAATCACTTTGGAACATGAGCAAAGCGTGTTGCAGATGAACATCCCTTATATGGTAGATGACGAGCCTTACTTCCTCTCTCTCAGTGAGATGGATAGGCTTTGGGAGATATTCTATCACAATCGGGATGCTGATACCAATGCGCTTGCCGCCGAGTGTGAAAAAGCTGGTTTTAAGATCAGTCCCGAATCATTGATCTTTGCGCGTAATTCACAGATCCGCGATAGAATCTATGATAGTTTTAGAAATCATCTTGCCCATATCTACAATCGGGGCATCTACGACAGCGTAACTACTGACAGTCTCAGCATTTGGTCGGGCGGCATTGAGAGCATACAGCCCAAAGAATCTTTCTATTCGAAAGCCGAGGCGTTGGAATATCTCAGCGATAGTCTGCCCGCAGTCGAAAGCATGATCAAAGAAATCGGCAATCGTTTTGTTTTGCCCAATATCATTGAAGATAAAGATCTTAGTAGTGAAATCAAGCAGCGCATACTTTTGGAAATTCCTGAAACGGAAGGGATGATCCTCCAAAATGAAGTGATCATCAGGAAAAACTCGCGGGTGAGCAGCAGCGATGTGGTGAAACTCGAATCTCTTTTGGAGGCATACAAGAGTCGAGGGATTCACAAATCTCCGTTCCAGCAGATGCTTTTAGCTTTTGGCATGATGCTTTATGTGAGCATGATACTCTTGGTGGTAAATCACTGCTATGTAGTGAATAAGCCTGAGTCGCAAGTGACTTTAAGAGACTATCTTCCAGTAAACCTCGCCATGCTCATAATCGTGGTTTTCAGCGTTGTCATCAACCATCTATTGAGTTTAAATAATCTGCTTATCCCCTTTGCGATGATGGCGATATCGGCGTCCATTCTCTTGGGCGTAGATTTTGCCATGCTCTTTAGCATTTGTTCCATGCTAATCATAAGCCCCTTCATCAATTGGGAAACTTTTCCGCCCATTATTTTCCTCTTTAGCACTGTGACGACGTTGATCCTGATTGAAAGACAGAAAGCGCAGCATGAATATCTCTCGATCTGGTTCTATCTATTGATTAGCAGCCTCATGGTTAATGCCGCTATCTCTATATATAATAACGATAACCCCGCTTTGTTTTTGCGTAAGCTGGGATTCAGTGCGGTCTCCTCAGCGATCAGCGTGATGGGTGTTTTGGTGATCGTGCCATATTATGAAAAGAAGTGGAATAGAGCCACAAAGCAGACTCTTTTGGAGCTGATTGACTTCAATCATCCGCTGATTAAAAAGCTTGCGACCGAGGCGGTGGGGACATATCATCATAGCCTCATCGTGGGAAATCTTGCAGAAAGAGCAGCCGAGGCGATTGGCGCAAACCCGCTTTTGGCGCGTGTTGGCAGCTACTATCACGATATCGGCAAGATCGCTAATACGGAAATCTTTACGGAAAACAATGAAAACTCTTCTGAGATTCATGACAAACTCCCGCCAAATCAAAGTGCCGGGCTGATCAAAAATCATGTTCAGGAAGGGGTGAAACTCGCTGAGGAATATAAGATTCCGCAGCCCGTGATTGATATCATCAAGCAACATCACGGCGACAACAGCATTCGCTATTTCTATGATAAAGCAGAAAAGATGGACTTGCCCATTGAGCCGGAAGACTACCACTATCCCGGGCCACGTCCGCAAAGCAAGGAAGCAGCATTGGTTATGATCGCTGACATCGTGGAAAGCACCACAAAATCGAAGACAATCACCTCTGAAGAAGAGATTGAAAAGATCATTGACGATACCATTTCGCGCTTGATCCGAGAAGGTCAATTCAGTGATGCGCCCATTACGATGAAAGATTTTTCCGTGATCAAAGAATCCATGCTCCCCGTATTGGGCAGCATCTATAGAAAACGCCTGGACTATCCCCAAGAAAATGATAAGAATAGAGATTGAAGGTGAATTGCCAGAGGGAGTTAAGCCCTCGGATATCAGTGCATTGGCAAGTCATATCATCGGCAAAGAATGCCCCGGCAAAGCCTACGAAATCTCTCTAAGTATCGTTCAGAGTGAAGAGATGCGGCGCATAAATAAACAGTATCGCGGGGCTGATGAGAACACGGATATACTCAGTTTTATCTCGGATGAACTGACTTTAAATGGAACAAAAAGCCATATTTGCGATATTATTGTTGACATAAATTCGCTTGAAATACAAAAGGGTAAAAACAGTATAAGTGAGGAATTTTGGCAAGTGTTGACGCATGGTCTTTTGCACCTTGCTGGCTATGACCATATCACGCTTGCAGATAGAAAGAAAATGGAAGACGCGGAAGAAAACTATCGAAGTCAGCTTTTAGGAGTCCTAAATGATGGACGCTAAGGCACTCTATCTCGTTATATTCATCTTGCTTTCAGCATTTTTCTCCGGCGGTGAGGCGGCGATGTTTTCGCTGTCGCGAGTATATCTTAAGAAGCTGGAAAATGATGGGGGCAAAAGCGCAAAACTCGTGTTAAAGCTCTTAGCAAATCCACGCAAGCTACTCGTCACATTGCTCTTGGGTAACACCTTTGTAAACATTGCAATACCGTCTTTTAGCACGCTAATTGCTCAAAACCTCGCAGAGAGCAATATGTGGAATCTCCAGCTTACAATTACGCTGCAGATCATTTTGACCACAGCCGTCATCCTACTCATCGGCGAAATCGTGCCGAAGCTGATCTCGCTCTCGTTTGCGAATACTCTCTCGCTCATTTTGGCATATCCGCTCAGCGTGGTTCAAGTGATCCTGAGCCCCTTTGTTTGGGTCTTTGTCAAGCTCAGCGAATTGATCAGTAAAACCCCTCCCGAGAAGTCGATAGGACAGCGTTTTACTGAGGAGGAATTTCATAATCTGCTGAAAAGCGATGCCTCTCCGGTATCCTTGCAAGAACATGAAAAGCAGATGCTTGTGGGGCTTTTCCGCTTCAAAGAGGCAACCGTTAGTGAGATTTATGTGCCGCGCGTGAAAATCAGAGCAATTGAGATCGAGCAAAGCATGGAAGATTTGCGTGAACTCATCCTCGATAGCGGCAATTCTCGCATCCCTGTCTTTAATGAAACCATCGACGACATCGTGGGACTGATCTATGTCAAAGACCTGTTGCTTTACCCCGAAAAAGAGAGCATTGCCGAGCTGATGAGACCTGCATGGTTCGTGACCGAAAACATGAAGCTGGAGGCGCTCTTAAACCAGTTTAAAGCAAAGAAACTGCAGCTTGCGATTGTGGTGGATGAATATGGCGGAACCAGTGGCATTATCTCATTGGAAGACATCTTGGAAGAGATTGTCGGCGAGATTCAAGACGAATATGACGATGATGAAACCCCGGAGTTTGCTCGCTGTGAGGACGGGAGCTTCACCATCAGCGGTAACTATAGTGTGCGTCAGTTCAATCAAGAGTTTTCGCGCAATATCCCCGTGGAAGAATATGATAATATCGCTGAGTTTCTGCTGGATCAATTCAATCATGTTCCCGCTGTTGGCGAGGTCTTTGAGCTGGATGAAAAGCTGATATTCGAGATCCGTGACAGCGATGAAAAGAGCATCAAGCTCATACATGTTCTTTTAAATGAAGAATGAAAAAACGGCTTTTTCTCGTCCCCCTGATTTGGCTTATCTCGTTGTCCCTTATAGGCGTTAAAGCTGAATATAATGTCAATACTTTGGGCATGAAAATCGCAGATATCAAGATCGAGATGAAGCCGGAATTGATAGATGTTAAGATCAAAAGCACAAAGGTCTTGCCGCTTTTCCCGCATATCAATAATCGATATACTATTATCTCTTCGCAAAACTTTTTGCCAAATAAATATACGCGAATAGTGCATCAGGGCGAACTTTTGGATGAGATTGAGACCATCTATTCTCAGTCTAATGCAAAGCTGTGGCAGAAAAGCACAAATAGAGAATATCTCTTTGATACTCATAACGATACGCGCGATTTCTTTAGTCTGTTAAATCTGATTTGTAACACGCCTAATCCACAGAAGAACTACATCGTGGATGGCAATTCGCGGGCTTGGCAGGCGCAAGTGAGCTCGCCGAGCCATGAAAATATCAAGACGAAGATTGGGAACTTTAAGGCGCGAAAACATGTCTTGAGCTTCTCGCCGCTCTCGCCGGATAAAGCGCCGTATATGGACATGCTCACCCATAATCTGCTCTCGGAAGACATCGTGTTGACTGTGTGGATATCCGATGACGGCGTGCCGCTAAAGGCTAATATTAAGAAAAAACTCATGGGGATGAACTGGGAAATCAGGGAGCTAAAGCCGTGAAGCCCAGATACTATCTCATCTTAAGCCTCATCTGGCTCTGCATGATATGGGTTGTTTCCTCGCTGCCCTCTCATGATATTCCTCAGGTGAATATCATGGGCGTCGATAAGATTGCACATTTTGGAGTATATCTAATCTGGGGCATGTTAGTGCACACCTATCTACATAAAAAAGAGCCAAATAAGAAGCTTAGAATGGTGATTGTTCTCTTGATGTTTTTCTTAGCTGCGCTGGATGAATATCATCAGAGATGGGTTCCCGGACGAGATGTGTCCGTCTATGATCTCTTTGCGAATTGGTCGGGGCTTTTTGCTTCGTTCTTGGTGCTTATTCCACTTAAAAGGTTGCGCAGATGATCTCGGTTAAAAATCTCCACATCTCTTTGGCGGGCAAAGAAATCCTGAAAGGGATAAACTTCGTTTTACCTTTTGGAGAAAACCTCGTTATCCTCGGAAAAAGCGGAAGCGGAAAAACTGTCTTCATCAAGAGTCTTTTGGGGATGAATCCGCCGGACACGGGGAGCATAATCATCGATGGGATAAACATCTATAACTGCGGTGCGGAAGAGCTGTTTGCCATCAAGAAAAGTTTTGGTATGGTCTTTCAGCATGCTGCACTTTTGGATTCATTCACCGTCTATCAAAATGTTGCTTTGCCACTTTATGAGCGAGGCATGAAAGAAGAAGATCTCATCATGGAAAAGGTGATGTCTGCCTTGAGTTTGGTGGGGCTGGAACACACGCTTGACATGTATCCGGCGGAGCTCAGCGGAGGGATGAAAAAGCGCATTGGTGTCGCGCGCGCCTTGGTCTATGATCCAGATTATCTGATCTTCGACGAGCCTGTTTCGGGGCTGGACCCCATTACCTCGGAAGAGACGCTCTTTTATATCGGTGAGATCATGAAGAGCAATCGGGCGACAGTCATCACCATCACTCACGACGTGCAGACAATCGAGCAATTGGGACAAAAGTTCCTCTTTCTTAGCGAGGGTGAACAGATATATTATGGCTCCTATCAAAACCTTTTGAAGAGTGATAACGAAGTCATTCTTCAATATTTTAGGCAAGACTGATATCATGCAAAAGAAATGGTTGTTCTTTGCATATCTTACGGCGACAGCGTCGATCGTGCACGTTGTGGAAAGTTGGATATTCCGCGCAGTTCCCATCCCTTTTTTGAGGCTGGGGCTTTCTAATATCGTGCTGCTTTATTTGGTCTGGCAAAAAGAGATTTTGGCGGCTTTTGCAGTCTGCATCTTGAAGGCGATAATCGGAGGATTGGCGACCTTTACTCTCTTGAGTCCCACCATTCTTCTCTCTGTTGGAGGCGGGATTGCAGCGGTCTCGGCGATGAGTTTGGGGCTCTTGATGCGTCCGAGATTCAGCGCAATCGGTATTAGTATTTTGGGGGCAGTTGCCCATAATATCGCTCAGCTTTGGATAGCAAAATATGCGCTTATCCGAAGCGACAGCGTTTTTGTGTTGACACCAATCCTTATCTTATTTGGTTTGATTAGTGGGATGCTCACATCGGGTATATATCTATATTTGATGGGCAAAATCCCCGGCTTAAAGGCTATAAAATGAGTATAAAAAATGTTTTAGAGAAATATCCGAGACTTCCCGCAGCGATTGGGCTGACGCTATGTATCCTCACGGGGATACTATTGGGCACCTTTTGGTTTTATTCAGACGGCTTGCCGCCTACCACTGAATTGCGTAACTTCACCATGCGTAGCGGCTCTGAGGTCTATGACCGCAATGGAAACATGATACACCTCTTCGCTTTCGAAAAGCGCAAGCTTGTGTCTATCAAAGAATTGCCGCAACATCTCATCGATGCGCTCATCATCACTGAAGATAAGAGATTCTATACACACTTTGGAGTGGATATCATTGGTAATATCCGTGCAATCGTTGTGGACGTCGTAAGGATGGACTTCTCTCAAGGAGCCAGCACCATCACTCAACAGATGGCGCGAAATATGTTCCTCAGCTTGGATAAACGCATCTCACGCAAGATGAAAGAGCTGCTTTTGTCGTTCAGGATAGAACGAGAATTCTCAAAGGAAGAGATACTCGAAATCTATTTTAATAAGATCTTCTGGGGTGGGCAGCTACACGGCGTGGAAGCGGCGTCTTTGAACTATTTTGGCAAACACGCCAAAGACCTCACACTCGCTGAATCTGCTACTTTGGTGGGAATGATCCAAAGACCTAACTACTATAGCCCCATCAATCAACCTGAACGCTCCATGCAGAGACGTGACCACGTCTTGAGTAGAATGCTCAAAGCAAAGAAGATTACACAAGATGAATATGAAGCCGCAATCGCTTCGCCTTTGCGTGAGCCGGGTAGCTCCATGAGACAGGCGGCGTCGGATTACTTCATCGAACACATCCGTCTCTATTTGGAAAGGAAATATGGAACTGAACGCCTCTTTGAAGGTGGACTCAGGATATATACCACTCTGGATCAAGACCTTACCGTCTATGCAGACAGCGTCTTGAACGACTATCTCACTCGCATAGAAAAGCAACATAACTATCGCCACAAGATGGCAGATATTGCACCCAATGCCTTCGATATAAATACGCGCTATCTGCAAGGCGGTTTGGTGCTCATCGAAAATAACACCGGATATGTGAGAGCCATGATCGGCGGAAGAAACTTCACACACAGCAAGTTTAACCGCATGACACAGGCTAAGAGACAACCCGGAAGCTCCATCAAACCAGTGTATTACACGGCTGCGATAGAAAAAGGATATACGCCGGCAACGGTCATCAACGATGCAGAGATATCCATGATCGGTGGCGATAACAAGAAATGGTCTCCATTAAACTATAATCGTAAGTTTAATGGCTTTACCAGAATGAGAGTAGCCCTGCAACATTCATACAACGTCTGGGCTGTGAAATGTGCTATTGATCTAGGCTTGGACACTCTTACAGATGCCTTCAACAGGTTCGGTATCACACGCAAGGTCACCGACTATTCTGCCGCTTTGGGAACCTATGAAGTGACGCCCATGACGCTCATCAGCGGATATACGACCTTCCCCAATGGTGGAACGAAGGTGAGTCCCGTCTATATCACCAAAGTGGAGGACACCAACGGCAAGATTCTCGAACGAGGAATCACCACCAAAAAGAAAGTGACATCCGAAGAAGTCGCTTATCTAATGACAAACTTGTTGCAAACCGTTACAACTTCGGGCACGGGTGCTGCTGCGAGAAACAACTATCAATGGCAAGTTGCAGGCAAGACGGGAACATCCAGCGACCACAGAGATGCTTGGTTTATCGGCTTTAATCCACGCTTCACCTTGGGAATATGGAACGGCTTTGATAGCAATGCCAGCGTCTCATCCAGTGCCGTTTGCGCTCCCATCTGGGGACAAATCATGAGAGAATGTATGCGCCTCGACAACAAGGGCAGGCTGCCTTCGGCCAATGATCCACGCTACATCTTTAAAGAACCTAAGAACATAGTTCGTTATAACATCAATCCTGAGACAGGTTTCTTGACCTCCGGTGAGGGTGGGATTGAAGAAGTCTTTATCGAAGGGAATATCCCGCCTGCAAGCGCAGACAGTGTCTCATACAACTTCCACCCCACATCTTGGGGAATGTCTGACCCGAAGGAGTTATTTTAATAGTGATAGCAAAAGTATTATACTACATTCTCTTGGCTCTGATTGCTTCGGGTGCCTTAACATACATCATCTTTGTCATCCGCTTTTACTTTGGTTGGAAGAACCTCAAAACACCGGTTAACTATGTTAAACACCGCGTGTCTGTGGTGGTGATAGCTCGAAACGAAGGGCACAACCTCTTGCAACTTATGACTTGCCTGATCTCGCAGGACTATCCTAAAGAGCTCTTTGAGATCATCATAGGCGACGACGATTCTGAAGACAACACCGAAGAAATAATACAGCATTTCATCGACCAAGGACACAATATCCGCTATTTCAAATCTCTGGGAAGAGAAGACGCCATCTCGCCTAAGAAGCTGGCTCTAAGCCGTGCTATCACCATGGCAGAAGCTGAGATAATCCTCACCACCGACGCCGATTGCATTGTTCCTCAAGGCTGGATCAGCAGCATGGTTTCCCACTTCAGCGATGATGTGAGCATGGTTGCGGGATACTCAAGAACCTATCTTCAAGATTGGGACAAAGCGCCGATGGTGCAGAAGTATGAACACCTTGACTTTGCACTGACCTATATGGTCTTAGGCGGAGGCTACACCTTGGGCAAAAGCTGGGCTTGCATCGGGCAAAACATGGCATATCGCAAGAGTGCATGGGAGGATGTGGGTGGCTTTGAGAAGATCATGCACCTCATCAGCGGCGATGACGTCAACCTCATGCAACTCATGCGCCGAAAAGGACATAAGATCATCTTCAACTTCTCGCCAAAGTCTTTCACTTACACCCATCCGGTTAAAAGCTGGAAGCAATTCATCAATCAACGCAGCCGCTGGGCTTCAAACATGAAATACCAGCTAAAGTTCAACCCGGAATTCTTCTTTATCCTGTTTTCAATGGCCTGCCTCTATTGGGGTAGCATGCCATTGATGTTTATCAATTTCAAGCTGGGACTTGCCGTCTTTGCCTATCGCATCGCAATCGAACACATCATGATAGCCTATTCGAGGAAACACTTTGGAGTGAGTGCCAGGATGCTTCGCTTCTACCCGATTTGGCTCGTGATCCAGACCTTTATGTTGGTTTTTACCATGGTCTTAGGTTCCTTGGGTCTCTTCGTTTGGCACGGCAAACGTCCCCCCAAGAGGAATAATAATGCACTTAATAATATTTGATGACAAGAGATATAAGGCTTTCTATCCCGCCTCCCAATTGCGCAGCGTTGGCGACATTCGCTGTGGAATCCTCAAGCTTCGCCAAAGACTGACCTTTGAACTCGGCTTTGATGAAGCAGCGATCATCGTGCGCCCCGGATTGGTCTCGCTCTATCGCTTCAGACAGCCCGATTGGCGCATCAACGATAACCCCGAGGGCACAAAGCTCTACGTGAATTCACGCTTGAAGATAGACGATACTCTGATTGAGCAAATCAAAGGCATCAAAGAGGAAGAAGCACTTGTCACGGAAGGCGGGATCGTAGCCATTCTCACCAAGGAAGACCTCGATTTCGGCTTTGACTTTGGTGGCTTCACCCAAAGACAGATTGACGCTTTACTCTATCGCAGCATGGTGGATATAGTGCACGACAACGGCAGGCTCATCACCCGCGACTTTGAAAACATATTCTATGAAGAGGAAAACTTCTTTGAAACCGAGCCCGGTGTGCATGTTTTGCATCCCTATAACGTGTGGATAGGCGAGAATGTGAAGCTTGCGCCAAACGTTGTTCTCGACGCCTCTGAAGGACCAATCGTGATAGATGAGGACGCCAGCGTGATGGCGAATGCAGTGATCGTAGGCCCCGCCTACATCGGCAAAGGCAGCTTGGTAAAAATCGGCGCAAAGATATATGGCGGAAGCAGCATTGGCCCCGTTTGCAAAGTAGGCGGTGAGATCGAAGGCAGCATCTTCCAAGCATATTCAAACAAGCAGCACGACGGCTTTTTGGGGCACTCCTACGTAGGCGAATGGGTCAATCTCGGCGCAGATACCAACAATAGCGACCTTAAAAACACCTATAAAAACGTTCGACAATATAGCTATGAAACCGGCGAGATGGTTGACAGCGGCACCCAATTCATGGGCTGCCTCATCGCTGATCACGTAAAGATCGGCATCAATTGCAGCCTTAACACCGGACTCGTCGTCGGACTCGGCGCAAACATCTATGGCAATAAGCTTTTCAGCGGTTTCGTGCCCGACTTTTCTTGGGGCGAAGCCGACTCGCTAAACACCTACCGTATAGACGAATTTTTAGACACCACCGGCAAAGTGAAATCAAGACGCAAGTTAGAGCTACAACAGATTGAATCTGAATTGCTTAAACTGTTTCATGGAGAATAAATGCAAGAATATATAGAAGTAATATACAGGAGTGGTCGCATAGGCTTTTTCCCTGTGCAGGAAGAACTTAAGCTGCAGCCTGACGACCTCATAATCGTAGAAGTTGAACGCGGCGAAGACATCGCCCAGATCGTGCAAATGGCCGTTCCCCAAAGCGAATGCATCAACCTCGACAGACAAGATAAGGTATATAAAATACGCCGCTTAGCCAATGATGACGACCTCGAAAAGCTCAAATTCCTCGGCGAAGAAGAAAAGAAGGCCGCTAACACCTTTGTAAACCTGCTCTTACACTACCCCTTCGAGATGAAACTCATCGACACCGTATTTCAATATGACGGTAACAAACTGACCTTCTTTTTCACAGCCGACGGCAGGATAGACTTCCGCACCTTCGTGCGAGAACTAGCGACCATCTTCAAGACCCGTATAGAATTACACCAAACCACAGGACGCGATGAAGCCAAGCGCCTCGGCGGATTTGGCATGTGCGGCAATCAATATTGCTGCAGCAGCTTCCTCAAACGCTTTAATCAAGTGACCATCAAGATGGCAAAAGACCAGAACTTAGCCGGCAATCTCTCAAAAATATCCGGTCCCTGCGGCAGACTCCTTTGCTGCCTCAACTTCGAAGAAGACTTCTATGTTGAAGCCGGCAAAGACTTTCCCATCTTGGGCACCTGCGTTATCTTTAACAAGGAAAAGGCCATGGTCTATCGCAACGACGTGATGGCCGGCAAGATTTTCCTCACTACCGACGATCAAAACGTCTTTGAGCTTAAGCCTGAAGAATTTGCCAAGCTGCATATTATCAGCGTCCCGGATATTGAAGAATGCTAAAAAACATCTTCTGCCTTCACCCGGATGAACTCAAGAAATCCATGGAAAGCCTCCCCGGATATCGAAGCAAACAGCTCCTGCATTGGCTCTATGACAAACACGTTTTCGACCCGCAATTGATGAGCAACCTGCCCGCAGAGACCAGAGACGAACTCAGCGATAAGCTCAGTTTCTTTCTACCGCAGATCGATCTTAAAAAAACCGCGAAAGACGGCACAACGAAATATAGACTGAAGCTCGAAGACGAAAGCATCATCGAGATGGTTCTCATCCCCGACGACAAGAAAAACACGCTTTGCGTATCATCACAAGTAGGATGCACGCGAGCTTGCAACTTTTGTGCCACTGGTGAATTGGGGCTCAAGCGCAATCTTCAAACTCATGAGATTGTCGCTCAAATCATGCTTGGCTCCTCTTTTTGCCAACCAAATCGCCTCACCAACCTCGTCTTCATGGGCATGGGCGAACCGATGGACAATCTTGATAATGTGCTAAAAGCTCTCAGCATCATCCAAGCTGATGACACGCTGTCTTTTAGCCCCAGACGCACCACGATCTCCACCTGCGGCATCACCGACGGCATCATTCATCTCGCCGATAGCAAGATCAAGACAAAGCTTGCCGTCTCGCTGAACTCTGCAATAGACGAAAAGCGCAGCAAGATCATGCCCGTAAACGAGATATACCCCCTCAAAGAACTCAAGCAAGCCCTGAAATACTACCTGACCAAAAGCAACTTTCGCGTCACTTTTGAATATATCCTCATCCCCGGATTCAACATGGGCGATGATGACATCTCCGCGCTAAGAAGCTTCGCAGGCGATCTCTCTTGCAAGCTTAACTTCATCCCCTACAACACTGTGCCCTCTCTGCCCTATCGCTCCCCAAGCGAGGCTGAGATCGAGACTTTTCTCAAAAAAGCACACAGCCTAAATCAAGCTGTCACCCTGCGTCGTAGCCGTGGAGCCGAGATTTTCGGTGCCTGCGGTCAATTAGCAGGTCAAAGATAAAAGGAGTATGGAACTATGAAAAGTATCAAAGAAATAGCCATGGAACACTTCCCGAGCGACAAGCTGGCAAGATGTGACGGCGCACACGAGATTTGTCTTCATTGCGCTAAATGCCGCGTCGCCGAAGCTGATGAGACCTACAATCCAGACGCCGGAATCGCCTCCGTGATAGACGCAACCGTGCTCAAAGCCGAGGCCAACGCCACTGACATAGAAAAGCTCTGCGAGATGGCAAATGAATATAAAACTGCCTCACTATGCATCAATTCATATTTCATCCCCTTAGTAAAAAAGCTTTTAGACCCAGTAGTTAAAACTTGTACAGTGATAAATTTCCCCCTCGGCGCAGGACACATCGAAGCTGTTGCCCAAGAAGCAGATGCAGTGATTAAAGCCGGTGCCGACGAGGTCGATATGGTTCAAAACCTCGCTGCCATCAAGAGTGGAAACTGGGACGATGCGCTGAAGACCGTCCAAGCCGTCGCCTCGCTTTGCCTCGCCCAGGACGTCTTGCTCAAAGTGATCCTCGAAACCTGCTACCTAAGCCGAGAAGAGCTCATCCTAAGCTGTCTCATCAGCAAAAAGGCAGGCGCAAAGTATGTGAAAACATCCACAGGATTCGGCACAGCCGGCGCAAAAGCAGAGGACATTGCTTTGATGAGAAAGGTGGTGGGCTCCAAGCTCGGCGTGAAAGCCAGCGGAGGCATCAGAACTCCCCAATCCGCCAAAGAAATGTTAGACTCCGGCGCAAGCCGCATAGGCGCAAGCAGCGTCGTAACACTATTATAAGGAAGACAACAATGAAGCTAATCGTTGCAGGATACAACATCGATTCCTCCCTCATCGCTCAGCTTGAGGATCAAAACGCTACGCCGGAAGTGATTTCCGCCGCCTACGCTCGCATCAGCCGCAGTCAAAAAAGCGTGGACGATCTCCGTAAAGAAGCATTAGACGAGATCGAAAAGGCACGCCATTCAAATGAGAACATCATCTTTGAGATGGGGCACTCATCTATCGCGGAACACGCTGTTTACAACCTCGACATCATCGGAGTCTCACGCTTGCTAACGGACACAATCCAGCGTAGCCGACTCGCCTCTTTCACTGAGAAGTCCCAGCGCTATGTCACCTTTGGCAAAGACTACATCGTCCCCGAGGAACTCAAAGATCACCCACAGCTTAAAAAACGTTATAACGAATTGGCAAATAAGCTCTTCAAGGAATATGAAAGGAGCTATCAGCTTTTAGACAAACTCTATCAAAAGAAAAGACCGGATTTGAAGGTTCGCGATCGCCAGTCCATGGCAAAAGAAGATGCGCGCTACATCCTCCCCATGGCGACCAAAACCCAGATGGGGATGACTATCAATGCCCGCAGTTTGGAAAACCTCTTGCGCCGATTGGCAAAGAGCAACTTACTCGAAGCCCGTGAGTTACACAATCTCATCATGGATAACGTAGCCCCCATCACTCCCTCACTTTTACGCTATACCGAGGACGATGGCTACAATGGGCAAATCAATCTCAATCTCATCAATGAATGCTGTTTCCTGCAGCAAGAACTCCCCTTCATCACGAGCCTTGCGCCCCTCGAGATCGTCAAAGCCATGACGCAATCGGAGCCCATCGACGACATCATCCTCGCCGCCTTAGTCTATGAACAAAGCGAGATGGATTGGGGACAAAACATCGTTGAAATCTCCGAATTGCCGACTTCCACAAAGAACACACTTTGGGAACAAGTCTTCGCCGGAATGAAAAGCTGGCACAAAGTTCCGCGCGCCTTCGAACTCGCCGATATTACCTTTGAGATTTACATGAGCGAATGCTGTTGGGCACAATTCAAGCGCCACCGTCAGTGCACGATGTTCCGCAAGAGTCAATCCGAACAGATGATAATACCTTGTGCAATAAGGTCGATAGGCAGAGTGAGCGCGTGGGATAAGCTCTACATTGAAACCCAGAAATACATCAACGAACTTCCCGAAGAACTCTCACACATCGGCAACTATCTCAGGCTCAACGGCTCGCCGCTAACCGTCTTAGTGAAGATGAATATGCGCGAAGTCTATCATTTTGTGCGTCTTAGAGCTGATGAACACGCTCAGTGGGAGATTCAAAACATCGCCAAACTGATGGTTAAGATTGCCAAAAAGATGGCACCCAAGACTTCCTCAAAACTCTGTGGTAAAAGCGACTTTAAGTAAACTTATTGACAAAATCAATGGCATCCAAATCATGAACGCAATAAATATATGCGTCCCTGTAGCTCAGCTGGATAGAGTGGCACCCTCCGAAGGTGAAGGTCAGGCGTTCGAATCGCCTCAGGGACGCCATTAATCATGCAAAGACCCGTAATCCTCACCAGTGAGAACCTGAGCGTATCCTTCGGTGATAAGCTCATTTTCGATAGCGACAACTGGGGGCTTCACGAAGGCGACAAACTCGGCATTCTTGGCGTAAACGGCTCCGGTAAAAGCACACTACTCCGAACCATCGCCGGCAAGATCACCCCAAACACAGGCGAGATCACTCTCCGTAGCGGGCTTAAACTCGCCTATCTCGAACAAGACCCGCTCACTGACCTCAATCAAAGCGTTTTACACCACGTCATCCCCGATAGTGCAGACGAAGAAGAATATTACTATAAAGCCATCCTCAGCCGTCTTGGATTGGAGCTATATGACAGTTCCTTAAGGATTCTTTCCGGCGGGCAGCGCAGGAAAGCAGACCTCGCCAAAGCTTTAGCACTCAAGCCCGATCTCCTGCTTTTGGACGAGCCCACCAACCACCTTGATCTCGAAAGCATCGAATGGCTACAAGAATATCTCATCAACAGCAAAATCAGCCTGATCTTTGTCACTCACGACCGCTATTTCTTGGATTCCGTGTGCAATAGAATTCTCAACATCGAAAGAGGTAAGTTCTATTTTTATGAAGGTAATTATAGTGCCTATCTGCAAGGTAAGCTCCTGCGCGAGACCGACCTTATACGCAAGGAAACACGCCGACAAGCGCAACTCTCCAAAGAACTTATCTGGTTGCAAAGAGGAGCCAAAGCACGCACATCAAAACCAAAGCACCATGTAGATAGAGTGAAAGAACTACTCAGCAAGAGCTATCTCATTTCAGACCAAGACCTTCACCTCTCCTTCCAAACGGATAGGCTGGGCAAGACCATTCTCGAACTCCACAAACTGCGCAAAGCCTATGACGACAAGCTGCTTTTTAGTGATTTGGACTACAACTTTCAACCCCTTGATAGGATCGGCTTAGTGGGTCCAAATGGTTGTGGCAAGACCACTTTGCTCAATATCCTCACAGGTGCAACAAAAGCCGATTCCGGCTCCATAAAGGTGGGGCAAAACACCAATTTCGCCTATTATAAGCAAGATGAAGAAAGTTTTGACCCCGAGAAAAGAGTCTATGATTACATCGCGCAATATGCCGAGACCGTGCGCACAGCCGACGGCTCAAAGATAAGCCTCACCGAAATGCTAAACCGCTTTCTCTTTGACGGAAAGATGCAACAGGCAAAGCTTTCCACACTTTCCGGCGGCGAGCGAAAACGACTTTTTCTGCTCAAATCCCTACTTTTCGGCACAAACTTCATCATCCTCGACGAGCCCACAAACGACCTCGATATCCGCACCTTGGAAGTCTTGGAGGACTATTTAGATAGCTTCCGCGGCTGTCTGCTCGTAGTCTCGCACGATCGTTATTTCCTTGATAGATGTATAGATTACCTCTTCATCATGGATAATGGCAAGGTGCGCAAATTTGCCGGCAACTATTCCGACTATCTCTTGGTGAAACGCTTTGAGGAAGAAGAAAAAGAAGAGGCAAAGAAGCCGGTTGAGCGTCCGAAACGCATCAGTAAAGGCTTGAACTACAACGAACAACGCGAGTTTGCTCTCTTGGCAAAGGAAATCGACAATCTGGAAAACGAGATCGCCGAGATTGAAAAGAGCTTAGGCGAAGGCAAGCTCTCTTTCGAAGAATACGAGAACATGGCAAAACAGCTTTCAGAACTGCACGAAGCCCATGACATCTCCACAATTAGATGGATTGAACTCAGCGATAAATCGAACGCTTGATTTTTTCAAGAAAAATACTTCTAAGCCACCCCATAATCTCTCAAACAAATTGCCCCAAATAGCATAAAACTTCACAAACAGCATCATCATTGTCACAAAACACAGCTAAGCCACTTCTTCCCTATTGATTACAGCTTAGCGTGCGCTCATGATATGGTCATG